>JACXTT010000181.1_pt1 | contig 100659 bp, 81 predicted proteins | sample 9270951 | NCBI WGS metagenome assembly JACXTT01 (sample SAMN15532306, study PRJNA645909) | rock metagenome | isolation source: weathered quartz diorite | place: Puerto Rico | collected 2017-06-21 | reverse complement strand
TGGCGAGGAAACCGAGTATTCGCGCAAGATGTTGGTAGCAAGGAGAATATTCCGCTTAGAAGGAAAACCGAATGGCCCAGCCGGCGAGCCTCATCTGTCGAATTTCTTGGACAGTGCCAGCCTGTGGGAAAAATTGGCTCGTATCTAGAGGTAATTGCGTGCGCGGGGCTGTGGAGGCCTAACCTTATTTCGGCAAACGTGGCATTCGGAATTCTATCCTCTGGAATCTTATTATCGAGTAATAATATCGGGTGATAATCGGGAAATTTCAGCTGTTTACTTTTCACTAGACGATTAAAGAACGCAAATTGAGAGACACTGTCACGTGCGGGCAGGGCCAGCTGTGTGATTCACCGGATTCACGTTTTCGAGGGATTGATGGGACCAGAAATGCACAGAGTCCCCTGAATTTTCCCCATACTTGCCAGTTGGCTTACGTTTAACTTGCTTCCGTTCAACGGTTTCTGATAGCACGCCTGCCTCCCGTGTTTTTGCAAAATTCGTCGTGTGGCGAACTCTCGGAAACTAAACGACTTGTGAATTGAGAACTCCTGTCTGCCAGAATTCCACAGATGGGGGGAGGTGAACGGGGCTTTCAATAAGCTGAAGAAAACACGCGAGATGTTTTGGTCGGGGCGCCCGGATTTGAACCGGGGACCTCCTGCGCCCAAGGCAGGCGCGCTACCAGGCTGCGCTACGCCCCGACATGATTGACATTCGATTCTAGCGTACTTTCCAGGACTGCTTCTACTCGACGCGGTTCGCCCGTGCCAGCACTGTGCTCGGTTCTCATGTATTCGCGCGATTTGGACTAGCTTTGAACAAAAAGGGGATTTCCCGAATTATTGAAAGCACAGAAAAGGAAGGTGGCGAATAGCGGCGCCGGAGTTGGTCAGGCGGAGACCACAGTGGGCTCGCTATCAGGCTGCGCTAAGCCACGAGAGGGACGTGCTCTTGGCATGTGTCGGTAAATCGATTAGCGCGAGTGTTTCAGGCGCTTGTCGAAATAATTCATGAAGATGTCCCAGGTCTTTTGCTGAATTTCGTCGGGCCTGTACGGGCCGCCCGGCTCCGTGCGGATAAAGACGTAGCCGTGAACTGGATGATCAAAGCTGGCCCATTCCGCGTCTTTGCCCGCCTCTTTCATCCACTCGTACGTTAGTTTGAAAATTCCCTGCTGGTGATCCGTCTCGCGCCCAAAAATCAGGATCGGCGTGTTGATGCGCCTGATCCGCTCCATTCCTTCCGCCTTGTTGGCGTTTTTGCGCGCGACTTCTATATCGTTGTACTGGATCTCCGTCCCTTTACGCGGAGCGTTCGGGCCGGTGTCGACGGTTAGAAATTCGTGATTCGCGGGTTCCACGCATACTCCGGCTCCAAAAGTGTATTCGCTCGCAGCCTTCATGATCATCTCGCCGCTATGGCTCACGCCCATGGCACCGACTCCATTTTTGTCCACGTAAGGCAGTGTTTGGAGATAACGAATAATCGCGATCAAGTCCTCGTGGTCTAAAGTCGGCCCCGACTTCAGCATGCGCCGCTCTCCACTGATGCTGTCGGGCAAATTCTGGGGCGGCTTCGACTGTTCATAGGCGTAGGGAATTTCGTTGCGGTAATTCACCGTGGCGACCACATACCCCCGCGCGATCATGCGATCTTGCATCTGGGCCAGGCTCTCCGTAAGGGTTTCCACCTTCTTCATTCCCTCGCGGCCCTCGCCCCAGCCCATCGTGATGGTGGGGAAGGGGCCATTGCCTTTCGGTTTGCGGACGATGATCGGCACGTAAATCTCGTCCCGAGTTAGCACGAAAGTGTAATCACCGGAAATGTCTGAGCCTTTGATCGGCTTATTCGCGATGACGTAGCCATGGGTGGCGATCGACTTGGCGGGGGCCTTTCCGGTACTGAGCTGCGCTTCTGCAAACCTTGCTAACCGAGGAATCGGCAGTAGTGCGGCTAGAAACCCAAGTAGGGCGGCGGTGACAACGGCCAAGGGGCACTTCATCAGGGATCTCCAGACGGCACTAGACGTAGAGCGAAAACGTAACGCTTCGATGGCAACTCAAGATGAGGCTGCTTCTACCACCGCGCTTTTGCCTTCGTCAAGCGGGCAATAGCAGGAATGGTTTCGACCGCTTTTTTGTGACGGTTCCCGCTCGCGCTGACCATGAGCCGAAATGTGGGTTTAGACCGTTCAGTACTGACTCTGAGGAGTCGAGGGGGGAAGATCTTGCAAGTTTCATCAGTCGGCAGACCCCAAACCCTAAGATTCGCCCTGCATTTAATTGGTCCTACCAGTGTACCGCGAGATAAAAGCCCCTCCTCCAATCCATAATTTCTATTCAATCTATCAGCGAATTACTTGACAGTCTCCACTGGCTGGTGGTATAGCGGTTATACCTGTTTTACAGGTTTTCTGGGGGAGGTCCTCATGCGTTCCAACATTTCTCGGAACTTCATTCCGAGGCACATTAGCTCCGCGAGCGCTCTTCGTCCGCTGCTTGCAACGATCGCCATTCTTCTGGCTTGTTCAGTTGCATTTTCGCAGGGCAACACCGGCCGAATTTTGGGGGCTGTTACGGACCAGAACGGTGGCAATGTTGCCGGTGCCGCCGTGACTATCTCCGACGTGCAGCGCGGCATCACGCGTAACTTGATAACAGGGGACGGTGGAGAGTACGTTGCCGGCGATTTACTCCCTGGCACTTACAAGCTCCGCGCCGAACTGAAAGGCTTCAAAATCTTCGAGCGGCAGAACATCCTTCTGGAAGTCGGTAAGGATGTCCGCGTCGATGTCGTGCTCCAGCCGGGCTCGGTGAGCGAGACGGTCACTATCACCGAAGAAGTTCCTATGGTCGACACCACCTCGACCACCCTCGGCGGCACGATCAGCAACGAAATTATCAACGACCTCCCGTTGAATGGCCGCAATTACCAGAACCTGATTTCCTTGCGTCCCGGCACTTCCATCTACCCCGGTGGCGGTCCTTGGACTCAAACCACCAACGGCATTCGCCCTGAAGACACCAGCTACATCATCGATGGCATTACCAACGACGAATCCTTTTTTGGACTGAGCGTAACTAATGCGGCCCTTGTACTGGGGGATGCCGCCACCATCCTTCCCATCGATTCCATTCAGGAATTTAATACGCAGGTGAACCCCAAGGCCGAATTCGGGTGGAAGCCCGGAGCCATCACTAGTGTGGGCTTGAAATCGGGCACCAACCAAATCCACGGTTCAGCCTATGCCTTTGGCCGCTCGGATTCCTTTGATGCCCGCAACTATTTCAATCCCGTTGGCACCCCCAAGACCCCTGTCCAATTGGAGCAGTATGGCGGCAGCTTCGGTGGCCATGTTATCCGAGACAAGCTCTTCTATTTCGGGTCGTACGAAGGTCAGATGTATACGGTTGGAAACTCGCTGGCAGCTTCCGTCCCGACTACCGCGCATGTGGCGGTGCCGGGGCCAGCAAATGGATGCGTCTCTCTGGCCACCGGTGATTGCAACAATAGCATTCCGGACGCACAGGCCGACCTCGCTCGTCAAATTCCCGCGTTCACTGTGAACCCTCTGAGCAATTATTTGCTGGGCTTTTATACCCCCAACAATATGCAGTCTACGAATGTTTTGCTTAACTTCCCCAACGTAAACAGCTCCAAGAACGCCTTAGGAAAAGTGGATTACCACATCAATGATCACCACACGCTGAGCGGCTCCTACTTCTTTGGCAACGATACAATCATTGGCATGGACTTCAACGAACTCCTTCCGCAGTTCCGCACCAAGGTTCACTCCCGTGCGCAAACCGCGTCAGGCCATTGGGCCTGGACACCGAGCTCGGCTTGGGCTAATGAGTTGCGAGTAGGTTTCACTCATTTCACCGTTCAGATCATCCCCGACGATCTGAGCTTTCCATACAAAATCGACACGGGGATTTCCAATCCCCTGTTGCATGGTATACCCGACATCAGGATTTCTGGTTTCACACAACTGGGCGCCTTCCACAACTTTCCAAAGATCGCCGGGCCCGACAAAGTCTATGACTTTATCGACCAGGTCTCCCATCTCCACGGCAAGCACGCTTTCAAATTTGGCGGCGAACTGCGCAGGGACTTGGTTCATCAAGCCACCTTCCGGGCAGGGAGAGGCCGTATCAAATTTGTGGGTGGCGGAGCCACCGCGAACTCTACATCACTCGAAGACTTTCTCGCCGGCGCCCCGGCTTTTGCGACTTTCTTGGCCGGAGATCCCACGCGCAACATCAGCCAGTGGCTCTACGCCGGCTATATACAGGACGACTGGCGCATCACTCCAAGAGTTACGATAAACCTCGGTCTTCGTTACGAATTCCAAGCTGTTCCCACGGAGGACAAGAATCTGTTCGGCAACTTCGAGCCATCGGTCGGATTTGAACAGGTGGGCAAGAACATCAGCTCCATCTACAAGCCCGACCACAGGAATTTCTCCCCTCGTTTCGGCGTCGCTTGGGACGTGACGGGCAGGGGGACGACGGTTATTCGCGCCGGAGGAAGCATCGTTTACGACCTTTTGAACATGAGCACCTATCTTTCCCAGCAGAATACGCAGAACACCGTCACCCTCGGCATCGGCACTGTTCCAGCGGGCGCGACGATCGTCACTTGTCCTGGGGCGTCAGCCTCGGATTGTCAGACGACTGGCGTGCCACTCGTAACGAACCCGGTGGGGAATCTCGTGACCACCGGGGTAACAATTCCCGCCTCGAGCCTTACGTGGAAGGATCAGAGCACCCCCATTTATCCTGCCAGCGTGACAGGTTTGGTTCAGTGTGGCGACGGGCTCACTCCGCCTGTGACTCTGGCCAATCCAAATCCCGTCCCGGACCCCGGCCCGTGCGATACCTTCTCCATGAATCGCAATTTCCGCACTCCTTACGTGGAAAACTGGACGCTCGGTGTCCAACACGCCTTCTCAAGCAAGCTCTCTCTGGACGTCTCCTACGTAGGAAACCATGGGACAAAACTCCCTGGCGTTATTGACCGCAACCAGCCCAATCCAGGTGGGGCCCCGCTCTTTGCCGCCCAATTCCCCTACATAGGCTTCATGAATTATCTCTCGAATATTTACGGTTCTACTTACCATGGCTTGCAGTCCACTCTGACCTCTCGCAATTTTCACGGCCTCGATTTCGTGGCTGGCTACACCTATTCTCATGCCTTGGACGACATGTCCTCAAATTGGGTTGCGTTCCTCCCTATGGACAGCGCGCGCCCTTTCCTGGATCATGCCAGCGGCGACGAGGACATTCGCCACCGCTTTACTCTCTCTGTGACCTACAGCTTCCCCGAGAAAAAGACCAGGTCTCAGCTTCTTGAGGGCTGGCAGGTCAATACCATCATCGCGATGCAGAGTGGGCAGCCGTGGAACGTGAATGACCAGTCCAACAATTTCAGCAATACCGGCGAGGCCGCTGACCGTTGGGATTTCTTTGGCAATCCCTCGGACTTTAAATCACAAGGGCCTAACGGACTTCCTTTTTTCCAAGGCACTAGCAATTCAGCTTGTGCCGCGAAGGCCGCAGCTCTCGACGGGACCGACCCAACGCAGCCGTTTACGACGGCCCTGGGCATTGGCGGTTGCTACGCCCACGGCAATTCCATTTTGATTCCGAATGGGATCGGCACATTTGGCACTATGGGCCGCAATATCTTCCGCGATACTGGCTTTCATAACGTCGACCTGTCTGTCAGCAAGAGCTTTAAATTCGGCGAACGGCTGAAGGTGCAGTTCCGCGCCGAGATGTTCAACATTTTCAATCACCCCAATTTCGCCAATCCGAACGGCGCCACGAGCGGTTATGGGCAAGGGGCGTTTGCTGATCCGTCGGTGCCTGGTCAGTTCGGGTGTGGCTGTGCGACGCCGGACAACGCGGCCTTCAATCCCGTGCTGGGCTCGGGCAGCAATCGAGCCATTCAGTTGGGGCTGAAGTTCACCTTCTGAACGCGACACTCTGTCTCAGACCAGAAGGGCCGGACACGAGTCCGGCCCTTCTCAATCTAAGCCAGTTTGCAGCCAAAAAATACGAAAGGCAGACCATGATTCGCTCCTCCAGATTCGATCTAATTATCGGCCTCCTCTTCATTACCGCCTTCGGTGCGCCGCTCGTTAGAGAGGCCAGTGCAGCCGATGATGACGCGGTCCTTCAAGCCGATCACGCCTTCGTGCAGGCTCTCGCGAAGGCCGATACAGCTGCAGCAAGCAAATTCCTCGACGCGGAATTCTCTTGGACTGATTCGGCCGGCGCGACTCAATCGCGCGCCGAACTCTTGAAATCCCTCCCCAAGCCTCCTCTCGGCTACGAAAGCCATGCTGAAGTGAAAGAGCGCACCTATGGCGATGTTGGAACCGTCATGGCCGTCCGCGGCAAAGTCCACGTCTTGCGCATTTGGGTGAAGCGTCCCGCGGGCTGGCGCGCACTCGTCTATCACGAAGTCACTCAACTCGACCAGCCGCCAACCGCCGCCGGCTCCGGGGTGAACGACTGCCAAAATCCTTGCAAGGGGGTTCCCTTCAAGCCCGCGAATGAAGCCGAGCGCGCCATAATCGCCTCCTGGCAGGCTCTCGAGACCGGTGTTACCGCCCATGATGCTGAGGCCTGGGCTCCTCACATTGCCGACGAGTTCGTGCAAATCAGTTCGACCAGCGACCATCCGATCGACAAGGCAGGCCGGATGGCCACTCTCAATAAGCAGAAGCAGAGTGGCGTGGGTTCCGCCCCGGCGCCGCTCGTCTCCGCGCGCATGTTTGATTTTGGCGATACCGTCGTGATGACCTGCCTCCACCAGCCCTACGCGGGCAAGCCTATCCACGTCAGCCGCGTGTGGATCAAGCGCGACGGCAACTGGATTATGTCCATCAGTTTTCAGACCACGATTCAAGCCGCCCCTGCCAAAGCAGGCTAAGACTGCGGCATCATTAAGGCAAAAATCATCTGTTGCTGAAACTTTTATGAAATATCTGTTGGAATTCGCAGTCGTGGTGGGATTGATCACATATCCCGCCGTGTTGGTTGCGCCACCGCGATCTGCCCCGTCCGATGATGTCACTGCGGCTGTCCTTCAAGCGGACCACTCTTTACTTCAGGCCTTCCAGAAAGCCGACCGAGTCACTGCAGACCGCCTTCTGGATACGGACTTCACTTGGATCGATTCGCAAGGGAAAAGCCTGAACAGGAAACAAGCGCTTCAAGATTTTCCCGCGCCTGCGAACGCGGACGCGGATGTGCAATCGCGAGTCTATGGCCAGTCAGCAATCTTTCGCGCCAATCGCGGAACAGTCCAAGTTCTGCGCGTTTGGATCAAGCGTGCCTCAAGCTGGAAACTGATCCTCTATCAGGAAGTGACTCTCGTGGAGAAATCAGAGCCTCCCGTAGCGGGAGATGCTTCCGGGGACTGCGAAAATCCCTGTAAGTCCATCCCCTTTGAGCCGGAAACCCCATCAGAAAAAGAAGCTATCGCTTCCTGGCAGGGCGTGATGCGAGCCATGGCCACTAACGATACCGATGCCTACGCCCCGCTCATCGCCGACGAATTCACCGCCACCGACACGCATCACGACCGCCCATTTACCAAAGTGGACCGCCTCGCCCAAATCCAGAAGCAAAAACTGTCGGGCACCAGGTCGGTGCCACCTGCGTTAGTGTCCGCCCGCATGTTTGATTTTGGCGGAACGGTGATGATGATCGCCCGCGAACAGCGTCCCGGAGCGAAGTCCTATTTCAATACGCGCATGTGGGTGAAGCGCGACGCGCGTTGGCAGATGCTCTTCAGCTTCAATACCCGGATCGAATAACGTCTCTTCCCCAACCCACCCCGCTCTACCGCCCACAAAATGTCATTCCGAGAGCGGAGCAGGCCCGGTCTTTCTGTCACACTCGCCCAGCCAAAGTTCAGATCGGCTGCAAGCCTCTCAGGCGCTTTGGTACAGCTTCGTCAAGACAAATTCCCGGTGTCCCAGCGCCTCCGCGCACGTCAGCCGCCCATTGCACGTCCGAACCATTATCTCGATCAGCCGATCGCCCGCTTTATCGAGCGTCATCTCCCGCCGCAGTATTCCGGACACATCCAAGTCAATGTGTTCGGCCATCGTGCGCGCAGTTTTGGGATTCGCGGTGAGCTTAATCACGGGCTCGATCGGATTACCGATCACGTTGCCTTGGCCGGTTGGGAAGAGGTGCACTACGAACCCCGCCGCCGCTTGCAGCGTCACGCACTCCGCCGCTGCCGACGATGTGTCCATGTAATAGAGCCCCGGCCCTTTTGCAGGGGCTTCCGCCGGTTTCAGCACATCAATAAACTTTGCTTTCTTCCCGATCTTCTGCAAATTTCCGAATGCTTTTTCTTCGATCGTCGTCAGCCCGCCGGCGATATTGCCCTTCGTGGGTTGCGACTCGGAAAGGTCGCTGGTCTTGTGACGGTCAATCACTTCCTGATAGGCACGGAAAACTCGCATGAATCGCTCGCCGACTTCTTTCGAGGCGGCGCGCGCGGCACAGACCACCTCAGCGCCCGTCAACTCCGACGTTTCACCGAAACAGGTTGTTACTCCGATCGGATCGAGCTTGTCAATTAAGTTTCCCACCGTCGGGCAGGAAGCCAGGCCCGAAGTGGTATCACTCTCGCCGCACTTCGCCGACACGAAAAGCTCTTCGATCGCACACTTCTCGCGCTGTTTTTCGCTGGCCCATTGCACAAATTCCTTTGCCTTGCGTGAGGCGTTTGCAATGGTCGTGATGTCGCCGTTGCCTTCGATCGCAAAGCCCGCCACCGGCTTGCCTGTTTTGGAGATGCCCTCCACCACTCGGCCCGTCCAGCCCGGTTCGATTCCGATGACCACACAGGCCGCAACGTTCGGGTTCGCGCCCGTCCCAATCAGCGTACGGAAAAAAAGCTCCAGATCCTCGCCGAACTGCAATCGACCGTACGCGTGGGGAAGCGCCAGAGTCCCCTTAATATTGTTCGCGACGGCCTCTGCCGCGGCGTTCGAAAGATCGTCGAGCGGCAAGATGACTACATGGTTGCGGATCCCTACCCGTCCGTTTTCGCGCCGAAAACCAAAAAAATCCTGGCGTCCCATCCTTACCACCTCTTCGTCTTCATGTTGTGGACGTGAACGTGCCGTCCTTTGCCGATTTCTGCGGTCGCCCGCCCGACATCGTGACCGTACTCCAGTACGGTATCGCCGCTTTTGATGTCCTTAAGCGCGATTTTGTGTCCCAACGGCACCGTCTCCAGCGATTTCAGCGCGATGGTTTCGTCCGTCTCCATAACCCATCCCGTCAAATCCTTGTCGGCTTGCACGTCTTCGGTGACCACGACGCCGACCGTATCCGCTTTGTCGTGCACGATAAAATGAGTAGCCATGCTCTTTGCCTCGCGCCGCTTCTTGCGAGGTCCGATGGTAACAAATGGAGGGGGATACCCGCCATTTGGCCCCTTTGAGGCTCTAGGCGGAAAGAAGAATTCCTGTCCGCGCACGCAAGTCGGCCAAAGCAGATAAACCGTAGAGGCACCTTGGAACGGCGGGAGACCAAATAATGTCAGAAGCACCTGACCCGGGGAGGCGGCGTCTTCACATCCAGATCCCCTGTACCCAAGATGAAGATATAATCTCCTCCACGAGCACGAATCAATGAAACATGGCATTGTCCACTTTCTTCAGAAATACCTATTGAACCCGCCTATCAAGTTTCTGTTTGCGATCGGCGTGGTCCCGCCGGGATATGCGCTCCTGGAAACGACGGGCCGCAAGACCGGAAAGACGCGCCGTACCCCCGTAGGCTACGGACTCGTCGGCAGGCAGTTCTGGATCGTGGCAGAGCACGGACAGAAAGCGGGCTACGTTCGCAATATTGCGGGTAAACCGCGCGTGCGCCTGAAACTGCGCGATGGGCTACGGGCTCGCTGGCACACCGGCACAGCCCAGTTGCTTACCGAAGATGATCCACGCGAGCGCCAACGGTGGCTCGCGAAGCAGTTGCCGAGGAGCGCCAGCAATGCGGCTGCGGTCCGTTTGTTCGGCACGGAACTGCTTACGGTTCGGATTGATCTGGACCCTTGACACGTCGGGAGGGGAGTGGGCTTTCCTTAGCTAATGCGGATTCTTCTGAATTGTCACTGTACGCTCCACCCGTGGTGGGATACCCGTTTCCGGAATAGAATCGTCCAAACGGGGAGGAGGTGGGCGCCATGAGGAAGCGAATCAGGTTCTGCGCCATACTCTTGCTCCTGCCATTGGCGGTTGTAGTCCAAGGCCGCCGGGATGCCCGACTGAGTTTGCAAACAAAGTCCGCGGCGACGGACGAAGATCGGGATAAGCTGCTTGCAGCGGGGAAGAAGATTTTCGTCGAGCGGTGCGCGAAGTGCCATGACGAGCGAGGGAACAAGCCCTTGAAGACCGGGCTGCCGCTTAGCCAGCGCGAACTATCCGATGAAGAGATCGCGCGCGCAGTCTCGGGGCGGCTCAAAGATGCGCCCGACGAGGAGAGGCGCGGGGTTGCGCTGTATGTAAGCAGCTTCATGAAAAGGAAGTGAGTACGAAAGATTGCCATGCTTTTTCGCGCGAAGGGATATGCAGGCCGGCTTCTGCTAAACGAATCACAGTGTCGCTCACGCGCAGTCGTGGAGATCGAACTAACCGCGAAGATGTGCTAGCGAAAATTCTCGACGAGCATGATGTCCGCGTTATCCGCGTCCGCTTGTGTATAGAGGATCCAGCGCCCATCAGGCGAAACCGACAAACTGTCGTTGGAATCATCCATATCTCCCAGGCGCCTCCGCGCTTGGAGACAAAGGAGAGCCAGCAAGCCCGATTCACGTCTCAAGGAAATGAAATCCGTGATTGACAAGCGCTCGGTCCTGCGGACCCATTCGGGATGCGACGGGCGCAAATGAAGCATCGGCGAATTCCTTGGGCGGGGTGCAGGCAAAACGAGCGGCAAGCCGGCGCAGAAGGCGGCTGAGTGAGTGGCCTTGGCTGCTTGCGCAAAGGGCTTGCAGTCTCAAGCTTTAGCCACGGGAGATAATCGCGTTACTGCTTGTCGTAGACGACGACGTTGTTTACGTCGTGGTCCTGCTCGTCCTTGCCCTTGAATGTTGAGGTACGCGTTTTTCCATCTTTAGAGACTGCGGTGGTCACGGTCATCACGACTTTGCCGGCTTTCTTCAGGCTGGATTGGACCGTGCTGGCATCGACACGCTGCACCGAAACGGTTTCGGCGTATGGCAGGCCGGTAACGGGGTAATCCTTACCGTCGAATTTTGCGCTGTAGGCAACATGAGTGGGTTTACCATCGGCGTCCGTTCCGTCAGCACTGACGTTGAAGTTGTTCTCATCTGCGTCGACCTTTACGGTGAGACTTTTCGGGGCGGGCCCGGGACTGTACTTCGACTTTGCGGGATTCATCTTCCAGGTTCCCGATAGCTGGTCGGCGGCCGCGGCTGCAACAGCCAGACCGAACAGCATAAGAAGAAGTGTTGTCGCGAGAATGGCAAATTTCTTGATGGACATAAGTTGACCTCCTCGGTGGGGTATTGGGGCTTAGGAGTGGACCTGTTGTAGAAGTTATGTGCGGGAATTGGCAGAAAGTCCAGGAGAATCTTTGGGGGCCGTAATGGGCTGGAGATGGGCGGTGGGTGGGTGTCTTCGGCTGCTTTGAAGGGGATTTCAGTTGCTAGAAGTTTATGGGATGTGCTGCATAGAAGTGATAGGGTGCAACTCGTTCCATCCATGCTCGGCGTCATTGACGTAGGCACCCCAGACTAGATAACGCTGACCGACCTGCGGCTGAAAATAGGGGCCCGCGTACGGTTTGCAGGGTGCTACGGCGTCGGCCTGCATTACCTGGTGTTGGCAAATGGGCTCGAGGACCAGATCGCCCTGATGACCGGAGATGTTCTTCTGGTTGAGAAGGGATACATATTGCAGGTCTAAGTGAAACCGGATGTGAAAATCGCCGTCGGGTTCCTGGCGGACTTCGTCCACGGCGCCGGTTACCGAGGTGCATGGGTTCAAGACCTGCAGCCGATTGGGATGGTAGACGAATTGCCCGAGGTTTTGGTCACACTGGGAAGCAGTTGTTTGTGGCCCTGGCCGCGTAGTGGATTGCCGGGAGAGCCACCACGTGTAGGCCAGCAAAGCGATCGCTGCGACAATTAGAAATAGTGTGATGGCCGTTGTTCGCTTCATCGTGAGGCAAGCGAAGTCTAGCACGACACCTGAAAGCCTGAGCTACAGTGTTCCGGGATGTTGTGTGGAGCCAATTAATTTGTGCTTGCCGCGCCGAGGGTGCGGACGAGCCAGGGAATGATGACCTGGCGGAAGATGACGGGATCGGGCCAGACCTTGACCTGACGGCCGAGATGGCCGCCCTGGGGATTGATCCACGCTTCTTTGGGAACATCGCCGCTGCTGAGAATCAAGTAAGCGTCGGAGACGGGAACCTGTGTGTCAAGCGCGCCGGCGATGAGCAGCATGGGTGCCGTGGGCTTGCCGATGAGGCCCTGAGAAACAAGCGACATTTTGGGGAAGATTGCGGCCAAGTCGTCCATAGTGTGTGCGCCTTCGTAGATGGACATGAGCGCGGGAATGAGGCCGAATAGATACTCGCGATTGCCAAGCGTATTGTTGATGAGGAAGTCTTTCTGAAACGTGGCGTGGGCTGGAGGGGACTGGGCGACGACGGCTTTGAGGCGAGCGTGTTCGAGGATGGCTAGTTTGGTGGCCCAGTAAGCACCAAAACTTTGGCCATCGACGCCGAGGCGGGTTTTGTCGACTTCGGGGCGGGTTTGGAGATAGTCGAGGACGCGGGAGAACATGCGCTCCGAGTTTTCGCTGGCTTTAGTGGGTGCCTGGCCTGTGCCGGGAGAGTCCAAAGCGATGAAGCCGATGCCATTGGGAAGTATCGAGCCGAAATTTTCGGAGAGATCCTCTTTGCGGCTGTCTAGGCCGCTGATGGCAAGAACTATTGGAACGGGGCCCTTGGCATTTTTCGGAAGGCGAAGGTAGCCGACGATTTCGGAGCCTTCAAACGGAATGCGCACCACCTCGAGAGGCGGATCGAAAAATTTAGCGTGAGCGAGAAACGCTTCTAGTGCTTTGGCGTAAGCGCGCTGTTTGCCGGGAGAGGCGGGCACGGGCCAGCGGCCAAAAGAATAAAGCCGCCAAGCTTTGACATAGAGCGCGCCGGCTTTGGCGGGGTCGGCGTCTTCCGCAGCTCTTGCCTGCACCATATAGCCGTCAGCGACGGCGCTGAATCCTGCGGCCCATTCGTCATTGTCGGCGGATTTGATGGAGGCAAAAGCTTCGCGCACGTCAGCGGTATCGAGGCCGATAAGCGGGTACATGCCGTTTTCGGCGCGCTTGAGAGCTTCAGATTTGATTTCGTCGAGAGTGCGTTCTTTATGCTCTTGCGCGAACGCTGCGTTCACGGCCAGCAAAGCGACGATTGCTGAGAGCATCACTTCTTTAACATGCTGCCCCATAGCGATTCTCCTCATTGCGAATTCTTCAGTTTTGCAAGCGCCTCGTAGTAATAGGAAGAATCATAGTATTTCTCCGGAGCGGGCGGATGGCCGCCCCACTGGCCTTCCACTTCGGCCCGGAGCTTGAGAACGTTTTTGAATCCATCGAGATCGAGACCAGCATTCTTTTCATATCCTCCGGGGCGCGTCATGTACGATTCATAGGTTTCGCGGGCCACGTCCGGCGCGACATGCGCTTCTTTGACCAGTAAGTCGATGACGTCCTGCTTGTTGGCGGGAGCCATCAGCCAGCGCTGGGCTTCGATACACGCGGCGAGATAGTTGTTTAGAGTTTCCCGATGTTCTTGCGCCCATTTGCGTAGGGTGAAAGTGCCGGCCGCTTGATAAGGACCGATGAAGCCCTGCACGGTGCCGAGGCTCACAAAGCCGCCGCGCTTGGCGACAATCGAAGTGGGCGGGCCGAGCATGGAGCCGGCGTAGTCCTTGTTTTCGCGCATGGCGATGAGCCGCTGGGGCGTAGCACCGACGGGCTTCATCTCGTAATCGCGCCCAACTTGCAGGCCGCTAAGGAGAAGGATTTTTTTCAATTGCAGGGCGTAAGCGGTGTTAGTGGCATCCACGATGAGGGTCTTACCCTGGAAATCCTTTACGGACTTGATGCCGGGCTGCGCGATGAGCTCGTTCTGCGAGCCCTCTCCACCCATCACGATGACGACATCGGCGCCAGCGAGTTCGACCATGGCGACGGCATTGTCAACGGCGAGGTAAGCAAGATCGCCCTTGCCGGCGGCAAGGTTCACGCGCAAGACGTCGGAGTTGGGCAAGTTTTCCGTTGTAACTTCGACGCCGTACTTCGCGAATAGGCCATGCGAATCGGCCACCACGACAGCTAACGGGCGTCCTAGAAGCGTGAGGACATGGATTTTTTGCGGGCTGGATTCTTGCGCCCCGAGGGGTAGAACCACGAAGAGAAAAACCGCGAGGGCAAGCCCGGCCGTCCTGTGTGCGAATCGAACGAGATTCATAATTCCTCCCGGCTAATGAACAAACCCAATTTCTGAACGGTTCCGATTGGACTAGCAGCGTCCCACTGCCACACGCGGGCAGGATGCATGATCGTGTCTTGTGAGGCTCTCTATGAAAAAAGATTAGGGAGCGCCGTCGTTCAATTTATCGAGCGACCACTCGGCGACGGGCAGAGGATCGAGAATGGGCTTGCCGAGCTGCGGACAACTGAGCGCATAGAGGCCGGTATCGGCCGCGCACCAGATGATGTTGCGATCCCATTCGATGAAGACGTTGTCCACCGTGCGATCGTAGCTGCCGAACTTTTTCAGGTCGCCACCCTGCGGGGGGACAAAGTAAGCAACTTCCTCGGGGCGGTCGGGATCGCCGATGTCGTAGCAGCGGAGTCCGGCGACAAAGTAGGAATAGGCGATGAACTCCTGGCGCGGTTTGCCGGGAGCTTTGAGATGCGGCGGATTGTGCGCACCGAAGCGTCCGCGCTTGAAGCAGAAATCGCGGTAGGGCGCTTCGGGCGGGGGGACAGGGCGGGGCAACTGCGCGACCGCGATAGGGTGCGTTTCGTCGCGAATATCGATCACCCAATTCGGCAGGTAGATCTGGTTGCAATCGGAGTTGGTGGTTTCGCCGTTGGTGATGACGAAGCCGCGGTCGAGGATGCCGCAATAGATGGTGTGGAACGCGATGCCCATGCCAGAATATTGAGGAGGTGGTTCGAAACGGCCGATTTCCTTCTGGTGCGCGGCGTCGGAAAGATCGAGGATGATGAAGCCATTACAGCCAAAGGCGCCGTAGCCGCGGTTACCGCCGTCTTCTAGTTTTCTCGGGACGTAGACGGGGCCGTGAAGTCCGGCGAAGGGAGTTTGATCGGCGACGACTTTCGGAGGAACAAGTTTCGACCAGATCCATTTGTTGTACTCGGCTTCTTCCCCTTTTCGGGAGCCGGGTACCCACCACATGGAGACTTCCTTCGCATTCGAAGGATCGGAGGCGTCGACAATCATGTTGCCGTTCACGAGCTGGCGGAAATAGGACGGCTGGTGGATAAAAGTTTCATCGGGAGCGGTGTCGAGGTAAGCGTATTTTCCCCCATCATAATAATTGCGGTGCGTGCCCTGACCGGTAGCGCCGGTGCTGAATTCTGATAGCTTGATAATCTTCGAGGGGTCGGTTGCATCGTAGAAGCGCACGCCGCGGAGGCCTTTGTAGTTTTTGCGTTTATCGTCGAGGTGCGGGTCGTCGTACTTGCCCATGGGAGCTTCGGGAGTGGAGTCCGTTATGGGCGTTTGTGCGCCGGTCATGAGGATCCACTTCTTAAGAGAATTGTTGTAGGCGAGTTGAACCTGGCCGCCTTCGAAGCCGGCTTTATTGAACAGCTGAGGTTTCCGCACATCGCTGATATCGATTACATCCCCCTGCTGGAACATATAGCGTCGGTTTCCGATGGACATCATCTGCATTTTGCCGCCGCGGTGGTGTCCGGGCTGAAAATGGGCGAGGAGCTCCATGTTGCGGATGTACATCCTGCGGTCGAGGTAGGTCAGACTGTTGGGGGTAGGGTGGCCATGATGGTCGGCCCATCCGGTGAGGGTTGAACCGGCCAGGGCAACACCTGCCCTGGCAGCGCCACGGAGAAACTCCCTCCGGGTTGGGCCAAGCGGAGCTCTTGAATTCTTATGGGGAGTGAACGGGTGAGAACTCACCCGTTTAGGCTTCGAGCTATCGTTCATCGTCGAGATGCTCCTTAAATCCTCGATGCGGAGAAGAGAAATGGAAACATGGTCAGACCGCTGTACCACCAGGAAGCAAACAGTGTCAAGAATAATCTGGAGAGATGAGAGTAAAGGACAGGATTATTTATAGTTTTGGAGTCACCTGGGGTATAGTGGTCAGACCAATTGGATAGGCAACTGTCTAGGTTCGACGGAGAATTCCCCACTCCCATGCAGCGATCGGATTGAATTCTCACAGATCGCCCGGACCAGAGTTGCGTCCGCGTCTGTCCCCTCGGTAGTCTACGGGGGCCGCGTGCGTTGACTGAATTGGCGCGAAGATTTCAGCAAGGAGACATGAGATGGCGATTGCAACGGTTAATCCCGCGACCGGACAGGTCATGAAAACGTTCGAAGCACTGTCCGACGCGGAGCTGGAAGTGAAATTACAGAAGGCCGCGGACACGTTTGCGAGCTATCGCCACGTGCCCTTCGCGGAGCGCGCAAAATTGATGCTGAAGGCCGCGGCGATTCTGGACAGCGATAAAGAGATTTTTGCCCGGATGATGACCACGGAAATGGGCAAGACGCTTCGCTCAGCGATCGATGAAGCGGTGAAGTGCGCCTGGGTATGCCGCTACTATGCGGAGAACGCGGAAAAATTTCTGGCCGATGAAGTAGTGGAAACGGGAGCCAGGCGGAGTTACATACGGTACCAGCCGATGGGAGCGGTGCTGGCGGTGATGCCGTGGAATTTTCCCTTTTGGCAGGTACTGAGGTTTGCGGCGCCGGCGCTGATGGCAGGGAACGTGGGGCTGTTAAAGCATGCATCGATTGTTCCGCAGTGCGCGCTGATGATCGAGAATCTGTTCCGCAGAGCAGGATTTCCCGATGGGGCGTTCCAGACGCTGCTGATAGGTTCGCAGAAAGTGGAGAAACTCCTCGATGACCCGCGGGTCGCAGCGGCCACACTCACGGGAAGCGAAGGAGCGGGAGTGCAAGTCGGCATGGCCGCGGCCAAGCGAATCAAGAAAGTTGTGCTAGAGCTTGGAGGAAGCGATCCGTTTATCGTGATGCCGAGCGCGAACTTGGAGGCGGCGGTGACGACCGCGGTGAAAGCGCGAATCTTCAACAACGGGCAATCGTGCATCGCGGCAAAACGCTTCATCGTGGCGGAGTCCATCGCGGACGAATTCGAACGGCGGTTCGTGCAGAAGATGGAGGCGCTGAGAGTGGGCGATCCGTTCGAAGAGCAGACGGAGCTGGGGCCGCTTGCGAGCGCGGAAGGGGTAACCGACCTCGAGCGAGACGTTCAAAAGACCGTGACCGCCGGGGGACGTATATTGACGGGAGGGAAGCCGCTGAATCGCCCGGGGAATTTCTATGCGCCCACGGTGCTGACGGACATTCCCGAGGAGTCGCCCGCGTATCGAGAAGAACTTTTTGGCCCGGTGGCGAGCGTATTCCGTGCGAAAGGCATCGATGATGCGATTCGAATCGCGAATGACAGCCGGTTTGGATTAGGCGCCAGCGCCTGGACGAACGATGCGAAAGAGCGCGAGCGCTTCATCAACGATCTGGAAGCGGGAATGGTGTTCATCAACAAGATGGTGGCGTCTGATCCACGTATCCCGTTCGGTGGAGTGAAGTGGTCAGGGCATGGGCGAGAGCTGGGGGTTCATGGAATACGGGAGTTCACCAACATCAAGACAGTGTGGATAGAGGAAGTGAAATGAGGAAGTTGCGCAGGAAAAGGGCGTGTGGTAGTGTGGTCTGACAACCCGACCAATGAGACGTGGGTCTCCGTAACTCCATTCGTTTTGTCGCGATAGCGGGTAGGGTGAGAGAGGGTTTCCGCAGGGCCCTTGGTTGATAAGGGAGAATTCCATGTACAAAATCGTGCGTACCTCTCGTCTGTACGAACAGATTGTGCAACAAGTCGAGGAATCCATTCACAAAGGCGCGTTGAAACCGGGAAACCAACTTCCCCCCGAAAGAGAACTTGCCCACCAGTTTGGCGTGAGCCGGACGGCGGTGAGGGAAGCAGTCAAGGCCCTGCGTGAAAAAGGCTTGGTCGAGGCCTACCCAGGGCGCGGAACATTCGTAACCGATGGGACCTCACACGCGATCCGACAGTCGCTGGATCGCATGATCCGAATCGGACAGCCCGAAGGGTCGACGTACCTCGCCGAAGTACGCGAAATCCTGGAGCCGGAAATTGCCGCCCTGGCCGCCACGCGCGCAGATGACGAAGATTTGACCTCGATGCACGAGGCAGTGAGCATCATGGACAAGGCGAAGCGTGATTCGGACGCTTTCATAGAAGCTGACCTCGATTTTCACCTGGCTCTGGCGGAAGCAGCTGCGAACCCGCTGATCCTCTCTCTGATCGATTCGATTGTGGGTCTTCTCCGCGAGCAGCGGCTGCGCATCTTCCAAGTGGAGGGCGGGCCGGAGCGGGGACAGTATCATCACAAGCGAATTATGGAAGCCATCGAGCGTCACGATCCGTTGGGAGCGCGGGAAGCGATGAAAGCGCACTTGAGGCAGGTGCGAGAGGACTGCCGGGAACTGCCCAGCGGGCAAGAGCCGGACCTTTCGAAGGCCCCGTCCTAGCAGGGAGCAAGTAATTCCTATGGCCAACCTTGGATTTGTCGGACTCGGCGTGATGGGCAGCGAGATGGTAAACCGTCTGCTCGGCAAGGGTCACAGCGTGACCGGATACAACCGCACGAGGGCAAAGGCCGAGTGGCTGGTCAAGAAAGGCATGGAGTGGGCGGGTTGCCCTCGAGAGGTTGCCGCCACCGCCGATGTCACTTTTTCCATGGTGACGAATTCCGCCGCGCTTGGCGCGATTGCGAATGGCCCCGATGGGATGCTCGCGGGACTGACGGCAGGAAAGATCCTCGTGGATATGAGCACAGTAAGCCCGGCCTTCAGCCGGGAGATTGCGGCGAAGGTGCGGGAGAAGGGCGCGGATATGGTGGACGCTCCGGTTTCTGGGAGTGTGATCACGCTGCAAGCGGGAAAGTTGTCGGTGATGGTGGGCGGGCGGAAGGAAACATTTGAGCGCGTGAAGCCGCTGCTTTACGACATTGGGCCGAAGGTCACTCTGGTTGGGGACAATGGCTTCGCGCTGGTGATGAAGATCGCCACAAATTTAAGCCTTGCGGTGCAGATGCTGGCTTTTTCAGAAGGGGTACTGCTCGCGGAGAAAGCGGGGATCGCCCGCGAAACCGCCGTCGACGTCCTGACGCACAGCGTGATTGCCTCACCGATGGTGCAATACCGGGGGCCGTTCGTCCTAAAAATGCCGCAAGAAGCCTGGTTCAACGTGAACATGATGCAGAAAGACATGTTGCTGGCGCTGGAGCTCGGCCGGCAACTGAACGTGCCAATGCCGACGACGGCGGTGACCAACGAATTCCTCACCGCGGCAAGAGGCATGGGAATGGTCGAAAAGGATTTCGCGGTTGTGTTTGAAGTGCTGGCGCATATGTCGGGAGTCAAGCAATGAGCATTGCCACCGATCCTTCCAAAACAAACACGGGAACCGCGGCCGAGCAGTGGATCCGAATGTACCGCCGGATGGTGATGATCCGGTTGTTCGAGGAGCGGGTAAACGACCTCTACACGCGGGCTTTAATGCCCGGTCTGGCGCACTTGTATATCGGCGAAGAAGCTGTCGCGGTCGGCATTTGCGAAGCTCTGCGGCCCACGGATTACGTCACCAGTACGCATCGCGGGCACGGGCATTGCCTGGCGAAGGGTGCTTCGCCGGACCGCATGTTTGCGGAATTGCTTGGGAAGGAAGCGGGCTATTGCCGCGGCAAGGGCGGGTCGATGCACATCGCAGATCCTGCCACCGGCAACCTGGGGGCAAACGCAATTGTGGGAGGCAGCACGGGGATTGCCACAGGAGCGGCGCTTTCTTCAAAACGACTCGGAAAGGATGATGTGGCGGTCTGCTTTTTTGGCGAGGGGGCGCTCGGACAAGGAGTGCTGTACGAAGTGATGAACCTCGCGGCGCTCTGGAAATTGCCGGTGATTTATATCTGCGAGAACAATCAGTACACGGAATACACGCACTACTCGGAGACCACGGCCGGCGACATTTTGGCACGAGGGAAGGCCTTCGGTGTGCCGGCAGAAAGCGTGGATGGACAAGACGTGAGGGCCGTCAACGCGGTGGCGAAAAAAATGGTGGAACGCGCACGGCGTGGGGAAGGCCCGTCGTTTCTGGTATGCAATACCTACCGCTACACGGGACATCACGTCGGCGACATCAACCGCGAGTATTACCGCTCGAAGCAGGAAGAGCAGCAGTGGAAGACGCAGCGTGATCCCATTCAGAATTTCGCGACCTGGCTGATCGGGCAAAAATTCGCGGATGCAGCTAGCCTGGAAGGGATCCAGACCGAAGTTCTTGCGGAGATGAAAGCGGCGGTTGAATTTGCCATTGCAGCGCCGTATCCAGACCCATCGGAAGTGGAAGAGGACGTCTATGCCTGAGACAGCTCAACGGGAACTGACGTTTGCGCAGGCGGTGCGCGAGGCGCTCGCCGAAGAAATGCGGCGCGATTCGCGAGTGTGCATTTTTGGCGAGGACGTCGCGGAGGCGGGGACACCGTTCAAAGTTTTGTCCGGCTTGGTCGAAGAGTTTGGTCCCGTGCGCGTGGTGGATACGCCAATCTCCGAGGCCGGATTCACGGGAGTGGGCGTCGGCGCGGCAATGACGGGCTTGCGGCCCGTGGTGGACATCATGTTCGGTGATTTCCTGACACTGACGATGGACCAGTTGGTGAACCAAGCGGCCAAGGTGCATTACATGTCGGGCGGAATGTGGAAGGTTCCGATGGTGTTGCGCACGACGCTGGGAGCGACGCGGCGTTCCGCGGCGCAACACTCGCAATCGCTTCATGCATGGCCGAGCCATATTCCCGGACTGAAAGTGGCGATGCCATCGACACCTTACGACGCGAAAGGGCTGCTGAAGACGGCGATCCGGGACGACAATCCAGTGGTCTTCTTCGAGGACAAGATGATGTACAAGCTCAAAGGGCCGGTTCCCGAGGAGGAGTACACGATTCCGTTCGGCGTCGCCGACGTGAAGCGCCGGGGAAGCGACGTCACCATCGTCGCCACCAGCAGCATGGTGCAGGTGGCGCTGGGAGCGGCGGAGCTCTTGGAAAAAGAGGGAATCAGCGCGGAGGTAATCGATCCGCGGACGACGTGGCCGCTCGATGAGAACACGCTCGTCGAATCGGCAAAAAAGACTTCGCGAGCGATGGTGGTCGATGAAGGTTACGGCCGGTACGGGGTCACGGGGGAAATAGCCGCGGTGATCGCGGAAGGCGCGTTCTACAGCCTGGAAGCGCCGGTGAAACGCATGGGCGCGATGCATGTGCCGATTCCATTTTCCCCCACCCTGGAAGATGTTACCGTGCCCACGGAGCAGACAGTTTTCGAAGCGGCGCGGAAACTTTGCGGCCAGTCATAAGGGATCACGGACAGGAGGCGCGTCATGGCACTGAAGACTCACGGAACGATGGCGGTGGATTGGGAACAGCGCATTGACTTTGACCGGCTGCGGCGCGAGCGCCTGGCGCGCGCGAAAGCGCTGCTCGCGAAATCGGAAATGGGTGCGCTGCTCTGCTTCGACATGAACAATGTGCGGTATATCACGTCGACGCACATCGGAAGCTGGGCGCAGGACAAGAACAGCAGGTTCACGTTGCTGCCGCAGAATGACGAACCGATTCTGTGGGATTTTGGGTCGGCGGCTCGGCATCATCAACTGAATTGTCCCTGGCTGGGAGAGCGTTCGCGGCCGGGCATCGCGCTGCTGCGCGGAGCGATGTCACCGGAGATGGGGCGCGCGGAAGACGTGGCGCGGAAAATAAAAATCGAGCTGGAGAAGCGCGGATTGCAGAAGCAACCGCTCGGGGTCGATATTGTGGAGCCTCCCATCCTCTTCGCGCTACAAAAAGAAGGGATCACAGTGGTGGACGGGCAGCAGTTGATGTCCGACGCGCGGGTCATCAAGACTCAGGACGAAATCGCGCTGCTGAATACGTCGGCGATGATGGTGGACGCGGCGTACGACGAACTTTATCGAGCGATGAAGCCAGGGATGAGCGAGAACCAGGCCGTGGGGCTCGCAAGCAAAGTGCTCTACGATCTCGGCTCGGAGTACGTAGAAGCCGTCAATGCAATTTCCGGGGAACGTTGCAATCCGCACCCGCACGTTTTCTCTGACCGCATTCTGCGGCCGGGCGATCCGGTGTACTACGACATTCTGCACTCCTACATGGGCTACCGGACCTGTTATTACCGGTGCTTCACCATCGGGTACGCTTCGCACGCGATGATTGATGCATATAAACGATGCCGCGAATATCTGGACGCGGCGATCTCGCTGGTGCGTCCGGGACGCACCACGGGAGAGATCGCATCGGTGTGGCCGAAGGCGCAGGAGTTCGGCTTCCCGAATGAAGAGGCGGCATTCGCGCTGCAATATGGACACGGCATCGGGCTGGCGATTTGGGAAAAGCCGGTGATCAGCCGGCTGGTTTCGCTCGAACATTCCCACGAGATCAAACCGGGGATGGTGTTTGCACTGGAGACGTTCTGGCCCTCGACCGATGGCTGGAGCGCGGCGCGAATTGAGGAAGAGATCGTGGTTACCGAAACCGGACACGAAGTGATCACACGCTTCCCCGCGGAAGAACTGATGATTGCGGGCGCGCATTACTTCACCGTGAACGGTCCGCTCGCAGCCGCGCGGGAGAATGAACAAGTGCCGAGCCGGCATGTGGTCGAAATGGTCGAAGCGAGCGCAAAAACGGAAAGGGTAGGAGCCACCGACTGAGGAGATTTCCCCAGGCACTGGCGAAGACTATGGCGATCAGCGTCGTAATGCCCGCGCTGGAGATGGCGCAAGAAACCGGGAAACTGCTGGCATGGCGAAAAAAAGAGGGTGAGCGGGTCAGCAAGGGCGAACCGCTGCTGGAAATCGAAACGGATAAAGCGGTGGTGGAGGTCGAAGCGCCGGGGGATGGAATACTCGCGGGCGTAACGGCGGATGTGGGCGCGGTCATTCCGGTGGGAGAGACAATCGCGTGGTTGGTCGCTCCGGGCGAGAGGCCACCGGCAAGAACCGCATCGACCGCTCCTGCCGCGCGTGCTTCGAGCAGTGGGGAGCGCGCCACCGTAGCCACCACTCACGCCGCCGAGCAACCTGCGACGTCAGCTCCACAAGTATCACCGAAAGCCAGACGGCTTGCCAAAGAGCTTGGTGTGGATATCACGCTACTTCGCGGAACGGGGCCCGAGGGAATAATCACGACAGAAGATGTACAGAAGTTTGCGGACGCGAAAGGCGCTGACGCGCCCCCGGGAAGCGCAACCCTCAGTCAAGTGGCGCGACTGATGGCGGAGCGGACCACGCAAAGCTGGACCACCGTGCCGCATTTTTTTCTGGTGCGGGAAGTGGATGCCACCGGCCTCGTGGAAACGCAGAAACGGCTGGCCGCTAATGTGGAAAAAGAGAACGGAGCAAAGCTCACAATCACAGACTTGCTGATCAGGGTGACGGCGCGCGTTTTGGCGAAACATCCGCGGATGAATTCGAGCTGGTCGGGAAATGGGCCTCGCTCGAATCCTGAGATCAACATAAGCGTGGCCATGGCAGTGAAAGATGGCGTTGTGGGCGCAGTCGTCCACAAAGCGGACGGGTTGAAGCTCGGCGAGATTGCCGCGCGGCGGCGCGACCTGACGGAGCGAGCGAGGGCAGGACGGTTGCAACCTGTGGACATTTCCGGCGGCACATTTACGATCAGCAACCTGGGCATGTACAAAGTCGACGCCTTCACGGCAATTATTGCCGCGCCGCAGGCGGCGATCCTCGCGGTGGGGAGTATTTCGGACCGGGTTGTGGTGGTGGAGGGAAAGTCCGCTGTGCGTCCGATGTTGACCATGACGCTTTCGAGCGATCATCGGGTGGTGGACGGAGCGCGGGCCGCTGAATTCCTGAGCGAATTGTCGGAGGCGTTGCGCGAGCCGGGGAAGTGGCTCGAATGATGCTCGCGGCATGTTTGTTGTCGCACGGGAGTGCGGGTCGTCGCCGTGCGCAGCGCGGAGCTCTCCAGTGAGTGCTATCCCACTGAAAAAGAAGCCGTTCTACACAAGCTTATCCACGCAAGTGTTGATTGCAATCGCGGTTGCCATCCTGCTCGGTTATCTGCGTCCTGCTACCGCGATTGCGATGAAACCGCTCGGCGACGCCTTCATCCGGCTGATCACGATGATCATCACCGTGGTGATTTTCTGCACCGTGGTGACGGGAATCGCCGGCATGGAAGACATGAAGAAGGTCGGGCGTGTCGGCGGAAAGGCGCTGCTGTATTTTGAAGCGGTTTCGACACTGGCGTTGGTAATCGGTTTGATCGTCGGGAATGTTGTGCGTCCGGGAAGCAGCTTCAACATCAATCCCGCGACCCTCGACGCCAAGGCGGTTGCCGACTACGCCGGTCAAGCGAAAGCGCAAAGCGTGACGGAATTCCTGATGCACATCATTCCGAACACGATGGTGGATGCGTTCGCCAAGGGCGACATCCTGGAAGTACTCCTTGTCTCCGTTTTGTTCGGATTTGCGCTGTCGATCGTAGGGCAGCGCTGCAAACCACTGGTCGATCTGTTTGACGCTTTGACGCATGCGGTGTTCGGCGTGGTCGCGATCTTGATGCGCTTCGCGCCCATCGGCGCATTCGGCGCGATGGCGTTTACCGTGGGCAAGTTCGGCCTCGGCGCGTTGGGTCCGTTGCTCAAACTTATCGCCACGTTTTACATCACTTCGCTTCTATTTGTTTTCATTGTGCTGGGAACGATTGCACGGTTAGCAGGATTCGGGATCATCAAATTTCTCTGGTACATCAAGGAAGAGATTCTGTTGGTGCTGGCCGTCAGCTCATCGGAGCCCGCGCTGCCTACGCTAATGGCCAAGCTGGAAAAGCTCGGCTGTTCCAAGGCGCTGGTGGGACTAGTCGTGCCCACAGGATACACCTTCAACACTGACGGTACGAGCTTGTACATGACGCTGGCGGCTTTGTTTGTCGCGCAGGCGACGAACACTCACCTGACCCCGCTGCAACAACTGACGATTTTGGGAGTTGCGGTGCTGACTTCAAAGGGTGCCAGCGGCGTGCAAGGCGCGGCGTTCATCGCGCTGGTGGGAACGATGATGGTCATTCCCACGATTCCGGTGGCGGGGATGGCGCTGATTCTGGGAATCGACCGTTTTATGAGCATGTGCCGCGCGGTGGTGAACATGCTTGGCAACGGAGTCGCGACGCTCGTGGTGGCGCGTTGGGAGAAAGAGCTCGATCGCAAGACATTGCAGAGCAATTTGGCTTGAACGAAAACCGCAAAAAACAGCGTTTTTGATTCATCCCGTGTCGCGGAGAGTGAATCCGCAATGGCTGAACGATACGATGTAGTGGTTGCCGGTGCGGGACACAACAGCATGATCACCGCTGCCTATCTGGCCAAGGCGGGATTCCGCTGCGTTGTCCTCGAAGGGCGGCCGATTGTCGGGGGCGGAGTCAAATCGGCGGAATTGACGTTGTGCGGATTCACGCACGATGTGTGCTCTTCGGCGCACAATGTAATTCACGATAACCCGTTGCTCCGCGATGATGAGCTGAAACTCAGCGAGTACGGGCTGGAATACATTTTTCCCGACCCGGTATTTCACATGCCGTTTGCCGACGGAAGTTACTTGACGCAGTGGCGCGACTTGGACCGCACGTGCGCGGAATTAGCAAAGTTCTCCCAAAAAGATGGGGCGAAGTACAGGCAGATGATCGCCGAGTACGAAGCCGTGAAACCGATTCTCGAGGCAGCAACGTTTTTGCCGGTCGGTTTTGGAAAGTCTACAAACGACCGATTGGCCGAGTTGTCTCATGGAAAAATCTGGCAGCGGCGGCTGGCGATGTCGGTTTGGGAAATCATTCACAACAGTTTTGAGGACGACCATTGCCGTGCGTTCATGCTGGCCAGCCCCTGGACGCTGCAGCCCCCCCAGGAGCCAATGACCGGACGGCTGGCGTACATCGGGTTTCACCAGCAGCGGCAGAGCCGGCCTTTGCCCAAGGGCGGATCGGGAGCGCTCACGCAGGCCCTCGCGCGGTTCGTCGAGGCGCACGGTGGCGCTATCCTCACGAATAAATGGGTCAAGCAATTGATCATCGAAAACGGAAAATGCGGCGGCGTTGAATGCGCCGACGGGAGCGCCTATCACGCAGACAAGGCCGTGCTTTCGACAATCCACGTTAAGCATCTCGTCGATATGGCGCCACGGGAATTGTGGAGCCAAGGATTTATTGACGGAGTGGATTCGTGGACGGGCGGGTGCACGATGTTTGCCACGAACTACGCCACAACCGAACCGCCGAAATATGTGGTCAATGGAGGGACGCTTTCGCCGGTGCACTCCGGATTCATGGCGAGTCCCGAACGGACGTTGCGCCTGGGTTACGACTTTGCCGCCGGCTGTGTAAACACGGAGGAGCCCCCGCTGCACGTAATCTGCTGCAGCGTCGCCGATCCAACACGCGCTCCAACGGGGATGCACACCGTAAAGGTAGTCGGCTACCAGCCTTATCAACTGAAAGAAGGGCCGCAACATTGGGACACCATCAAGCGGCAAGTTTCCGACGCCAATCTAAATTATCTGCGGCGATTTTCCCCAAATCTTACCGAGGACAAAATCCTGGCGCGCGTGATTGACAGCCCGCTCGATCTCGAACGGATGAATCCGCATAACTGGCACGGCAGTTGTCACGGGGGCGCGCAAAACGCCGCGCAGTCAGGGCCCCTGCGTCCGGTTCCCGGCTGGGCGCAACACCGGATGCCGATCCCTGGGCTGTATCAAACCGGCGCAACGACGCACCCTGGCGGTTCAGTGACTGGGGCCCCGGGAAGAAATGCGGCGGCGGTGATGCTGAAGGATTTTGGGACTTCGATTGAGGCCGTGGTAAGAGGGAAATGAAATGACTACGATGAGCCGCAGAGGATTTGTGAAAGGTGCGGCGCTTGCGCCACTCGCGGTTGGGCCTTTCGGGCTCGAGCAACAAGAGCCGAAAGAAGAGCGTTTCGACATTCTGGTGGCGGGCGCGGGACACAACAGCTTAGTCGCCGCAGCGTACCTCTCTAAAGCCGGCTATCGCTGTCTGGTACTCGAGGGCCGGGCCATTGTGGGCGGCGGAGTGAAAACCACGCAATTGACCCTGCGGGGATTCAAACACGACGTCTGTTCTTCCGCACACGTTCTTATCCAGGATAGCCCGCTGATGCGCGACGATGAATTGGGCTTGGGTGAATACGGACTCGAGTACATCCTGCCCGATCCGGTAGTCCACATTCCCTTCCCGGACCGCACGTACATCACGCAATGGCGGGACCTCGACCGCACCTGCGCGGAATTTGCGAAATTCTCGAAAAAAGACGCGGCCGCTTACCGCAAAATGATGACCGAGTACGAAGCGATCAAACCCATCTTTGCCGCGGCGGCGTATACACCGATCGGCATGGGAAAACCATTGAATGATCGCCTGGCCGAGCACCCGCAGGGAAAATTGTGGCAGCGGCGCATCGCCATGTCGGCCTGGGAAATCATTCGTGACAATTTTGAGGACGACCACTCCCGAGCGTTCATGGTGTGGATGGCGTATCAGACCGTTGAGCCACCCGAGCAACCGATGACGGGCCGTCTCGCGTATTCGCTGGTTGCAGGGCGCCAACGCTGGAGCTGGACAACGCCCAAGGGCGGCTCCGGAATGTTGACGCAAGCGCTCGCGCGCCTGATCCAGTCGCATGGAGGAGTGATTCTCACCAACAAATCGGTGAAGTGCTTGATTGTCGAGAACGGCAGATGCACCGGCGTCGAGTGCACGGACGGAAGCGCATATCGGGCCACCAAGGCGGTGCTCTCGACGATTCACATCAAACATCTCCTGGACATGGCGCCCAGGGAAGCGTTTGGGAAAGACTTCGTCGAGGGAGTGGATACCTGGCAGGCAGGGATTACGCTCTTCGTCACGCATTACGCCACGACCGAGCCTCCAAAGTTTCCAGTTCAGGGTGGCACGCTCACCTCGGTAGCGGCGGGAACGATGGCTTCACCGGAGCGCGGGTTGCGCGTGAGTTACGACTTCGCGCGGCAGGCGGTGAACGTGGAAGATCCGCCGTTGCTGGTGGTGTGCAGCACGGTCGCGGATCCTTCGAGAGCCCCCGCGGGCATGCATACGATCAAGGTGATCGGCAACCAACCCTATGAGTTGAAAGAAGGCCCGGAACATTGGGACGCGATCAAGGACCAGGTGTCCGACGCGAACCTGAATTATCTGCGGCGATTTGCCCCGAATCTGACGGATGACAAGATCCTGGCGCGGATTGTCGAGAGCCCACTTGATCTCGAGCGGATGAATCCTCATAACTGGCACGGGACATGTCATGGTGGAGCGCAAAACGCGGCGCAGTCTGGCGCGCTTCGTCCGGTTCCAGGTTGGGCGCAGCATCGCATGCCGATTACAGGGCTCTATCAAACCGGAGCCACCACCTATCCAGGAGGTTCCGTGTCAGGCGGTCCGGGGCGCAATGCTGCGATAGTAATGCTGAAAGATTTTGGAACGAGCCTTGGGGAAGTGTTGAAGAAAAGGGTGTAATAAGAAGTAATTTTTTTCGTGGCGGGTTTGAGGAGAATAGATGAGCAAGATGACACGGCGTGGCTTCGTGAAGAAGGCGGCGCTCGCACCGCTAGTCGTCACACCCTTCACGCTAGAGCAGCAAGCGGCTAAGGCGGAGCGATTCGACATTGTGGTTGCCGGTGCTGGGCACAACAGTTTAATCGCCGCGGCGTACCTGGCGAAGGCCGGCTATCGGTGCCTGGTGCTGGAGGGCCGGCCGGTTGTAGGCGGCGGCGTGAAGTCAGCGCAACTGACGCTGCGCGGATTTCACGATGATGTGTGCTCGACAGCACATACGTTTATTCAAGACAACCCTTTGTTGCGCAACGACGAGCTCAAGCTCGGCGATTATGGACTGGAGTACATCTTTCCCGATCCCATCATGCACATGCCGTTTTCCGACGCCAGCTACATCACGCAATGGCACGATCCGGAGCGGACCATCGCAGAGTTTGCGAAGTTTTCAAAGAAAGACGCCGTGGCGTACCGGCGCATGATGGAAGAATTTCAATCCGTCAAACCCATTTTCGTTGCGGCCAATTTCACGCCGATCGGCTTCGGCAAGCCTGTCAATGACCGCCTGGCCGAACATCCGCAGGGCAAATTATGGCAGCGTCGCCTGGCGATGTCCGCGTGGGACATCATTCGCGAAAATTTCGAGGACGACCATTGCCGCGCCTTCATGCTGGCGATCGGGCACTTGTCGTCCATACCTCCAGAGCAAGCTGTGACGGGAAGGCTCGCTTACTCTCCCGTTTCGCAGCAGCACACCGACCGCCCGCTGCCAAAGGGAGGTTCCGGGGCACTGACGGAGGCGCTGGCGCGTTTCATCAAGGCGCACAACGGCGTCATCCTCACGAACAAATGGATCAAGCGATTGATTATTGAAAACGGGAAATGCACGGGAGTCGAGTGCTCGGATGGCAGCGCGTATCGCGCGGAGAAGGCAGTGCTCTCGACAGTCCACGTGAAGCACCTCATAGACATGGCGCCGCGCGAACTGTGGGGACAGGATTTTGTCGAGGGAGTCGAGACGTTTCAGGCGGAGTGCACCATGTTCGTGACGCACTGCGCAACGTCAGAGCCCGCAAAATACACGGTCAATGGCGGAACGCTGGCGCCGGTTGAATCGGTAATTCTGACATCGCCGGAGCGCGTTCTGCGCATCGCCTACGACGACGCCTGCGGCGCCGTGAATCTCGAAGAGCCGCCGCTGCAGGTCATCTGCTGCACCGTTGCGGATCCGACTCGTGCCCCCGCCGGCATGCACACGCTCAAGATAATCAGCTTCCAGCCCTACAACCTCAAAGAGGGTCCGCAGCATTGGGATGCGATCAAGAAAGGAGTCTCCGACGCGACGCTGAAATATCTGCGGCGATTCGCGCCTAATCTCACGGAAGACAAAATTCTGGCGCGCTTCATCGAGAGCCCGGTCGACCTCGAGCGCATGAATCCACATTTCTGGCATGGCAGCGCCCACGGCGGCGCGCAGAGCCCGTCGCAATTGGGCGCGATGCGTCCCGTGCCTGGCTGGGCGCAGCACCGCATGCCCATTCCGGGGCTGTATCAAACCGGTGCGACCACGCATCCGGGAGGTTCGGTGACGGGCGGGCCGGGTCGAAACGCGGCAACGGTGATGCTGAAAGATTTTGGGACCAACATCGAGGAAGTCGTGAGCAAAAAGGCGTGAGGGGATTGCATCCATTTCGATGCGAAAGGTAAATGCGTAATGAAGAAAAACGGAATCATTCGAATGGCGGTAGTGGCGCAAATTTTCGCGGCGTTAATTTTTATGGTGCACTCAGTGAAGGCACAACCTGCGGCACAAACACAAACCGCGAAGCCGATGGTGCCCGACAATCCGTCGGAGCATACTCCGCCCGTGCAGCCCCTTCCTTACAGCCACAAGACGCATTTGGCCGTGGGACTCGAATGCAAGGAGTGCCATGCGAATCCTGATCCCGGCAAGTTGATGACGTTTCCGGCGACGAGCAAGTGCATGCAATGCCACGTCACGATCGCCAAGAACAAGCCGGCGATTCAGAAGCTCGCGGAGTTCGCGAAGTCGCAGAAGCCGATTCCCTGGGTGCGTGTTTACACCGTTCTCGCGGGAGTATCATGGAGTCATCGGCCGCATCTGGAGGCGGGCCAGAAGTGCGAGACGTGCCATGGTCAAGTCGCACAGATAGGAGCGATGTCGGAAGTCACCAGTGTGACGACCATGTACGGCTGCCTGAACTGTCATGAAATGAATCATGCCAAAACGGCGTGTGAAACCTGCCACAAAAATTAATTCCGCGGAAGATTTTTCCAGCCGGGGGGAAATATGGCAAATTCAATGGAGATTGAAGTCAACGGCAAGAAGCACCCGGTGCGCTACGATCCAGACACGCCGCTATTGTACGTGCTCCGCGATGACCTTGGTTTGACCGGAAGTAAATACGGCTGCGGAGAGGGCCAGTGCGGAGCCTGCACCGTGCTAATCGGCGGAGTGCCGCGAAGGTCGTGCCAGATTGCCGTTAGCGCGACGGCGGGGAAACCCATTACCACGATCGAAGGACTGGAAAAAGATGGCCGTTTGCATCCGGTCCAGCAAGCTTTTCTGGACGCCGGGGCTTTTCAATGCGCGTATTGCACTCCGGGAATGATCATGAGCAGCGTGGGGCTCTTGCAGGAAAATGCAAATCCGAGTCCGGCGGAAATCGTGCACTCCCTTCAAGGCAATATCTGCCGTTGTGGCGCGCACCCGCGCATCGTCGGCGCGGTCAGGCAGGCAGCCAGGACCATGCAGGAGCACCGGTCATGAGTAACAACGCAATCGATAAATTCATACTTGAACCGGAGCGCTACGAGTTCAGCGCCCCGCCGATGCATCGATTCGAACTGCTGCGCCGCGATTTCTTCAGATTCCTAGGCGCGGGGATCGCCGTATTCACGGTTGCAAAAGAGTCTCTCGCGAAACAAGAAACCGCGCCGACGCATGGCTTCCACATGGAAGAGCCGTCGAACGAGATCGACGCGTGGCTGCACATCGGCGAAGACGGTCTAGTGACCGCATTTACAGGCAAGGTTGAAATCGGCCAGAACATACGGACTTCACTGTCGCAGACGGTGGCCGACGAACTGCGCGTGCCGTTCGAAAGCGTGCGCATGGTGACAGGGGACACGGCGCTCGTGCCTTTCGACTTCGGCACGGTGGGCAGTCGCTCGATGCCGACAATGTCACCGCAGCTTCGGCGCGCAGCGGCCGCCGCGCGCGATCTGCTGGTTGGAGTTGCCGCGAAAGAGTGGAATGTCGCGCCGGAAGGTCTGAAAGCGGCGGACGCGAAGGTCACGGATCCCGCCTCGGGGCGGTCACTTCGCTATGCGGAATTGGCGCGCGGCAAGACGCTTGCCCAGAATCTACCGGCCGAAGATCCCATCACGCCGGCGCCCGAATGGACGATTGCGGGGAAACCTGTTCCAAAGGTTGACGGGCGCTCGTTTGTTACCGGCAAACATGCGTACACACCCGATGTGCGCTCTTCGGGAATGCTGTACGGCAAAGTGCTGCGTCCGCCATCGTTTGACGCAACGATTACTTCCTACGACGATGCCGCAGCGAAAGCCATGCCCGGCGTGATCGTGGTTCGCGACGGGGACTTTGTCGGCGCAGCGGCTCCGACCGAACGACAAGCCCAAAAGGCCCTCGAAGCAATTCAGATCAAATGGAAGGAAACACCGCAATTTTCGGACAAGGAGATATTTTCCTACCTCAAGAAAAATGCAGCCGACAAGTCCGAGGACCGATTTCGCAAGCAAGCCGGTTCCATGGAGGAGGGGCTGGCTCACGCAGTGCATCGTGTGGATGCGGCCTACAATATTTCGTTCATTGCCCACGCGCCGCTCGAGCCGCGCGCAGCCGTGGCGCAGTGGACAGACGGCAAGCTGACCGTTTGGACCGGCACGCAGCGGCCGTTTGCCGTGCGCGACGAACTCGCCGAAGTCTTTCACATTCCAGAGAGCAACGTGCGCGTGATTGTGCCAGACACGGGTTCCGCGTATGGGGGCAAGCACACCGGCGATCCGGCGCTGGAAGCGGCGCGGCTGGCTCGTGCCGCAGGACACCCCGTGCGCGTTTTCTGGACGCGCGAGGAGGAGTTCAGCTGGGCGTATTTTCGCCCCGCCGGAGTGATCGAAATCAAGAGCGGCATTGCGTCGGACGGCACGCTTACGGCTTGGGAATTTCACAACTACAATTCGGGCATGTCCGCGATTGATACGCCATATGTCGTTCTGAACCGGCATATCGAATACCATCCGGTTCCCTTCAATATGCGGCAAGGCTCGTACCGCGGCCTCGCAGCAACAGCGAATATTTTCGCGCGGGAAACGCACATGGATGCCGTGGCGCGCGCGGCGCAGATGGATCCATTGGAGTTTCGTCTGAAGAATCTCTCCGACCCCCGTCTCCATGCGGTGTTCGAGGCGGGAGCCAAATCATTCGGTTGGCCGCGGAAGAAAACGCAGGAAGGGCAGGGTTTTGGCCTCGGGGGTGGCGTGGAAAAAGGTGGATACGTCGCCACGTTCGCAGAAGTCTCGGTCGATTCTGCTTCCGGAGCTGTCCGGGTGGTGCGTGTCAGCACGGCTTATGAGTGCGGCGCCATCGTGAATCCCGACGGCCTGCGCAATCAAGTCGTCGGTGCAATTATTCAAGGAATGGGAGGCGCGCTCTTTGAAGCCATCGAATTCGAAAATGGCCGCATCACCAATCCGCATTTCGCCCGCTACCGGGTGCCGCGTTTCAGGGACGTGCCGGAAATTGAAGCTGTCCTGCTCGACCGGAAGGATCTTTCGTCTGCCGGAGGGGGTGAAACTCCCTTGATGGGAATCGCGCCGGCCATCGGCAACGCGATCTTTGACGCCACCGGCGTTCGGCTCAATCGATTGCCACTGGCACCCAACGGTGTGAACGCCTGATAACCCTTTTTGCTGACTCCCGGGTTCGCGCAAGCATCTCGACTGCGCGATCTGCGCCAAGTGTCCAGTATGAAAGCCTGTTTTCTCAACAAGCCAGCTCCGATCGAGACTAATCCGCTTCAGTACGGCAATATGACCGCGCCGCAACCAGCAAGCGGGGAGTTGCTTGTGCGAATCCGCTATTGCGGCGTGTGCCGGACGGACCTGCATGTCGTCGAGGGAGAATTGCCGCCACGCAAGTCGCCTGTAGTCCCCGGACATCAGGTCGTGGGGATCGTCGAAAAATCAGGCGAAGGGGCCGTTAAATTTCAGATTGGCGCGCGCGTGGGAATCGCATGGTTGTTTCGCACCGACGGCGTATGCCACTACTGTTGTTCTGGCGCGGAGAATCTGTGCGACAACCCGGCATTTACGGGCTATTCGGTGGACGGTGGCTACGCCGAGTACATCGTCGCACCGGAAGATTTCGTCTACTCAATCCCCGAGGCGTTCCCCGATGAGCAGGCGGCTCCGCTGCTTTGCGCGGGCATTATCGGATTTCGGTCTCTGCGGCTCAGCGGCATCAAGCCCGGCGGCCGCCTTGGCTTTTATGGATTTGGAGCCGCCGCACACGTGGCCATTCAGGTCGCGCGCCACTGGGGTATCGAAGTCTTTGCCTGCACGCGGGACACGCGGCATCAGCGGCTGGCGCTCGATCTCGGCGCGAAGTGGGCTGGCGGCACGTTTGCCGAGCCGCCGGAGAAACTCGACGCCGCGATCGTTTTCGCTCCCGCCGGGGAGATCGTTCCGGCCGCGCTGAAAGTGCTCCACAAAGGCGGTTCACTCGTCCTCGGTGGCATCCACATGAGTCCAATTCCCTCTTTCGATTACGATCTCTTGTACCAGGAACGCGTGATTCGCAGTGTCGCCAACAACACCCGGCAGGACGGCGAAGACTTTTTGCGAGTTGCTGCTGAAATCCCTGTCCGCACGCATGTGCGGTTCTACCCTTTGCGGGAAGCCAATCTCGCCCTCAATGCATTGAAAAATGACGCAATACCCGGCGCGGCCGTCTTAAAGATCGAAGAATAGACGAGAATATTGCCGCGAACGTGGTCCGTAGTTTATGGTTCTTATCGAGAGGCCGTCTTGGTTTGCGTTGCCCCGGCCCCGCCGCGAGCCTTCGACTCCCTTCGGCGTGGCTCAAACTCAAAGAAATTTCAAATGGTCTTATCCTTCGCGTAACACAGCTTTTCTAAATTGCACTCGGCGCATTCAGGTTTCCGCGCCGCACAGACCCGCCGTCCATGCCAGATGATTTGGTGCGAGAATTTTATCCATCTTTCCTGAGGGATGATTTGCATCAGGTCTTGTTCGATTTTTTTTGGATCCTCGTTCCGCGATAAATCCAACCGGTTCGAAAGCCTTTGAACGTGCGTATCGACAACTACGCCGCTCGGTATTCCATACGCCGTGCCCAGCACCACGTTTGCCGTCTTGCGGGCCACTCCCGGCAGCGTCAACATTTCCTCCATCGTTCGCGGCACCTGCCCGCCAAATTTCTCGAGGACGGCCTTGCTGGCGCCCATCACCGATTTCGTTTTATTCCGGAAAAATCCCGTCGGCCGGATCTCTAGCTCCAGTTCGCTCGGGTTCGCGTGTGCAAATGCCTCTGGCCCGGAATACTTTTTGTAGAGTGTCTCCGTGACTTGGTTTACGCGCACATCCGTGCATTGCGCCGAAAGAATCGTCGAAATCAGCAATTGAAATGCGTTGGCATGCTTGAGCTCGCACGTCGCATCCGGATACGCCTCATCCAGCTTTGCGAGAATTGCCGCCACGCGCTTCGGATCGGTCCCTGCGCCTCCTACCTTTTTCGCTTTTTGTCCTGCCCGAGCGCGCTCTGCTGGTTTAGCTCTCGGTCGGACTGATTTCTTTGCCGTCTTCTTTTTCTTTTTGATTGCCATAGGAGGCAGAACTATAACATGGCTGGCAGAGTGGAAAGCAGCCGGCGGAACGCTTTGCCTCGGTGACTGTGCTGATTTTTTTCTATCGCCGTCATTTCCGCAAATGTTTTCTTCAATGGAGGAAAATAAAATACCGGGTCATACCCAAATCCACCGTTTCCCCGAGCCGCATCCAGAATTTCTCCATCCGCGCGATCGGTGACGACGGCAATCGCGCTGCCTGTTATTGCCAGCGCAATCGCACACACAAAATTTGCGGCTCGCTCCTCCCCAGTTTTTCCGCGCAGCTCGCGCAGAATTTTCGCAATCCGCTCGGCGCTGCTCGCCTGAACTCCCGCGTACCGCGCCGAATGCACCCCGGGCGCTCCTCCAAGCGCCGGCACGACTAGCCCCGAGTCATCCGCAAAAACGTACCCTTCGGAGAGCCGCGAATAATGCAGCGCCTTTCCCAGCGCATTCTCCCCAAATGTGGGTGCATTTTCTTCGAACGAGGACAGCGAATCGAATCCCGGCAGCAACTCCAGCCGCACGGGCACGCCAGTTTCGGTGGTCCGGGCCAGCATCCGAAATTCCTCGATCTTTCCCGGATTGGATGACGCCAAAAATAGTCTAGCGGGCGCGCGCACTGAATTTTAGTGGCAGGACCGCGCGCTGTTCTTCTGTCAGGCGCCGAATCCCCGCGGCCGCCAGCGCCAGCAAGTCCTGCATCTCGCTTCCGGTGAAGGCCCGGCCCTCGGCCGTAGCCTGGATCTCCACAAAGTGTCCCCCGCCCGTCATCACGACATTCATGTCCACTTCGGCGCGCGAATCCTCTTCGTAAGCCAGGTCGAGCAGCGCGCGATCATCAACGATGCCTACGCTCGTCGCTGCTACGGAATCGATGAGCGGCGACCGCTTCAACATTCCGGCCGCAACCAGCCGTTCGAACGCCAGCGCCAGCGCAACAAACGCTCCGGTAATTGATGCCGTCCGCGTTCCCCCGTCTGCTTGGATCACATCACAATCGATCCACACCGTCCGCTCGCCGAGCATCTCCTGGTCGGTCACCGCTCGCAGCGACCTCCCGATCAACCGCTGAATTTCCTGCGTGCGTCCCGATTGCTTTCCTCGAGCGGCCTCCCGGGGCGTCCGCTCTTCTGTCGCGCGCGGCAACATCCCGTATTCGCTCGTCACCCAGCCCTTGCCGCTGCCTTTCAGAAAAGAGGGCACGCCGTCATCCACCGTCGCCGTGCAAATCACGCGCGTGCTGCCCAGTTCGATCAGCACGCTGCCTTCCGCCGTGGAAATGAAGTCCGGAATGATTTTTACCGGGCGCATCTGGTCTGCGTTGCGGCCGTCGCTCCTCACTCTTCCTCCTTCATTTTCACCGCGTTCGGTACGCAAGCTCAACGCCCTCGTTCGGGCTGCGTCAGTTTGCCGGGCCCGCTCCCCTGTGTCAACTTCACCGCCGCTCCATGCCTGGTGCCGCTGGTGGCTTGACTGCCGTTGCCGCATTACTCGCCGGAGCCGGCGCGCCTGGCATCGCTCGAGCGAGCGGTGGCTTCGCCATTGGCCCCTGCGCGGACTTCGTATTCACCACGAACGTCCCTGTCAAATCGAGATGTCCCGCCAGCGTCTCCGTTTCCTGTCCGTGGATCAAAATTTTCAGCCGCTGAACCTGTGGCACGTTCGCTTCCAGCGTGCGCGCGATCGAATCTGCTGCCAGTTGCTCGCTCTGTATCCCGGAAGGTATCGACGTAGCCAGCGCCTCGGAGAAATCAGCAATGCCGGTCCCGTCATGCAATAAATAAAACTCCAAAAGTACCGCATCCGGAGGCAAAGTGCGTAATTCCGTGTCTACGGGTCCTGCGAGCAGCGTATTCAACACCTGCTTCGCGCGCAGCACCGGATCATTCGAAAGCGGCAAGTCCACCGTCGTCGGCGCCAGCGAACCATCCTCGCTGCTCGATGCCCAGAACAAAATTGTCTTCACCCGCGGCTGGCCAGGATTGACCGGCGCCGCCAGCGTCAATTCGCGCCGAGCCTGCTCCTCACTCTGCTGCTGCAATCGTGCCGCGCGCTGCATCCGGCGCTTCAAAATCGGAAAATAGATTGCCGCCGCAACTACGGCCACGGCAAGACCACCCAACACCAACCTGCGCCAGCCCGGCGTCATGGCGCGGTTCCTGGAACCGCTGAAGCATCGTAGATAGGCCGGAACGCCGCCACCCCTCGCGCAATCGCATCTGCAATCCCCGTTCCCATCCGCCCGAGTTCTGCGGGGTCTTCCACCAGGATGCTCGATACTTCCACCGCAATCGCGGGGGCAGCCGTCGCGCGCAATTGCCGAATGGTTGCAGGTTGCACCGTGTTCGGCGATCCTTTGAATTGCAGCGTAAGTTGTCCCTGCACCAAATTACCCAGTTGGCGGCTCAACTCTAGGAACGGCGCTTGCGCCCGGTCCCACGGGATCAATCCAGGAGCGCTTGCAGCCTGCGGGAAATCCGTCATCGTGTACACGCGCACGGTTCCGGGTGACCCTGTGGACGAAACGTGTAGAGTCACAAACACTGTGCCGCGCTGCGCGTTCGCCATTGCCGATCGGTCGTCGAACGATGGGTTGTCGTTCCCCTGCCGTGTCAGACGCACCTGGAACCCTTGAGCCTGCAAAGATTTGCGCGCTTGCGCCGCGTAATCCAGCACCAGGTCGCTCTCCCGCATTCCTCCCGCGCCTCGCGCTCCTGGATCCGTGCCACCATGAGCGGGGTCAATCACCACCACAGTCAGGCCGCCGCGTTGGGCTTGTGCTTGCTGAGGCAAGATTCCTGGGGGCGCCGTGCTTGATTGCGCCGATGCCGGTTGGCCGCTCGGTGCCTGCGTTGTTTGTAGCTGCTGCGTTTGCGTTGGAGCTTGACCGAAAGATCTAAAGCCGGCTCCCCCCAAAACGGCGAGGAGAACGCTGCCGAACCCTACGATCCTGTTCCGCAAAGTGATTCGCACATCGAGCAGCATATCAAAACTCCCTGTTCCTTAGCGCTCCCGGAGTAGCTTCAACAACCCTTATAAGAGATAATCCAGCGATGGCCAGGTTGAACACGAATCCATCCTTCCTCAAACTTACGGGCAAAGCGCTGCACTTTCGTGAAGCAATAGTCTCGGCCTTGCGAGGTATATGCTCGTCCTCAAAATTCGCTGAGTGTTAAGCACAATGAAAAATCTCTCGAGCCCAATAACCAAGGAAGAGATTTTCCGGCGGCTGCAGGCGATCCACCCCGGCAGCGAACGCCGCTGGGGCAAGATGTCCGCCCATCAGATGGTGTGTCATCTAAATGATTCCTACCGTATGTTCATGGACGAGAAGACTGTGAAGCCCGCGCCCGTGCCGTATTCGCGTACACTGCTTCGGTGGATAGCGCTCTGGACACGCTTCGGTGGCCCAGAGGGTTCAAGGCCGCTCCGGAATTAGATCAACAAATTGGCGGAACTCCGCCGGTCGAATTTGAGAAAGACAAGCGGGACTTGCGCGAACTCCTCGAGCGCCTCACACGGCAGCCGAGGGATTTTGTCTGGCAGCAACCTCACCTGCACTTCGGCAAAATGTCAGAGAAGGATTGGCTGCGCCTCGCCTACCTCCACGCCGACCATCACCTTCGTCAGTTCGGCGCTTGAACCTTCCGCCTAGGTTGCAGGGTCGAGACCGGTGATATTCGCTCCCACTAACAAGACCGCCCGGCTCATCCGAACCGGGCGGCAGGGAATCCAGTTTTTCGGAACGTTCTAGGCGGGTTCGGCGTCCTCAACCACCACCGGCTGAATGTCCGGCCGCAGTTTTCGCGTGGCAAAGTACAAGACAAAGCCCCCCAACACGATCATCGTTCCAAACGCCAGCCCATTGATCCCCAGCACGGTTTCACTATCGCTTTCGATCAGGGCAAGGATCAGCAGCAGCAGCGGGAACACGCCCGCAAGGATAGCCCCGATAAGCCCTCCGGGGACCCTGAAACCTCGCTTCAACTGCGGTTCCCGGATTCGTAGCGCTACCAGTGTCACGAATTCCAGTATCAGGCTCGCGCCGTACAGAATGATATCCAGCGTAATCAGCCGTTTGAAGCCCAGCCCCAGGCACAGCGCCCAGCATGTCGCGCAAACGACGATTGCCACCCACGGTGCATGCCTCTTCGAACTCACCTTCCCGAAAATTTTTGGCAGCATGCCATCACGCGCCATGGCCAGCGGCAGCCGCGAGTAGCTCATCACCAGCGCGTTAAACATTCCGAACGCGCTCATCATTCCGCCCAGCACGATCAGAAAACGTAGCCATTCGAATCCCAGCACTCTCCCGCCGATGAGCCCGCCGATTGCCCCCCAGGCGCCATCGCTTCCGAACCTTTCGGCCGGAATCCCCGTCATATACACCGCGACGAAAGGCAGAACATAGGTCAGCGAAACGAGTATTACCGCCGCAATCATCGCTCTTGGGTACGTGCGCTGCGGTCGCTCCACTTCCTGCGCGATTGTCGAGGCGTTATCCCAGCCCATGTAGTTCCACATAGCCACCAGAACCCCACCCAACAATCCCAGGCTGGTCGTCGAAGCGGCGTGTGGAACCGCAAACGCTCCCGGTTTAAACGGCGCCATCGCCACAATCACGGCGAAGGGTGCAGACAAAAGGAAGAACAGCCACAGCGAGGTGATGCAGACCACGCGGATCCCCGCGATGTTCAGCAACGCGCACCCCACAACGACAAACAAGCCGGCCATTACTGCGTGGCTCCCTTCGCCAAACCATGGCGCCACCTGCTTCAAGTAAAAAACAAACAACGTCGGGTAGATGGCCATGTCGAAGATGCTGGCCGCCAGCGACAGCCACGCCTCTTGAAAGCCCCAGAAATTCCCCAACCCACGCCGTACCCACGCGTAGTATCCGCCCTCTGCGGGCAGCGCGCTCGATAATTCCCCGATCATGAATGCCGTCGGCAAGCTCCACAGCACGGGCAGAAACAGCAAGATCAGGATCCCGCGCCCGTAACCGGCGCCGTGCACGATTTCCTCCGTGCCGTAAGTACCGCCGGACACCATAAAAAACGTAGCCGCCACTAACGGCCAGAGCGTCAGCTTTGCGATTCTTTTTTTCGCCGTGGAAATTGCTTGGGTGGGAATATGGGCGGGCAGCGATAACGTGCTCAATTTTTACTCTCGTCCTCTTAAGCGACCCTCACTCTCTCTGCTGCTGTGAAGCGAGTTCGCATTCGCAGGATACAGGGTTCGTCTCTGCATGCAAGAGAAAAATGCATTCCCACGAATTATTTTTTCTCGGCCACCTGAGTGCTTCGCGTACTCCTCGGTGCCTCCTCCGCTTCCAGTGCCCCGGATTTCCCCGCTCCGTCCGTCCCAGCCTGATGTGCTACACTCCGGCCTTTGCCTTTTTCTCCATTCTTCATACTAGGAGCCTTGTCCATGAAATTGGTCGGCCACTTCCTCGCTCTAGCCGCACTTCTAGGCCTTTCCCCGTATGCTTATCCCGAGTCGCCTTCCCCGGCACCCCGCCCGATAACCGTGGACGACCTGTTTCAGCTCCGCGAGGTTGACGACCCCCAGCTAACTCCTGACAGCCAGTGGGTGGTTTACACCGTTAAGACCACCATGCTCAAAGAAGACAAGTACGAGGAGCGCATCTGGGCGGTTCCAAGTGCCGGTGGTGGGCCCATTCCCATGACTGCTGAGGGAACTTCCTCTACCCACCCTCGCTGGAGTTCTGACGGCAAGTACCTGGCTTTCCTCTCCGCTCGCGGCGAGGGCAAAACGCAGGTTTGGCTTCTCGATCGCCGGGGCGGCGAAGCCGAGCGCCTCACCGACACTCCCCAGGATGTCGAAGATTTCGCGTGGGCCCCGGATAGCCGCCGACTCGTCCTGGTTCTCCGCGATGCTTCCCCCGAAGAGTTACAAGCAGCCAGAGAGCTGAAGGATCAAGGCGATAAGGTTGTCGCAGCGAAGGAAAGGAAGACCAAGACGCGAAAGCCCTGGGTTATCGACCGTCTGCAATTCAAAGTGGACGAAGTGGGTTACCTCGATCGCCGCCGTACTCACCTTTACGTCTTCGATCTCGCCGCGAAAACTCTGACTGAGGTGACTTCTGGTGACTTCGACGATGCGGAACCCGCCTGGTCCCCCGACGGCAAACTGTTGGCTTTTTCCAGCAACCGCTCCTCTCCCGACCCCGACCGCACCTATAACTCCGATATTTGGGTGGTTGCTGCGGACAACTCTGACAAAGGCGCCCATCTTACTCAGATCACCACTAATCCCGGCTCCGATCAGTCGCCCACCTGGTCTCCCGACGGCAAATGGATTGCTTACGTCACCCAGCTAGATCCCCATCTCTTCGATTACGCCACGCATCACCTTGCAATCTCGCCCGTCTCCGGAGGGGCAGCCAAGGTTCTCACTCAGTCCTTCGATCGACACGTCAGCATCCCGCGCTTCTCTTCCGACGGTAAATCTATCTACTTCATCGCCGACGATGACGGCACGCAAAACCTTTGCCGTATTCCTGCCGAAGGCGGGGAAATCTCACGCCCCATTGGGGGGCGCCTCATGCTGTACGCCTATTCCATCGGCAAATCGGGCGAAATTGCTGCGCGCATCCTCACGCCGGATCGTCCCGACGAAATCTACTCACTGCCTGGAGCCGGCGCAAAACTCACACAGGTCACCCACGTCAACGACGCCCTGATGGGGCAGTTAAAGCTCGCTTCAGCGGAGTACGTCCACTTCAAAAGCAAAGACGGCACCCCCGTCTCCGGTTATCTCTACAAACCGCTCGATTACCTCCCCGGCAAGAAGTATCCGACTCTCCTCTTTCCCCACGGCGGTCCCGTTTGGGCGTATTACGCCGAATTCGACCATCAAGTCCAGCTTTTCGCCGCCAACGGGTACGTCGTCCTTCTCCCCAATCCACGCGGCTCCTCCGGCTATGGCCAGAAATTCTGCCAGGCCATCTTCGCCGATTGGGGCAACAAGGATTTTCAGGACGACATGGCCATCGTGGACTACGCAATCGCGCAGGGCATCGCCGATCCGGAAAAACTCGGCGTGGGTGGTTGGTCCTATGGCGGTATCTCTACCGATTTCATCATCGCCCAGACCACGCGTTTCAAAGCCGCCACCTCGGGCGCTGGCTCTGCTCTCTTCCCCAGCATGTACGGCCACGACCAATATCAGAAGGACTACGAGACGGAGCTTGGCCTGCCTTGGGAGAACGAAGCCCTCTGGGGAAAAGTCTCCCCCTTCTACCGCGTTGCCAACATAGCGACTCCGACTCTCTTCATGGGAGGCGCAATCGACTGGAACGTGCCTATTCTGGGCGGCGAACAGATGTATCAAGCCCTGAAGCGCCTCGGCCGCACGACCGAGCTGGTCGTTTATCCCGACGAGTATCATGAATTCAAGACGCCCTCACACATAAAGGACCGCCTTGCGCGCTACCTTGCTTGGTACGCCCATTTCGTCAAAGGAGACTCAACTCCCGCCCAGCCAAATCCCCCGCCCACCGACTAACAGCCTGATGGCAGGCGGTTTAACCCGCCCACTAAAGGAACAAATGTGGTTGTTGTTCCTGAGTCGACAAGACTTTGCCGTCTGTGGGCATGACTTCTTGCCCTCCCCGTCGTCTGATACGCCAGGGGGATGATATGGCTTCATTGTGGCAGGCTCTGCGTTATTCCTTCCGCCTTCTTCGTCTGAGTCCAGGGTTTACGATTGTTGCAGTTCTCACCCTCGCTTTGGGAGTCGGCGCCAATACCGCCATTTTCCAGCTCATTGACGCGGTCCGCCTGCGCAGTATTCCCGTGAAAAACCCCCAAGAGCTTGGGACCGTGCGGATTGCCGACCGGCACTGGGGTTCGGGCCAGTTTTCGAGCCAGTATTCTCAGCTCACATTTGCCATGTGGGAGCAGATTCGCAAGCGCCAGGAGGGGTTCGCCGAGATCGCGGCCTGGAGCAGCCGGCGACCCAATCTGGCGACAGGCGGCGAAGTACGATACGCCAAGGCTATCCAGGTCAGCGGCAATTTCTTTCATGTGCTCGGTGTTGAGCCGATTCTCGGCCGGCTGCTCGGCCCGGAGGATGACCAGCCGGGTTGCGGAACGGGCGGAGCAAACATCAGCTACGCGTTCTGGGTGCGGAATTTTGCCGGCGACAGTTCCGTGGTTGGGAAGCGGCTGACGCTGGATGGCAATACGTTTGAAATTCTCGGCGTCACTCCGCCAGGCTTCAATGGCATCTCCGTGGGAGAAACCTTTGACGTGGCGTTGCCGATCTGTGTTGAACCGATCTTGAGCCCGCTCAACAACCGGCTGACGATCCGTCATGCGTGGTGGCTGGCCTCGATCGGGCGACTGAAACCCGGATGGACGATCGCCCGCGCCAACGCACAAATAAACGCGGTGACGCCGGCGATTTTGCAAGAGACGATTCCACCCTTTTATGACGCAGAAGGAATTAAGAAATATCTCGAGTATAAACTCGGAGCGTTTCCCGCCAGCACGGGATTTTCGCGGCTGCGCGAGGATTCCGAGACGCCCTTGTGGTTGCTCCTGGGAATTTCCGGACTGGTCTTGCTCATTGCCTGCGCCAACCTGGCGAATTTGATGCTGGCGCGCGCCGGTGCGCGGGAACGCCAGATCACGATCCGCCTAGCGCTGGGGGCTTCGCGGTGGCGGATGATTCGCGACCTGCTCTCCGAAAGTCTGCTGCTCGCAGCCGTTGGGGCAATTTGCGGATTGTTCTTGGCGTTTGCCGTGAGCCGGATGCTTGTGGCATTCATCAGTACCACGCACAGCCAGATCTTCCTGGATCTGGGGATGGACTGGCGTGTTCTAGCGTTCACGACCGCGCTCGCAGCACTGACAACGGTTTTCTTCGGTCTGGCGCCGGCTGTGCGTGCCACGCGGGCAGACCCCGCCACCTTGCTGCAGTGCGGGAGCCGGGGAATGACCGGAGGCCGGGAGCGGTTTGGTCTCAGGCGCATTCTAGTCGTTTCGCACGTGGCATTGTCCCTTGTACTGTTGATGGGTGCGCTGCTTTTTGCCCGCAGCTTGCGCAACTTGACGATGCTAAACGTAGGGTTCCAACAGAACGGAATATTGATTACCAGTGTCGATTTCCAACGCTTGCAGATCCCCGAAGAACGCTATACGGAGTATAAACGGAACATCGTTAAGCGCGTCCAAGCCATGCCCGGCGTGGAACTCGCCGCGAGCGCAATGCTGGTCCCGTTTGGCGGGAACACTTGGAATGATACCGTCATCACCGAGGGTTCCGATGACGATAGAGGTGTGGCGTGGATCAATTATCTTGGTCCGGGCTATTTTCACACGATTGGGACGCCGCTCCTCGCCGGGCGGGACTTCGACGACCGCGACACCGCGACCTCGGTGAAGGTGGCCATCGTAAACCAGGCGTTTGTGCGCAAAATTCTCAAAGGTACGGATCCCCTTGGCAAGAGGTTTCGTATACATGAACCGCCGGGAAAGCCGCGGCCTCTTTATCAGATTGTGGGAGTCACAGGCGATAATAAGTTCGAGGACATGCACGAGGAATTCTTGCCGTTCATGTATTTCCCGGCGACACAGCAGGAAAAGCCCAGCCCCGATGACCAAATCCTGATTCGGTCGTCTCTCCCCTTGGCGAGTCTGCTCGCCTCCCTGAAGCAAACGATCGGTAATTTGAATCCAGGTATTGACCTTGAGTTTAGGGCCTTGCGGACTCAGATTCGCGAGTCGCTTTTGCAAGACGAACTCATGGCCACGCTTTCCGGCTTCTTTGGTTTTCTCGCCGCGCTCCTCGCCGCAATTGGTCTTTACGGCGTGATCTCCTACATGGTCGTTCAGCGCACCCGGGAGATCGGCATCCGCATGGCCATTGGCGCGGAACGTACTCACGTCGTCGGCATGATCATGCGCGAAGCGGGAATTCTAACAAGTACAGGCTTGGTCGTCGGCGCGGGACTTGCTCTCGCGAGCGCCCAGGTCGCCAAGTCCATGCTCTTCGGCCTCAAGCCGCGTGATCCTTGGACGCTTGCCATGGCTTTCGCCATATTGTCGACCGTTGCGGCACTCGCCAGCTTTTTGCCTGCCAATCGCGCCTCCAAACTCGATCCCATGCTAGCCCTTCGCGACGAATAGCGCGATTGGGCGACTGAGCTTACACGGTGAGACCGGGGGAAGGGAGGCACATCTCGACTGGTTCCTAGTCCTGTGTTTGCCACACATCCAGAAAATAGCGGGGGTGGGGGGTATTTTGTTACCAGCGATTTAAATCTCCACTCCCCGCCGCTTCCGGCCGTCGTACCGGATGAAGTAAACTTCCTTGGCCAAGTTGAGAGCACTGGTATGGACAAACGCATCTCCTCCGCCGACGCGGCCATCGAAAAACTTACCGATGGCGCCACTATACTCATGGGTGGCTTCGGTCTCTCCGGCATTCCGGAAAATCTTGTAGATGCCGTCCGCCGCAAAGGCACCAAGGATCTCACCATCGTCAGCAATAACGCTGGGATCGACGGCTTCGGCATCGGACTGCTCCTCCAGAATCGCCAGGTCAAGAAAATGATCTCCAGCTACGTGGGCGAGAACAAACTTTTCGAGCAGCTTGTTCTCAACGGGGAATTGCAACTGGAGTTGAATCCGCAAGGCACGTTGGCGGAACGCCTCCGCGCGGGCGGCGCAGGCATTCCGGCGTTCTACACCCCCACCGGCTACGGCACCATGGTCGCGGACGGAAAAGAGACCCGCGAATTTGACGGGCGCATGTACGTCCTCGAACGCGCTCTGCGCGGCGATTTTGCGTTCATCAAGGCGTGGAAGGGCGACCGCTGGGGCAATCTCATCTATCGCAAAACCGCCCGCAATTTTAATCCCATGATGGCCACGGCCGCCGATTATGTCATCGCCGAGGTGGAACAGCTCGTCGAGCTGGGCGAACTCCCGCCCGACCAGATCCATACACCGGGCATCTTTGTGAACGCCATTTTGCAAGGGCCCAAGTATGAAAAACGTATCGAGCGCCGCACCGTGAGGAAATTATGATCGCTCTCACCGTAAACAAACGTGCGGCTGTCATCCTGAGGCTATCCGACGAGGATAGGCGAAGGACCTCAATTCGCGCTTCACCGACGCTTGATGTGTGGAGCGCGAATTTGTCTGATTTCGATTGTAAACTGTCGCCTGTGAACTTTTTATGCCGCTGACTGACGAGCAAAAACGCGAACGCATCGCCCGCCGCATCGCTCTGGAACTCCGCGACGGCTTCTACGTCAATCTCGGCATTGGCATGCCGACGCTCGTCGCCAACTACGTGCCCCAGGGCATGGACGTCATTCTGCAATCCGAAAATGGCATGCTTGGCGTGGGCCCCTATCCCCTCGAATCGGAAATCGATCCCGACCTGATCAACGCCGGAAAAGAAACAGTCACCGAAATTCCCGGCACCTGTTATTTTTCTTCAGCGGATTCTTTCGCCATGATCCGCGGCGGCCACGTTGACCTCACCGTCCTCGGCGCGCTGCAGGTCGATGAAAAAGGAACGCTCGCGAACTGGGCCATTCCCGGGAAAATGCTAAAGGGCATGGGCGGCGCGATGGACCTTGTCGCCGGCGCCAAGCGCGTCTTCATCGCGATGGAGCACGCTACGCGCGACAACAAGCCCAAAATCACGAAAGAATGCGCCCTCCCTCTTACCGGCGTTCAAGTCGTCGATCACATCGTCACGGAGTTCGCCGTAATCGACGTTACACCCGAGGGCCTCCTGCTCCGCGAGCTCGCTCCTGACACGACACTCGATTTTGTCCAGTCGCTCACAGGGCCCAAACTTCTTCTCCCACCTGGCGGTCCGAAGCTCATGGCGACTTAAGGAAAAAACGGGAGACAATCCAGCATTTAAGAATGGAAAACGAACTGCGAACGCGGTTAACGGAAGAATTTGGGATTCGCTATCCGATTGTGTGCGCCCCCATGGCGCTCGTTGCGGGAGGCCGCCTGGCCGCCGCCGTCTCCAGCTCCGGCGGTCTCGGAATTATCGGCGGCGCATACGCGGGAACACATGGAGGAGAGCCAGACCTCGGCAAAGAACTGGCACTCGCGCGAGGCCAGAAATTCGGCGTTGGATTTATTACGTGGGCGCTGGCCAAAGCGCCCCAAGTGCTGGATGAGGCGCTGAGGTATTCACCGTACTGCGTATTTCTTTCGTTTGGTGCTGCCAAGCCATTCGTGGACCGTATTCGGCGTAGCGGCGCCAGGCTGATTTGCCAGGTGCAATCGTTGCGGCACGCTCAGGAGGCGCTCGATGCGGGCGCAAACGTGATCGTCGCACAGGGGCGGAAGCGGGAGGCCACGGCGCAACTCGCGCAACGTTCCCGTTCGTCCCCGAAGTTGCGGACTACTTGGCAAAACACTCGCCGAGGACGCTGCTACTCGCGGCAGGAGGGATCGCCGATGGCCGCGGGCTTGCCGCTGCACTGATGTTGGGCGCCGACGGGGTGCTGGTAGGGACACGATTCTGGGCTGCGGCGGAAGCGCTCACGCCGCAAGCCGCCACGGACCGGGCGATACTCGCCAGCGGAGACGACTCCGTTCGCACCAAAGCGATAGATGCGTTGCGCGGCGTCCCCTGGCCGAAAGAGTTTTCGTTTCGCGTTCTCAAGAACAAGTTGACGGAGCAGTGGGCGCATCGCGAGGCGGAAGCGACTGCGGCCTGCGGAAGCCTCGCTGCTGCGTACGCCGAGGCCCGGGCGCGGGAAGATCTCGACGTGGTAGCAGTCGTGGCCGGCGAAGCTGCCGTACTGATTCACGATCGTCCCTCAGCGGCGAGCATCATAGAAGCCATGGTTAACCAAGCCAGCTGCCTGCTCGAACGTGGCGCCACCCGCGACTTCAGAAGTGCAGAGCCTCCGTAATCTCCTCGGCGAGGACACTCGCAAGCAATCTAAGTATGACTGGGGTATGCTGAAGGCAAGCGCTTATTGAACTAATTCATGGACCCACATTCCATCGTCGTCGTGAGCCTGCACACGCCCAAGGAGAAAGTCTGGGGCGAGTTGCTGGCCATTCATCCCGCGGGAATTACCATGCGCGGCATCGACCTGAATTCCTTCGACCATTTTGTTCGCCAGATAAACGAGCCGGAAGGCGAACGGGTCGGCTTGCCCACGATTTTCTTCCCCATGAACCGCGTGGAGCGCATATCTCTGGATGAAGCATCCGGCTCGATCCCTTCGATGGCCGAACTGTTCGCGCGCAAAGTGGGACGCCCCCTGGCCGATTACCTGGCCCAGTTCGCCTGAACTGCGTTATCCTGAATTGCAATGAAAGGCCGCATCTGGACCGTTCCCAATCAAATCACGCTGCTACGTCTCGGCTTTCTGCCGTTTTTTCTCATCCTGATTTCTTACGAACAATATAAGTGGGCGCTGCTCGTTCAGGTCCTCGCGGGGCTTTCCGACGGCATCGATGGCCTGCTGGCCCGCAGCCTGAATCAGAGTTCGTCGCTGGGGGCGTATCTTGATCCCATTGCGGACAAACTCCTACTTTCCTCGTCGTTCGTTATTTTAGCGTTTGAGCACAAGCTGGCCTGGTGGCTTACGATCCTGGTGCTCAGCCGCGACGTTTTGATTCTGATCGTCGCCGCCGTCATCATCCTGATCGCGGGTTACCGGCCGTTTCCGCCGAGCATTCTCGGCAAGATGACGACGGCGTTTGAGATTGTTTTCGTGTTCGCGATCGTGCTTTCCGCTGCGTACCCGGGTCTCCACTTAGCGTTGCTGAATCGCGGTCTCCTCTACGTGGTGACTGCGCTTACCGTCATCTCAGGTTTTCACTACTCGGTTACCATCGCGCGTCGGCTCAGCAGCTCCTGAGTGTTCCGGGCGAAAAGGAGAACCGTCCGCTGGTTCCGAGCCTCAAAGAAATTTGAATTTCCTACCTCTGCCAAGGACCTGGATCGCGATAATGGATAATCATCAAAACGAAGCTCGTAATCACGATTATTCCCGCGAGCCATCCCAGCGCGTAGGCTGTGCGGCGTTCGTTTGCGTTCATTGGCGGCCGATCGGCAAATATTTTGCCAAGTCCAAAACCGGCGGCTAACCCAGCCCCGTGCGCATAATTGTCCATTCCCATTCCCATGAAACCTAGCGCAAAGAGAATAAGGACCGAACTAATTAATCTCGATCGCAGCTCACGCATGTAAGCGCCCCCACGTCTCGTGGTCACCGCCAGCATCAGACCTACAAGCCCAAGCAATGCGCCGCTCGCTCCGAGTGAATGGTTACCCATCGCTGCGCTGACCAGGAAGCCGAACGCGCCAGTGATCACGTACAGGAAAAAATAGCGGGCAGAACCGTATAGTTCTTCCAATGCCGGACCGAACTGCATCAGTGCCATCATGTTGAAACCGATGTGAATTAAACCGCCGTGCAAAAACATTGCCGTAACAAGTCTCCACCACTCGTGCAAAACAAAAATCGAGTGCGGAAAACTCGATCCGAGCCGGTACTGGGTTTCGCCGCCCATTCCCCACAGGATGCTCAAGCCTCGCCCGCCTCCCGCGGCAGTGAGCGCCAGAAAGCTGACGCCGAGCATTAAAACGTTGGCGATAAGCAGAGCCGTTGTGACGGGGGCTTCGTACTCACCGAATATTCCCGAAAAACTCTTAGTGAGCGCCGCGAGCGAAAAGCGCATGCTGGTGCCGCATTCGTGACAGCGCGTTGCGCTGATACCGACGAGCGCACCGCATGCGGGGCAAAGTTTCGGCCGGGGCTGGTTGTCTACGCCCATGCCCAAAAAACCGCGCACCGCGCTCTTCCAACGGTCTACGCGCCACTGCCACTTATAGGGAAGCGCCAAGACTCCTCCTTGCGACCGGCAAACCGCGTTCCTATAATACCGGAATCATGCGAAACCTTTAGGTGGCCCAGTTGTCAGGCGGAAGAAGGGGAATATGGACAAATTCGAGGAGATTGGGCGGCGAATCGATAAGGAAATGACGCGGCTTCGGCGTTACTTGGAGGAAGAAGTCGCTCCGGAAACGGAACGGCGCACGGCCCAATTTCTTCGCGAGGTTTCGCAAAAGCTTACGGAGGCGGCCGCCAAACTCGAATCGCGCAACGCGGCGCGGGCTGCACAGGATTCACAAAAGATCCAGCCATGATTCGATTCAACTCGTGATTATCGTTCGCATGACAAAAAATCGTCCGGCACCTATTCCAGCCTTTTTTCTTCTTACGCTGTTTTTTCTCTCGGGATGCGCATCGCGGCATGCGGTTGCCGACCGGCGCCAGCCTCCACCAATGCAAGACTCGTCCGCAGCGACGGAAAAAACAGAAAAATCTTCCACGACCGAAAGAGCATCAGCGGCTGGGCCTTCGCCGGCGCTGGCACCGAAACGCGCGAAGTCTGCCGATTTGCCGTCTCCAGCGGGATCCAACCAGGAAGGAAACGCATCCTGGTATGGCGAGCCATTTCACGGACGGCGCGCGTCGAACGGCGAAATCTATGACATGTATAAACTCACCGCGGCGCATCGCACGTTGCCGTTCGATACGGTTGTGCGCGTCACCAATCTGAGCAATGGAAAAGCGACCACCGTTCGAATCACCGATCGCGGACCGTTTGTAAACGATCGGATCATTGATTTGTCATTCGCGGCGGCCCGGCAGATTGATTCCGTCGGCGCGGGCGTTGTTCCCGTCAGACTTGAGATTGTTTCCGGTACGATCGATCCAACTGCGGGATATTTCACCGTGCAGGTGGGGGCTTTCCGGGATCACGGCAATGCCGAGCGATTGCGCGACCGCTTGAGTGCGTCGTATTCGCCCATATCTATTCAACAGTATGATTCACCCGACGGCGTTTATTACCGCGTGCGCGTCGGCCGAGTTTCCGGTGAGGATGCCGCCCGGCAATTCGGCGAACAACTGCGCAGCCACGAGGGATTCACGCCGTTTGTCGTGCGTCTCGATGAAGGTCCAGCCACAGGGGGGAACCCATGAGTTCCGACTGTTTGTTTTGCAAGATCGCGCGAAAAGAGATTCTCTCCAAGATCGCCTATGAAGACGATGAGATTTTCGCTTTTGAAGACATCAGCCCGCAAGCGCCGACACACATCTTGATTTGCCCAAAGAAACACTTTGCATCGCTGGACGAAGCGAGCGCTGAAGATCAAAGCGTGCTGGGAAGACTGCAACTCGCAGCAGCGAAAATGGCGCGCGAGCGTAATTTACTGGATGGCTATCGCACGATTATCAACAACGGCCGCGGCGCGGGGCAGTCCGTTTTTCATCTTCACGTGCACTTGCTTGGCGGACGCGCGTTTCGCTGGCCGCCGGGATAGCGGGAGAGTGACCACGCGATTGAAAAGAGCGCAGAAAGAGATGCATTGCAGAGATTGCCGGACACAAAGAGCACAGGCTTAAGCCCATGCTACGAAAGCGTCACTCGTAGCGGAGGGCGACAATCGGATCGACGCGTGCGGCACGGCGGGCAGGTGCGTAGCAAGCTAAGGTGCCCACTACACTGAAGAAGGCTGCAACAGCGAGGAAGGTGACGGGATCGAAGGGGCTGACTTCGAATAACATCGAATTAAGAAGCGGCGTCAAACGCCAGGAGAGGAACAGGCCGATAGCGATGCCCTGCAGCACGGGCCCAACTTCCTGACGGAGGACGAGTTGGAGCAGCCGAAGTCGGTCTGCGCCAAGGGCCATGCGGATTCCCATTTCGGCGGTGCGTTGGGAAACCGCATAGGAGCTGACGGCATAAACGCCAATGGCGGCAAGTAGTAAAGCGAGAGCCGCGAGCGACGCAGCAATGAGTGTTGCAAAGCGTGTGGCGGCGCGGGCTAGAGCAACATAAGCCGAGAGCGGACGGACTTTTGCCATGGGGATGCCTTTATCGAGCTGATCGAGTTCGCGGCGGATCGGACCAACAAGAGCGGCGGGGTCGCCCTGCGTGCGTACGACGAAACCAAGATTCTCGCGGGCGCTCTGCGTAAAGGGCACGTAGACCTGGCCACGGACCGCACGCATGGGATCTTCGTAGCGGACATGTTTGACGACGCCGACGACTTCGGCTAGGGTTCGGTCAAAAGCGCCGGAGTGAATGAAGCAGACGTTCAGTTTTTTGCCGAGTGGATTCTCGCCGGGCCACTCCTGGCGGGTGAGCGTGTCATCGATGATGATGACGTTGGGGTGAGAGGAACTATCGGTTTCAGCAAAGTCGCGTCCGGAAACGAATTCGGCGCCGAGCGCGGCGAAATAGCCGGGAAGAACCGCGCGGTGATCGGCCATTAAATTAGTCTGCTCAGCAGCGGGCGCGCCTTCGCGCCAGTAATACTCATACCAGTTGGGATAATCATCAAACGGAAGATGCGAGGATGCGCCGACAGCTTGGACGCCGGGGAGCGCGGCGATCCTTCTTTCGAACTGCAGGAAGAAATTCTGGGCGTTGGCGTCCGTCTCGTAACGCGAGCCAACCGGCGCAACCTGGAAGGTCAATGCGTTGCCTGATTGGAATCCCGGCGAGGTGTTGACGAGCTTTACAAAGGTCTGAATCAGGAGCATCGCCCCGATGAGCAAGACGAGTCCCAGGGCGACTTCCGAGACGACGAGCGCGCGTTGCGGAAAGTGCTTCCTTGAGGAAGCGCTGCGGCTGCCTTCTTTCAAAGTTTCGACCAAATTAAGTTTTGAGGAGGCCAGGACCGGAGCGAGACTAAACAGGGTGCCGGTAGCGATGGCGGCCGCGCACGCAAAAACGAAGGACGCGAAATCGAGATGAACCGTCTGCGAACGCGCGACATAACCCGGACGGAGCCCGAGCAGGAATTGGAGAGCGGTCCAGGCGATGCCGAGGCCCGCGACTGCTCCCGCAAAGGAGAGCGTCAGGCTTTCGATCAAGAGTTGGCAAACAATGCGTGAACGCCCGGCTCCCAAGGCGGCGCGAAGGGTGATTTCCCTGCGGCGGGAGGTAGCACGGCTGAGAAGAAGATTGGCGACGTTGGCGCAGGCGATGAGAAGAATCATGCTGACGCCTGCAAACAGGGAAAAGAGCATGGTGCGGATATCGCGCACGGAATCCAGGTGGAGCGGGGCCAAGCGCATGGTCGTCGCTTGCGTGGCGAACTCGGTGAATTGTGAGCGAAGCTGGCGGGCGATGGCATCGAGCTCGGATTGCGCCTGAGCTAAGGTCACACCGGGACGCAGGCGCGCGATCACGCGAAGGAAGCCCAGGTCGCGAGGAAGTTGATGCAGATCATAGGGGAATGGCGTCCATGCTTGCAGGTCGGGTGGCACGCTCGCATCGCTTGGGAAAATGAGCTGGAATTCGCGCGGCAAGACCCCGACGACGATAAACAAGCCGCCCTGATAACGCACCGAGCTACCGATTACGGCAGGATCGGCCGCGAAACGCCTGCGCCACAAACCGTCGCTTAGGATCAGGACCGGCCGGGCACCCTGGCGCTGGTCACTTTCCGCGAAGTCGCGGCCGAGTTGTGGAGTTACACCCAAGACCTGGAAGAAATTCGAAGTGACGTTGCCGACCTTGAGCTGCTCTGGCTCGGCAAGGCCGGCAAGAGTGCCGGTGCTGGCCCAGATGGCGCCAATGTCCTCGAAAAGGCGGTTGTGCTCGTGCAGGTAAGTGAGCTGAGGACCGGCCGCGGGGAAGCGCGCTTGACGATTCTGATCGGATCCCGTCCAGATTAGCGCCAGACGGTTCGGATCGCGGTAGGGAAGCGGACGGAGGATAACGGCATTTAGCACTGTGAAGATGGCAGTGTTGGCGCCGATGCCGAGAGCAAGAGTCAAGACCGCCACCGCCGTGAATCCGGGGTTCTTGCGAAACATGCGCAGGCCGAAGCGTATGTCCTGAAGAAGAGATTCAATGATGTTCACGCGACGCGATTCACGGCAATCTTCTTTGACACCTTCCAGGCTGCCGAATGCGAGCCGCGCGCGGCGACGCGCTTCCTCGGGAGGCATTCCCGCGGCGATGTAGTCGGCGACCTGCCGCTCCATGTGGAAACGCAGCTCTTCGTCGAGCTGTTTTTCGGCTTGCTGTTTATGGAAGAAACGAGTGAACCAGCCCATTCCGATTGCTCCTATTCTGCGGTGCGAAGAATGAGCGCGACGGCATCCGAGAGGCGCTCCCAATTCTGCAGCTCGGCGTCCAATTGCTTCCGGCCCTTATTGGTCAGGGTGTAAAACTTCGCTTCGCGGCCGGTCTCGGACTCCTTCCACACGGCTTGCAACCAGCCGCGGTCTTCGAGGCGGTGGAGTGCTGGATAGAGAGAGCCCTGCGGCACTTGAAAGAAATCTTTAGAGATTTGCTGCATGCGCTGGGAGATGGCGTAGCCGTGGATGGGGCTGAGGGCCACGACCTTGAGGATGAGCATATCGAGTGTGCCCTTGAGAAGTTCTGATTTTTCCTGAGCCATCGAGCCTCCCAGCAGAGAAGCGTTTATACCTAGAAGTCCTACCTATAAGACGATTTTGGAGGAATGTCAAGCCTGGGAACAAATGCAGGCAAGAATGTTCGTGGAAAGCGAAAATTGTTTTCAGCTCTAGGAGAACAATAAGCGGGACAAAGCGCTTACGCTTTGCCCCGGAATCAGAAGCGCAAAGGGTGTTTTATGGGCGCGAGGATTTCTGTCAATGGATGCCGGAATACTCGACGTGTACGTAGCGGCCGAGACGCGCGTTAAACAGGAGATACCAGCCGGGGTGATGGTCGTCATCGTAGACGAACACGCGATCGTGATCCCATTCCCAATCGCGGCAGCGGTCCAGATCATAGGGAGCCACTACCCAGTTCGAATTGTCGTAGAGCACGACGCGCCGCGTGCGGATCTCAATCCGGCGAGCGATAACCTCACCTCTCACGTGCTCGTAACGGCCGTACGGATAGGCGCGGCCGGGGCGAATTCGGTCGTGATCGTCGTCCCAATCGCGATAGTCGGCTCGGTCGCCATGTTTGTACCAGCCTTTGTGCTTACCGTTGTCGTGACGCTCGCCGTCATCATCGCCGTGTTTTTCCCAGCCTTTGTGCTTCCCATTGTCGTGGTGCTCGTCGCGATCCTGGCGCGGGGAAGACAGCGTGAGCGTGCCAGCCAACGCCATCATCGTCATGCTTAAAAATAGTTTTCGCATCATGCCTCTCTTTGGTAGAGCCTGTTCGGCCTGCTACCTCTTCGGCCAATCGCCAGCGTACCCGGCGAATTGACCATCCTATGGCGGGTGGGTGCCAGTCTTATTTTGCCGCAAGTTGGGCCGCGGGAGCGTTCATTCAGCGTGCTGCGTTTCGCGTTAGGCACCGCCATCGGGGAAAGCAGCGCCCAGCGAATGGAAAGCGGGTAGATACTTGCGCAACATAAGCTTTATAATCCGCGCACTCGGAGGTTTTTGTGCGGAAACAAATTAAGTGTCTACTATCAGTAATCGTTTTTGTGTGTGCGGCGGGCGCGTACGGTGCGCAGCAACCTCCACAGGAAAAAGAGCAGATCCTCTGGCAAAAGCTTGAGGGGGTGATCAATGACGTGGACCGCAACCTGGACGGCGTCATGGGAGTTGCGGTCCTCGATCTTTCCACTGGTCAGAAGTACTTGTTCCACGCCGATGAAGTCCTTCCCACCGCGAGTTCTATCAAGATCGCGGTCCTTGCCGAGCTCTATCGTCAAGCCCAACAGGGCAAATTGAAACTCAGTGATTTGTATACCTGGCAGGCATCCGATGTGGTGAGCGGCAGCGGAGTGGCGTTTGCGTTCACACCGGGAGTGACGCGCATGACGCTGCGCGACGTGGCGGTATTGATGATTTCCATAAGCGATAATTCAGCGACAAACGTCATCATTGACCGCGTAGGAATGGAAAACGTGAATGCCTTGCTGGATTCACTCGGGCTGGCGCACACGCGATTGCGGCGCAAGATGATGGATCTGAAGGCCGCAGGAGAAGGAAAGGAAAATATCGCCACGCCGCGCGAAATGACGTTGCTGCTCGAAAATCTGTACCGTGGCAACGTGCTGAACAAGCAACTCACCGACGACTTTTTTGCGTTGTTAAGCATTCACAAGGAGAGTTTCATTCCGCGGAATTTACCCGAAGACCTGCGCGTGGCGAATAAACCCGGCGAACTGGAAGGCGTGCGAAACGATTCGGGGATTGTCTATACGGGGAAGCGTCCATTTGTGATTAGCGTAATGACTTGCTATCTGCGTCGCGAAGGCGATGGCGGAGACGCGATTACGCGCATTTCGACTGTCGCCTACCAGATGTTTGACCGCCTGAGCCGAGCTTCCGAATACGGACGGGTCATTTCGCTGCACGACACGGGCAATCCGTGAGGCGCGAAGTGATACGGACACCACTGACGAGCAACCAGGTTCGGGGGTTTTGGGCGGCGTGGGGAGGTTGGGCGCTCGATGGCATGGATTCCTTCATCTATGCGCTGGTTCTGGTTCCCGCGCTGCGCGATTTGCTTCCACGGTCGAGGATTCCTGCTACCCCCGCGAGCGTGGGCTACTATGGCGGACTTCTCTTTGCCCTTTTTCTCATCGGATGGGGACTTTCACTCCTGTGGGGACCGCTCGCGGACCGCTATGGGCGTGTGCGCACGCTGATTTTTACGATACTCTTCTTCTCCCTTTTCACACTGCTTAGCGCCGCGGCGACAAATGTTTGGGTCCTGGCGGTATTCCGTCTCCTAGCGGGAGTAGGTATCGGGGGCGAGTGGTCGATGGGTGGGACATTTGTTGCGGAAGAATGGCCCGAGGACCGGCGCAAGATGGGAGCGGGCCTGATGCACACGGGTTATTATTTCGGATTTTTTCTTGCGGCAATCGCGAATTATTTTGTTGGCAACCATTATGGCTGGCGGGCAATGTTTTTGCTGGGTGGAGCGCCAGCGCTGCTAGTCGCGTTCATTTACTACGGGGTGCGCGAACCGCTCCGGTGGCAGGAAAAACAGAAACAGATCAACAACGAATGGGGGGCGAGGCGATCGTTTTTTTATCTGTTCTCGCCGGAGTACCGGCGGAGGACGGTACTTAATTCCACTTATATGCTCATTTCCATCATTGGGCTGTGGGCGGGATCGGTGTACGTTCCCGCGTCGGTGACGTATTTGGCGGCAGGCTCAGGATTCAGCGCGGCACAAGGGGCGCGGCTGGCGTCATACGCCTCGATGATTCTCGCGGTGGGCACGATTTTGGGTTGCATCGCCCTGCCGGTCCTTGCGGAATGCTTCGGGCGCCGGGTCACGCTGGCGATCTACTTTGCACTCATGCTCGTTTTCATTTCCGTGGGCTTCGGGTATGTCTTCTATCTGACGCGAGGAGCGATGTCTTGGTTCATGGTTTGTCTATTTTTTCTGGGAGTCGGCGGGGCAAATTTCGCGATGTACACGCTTTGGGTTCCGGAACAATACCGAACCGAGTGCCGGGCCAGCGCGTTCGCGTTCTCGACGTCGGTCGGCAGGTTTGCGGGCGCGGGAATTACATTTCTGGTTGGCGCGGGTGTGCGTCACTTTCACACTATTGGTATTCCCGTGGCCCTAACTTCGATTGCGTTTGTGACCGGGCTGTTGCTGATTCCTTTCGGAGAAGAGACGCGCGGAAAGTCATTGCCTGCGTAGATTGGGAATGAGGTGTTAATCGTTCGTTGTATTTGAGTCTGATGCTACTGACTTTGCACAAGTTCGCGGGTCGCCTGCCACACTGCCGCCACCACCTTGTTTTCGTGGAACAGGCCGCGGGAGACGCGGATCTGCCCGCCGCGCACGAACCGCTCGTGATTTTCCTCGAGTTCCGCAGGCATGTAGCTGTAGTTGGCCGTCACACCGAAGGAAGCTTCCAGCCCGTACGGCCGCAAGTTCCCGAACGCGTTGATGCGCTCGAGGCGAGCACCGTTCGAGAGATGAAACAAAGCCACAGGGTCATAGAGCTTGCCGTCACGCCGTACTTTAGTCAGGTAAGCCAGCGCGAGGCGCCCGAGCGGCGCCGCCAGAACGTCGCGATGCGCTAAAGGATGGTTCAACAAGCGAAAGAGTGCGTCCACCAGATCGCGAACCCCGGCGGCTGCGGTCAGATGATGGGCATAGTCGCCGAGTATTCGCGCGATGCGTTCGGGCGTGAAGCCATTTTCGTTGTCCGTCTCCCGCAGGGCACGCGCAAAACGCGGCAGTGGCGAAAGCGTGGCGTAGTTCTTGATGTTCGGCAATTCCCCGGCAATCTCCGCCACTACCTGTTTGATAAGGAAATTGCCGAAGGGGATATTGCGCAAGCCCTTCAAACAATTGTTGATGGAATAAAAGATCGCGGTATCAGCCTTCTGCACTGCGAGCACCGGAGCGTTCAGGTCGAGCACTGGACCCAAGTCGCCGGTCAGTTCGTTCGACAGCGCCACCTCCACGAAAATGATCGGCTCGCTGTCGAGCGCCGGATGAAAGAAAGCAAAGCAGCGGCGATCCGCTTCGAGGCGCCGGCGCAGGTCCGGCCAGCCGCTGATCTCGTGCACCGATTCGTACCGGATCAGCTTCTCCAGTATCAGCGCGGAGGTCTGCCAACTGATGCGTTCCAAGCGCAGAAAGCCGCGATTGAACCACGATCGGAACAGGTGCCGCAGGTCGGAATCTAGCGCCTCGAACTCTTTGCCTTGCGAAGAGAGGTCCAGCAAATCCTCGCGCAGTGCGACCAGGGTTTGAGTGCCGCCCGGCGCCGTGTTGATGCGCCGAATCAACTCCTGACGAAGCGGTTCGACGGCCTCGGACAGCGCGGCGAGAGTTTGGGTGCTGGGTGAGCGTTCGTATTCGGCTGCGGCGCGCAGAATGACGCTTGCCTCCGGCGAAAAGTCGCGACACAACATCTCAAAGAAGCGCAACCGCTGCGCCGAGTTCATAGCCTGGTAGGACTTGATGATCTCCTGCGCGAGCGCGGTCTGCGATGCCTCGCCGCGCGAAGAGAGCAGGTGGCGGCAGAGAAAGGGCATGTCCGAACCTCGCCGGTTTCGCAGCACGCGCAGCAGATTGGAAAAGAAGCCAGGCATTCGTCTTTCTACCTGCTGTCCCTTAGCGGGGACATACTCGGCAACCAAGCTGGTGATCTGTGGCAGCGGTCGCAGCCAGATGCGAGACCCGCTCACAGGAAAGAATACCGGGAATCCGCCCACAGTTCGAGCGGGAATTCTGGATTCGCGCAGTGATTCGTTCAGGATCCCAGCTCGATCATGTCGTTTCATGGAAGCCTGCGCAAGACCAGAGTTGAAATTATCGTGCCACAGTCTAGCTGTCAGGCTGACTCACTTACCTGACCACCTTCTAGCCTAGTGCCGTGTCCCAGAAATAAGTGACATTCGTCGGCAGCCGTAACCCGTTGGAGCATTACTACTTGGTGCAAACGACTTATGCTGGATATTTCCAGGACCCAACACTAGCAGGTCACAACTGTAGACCTTTCATGTCTTGTTCTGCCAAAATGCATCCCCGTTCGAAGCAGGTGAGAAGAGTGTTGAGCAGCGGGAGAAAGGTCGTCACAACAGCAGCACGTGCGGGCGCTTGAGAAAATTCGCGTTGTGGAATGGACCGAGGCGCTTGCGGGGCCATATTGCGCCATGTTGCTGGGCGATTTGGGGGCCAGCGTCGTCAAGGTCGAGCGCCCGGGTAAGGGGGATCAATCACGCGGGTGGGGCCCCCCGTTTGTGGGCTCGGAATCCACGTATTTTCTTTCGACCAACCGGAATAAACGGTCGCTGACATTAAATCTGAATCAGCCGCGCGGGCTGGAAATCATGCACAAGCTCGCGGTCGGCGCGGACGTGTTTCTGCTCAACCAACCTCAGCAGGAATCGCTGGCGAAGCGCGGGCTCGATTACGAAACGGTGTCGAAGTCAAATCCGCGACTGATTTATTGCGCAATCAGCGGTTACGGATGGACGGGTCCGAACGCGGGACTCCCGGGATACGACGTACTCGCGCAGGGTGAAGCCGGGATCATGAGCATTACAGGAGAGCCCGGCGAAAAACCCATGAGATATCCTGTCGCGATTGCCGATGTATCGTGCGGGATTTACGCGGCGATGGGTATTCTCGCGGCGCTTTTTGCGAGGGAACGAAGCAGCAGAGGGCAATTTCTCGATTTGTCGCTGCTGGATTCTCAGTTGAGCTGGCTGACGAGTATTGGGAGCGGCTATCTCAATGCGGGGGAATCACCGAAACGATATGGCAACGCACATCCCAATATCGTCCCGTACCAGCTTTTTCAAGGGAGCGATGACCGGTTTTTCATGGTCGCCGTCGGCACGGAGACTCTGTGGTCACGATTCTGTGACGTGCTCGAGGTTCAAGAGTCGCTCGGGGGTGATTCACGGTTTGTGAGCAACCGGCTGCGAACTGAAAATCGCGCGCAGCTTATACCTGTCATCGAGAAAATATTTCGAACCAGGCCAACCGGGGAATGGCTGAGACGTCTTCGAGAAGCGGATATTCCCGCTGGTCCGGTGAACACTGTGGAGGAAGCGTTGAGCAACCCGCAGGTTCTTGCGCGGCAGGCCATTGTGGAAATCGAGCATCCCTTGCTGGGCGTTGCCCGCAGCATCGCAAATCCCATCCGCATGTCGGGGACGCCCATCGAGTACCGCTATCCGCCTCCGCTTCTTGGCGAACACAACGCCACAATACTGGGTGAGTTGGGCCTTTCGCGAGAAGAAATTGCCGGACTTGAGCGCGAAGGGACGATCTAGCTCTAGACCTCGGAAAAATGCTGTGCGCACGTGCAGGACTGCAGCCAAAATCTCCGCGCAGTCTCGGGTTTGCGCGATCCGGGGACAGTGCTGACAATCGTGCGTAATGAAGATGTAGGACACTTATCCTGGTTAGAAGCATTTGCTTATTCTTTGCTACTGGGTCGTTATACCATGCTGGAAAAAAGCCACGTCAGCGGTAATAATTTCCCCCAACGCGACACCCCATGGCTTTACAATTCATTGTATTACCCTCATTTGTAAGGACTTAACCTCAGGCCACCCAACGGCAAGGTTGCTGCATCCAGACAGAAGGCGATGTTTGGCCCCAGCCTGCCATCAGCCTGCAGGACATTACGATCGTACAGTTCAATTTTTTACTGGGAAACGTGCCCCGGTAAATCAAGACTATGGAGAGGACTTGTCCTTGAGATCATTCATAGGGAAACATTCCATTGTTCTTTTGTGGGCGATGGGCCTGCTTTTGTGGAACAGCCAAGCGGCTGCCCAAAGCACCGGGACGTCGGGAACGCCGCCGAAGGAAGACAAAAAAGAAGAGCGCGGTGTAACGCTTTACGAGGCTTTCGAAGGCAGCACCAACACCGACGGCCAAGCGATGGACCTGAATACTACCGCCGGTTACATTTTTAACAGGCACTTCACTTGGGATGTGGGGCTTCCGGTTTTCTTCTTGAATGGCACAACTTCGACGGGCACCAAGATTACCAGCAACGGAATCGGCGACGTGTATACGGATTTCCGCTTCAACTTCAACAATCCGGCCGTTCATTATGTCACCGCATTGAGCGGGTCCGCTCCGACAGGAGATTCATCAAAGGGACGGAGCACCGGGCGCGCCACGGTGAACTGGGGCAACGGCTTTTCCCGTGAATTCGACAAGTGGGCGCCGTTTGCCAACATCAACGTCGGCAACTCGCTTTACAATACGGCTTATTTTCGCCGATCATTCCTGACTCTCGGAAAAGTGGCGACATTCGAAGCAGGCGCGGCCTATGATCTCGGACATTCGTTCAGCGTGAGTGCTTCGGGATACGACGTCGCGCCGTGGGGCACTCAAAAAGTATTCAGCCGGATCATCAGGCGGTCGAGCGTGGGGGGTCCTGGAGGCCCCGGAGGATCGGTGCGTCACGGGCGCGTTTTCGAGACTGCGGCGGAGACCACTGGCGGGGCTTCGCTGGTGCGCGACAATGGATTCAACGCGGCCCTGGATTCTAATCCCGCACCGGCGATTGATTTTGAGGTGGCTTACAGCCGCAGCGTTCACTACCAATTGAATACATTTTCATTTGGGGTTGGGGTGAATCTCAGCCGGCTCGTGTCCGGAAGACGGTACTAGTTAGTTTTGACGTTCCCATTTGCAAGCAGCAAAAAGACTTAGGAGGAAAGAAAAATGAAACGATCCATTCTGATAGCAACATCGGTAGCGGCGCTCGTGTGGTTTGCCGATACTCCCGCTTTTGCGCAAGGCGGACATCCAGGCGGTCACCCAGGAGGTCCGCCGTCGATGGCCGGAGGGGCAGGCTCGCACGGCGCTTCCGGTTCGCATGACGCCATGGGCAACGGCAAGAGCGGATCCGTCAGCACGATGGAAGGCAACAAGACGCCGGGCACCCTGTTGACGCAAAATACGAAGCTGGCCGGAAAATTGAGCGCGCTGCTTGCGAAGCAGAATCCGCCCATCACGGATCTGCAGGCGGCTTCGTCGGGCTTCAAAAATCTCGGACAGTTCGTCGCCGCGGTCCACGTTTCGAACAATCTGAATATTCCCTTCACGACGTTAAAGACGGAAATCATGAACGATGGCAGTCTCGGCAAAGCCATCAAGGCACTGCGGCCGGATACCGACTCCAAGGCGGAAACGAAGACTGCTCATAAACAAGCCGACGAAGATGTAAGAGATTCACAAACGGACACCGACGCCAAGCCGGGTTCCTGATTTAACTAAGCGTGCCGTGAGCGCGGGACAATCTCCGGCGCTCACGGTACGCTCTTCGCAAGGAATCACGCAACCTGCCTTCCGCCGTGACCGATGAATTTCTTGGGATTTTTTCAAGCCGCTCTCAACAATTCGCGACCCGCGAGACCAAATCGCTTTCAGGTAAGTAGGTGTAATTTGAAGCTGGACCCTGAAAAAAAGGAGCACCGCCGCACCTGTCTCATTCTCGCTAATCCTTTTTTGGCTGCGCCGACGGGGGCAGGATGCCGTTTAGGCGCAAATAAATAGCCTCGGTGGCGTAGTGGTCGCTCCAGCTGCCGCTCAATGCGATCAGCGCGGTGGCACGCGACGCGGGCCGGTTGCCGAAAAGCATCATTTGTTCGCCGAGTTTTGAATCGTCGACTCCAGCAAGAGCCGCGGTGCAGAATTCGAACGAAGCCTTAAGAGTGGCCACCAGCTTGTCTTTACCGTCCGTATCGGTGGTCTTCACATCGGGAGCAAGAGCGCCGGAAATCTTCGAGCAAAACGTATTGTTGGCCTGCGTAATATGCAGGACCAAGTGGCCGAAGGTGTTCATCTCCGGCGTGGGCTTGAAATTATATTTTTCGGCTGGCATGGCCTCGGCCGCACCAACCATATTTTTTTCAAAGCGCGGCAATTGCTGCTTTACGGTCGCACTCACCGGGTTTGCGACCGGTGCCGACGCATCCTGAGCATTCGCCATACCCGCTGCCATCAAAACACCCACCACTAGCAGTCCTATGATTTTCATGAGTATTCGCCTCCTTCGCGAACCCGCTAGGAAGGATACCTCCGCACCGCCCTGCTCACAAGCAATTGGAATGCGGCCACTATCTTCAAAGCCGAGTGTCCATTCCGCCGCCAACGACCTTGTGCGAGATGGCGCCAAAACTTCCAGAAAAGCGTACGATGCGAGGAATCACTTCTTCACGAACAAAACGCAGTAACTATCGCCCGGCCAGTCATGCACTACTTTGTCGACCTGCAAACCCGAGGCGGTCAGCTCTTCGATTACGATCTTCTCGGGTATCCCGTGCCCGCCGCGATTGCTGGGAATGCCCTCGACCGGCTCCAGCCCCGGGCGTGGGGGAAAGTCGATGATCGCGAGACGCCCATCCGGCTTCAGTGAGCGAACGAGTTTCGCATCGAACTCCATTGGTTTCGTCAGATGGTGATATACACGCCGCAGGAAGATCGCGTCGCAGCATCCGTCCGGGAGATTGGTGTCGGCTTCCGCGCTCTCAACGACAATCAGATTTTGCAGGTTTCGTTTTTTGACTTCGGCCTTGAGCTCCCTGAGCTTCTGCGGATCTAGTTCCGTGGCAAAGATTCTTCCCGAAGCGCCGACATAGTCCAAGGCAGCGAAGGTGAATCTCCCGTCGCCCGCGCCGATATCCGCGACGCTTGTGCCTGCTTTCCACCGCATCAGCGCGGCCAGGCGCTTTATTTCCCCGGCGGCGTCGGCCTGAACCAGCGACATTAAGGAAGCCGCTGCAACTACAGCGAATACGAAACCAAGGAGTAAGAGAAGTTTCCTTTTCATGGTCAAGCCGCCTGATGGTCGAACCGGCTGAAGTTCCTCACCCGCTTTTCCCCGCTCATGCTCAGGCTCGAGAGCACGGAGGAAAAGGTTTGATTGCCCGGCTGAAATCAAGGCGCGACAACGTCCTTCAGCTTCGGTTTAACCTGCACGGCCGCGAGACTGGAAGCGTCCCAGCCACCGCCGAGGGCTTTCACGAGGAGCACGCTGGTCACCAGCCGCTGGCCCTGAATGACGGCCAACTCCTGCTGGTTGGAGAGAAAATTCTGTTGTGCCGTCACGACATCGAGATAGCTGACAAGCCCGCCGGTATAACGGTCGGTGGAAATGTCGAGGGTGCGTTTTGCGGAGTCCACAGCCTTCTGCTGCAATTGCTGCGCCTGGCGGAGCACGCCAAGTCCCGTCACATCATCCTGCACTTCCTGGAACGCGTTGAGAACCGTTTGCCGGTAGCCGGCCACATTTGCATCGTAGCCTGCCTGGGCGAATTGCACCTGCGCGCGCCGGGCTCCTCCGGTGAAGATGCTCTCTGCGACGTTCGCTCCCAGCGCCCAAAACGTGCTCGATACGTTTGCGAGTTTGGCGATGTCGGCGGCCTGCCAGCCGCCTTGCGCAAACAAATTAAGAGAGGGATAGTACGCCGCTTTTGCAATGCCAATTTGAGCGTTGGCCGAAGCCATGTTCCGTTCGGCCTCGGCAATGTCAGGGCGCCGCTCGAGCAAGTCCGAAGGCAATCCCGCATCGAGGGCCGGTGGCTCGGAGTTCAATTCTTTATTGGCAATATGAAAGTCCGGCGCGGGTTTCCCGACGAGGACTGCAATGGCATCTTCAAACTGCTTTCGTTGCTGCAATAGAAGTGTTGCTTGCGTGCGCGTGGTGTTCAGGAGCGTCTCTTCCTCAGCAACATCCAAACCGGAGGCGACGCCTCCTTTATGCCGCGAATCAACGAGCTGCAGGCCTCTTTCCAGTGTTTGCACCGTGCGATTGAGAATTCCGAGCTCAGTGTCGATTTGCCGAAGCGTGAAATAATCTGCCGCCAATTCCGCGGTAATCACCAGGCGCACGTTCTCCAGATCCGCGGCGCTCGCCTGGTAGGAAGCCTGGGCTGCCTCGACGCTCCGTCTGCGCCGGCCGAATAGGTCGACTTCGTAAGCGGCCGTGAAAGGCAGGGTATAGGTGTTTTGCGTCGCCGGCCGCAGCGTAATGGGAACGCCGCTGGTCGGCCGATTTCCCGACAACCTCTGCCGCTCGACGCTGGGCGTGGTGGTCAACGTCGGATAGAGATAAGCCACCTGGATCGCCGCGGCTGCGCGGGCCTGTTCGAGATGCGCGACGCCAATCTTGATCGTTTCATTCGAGCTAAGCGAGTCCTTCTCAAGGGCGTTCAAATCGTCATCGTGGAAGACGCCCCACCATTCGCCTTTGGGCAGCGAATCTTTCGGGGCGCTCTCGCGCCAGGGTTCCTCAATATCCCACTTGGCGGGGACGGGAGCCGCCACCCGCTGATATTTCGGGCCGACCGTGCAGCCACTGGCAAGAAACAAAGTCACAGCCACCAATGCACTGCCTGGGAGAAATGGGAAAAGAGAAGGGGACTGCTTCCTACGTGGCATTACTTCCGCGCTCCGGGCGCTCCATTCTTGTTTTCGCCGGCCGGTAGGCCTTGCGGTTTTTCGGCCGGGCCCCCCGAACTTGCCGGGGCCTCCTGCGAAACTTGCTGCACATGCACTTCCTGATTGTCTTCGAGCGAGTCCGCAGGATTGAGGACAATCCAATCATTGGGATCCAGACCTTGCAAAACTTCCAGCGTGTTTCCAAAATCGCGGCCGATGGCCAGCCGGCGCAAATGAATTCTGTGGTTCGCATCCACGACAACCGCGCGCAGGCCTTCCGCGCGGAAGAGCAAAGCGTTTACCGGGACCTGCAAGTGCGCGCCCGTCACTTTCACTTCCAAGTGCACTTGAGCATATCCGCCGGGCAACAATTGGGCGTTTCGATTGGGAACATCTACTTCGGCGAGCAGCGTGCGCGTGCCGGGGTCAATGGCTTCCGCCGTCCGCACCACCTTGCCCGTAAATTTCTGTCCGGGATACTGTGACAACTCGAGAAACGCGCCAAGACCTGCGCGGATGGAATTGGCGTACATCTCCGGAACGTTCACGTAAGTGCGGATGGGGTCGGTCTGCGCCAGAAAAAATAATTGCTGGGAAGCGCCGCCATTGCCGGCGTTTATCAACGTTCCGATATCCACATTGCGGCGGGTAATGACGCCGCTAAAGGGTGCGTAAACGTGTTTGAACGATTCCAGATCTGCCAGGCGCCGAACATTGGCTTCGGCCGATTGTACGGTCGCTCTTTTGGCTTCAAAGTCTCCAAGGGCGTTGTCGACTTCCTGTTTGGAGACCCCGTCGGTTTTCAGAAGTTCGGCATAGCGCGTGGCCGTAATTTCGGAAAGATGCGCATTGGCCTTGCTGGTGTTCAGATCGGCGCGCGCCTGGGAGAGCTGCTGATCGATCTCCGGGGTGTCGATGTCCACGAGCAATTCGCCCTTTTGTACACGGCTGCCAATGTCGCGGTACCACCTTTTGAGGTAGCCATTAGTTCGGGCGTAGATCGGGGATTCCACATATGCTTGCATGGTTCCCGGCAGGACCAGGTCTTCCTGCGTGGCTTCCGCGGTAGGATGAAGAACAGCAACAGTGGGGATGGCTCTTGTTTCTGTTTCATTGGCGAGGGCCTGATATTGTGCGCGCCGCTGCAAGAGTGTGATCGCGCCCACGACCACGAGCACAATCACTCCAAGAAGAAGAAACACAAATAGTCTGCTGCCCTTCGTGGCCCTCGGCTCTAACTGTTCGGATTCCATCTCCGCTCTTTCCTTACACTATAATCCCCGAATTTGCTCTTGCTTCCAATCCTTACCTGCTCAAGCGCCTGCAAGCCCGCTCAGGCCATTCTGTTGCGCGCGCCGGTCGCGCCGCCCGTGAATCATCGAAAATACGCAAGGCACAAAGAAGAGCGTGGCAAAGGTGGCGAAAAGAAGCCCGCCGATGACGGCGCGGCCCAGCGGCGCGTTCTGCTCACCGCCTTCGCCGAGACCTATGGCCATCGGCACCATGCCTATGATCATGGCCAGCGCGGTCATAATCACAGGGCGAAGGCGCACGAAACCCGCCTCCAGCGCTGCATCGATGGCATTCTTTCCTTCGTTCAATTGTTCGCGCGCGAAAGACACCATCAAAATGCTGTTTGAGGTGGCCACACCCACGGACATGATCGCCCCGGTCAGCGAAGGGACATTTAAGGTGGTGTGGGTGATCAGCAGCGTCCAGCAAATTCCCGCAAGCGCGCCCGGAAGCGCAGTAATAATAATAAAGGGATCGAGCCAGGACTGAAAATTCACCACAATCAGCAAGTAGACGAGCACAATCGCGCCGATCAGACCAAAACCGAGGCCGGTGAACGAGCTGCGCATGGTCTGCACTTGCCCTCGAACTACCGTTGTGGTGCCGCGCGGCAATCGGCCATGAATAGCGTTTACACGCTGGATCACTTCGCCGGAAACCGCGCCCAGATCGCGGCCGTCGACCGCCGCGTAGACGTTCACCATCGGCTGTGAATTGTAATGGGAAACGAGCGCGGGCCTCGCCGTGGTGGAAGTATTCACTAGATTCGCCAGGATCTGCGGCTGAGTGCCCAAGGTACCACTCGTCACGGGGGTATTTTGCAGAGCCTGATAAGTGTCCAGGCGATATTGCGGCGTCTGCACCGCCACGGTATAGCTGATCCCATTTTTCGGGTCCAGCCAGAATGCCGGTGAAGTCTGGAAACTGGAACTGAGCGAAACGAGAAGGTTTTGCGCGACGTCGCGCGCCTGCAACCCTACGGACTGCACGCGGGTGCGGTCGATGTCCATTCGCAATGTTGGTTCATCGAAGGCTTGTTGTACATGCACGTCCACCGCGCCCGGGATGTGGCGAATTTCGCTGGCAAGCTGCTGCGCAACCGCGTAGTTCCCCTGCAAATCATTTCCGGTGATGGCGATGTCGATCGGCGCCGGGGTACCGAAATTCAGGATTTGCGTGACAATATCGGCGGGCTGAAAGAAGAACTGCACGCCAGGAAATCTTTTCGGCAATTCTTCGCGCAGATCATTGATGTAGTTGACGGTAGGCTTGCCGCGCTCATTTTTCAGTTGCACCAGGATTTCCGCGTCGGAAGTCCCGAAAGTTCCAGAGTTGCTATAGCTGAGATTGAGGCCGCTATAGGGCACGCCAATGTTATCGAGAACCGTTTGCAGTTCCCTGGGCGGGATGGTTTCGCGGATAACGGAGTCGACCTGGTCGGCCAGCCGGGCGGTCTCTTCAATGCGGAGCCCGGTGCGGGCGCGAAAGTGGAGGCGAATTTGTCCCGCATCGACTTTGGGAAAGAAATCCCGGCCGACCACAAAAACCAAGCCCGCAGAGAGCACGCAGAATAAGAGAAAGGATGCGGCGAAAAATCCACGGCGTTCAAGCGTCACGCCGAGAGCGCGGCGGTACCCGGCGCGAAACTTTTCAAATTGCCGCTCGAATCCCTGCTGGTAACGACGGAGGAGACCTTGTCTCTCTCCGAGGTGTTCCTCAGCGATATATTCGTCCTCGGCGCTAAGCAAGTACATCGCTAGCGTGGGGACAATGGTGCGCGACCACATATACGAGGCCAGCATGGCGAAGACGACAGCTTCTGCCAGGGGCACAAAGAGGAATTTTGCAACGCCGGAAAGGAAAAACATGGGAAGAAAGACAATGCAGATGCAAAGCGTGGAGATGAAAGCAGGCACGGCAATCTGCTGGGCGCCGTCAAGGATCGCCTGAACGGTCTCCTTGCCCATCGCCAGGTTACGATTGATATTCTCGATTTCCACGGTGGCGTCATCGACCAGAATGCCAACAGCAAGGGCTAGTCCGCCGAGGGTCATGATGTTGATGGTTTCGTGAAGCGCGCTGAGCAAAAGCACGCTGACCAGAATCGAGAGCGGTATGGACACCGCGATGATCAGCGTGCTCTTCCAGTTGCCCAGGAAGAGCAGGATCATAATAGCGGTGAGACACGCAGCGATGATGGCTTCACGCACGACACCCTGGATGGAGGCGCGTACGTAAAGCGATTGATCAAAAAACAGCGCCGTATGCAGGCTTTCCGGGAGGGACGAGGAATAATTTCTCAGAACCTGCTTGACGCGGTCCACGATATCGAGAGTGGAGGCGCTGCCGGTCTTGTACACGCTCATGAGCACGCCGCGCTGGCCGTTGGCGCGCACGATGTTGGTTTGCGGCGAGAAGCCGTCGCGGATGTGCGCTACTTCGCGCATGTAGATGGTCGCGCCATTAGCGGTCTTCACCGGCAAATCGTTAAGCTCTTCCACCGATTGCGGCGCGCCGTTCATCTCGACGTTGTATTCAAGCGACCCGAGTTTGGCGGTCCCCGTTGGTAAAATCAAATTCTGTGCATTTATGGCATTCACGATGTCGACGGGGGAGAGTCCCTTGGCTTGGAGTGCGTTCAAATCGAGATCCACCGAAATCAAACGCTGTTTTCCGCCGTAGGGGAAAGGCAGGGCGGCGCCTTGCACCGTGGCAAGCTGGGTGCGGATGAAATTATTTCCCAGGTCAAAGACCTGCTGTTCGCTCAGGCTGTCGCTGGTAAGACCAATCTGGATAACCGGAACGGTCGACGCCGAGTAAATCGCGACGAGCGGCGCGGTGGTCCCCGGCGGAAGAAACCGTAGGATGGTTTGCACAATTGCCGTGGTTTGCGCCAGAGCCGTCTGGATGTTCGCGCCTGGCTGGAAATAAATCTTCACTACAGCGATGCCGTTCAAGGATTGCGATTCGATATGTTCCACGTCGTTGACGAGTGTCGTCACGGCGCGTTCCGAGTTTCCGGTGATTCGCTGCTCCATTTCCCGGGGCTCGAGGCCTGTATAGTTCCAGACCAGGCTAATGACCGGGATATTGATCTCTGGGAAAATGTCGGTCGGTGTGCGAAGAAGAACCACGGGGGTGAGCAAGATGATGACAAGCGCCATCACGATGAAGGTGTACGGCCTGGCCAGTGCTAGTCGGACAATCCACATAGCAGTTCGAGTTTACTCTCAGTCGCCCATCTCGGGGCCGCATGCGAAGGAGCCTGCTGTGGCTACTTCTCACCTCTCTCTTTAGATTCCTTGAGCCATTTATTGGGGTACGCCCGAAGATGCCCCGGAAATTCGCATTCAGCACGCACAGCGGGACAGGAGCTTTGTTCCAGCCACTTTCTCGCCGGCCATTTTAGGGCTAAGAGAGCGTCATAAGGGGCATCTAACTTGCTCTATCTTATACAGTTACAAGCCGAGAGTCCGATTCATTTCTCACCGAACGGTTGGATGCGTCCCCTTGACAGCTTGTCACATCTCATGCGCAGTTCAAATTGGCTGGAGCGTTCTCGTGAAGCGGTTAAGCTAAGGGAGTGTCGGTGATGCACTGCTTAGAATCTGATCGGCGGGAAGAGAGTTATGTGCGGGTAGGTCGAGGAGTCCGCCCGCGACGTTTCGCCGTGCCGCCGGGCTTGTTCTTGGCCTTCCGATAGGCTTGATCAAGCCACCAAAGGGCATCCCGCAGATCGTCCGTCGAACTCAAAGCGAAAGAAAACCAGCGCGCACCAGGAGCTCTTCGCTCAAAATCGACTCTCCGATCCTCCTGCGCGCGCTTGGAAAGTTCAGCGGGCATGGGGTCGAACCTGAAAATGATCGAGTTAGGCGTAACCATAGCGCGCGAGCGAGGGAGAGCTGCGAAAATCGCATTCTCCCTGTACATGCCGATGAATCCGAACATCGGCCGCGAGCTGACGCCCGGCCAGCCGCGGAGTTCATTTTCGAGCATCGCGGACCATTGCTTCATCTCTTCCGAGATGCGCAGCATCTTGGGCCGGTTGGAAGCCTTTTGCTTAGACTTCATGTCTCGTTCTCGGGCGGGAGAGTTTGCGATTCTTGTGGACGCGACGCCTCACCAAGTATTGAATTGTACGAACCCGCGTTTTATTCAAGCGCTACTCGCGGAAAATAAAATTCAAACGCACGCCGCTGACTTCAATCACGTCACCGTCACTCAGCCGCAACGGTCCGTGGATGGGTGAGCCATTCACCGACGGAACCTTATCACCCGGCCCGATATAGAACCCGTCATCGCGCTGGTTGATCTGTGCGGCCATCTCGGGTTTAAACCAACCATGGATGCGCACGGTTGCCATGGCCGATTTTCCTATGACGGTAAGCTTACTGGTGAGCGCGTACTCTTTCTGATCGGTTTTGCCGCGAAGTACAACCAGGGTAGGAACCTTCATGCGGCTCCCAGCGAATTGCGTGCGTTCGCCCATGGCGGCGGCCTGTTGGAGCATGTTGCGACGCTCTTTGGTGTCGAGGACCATCGTCTCGTTGATGCGCGGCGCAACGGCCTTCTTGCGACCGGTATCCATGGGTAGCGGAGCGTCGCCGGTGGCGTCAACGACGATGCGATGCTTGCCGATATGGATGGCATCGCCATCATGGAGCGTGGCTCGCTCGACGCGTAAGTCGTTCACAAACGTGCCATTAAGACTGTCGAGATCTTCCACGACCAGCCGCCCGGCTTCGAAAAAAACTCGCGCGTGGTGATTGGACACGGCGAGATTATCCACCGGGATGTCGTTGTCGGGCGACCGGCCGATACCGATGGGCTTGCCGCCGATAGGCACTTCCTTTACCACCTTGCTTTCGAACATGAGGCTGAGCTTCGCCATCTTACTTTCCTCCTGCGGAGCCGTTGCTGCCCGCATTCTTAGTTCGCGCCCCACGGCGCAGCCAGGAAAACCAACCCTTGGGCACTGATCCAAGACGCACCACGATCACCGTAATGTTGTCCGCTCCGCCATATTCGTTGGCGAGCGCTACAAGTTTTTCGCCTGCCCGATCGGGATCCGATTCCGCTTGCAGCGTTCCCGCAATCTCCGGCTCGGTGACCATCCGAGTGAGGCCATCCGAACAAAGCATCAAAATATCGCGCGTGAACAGGATGTGTTCGTCGCCATCGACTTCAACTTCAGGCTGGGCTCCCAGCGCGCGGATGAGCACGCTCTGCATCTGGCTTTCCTCCGCCTCCGCAAGAGTGATAATCCCGCGGCGCACTTGTTCAGCGACCAGGGAGTGGTCATTGGTCAGCTGCTGGAGTACGCCACCGCGTAGAAGATAGGCGCGGCTGTCGCCGACGTGCGCCAGGCTGAGCTTGGAGCCATGAATCCACGCGGCCGTCAGCGTGGCGCCCATGCCGCGCTGCTCGGGATTTGCTTCCGCGGACTCGAAAATTTTCTTGTTGGCGAGATGAACCGCACTGGCCAGGCGCTTGGTGTGACTGCTCAATTCCGGCCGCGCCTCCCCGAGAAGGGGAAGGGCGTGATTATCCGGGCCCCCGAGGCAATGTTTGACGACGGTTTCGACCGCCAATTCGCTGGCAATTTCTCCATGAGCTTCGCCGCCCATGCCGTCGGAGAGTACAAAGAGCTGTAGCGGTGCAACAATTCGAAAGCAATCTTCGTTGTTCGTGCGAACGCGACCCACGTCGCTCACGCCGCCGCTCAAGATTTGCACGGAGACTGCCCTCACAATGCGCGGAGCAACACCCACGCCCACACCCGTGCCGGGTGAGGTTTCCTTCACGCTAACAGACCCTCGGAGGTGAAGAAAGGCTTTGCACCCTAGTGATTACCAGTACTTTAGCCACACAGAATCCCCCCGAGCAATGCTGAACTTGGCCGTTTTGGCGGCCTTTTTGGAACCAGCACCTTCGCCGGATGTTCTCTCTGAGGACAAGTGCATCCGAGTTTGGCTCAAGAATCTCCTATCCTTGACTGCTGGCGCATCCACCCGTGCCCGCTTCCTCAGATATGGGGCTCTCCACTACAATCTGACCATGCTCCGCCGCCCGGCTCTTCCGGTGTCATGCATTCAAGTTGCTTTTCTTTTCTCCGCCTCCGCGTTTGGCCAGCAGCCGCCACCTGCGACCGGGGCGCGAATGTTGCTGCTGCCTAAGCAGATCGTCTCGGGGGAACACGCAACGCTGGCGGTGCTGGATGTGAATGGGAGGCTGACGCCGGGGGTAACGGTCAATTTTTCGAACGGCGACCAGCTGAAGACCGATGCGACAGGGCGCGCCCTGTTTGTGGCGCCGCTCACGATTGGAATGCTCTTCGCCTCCATCGCGGGGCGGCCGGGGCGAGTGCCAACCGCCGTACTTTCGGCCGCTGAGAATTCTTCGTCATCGATCGAGATCACTTCCGCGCCGCGCGTTGCCTCGCTCAGTGACCGATTTGAGATTACGGGGCGAGGTTTTTGTGGGGACGCGGACGCCAATCAGGTGACTATCCGCGGAAAATCGGCGCTGGCGCTTGCGGCATCTCCTAACTCCCTCGTCGTCCTGCCGCCGGCTGAACTCGAGCCTGGCCCGGCTGAGGTGGAAATCGCTTGCGCCAAGAGAACCGCGCGAGTTTTTTCGCTTACCCTCCTTGCCTTGCAGCTCGAGGCAGACTCTTCCCCCTTGGTGCCGGGCGAGCACCGCACGCTTACCGTTCGGGTCAAAGGCACGGCGTGGAAGGTTGGCCTCGAAGCCCACAATCTCGCTCCTGATATTGCGGATTTGGCTGGGGGCAATCCCGTGCGGCTCTCTTCTACCGGGGGAAGTGAAAATCTGGGGCGGTTTGAGATTGTTGGCCGCAAACGAGGAAGTTTCCTGATCTCTATCCACCTGCGCTCGCCTGCTGGTCCAGTTCATCCGTGACAGATTGTAAAGACCGGATCGAGGAGCCGTTTCGAGTGGTAAGACTTGCCGAAGTTAGGAGCTTTGCTTTGAAATGGATTCAGCGGGGAGTGTGAGCGGTCCATGGGCGTCTCCCAGTACAGCTTCAGCGGACCCGGAGCCGAGCATTTCACCGAGCGTGTTTTGCGCCTTGTCAAAGCGTTTATCTGCTTCGCTATAGCTCTGCTGAGCGTTCTTGAGGTGGGCGCCCAGCTTACCGAACGCATCCGTGAAATTATCCATCTGCTTTTGCAAGCCCGTGAGGCTGGCGTGGAGGCGTGTGGCGTTTTCCTCGATTTGCATGCCTTGCAAGCCCATTAAGATAACCTGCAGGTGGGCGTAAAGGGTATTCGGCGAAACGGCGATGACATTTTTGCTGCGGCAATATTCATCGAGGGGGAGGGACTTGGCGTCGGAAGTCATCAAGAGCTCGTAATATACGTTCTCAGAGGGCACGAACATCAATGCGATGCTCAGGGTGCCTTCGTTGGGAACAATGTATTTTTTTGCGATGGCGTCGGCGTGCCCTTTTACAGCGGTGCCAAAGGCCCGCCGCGCCTCGTCAGATTGCCCGGGCGCCTGGGTGGCTCCTGGCCCGGAAGCTGGCTCATTCATGCGGCGAAAAGCCTCAAGGGGGAATTTCGAGTCGATCGGGAGCATCTTGTCGCGGAGGAAGATTACCGCGTCCGCGGCCTCGCCGCTCGAGAAGCGATACTGGCGCTTGTAGCTTTCTTTCGGAAGCGCATCCTCGAGCAACCGTTCGAGCGTGACCTCGCCAAGCGTGCCGCGCGATTTTGCCCCGCCCAGAATCGTCTCGAGGGTTTGTGCCGTCTGCGACATCTGGCGGCCGGCTAGCTGCACTTCACCGAGTTGCTTCTGGATGCGCTCCAGCATTTCGCGGGAGTTTTTGATTTCATCGCGCACGGCCGTTTGTGACTGCGCGGAAATATTCGCGGAGTCCTTGACGCCGTCTTGCAGCGCTTTCGAAACGCTATCGAGGCGTTGCGTGACGCTATGACCGATGGCATCTACTTTCCCTGCGCTCTGCGCCTGGTTTGTTGCGAGAGATTGAAGTTCATGCCGAAGCTCGTTCAACTGGCTTTCGAGCGCCGCGTTTTTCTGCTGTTCCCGAGAGCTCTGGAACACAAGCCACAGCACCAGCGCTGCTACAAGAATCGAAACGCCAATCAACAGGCCGTTCATTCTTTCTCCAGTTTAGTTACGGAAAACGCTGATTCTACTGTACTCGCACTGGCGCAATTCTGAAAACGCCCGCGTTCAGGACAAAGCAGGCAAACAGAAAGAGGGTCCTGCTGGAGCGGGACCCTCTCGAGCCACGGTCTTTAAATCTTTCGCTAGAAACTAAGCTTTAGCGCGAACTGAAACTGCCGCGCATCGTAGGCCGCGGTAGGTTGACCTGCCGTGAGGCATCCCGAAGGATCCGACGGGTTGCAAACCTGGTTCACCGCCGCAACGTTCTGGCGATTCAGCAGATTGAACCCATCGGCGATCACGTCCAGCTTTACTCGCTCGCCCAGGGCCAAGCGCCTGGCGAGCCGCAAGTCGAATTGGAAGAATCCAGGCGTGACATATGGATTCCGTCCGAGATTTCCGTCGCACCCGGCGCCGAGAGTCGTAATTCCTGGGACGGAAAAAGGTGTTCCGGCATTCGTCAGGCAGTTCGTAGGCACGGTAAAGGTTGTGCCATGGATAAAATTCGATGGTGCCCCGCCCGCTCCAACCGAAGGCCGCCCACTGGAGGCCCCGAGGTCGAGCCGAAAGTCGGTCCCTAGGATCAAGGTGTAGGGTCGCCCGGAAGATACTTCGATGATGGGCGCCAGCGTGAAGTCCCCGATGAAATGTTTCCAAGCGCTATCTCCCTGTTTTGCGGATGGGGACTGGAACACAGCGCTGTTGACCCAGCGGTGTCGCTGGTCGTTATCCGAATTCGCGCGCTCGACGTTGGGAAACCTGCTGTCCTGCGGTTCGAGTAGGGTCTGCAGGTCCGTGGAATCATCAATCGAGTGCGAATAGGTATAGCTGGACAGCAGCTCTACTCCATGAGAGAAGCGCTTCGTCACGTTCACGGTCAGACCGTGGTAGACGGAATTTCCATTGGAGAGTTGGGCATCTACGGTGTTGAAGGGCACCGGCACGCCGAAACCCTGCGGATACCCCGCGAGACGTGCCAGTCCCACAAGCTGCGCATAGTTTACCGCGCCCGGCCCGGCAAACGACGGATTGGGGCCGGACGGGCGGAAGAAGTTGAACGCCGCTGCCGTGCTCACGAATTGACCGTTCAAGACCCCAAGAGGTCCGGGGCAGCCAACAATGACGCCCAGGACCGGGGCGATCGCGTTGAAACCACAGGTGCTCGCTGTAGGAGCCACGCTCGCTCCCGTAAGAGACACACCTGCGGGGCTTGGCGAACACGACAGCACCGTCGAAGGCAGTCCGCCCTGCACCCCGCCCAAACAGTTCGCGAAGTTTTGATCCAGCAATTGCGGATTCGTCGAGTTGATGTCCACCGGGCGGTAGAGATGCACGCCATGAGTATACTGATACCCCGCGCTGATCTTCCAAGACCCTGCGATTTCACGCTCGATGGTCAGATTTCCCTGTTGGGCGGAGCCGTACTGGAAATTCTTGGGCACCGGCAGATTGAACGGTAGGCCCGGCAGCGGAAATCCGGCCTGCAGGTAATTCTGATTCGCGAAAAGCGAACCGGCGAAGAGGGGATCAAATCGCTGTTGATTCGGCAAATACGCCATGTTTGGCAGCGCATTTAATACACCCTGGAAGATCGAAGATCCATTGAGATTCCCCGGTGAATCGAGTCCGGAGCCGCAGACGACCGTGACTAATCCGCATGCGGAGGGCGCCCCTCCGCCCGTTTCCAACTGCACGGACCGGCCGCCATCAGCGGTTGTGGCGTCGAAAGCTATGGCGAGCAGCGGGTGGTCATAGAAGAGGCCGTAGCCCATGCGGACCACCGTTTTGCCGTCACCCTTGGGATCCCAGGCCAAGCCGAAGCGCGGGGCGACGTTGTTGTAATCACGTGGGATACCTTCCAAGACGCCGAGCGCCTGCTCAGCCGCCGCGTTGAGTGGGGTGGCTGGAGCGAAAAGCGGCGTGATCTCTACGTCGTAGCGCACGCCATAGTTCAAAGTGAGCTTGCGGTTTACGCGCCAGCTATCCTGGAAAAAGAAGCCGATGGGGTGATTGTCAAAGGGCTGCTTGGACTGCCCGATGCCCTGGATGTAGGTCGTGGGAAGACCCAGGCCATACATTTGAGCAGCGTTCGTTCCCGGCAAGGTAATTGTCTGGCCCGGTCCGACTGTCACGGAGTTGGGAATGAGTCCGCCGCTCGCGACAGAAATTGGATCCCCTCCAAAGTTTGCGATTCCGCCGAAGTTCAGCTCGAAGATCTGGGCCTTGCCCGAGCGAATCTGGACCAGGTTGTAATCCCCGCCCATCTTAAATGTGTGGCTGCCGCGGACCAGGCTCACATTGTCCGTGAACTCCCATCGGCGCTCGATGCGGTTTACCGGCGAAAACGGCTCGCGCCCGAAATAGGCGAACCCCGGAATGTTCACAGCGATCTGATCTCCCCCCGGGAGCTGCGAAAACCCGAAATGTAATCCGCGCCTCGCAAATTGGAAGCGGAATTGGTTGAATGTCTTGTCGCTCACAATGGTGTCGTGCTGGAAGATGACGGAGAGATCGCGCGACTGGTTCAGACCGGTGCGCGAGCCCGCGTTCTGACCGAAAACCTGGTTCTGTGCCGTGGACTGGACCCCGGTCGCAAACGAAGGCGACACACTTACGCGCAGGAAGGAATTATTGTTGTTGTTCCAGCGCTGGTCCAACCTCGCTGACCATAGGCTGGTTTTTTCCGTAACTGGGAAGTTCCCGCGTAGGGATGCAAGGGGTACGAATGAGGTTGGCAGCGTTGCCAAACCAACACCGAATGGCGTGCAGGCGACTGTGCCCACTGTTGCGCCGGGAGGACAAGGAACAGGAAGGGGAAAGCGAGCCCCGGGCGACGTGGCTTGCCCGGGGGGCGGGGGACAGAGTCCCTTACTTCCGCAAATTAGCCCGGGATCAATACCATTTACCGCTACACTCGCGGCGGATCCCACGAAGGCCGCATAGCTGCCGGCCAGACTCTGGAGCTGCATGGCAGCAGCCAGATTTCCACCCGCTGCAGCGGCCCCAGCGGCTTGCAAAAGTGAGTTCACCGCTGTTGCCTGCGAAGCCGTCATCGGCAAACCGTTCAGCGGGCAGCCAGCGCCACAGTTAAGCGGCGCAAAGCCAAAGTTTCCCTGGCCGATACTGGAAAACCCCGTCTCTTCCCTTAGCGTGTCTTCATAGGAGAAGAAATAAAATGTCTTGTCCTTTTTAAACGCACCACCAAATGTCGCGCCGGCCTGCACGCGGGTGAAGCCCTGCTTGACGGGATTGAGCTGCCCTGTAGTCGGGTCGACTTCGCCCGAGAATGGGTTGCGAGCCTGAAAGGCCTTATTGCGCAGGAATCCGAATACATCCCCATGGAAGTCGTTACCACCAGCTTTGGTGACGATGTTGATAACGCCGCCGGTGGCTCTGCCGTATTCCGCATTGTAGTTGCTTTGAATCAGCTGGAACTCCTGCACCGCCTCCTGGGACACTGTAGCTCGGATTCCGTTGATGGAGTTGTCCACCGCGTCAGCACCGTCGACGCTCACCTCATTCGAACGCGCGCGCTGACCACCGATATTCAGACCGCTGCTCGGCGCAGGGCCTATTGTTGGCGCGACATCCCGGGTCGTCTGCGAACTGGTCAACGTGAAATTGATATAGCTGCGCCCGTTGATGGGAAGGTTATCGATGCGGCGCTGTTCAATGGTTTGCGAAACCTCTGTCTTCGTGGTTTCGATCGGTGCCGTCTCCGTGGTCACGGTAACAGTCTGCTCGATCCCGCGCAGCGCCAGTCGAGGATCCAGGGTGGCGTTCTCACCCACCGTTACCACGATGGACTCGTTCTGGTAGGCGGCAAAATTCGATCCGCCGTCCACGGCGAACTTATATCGCCCGGGAGGGAGTCCAACTAGAGTGTAATGGCCGGAGTCATCGGTGACTGCGGAGCGTGCGGCGCTGGTACCGACGTTCGTCACCGTAACTCGTGCACCTTTTACGGGAAGATCTTGCGGGTCCGTGACGGTACCGGACAAAGTTGCCGTGTTCACTTGCGCCAAGGCCAGTTCGGCAGAGCCCAGCAACATTGCGCACACCACTAACACCGTCAGCGTCGATCGAAGAACAGAAAACGCCAACACAGTTTGCCTGCGTTGCATGTATTCCTCCTGGTTGGAACCTTTCAGTCTTCCGCTACCCCTAGCGGCGGCGGGGAAGCCCCCCTGTCTTAGCCTTGCGAGATTGAATATTGGGCTTTTACTTCAATAACTTGTCTCTTTCAACTGAAATATTACTTGTGATTGTCCTCTAGTGAATCATCCCCAATCGGCAGCCGGGAGCTTCTGACTAAGAAGTCCGGCCCCAGACTGCACCCGGACGGGCGCAGAATGAGCGTTGGTCAGGAGCTTTGCAAGCGACAAAGTGCGAAATGCGCGTTGATGGAGAGGATGTCACACCTTGTCGTCCCCACGCAGTTGCCCTCTCGGCGTGCGCCAATGGTAGCCACAAGGCCATTTTCGGAGTCTGGATCTACGACTTTTGGAATTGCCAACGAGAATATTCACTGAGGAGTTAGAATGCTTCGCCAGTCTCTATTCGGCAACTGGGCGCGAGGGGCCTGCACTGGGAGCTGGTCTCTTGTCAGTCCAGGCTTTAAGTCCAGTCGCCAATACAACCAACAGTCCAGTGGCCGCGTTGGCGAGAATGATCTCTGGTGCGCGAAGCAATAATCCGTACGCCAGCCACAAGAGCACGCCGGCCAAATAAAGGCCCAGGAGGCCATAAGAAAGATCACGGCCCCCCTGCTTCCAGATTTTCACGACCTGCGGAACGAACGCAAGGGTGGTGCAAGTTCCCGCCACCGCTCCCAACATACCCGCCCATTTTTCCATGGACATTCCCTGAACTCCGTTTTCCTAGTCCCAAGAGAATCCCGCGCTGGCAGCAGTTTAGCAGCCTAACGGACACTGCTACTAGAAGCGCAGTTTACTTGATTCTGGGAATAGAACTGTCGCCGTAAAGGAGGGTCGGACGAAGAATCGCGAGGCGTCGGCCCGTCAGAACTGCAGGCGCCGCTGCACTAGCTTGCGGAGTTTGTTGCGGTCCTCGTCTTTCATGTGCACGAACTCGACGCCATTGCCGTCGGAACCGAGAGTGCGGACTACGGCAGTGAAATGAATTTTGCTAAGACCGGAGCGAATTTCAAGCTGGATGGAGTCGCCAACGCTCAATCTCTTGGGAGACTCCAGGTAAGCGCCGCCGAGGCTGATGGTCTTGACTCGTGCAAAGCTTGGCTGTGCCCCCTCAACCTGCGCGCGAAGCGGCGATTCAAGCGGGACGCGAGCGTAGCGCCGCGGCACAACGTAACCTGCGCTCGAGTGCGCGGCCGATTCATAGGCAGCGCGCACACGCGCCGAGGACGGGCGATTCTCCATCAAAGCGAGAACGTCCTCTGCGGCTGCTCGCAATCCGGCGGGTTCGTTGTAGGTCAGCCCTTCGCGTCCTTCGGCAAGCTGGCGAAGAAGATCGTTGGCCTCGAGGGCGTGCATCCGGCCCAGCGCTTCGATTGCCTTGATGCGCACAAAAAGGTCGCGCAAAATCTCATGTTCGCCCGCTGCGATTTCCATCAACTGGGGCACGGCGGCAGTCTCCTGCGCAAGGCCTATCTGGTCGATCATCATCGGCACGACCAGGGGATGAGCCTCGGCAAGCACGGCAGAGAATACAAAAGCGGCGCTCTGCAGGGATGCTGCGTTTGCAGGGCGCGCAATTTCGCTGATGGCCAGATCCTGCAGATTCCATTCCCAACTCGCTAGCGCTCGCGGGAGTGCCCGCAGCAAGCGCTCCGTGTCAGCCGCGGCCAGAAGTTTGATTGCGGCACTGACGCGCTGCTTCCGCGCCTCATACAGACGTGTTTCCAGCAGCGTGAGGACGGGCACACCAATGGTGCGCAACAGGCGCGCCATGGGGGGCAGTTGGTTCGCGCCGCGCAGCTCGGTCAACAGCAGCGTAAGGCGATCCAACAGACGTTCGGGGTCGCGCTGTAAGAGGCGTGGAAGAACCGGATCCAAGGCCCGGTTGGCGAGCGCGGCGTCCACCAGCAGCAGCCAGCGGTCATGCGCTACCAGACGATGGGCCAGGGCTGCGATGTGTTCATGCTGGGGGTCTCTGGGCATGCGTTCCAGCCCGGTGAGGATGTTCTCGAAGCCCGCATAATCACCCCGGTTGACGGCGATGCGGCTAAGGCTCTCCATGAACGCCGAGAGAAGTGCGGCGGTTTCTGGAACGCTTTCTTTCTCCAGCGCACTCATCGTGCCCCGGCTGAGATCTTCTGGAACTTGATTGGGCCAGAGGGACTCAATAATAGTTGTCAGTTCGTTCAGGCCCGCGGCTACGACCCGGCGCGCGCTGGCATCTTGGATCTCCAGGCGCCGCGCATGATTCAGCAAGATGGTTCGCGCCTCCCGCCTTGGAGCGTCGGCTCCTGCATTGACCAGTTGCCCCAGGGTTTGCTTCAAAGCTGCGACGGGTATCGTCCATACTTCCGGTCCGCGAAGAACCGCGGACTTCTCGCGTGGCGGCAGTTCAAGCCAAAATTTCTCGACCAACTGCTCGCGATGCGTATCCGTTGCCCATACCGTCGCCAAGGAAGACAGGTGCTGGGAGGCATGGGGCCCGGAGTAACCTCCCGCAGTCACCAAAACATCGGCTAGGCGGTGGAAAGTGGAACGCACGTTCACCGGAGTGACTGTGCCCGCGGAAAATTCGGCGCTGAGAAATTCAAAGATGAGAATCTCGGAGAGTCGTAGCAAGTAGGGTTGCGGGTTCTCCGCGTCCCGCGGGGCATGCTGGGTAATCGCGCTGAGTAGCGTTCGCACGGTTTCGCGGCTGGCTTCTTCCATCGCGCCGTGGATCGAGCGCGCGGCTTCCTCGGGCGAAAGCCCGCGAGCCACCTCAAGCGGAGGCGTAAGGCGTGCCAACAAGCGCAATGCGGCGACCAGGTCATCAATCTCCGGCGCCTGAATCGGGGTATCCGCATTTTCTCGCGGCGAATTTCCGCCGTAAGCGACAAGTGCTGCAATCAGGCTGGCCAGCACAGTATCCACTCGGCGTTCTGTGTGCTCATTCACCAGGATGCCTTCCACACGGTTTTCCAGGAGTTTCGCCGGCCACCAGGGCAATCCTCCACGTTTTGCCGGTCCCTCCGATCTTAACAATGCTGTCAGGGTGAGATGCGCGAGCGTGTCTAGTTCGCCTACATTAAATTTCTTGGCGAATATCAAAGACAGCACTCCTGAACGTTGCAAGTCAGCGGCAAGCGCCTGCAATTCTCCCCGCGGATCCGCCAGGTGGGCATCTCCCAGCTTGGGTACCACGAGTCCCCCGCGTTCCACGCGTATTTCCACTCCATTCAACTCTCCGGCGATTCCGCGGAGCAAGTCATAAGTGGTGTCCAAATTCTCCAGGATGCTGGGGTGGTTTTTCTCGTAGAGGCGATGCGCACGCAGCAGCACGTGTAGATGGTGGAGCGCCCGGCTTACCTCGGCAGGTTTGACCTCCGGCGCCTTCATTGCAGACTGGCGTACCGGTCCCGTCAAGGGCGGTGTCGCGGCTGGTCCAGTGGCCAGAGGGAAAGGCTTCGCCTTTGCGCCCTCGCCCTTGCCCGCGACCTGTTTCAGGACTCTAAGTGTCAACGTGTGCCTCGTTGGCCAGCTTCAGACCCACTCAACTTACCTATCAACGGGGCAGCTACTTGCGCCTGCGAAACTGCGAAAACCACCCGCCAAGGGCAGGCTAGCCCCATCTAGGAAGCGAGCACGCTTCCATCCTTCCCATGGTGGGTGTAACTCTTTTGTTTTTAGCGCTGTTTATGTCTAGTCCTAGAACTAGACTCTCGGGATTGTTACGAAATGTTACGGATTAGGGAGGGTGCAACCCATCAGCGAATTCAGTGAACAGCTCCTCTATTCCACGGAACTTCTGGGCTTTGAAACTCTGCCACTTTGCTTATCTAGGTACCAGTGTGCCCTCAACATTGACCGTGCCGCCTTCTGTAACTTGCAGGGTGCGGCGGAACGGCTGGTAGCCATCCATTTTGAGCGTCACCACGTGGGTGCCGGCGGTTACTTGTATACGGTTGGGGGTAAGCTTTCCCATCGAATTCCCATCCACAAGAATTTCTGCGCCTTGCGGATTGCTTGTTACTTGCGCCCAGGCGACGTGGCTGGCCGTCGCCTTTTCCTTGAGATCTACATCCAGTGTTGTCTGAATATTGTCCTTCACTTGCACGTTGCCGGCGTACGCCTCATACCCGGGGAGACGCAGCACTAGATTGTACTGGCCCGGCCCGAGCGGAAGAGTGGTGGGTGTCTGTCCGGATTGCTTCGCACCGTTGATGAAAATCTCCGCTCCCGGCGGTCGGCTGCTCACGTACAAGCCGTTAGTCAGGGACTCCAACTGAATTTTTTGGTCGCTCACCTCTCCCGACTTGACCTGGAGAGCAGTTTGCACCGGCCGGTAGCCGTCTTTTTTCACGTCCAGACTGTACTGCGCCGGATTTAGATTGTTGAAGCTGCACGGCGTTTGGCATTGATTGAGAACGTGGCCAGCCGGGCCGCGTAGCACGGCCGTGGCCCCGATAACATCCGAGATTATGTGAATGGCCCCGCGCCCTTTGCCAGGCACCGGATGACTGCTGGTTTCTCCATTTCCCGAAACCGGGTCAGGTGCGTCATCGTACTCGATATGATCCACGACTCGAACATCCGTTGGAGCGTTGCGAAGGAATACCAGCATCCCGCGATGTTCCGCGGGACGCAGTTTTCCCGCGAGCGTTAGGGTATTCCCAAAAACTTGCACCTTTACGCGGCCATTCAATCCTTTTTCCGAGGCAGCTTCTTCGATGCGGCCTTTATACTCCGCGGCCGCGGGCGTCACCGTGGACACGAACCTCTTCGGAGCGGGTTTCCCTTCGGCGGAGTTTGCCGCTTTAGGTTCGTTCGATGAAACCTCCGACGACACTGGTTCCTTGTTCTGCGACGCGGACTCGTTGGTATCGGCCGCCGAGGCGGGCGAGGACTTCTGCTCTTCGCCGCCCGAAGCGGGGGCGATGGAATCTGGCGTTCGAACTTTTTGCTGGTTTCGGAGCTCGCGCGCATATTCATATTGCGGGCGAAGTTTGTAGCCGCCGTATCCGATTACCGCGAGCAAACAGAGCGCCACAATAATCGTTCCGGCAACGCTCTTCTTCTTGGGCGGCTCGTATGCTGCGACACTCCCCGTCCGCCGGATTACCGGTGTCTGTCCCGGGCTGGAGGCTCGTGCCGTCAGAGATCGCGCCGCAGACGATGTAACTGGATCTTCGCCACGCGGGTGCGCCGCGCCTCCCCCACCCAAAGCAACAGTTGCCGTGGGCGCTCCCGGCATGCCCGGCCCGTCCAGGACCATTGTTTTGTTCGGATTTTCAGGCGCCGCGAGCGAACGGTAATTGTGAAGATCTACCAGCATTTCGCGGCAGCTCTGATACCTTGCGTCGGGTTCTTTGGCGAGCGCTTTCATGACCACCGCGCTGATTCCCGGGTGGATCGAAGGATCAATTTGTCGCGGCGGAACAGGTTCTTCGTTAACGATCTTGTAAATGACCGTGGTGATGTTCTGGCCGGGAAAAGGTTTCTCCCCTGTTAACATCTCGTACAGCATCACACCCAGCGAAAAAATATCACTGCGGCCGTCGACCGCACGGCCCTTCACCTGTTCGGGAGACATGTAGCTCGGCGTGCCCATAACATGGGCGGTTTGTTGAACCGTGCCGAACTGCAAAATTTTTGCCGTGCCGAAATCGGTTACTTTAACCGTGTCATCTGCGGTGAGCATCAAATTCGCAGGTTTGATATCGCGGTGCACGACATTCCGATCGTGCGCGAAATGCAGCGCACTGCACGTCTGCTCCATGATCCGCAGTACGCGGGGGAGTGCAAAAGCCTGGCCGCCATCCAGAAGGGTCTGTAAACTCTTGCCCTCCACGAGCTCCATGGTAATGAAGTACAAGCCGTCTTCTTCGCCGGCATCGTAGACAACCACGATATTCGGATGGGTCAGCAGTCCGGCAGCCCGAGCTTCCGTCTGGAATCTTGCCAGGAGTTCAGGACGCGATAACCCCGTCCCTTGTTCGCTCAATCGAATCGTTTTGACGGCTACCGTGCGGCCAATGACGGGGTCCATGGCCTTGTAGACCACGCCCATGGCCCCACGGCCCAGTTCGTCGATGAATTCGTATCTTCCAGCTTTGGTCTGTGTAGTCATGTTGCCATCGAGCGGAGAAGGGGGTACCGCTGCGTCCTTACCGTTCAACACCTTGCAGGAATTGCGCGCGCTCGCCCTGCCGTAAGGGCAAGCCAACGCGCCCCCATGCGCCCTATCAGGGACAGTACCCAGCAAAATTTCGATTGGTCAACGCTACTGCCGTACTAGTGTTTCGCACTTGCCACCCGCCGGTTGGGAACATCCGCCTTGAAGAGGGGCTCTTGGCGCTGCGCCTGCACTGATGGTTCGGTTTAGCAGCTACTTGAGGGTCAGAATAAGCTGGGAATCAGGAGATACATCCTTCGGGACAGGGGAGCCCGCGGTTTGGCCCGGAGCCCTAAGTTCGATCCGCAGGGTCTTATGTTTCTTGGCTTTGAACTCCATGCTCACGATATTGGAGAGCTTGCGGGTCGCGCCTTGTCCAACTACCGCCCGGAATTCCCAGACCCCCGGCGGAACAAACAAGTTCTCAAATACAGTTTGCGGCCTGCCGCTTCTCTCAAAATAGAGCTTTCCGTTCATTTCAATTGCAAAATTTATGTTCGTTGGGAAGTGGTCCGCTTCAATCTTCAACTTCTCGCTCGTGTTAGGACTCAAGGTCACCGGGTCAAAATCGACGCGCGAAGGTGCAGTAGACGCGGGTTGGGGTTTTGGCGGTTCCGGAACCGGCGTTACGGGAACCACCACCTCTTTGAGACTTTCCTCCTCCGGCGTTGACTTGCCCGCGTTTTTCGAACTGTCCCCATTCTTGGATGCTTTCGCTGTTTTCCTGACTGGTGAAGGCGGCGTAACAAGCGCAGGTAACGGCGTCGGCTCCATTTTAGCATCAGACGTTTGCCCGGCCGGCGTATCGGTCAGACTTCCGCTTCCTCCTGTTTGAGCAGTTGGGGTTGGAGTCATGCGTAGCATAGCGGCCGCAGCTTCTTGGGACGCACGCCACTTCGCTCTCCGCCTGCGGACATACAGGCTGGTCACAAGAATTCCTAGCGCAACAGCCACAGCCAAAATCATGGTCAACTTCCGCTTTGTCCCATCCGGCATGGACTTTGGCATTCCCGTTTTCTTTGTTACCGGCCGCTCTCCAACAGGCACTGCCGTAACCACCGCAACATCGGAATCGAGCGTGACATCCATGCCGCTATCAGAACCTGGAACGGCTGTGATATCCACGTGGGGCTCCGGTGCTTCGCGCGAGGCCTTCACGGCAGCCAGTTCCCGGGCCAGATCTTCGCCCGTCTGGTATCGCGCCGCTGGATCTTTGGACAAACATTTCTGGATGAGCCGTTCGAGAGCCACTGGGACGGCAGGATTGAGTTTGCGCGGAGGGACCGGTTCCGTATGCACCACTTTGTATGAGACAGCCGTAATGGTCTCGCCAGGAAAGGCCTGATCGCCCGTCGACATCCAGTAGAGAATTACACCCAGAGAAAACAAGTCGCTTCGACCGTCGATTGGGGCGCCAGTAAATTGCTCCGGCGGCATGAACGCCGGGGTCCCCAGCATCTGCCCGGTGTTTGTGATTTGGGATGCGGTGAGCTTGGCCACGCCAAAGTCGGTAATCTTCGGGCGTTCGATACCGTATTTTTCTTTTGAAGTCAGCAGAATATTCGCCGGCTTGATGTCACGATGAACAACACCGTGTTTATGCGCGAACCCCAGTGCCTCCGCGATCTGCTGGCCAATCTCGCAGACGCGCTCGAGCGTAAACCTCTGGCCGCCCTTGGCCGCGTCCGCAAGCGTCTGCCCTTCGATGTACTCCATCACCAGGAAGGGCAGTTCATCCTGTTCGCCTACGTCAAACATCTGGACAATACCCGGATGAGCGAGCCGCCCTGCGGCGCGCGATTCGCGGTAAAACCGCTCCCGGAATTCCGCGGCCTGCGGCCCCCTGAGCGCCAGGGAATGGACCGTCTTCAGAGCTACGATGCGATCCATGGCCGGATCGCGCGCGATGTACACCGCTCCCATCGCGCCGCGGCCCTTTTCTTCGACTATTTCGTAGCGGCCTATTTTCTTCGGGGTATCCATTGCTGAATACAGTTACTTTAACACGGCAAGCATCATGTCACCTTGTAACAGCCGCGCTCTGTGATACACAAGTCACTCTGCAATGAACCGCAATGGAAAATCCTGTCCTAGGGCTTAGGCATCGATTCGCCTGGCGTCAGAGTTCGCTCCGGCATGGGCATATTCGTCTCCCGGATTGGGCGATCCACTTCTCCGGGCCTCGCCGGAGCTTCCAGGCCGTCCGTGAGCAAGTAGCCTTCGAGCGCTACCCCGCTGGTCCAAACGCCTTCGAGCGCGCCAATGTATTCGATCTGCAATTCGTAAAGTCTTCGTTGCGTGTCAAGGACGCGCGGATAGGACGCGAGCATCTGGCCATATTTTTCGGTCATGATTCCATACGCCTTCTTCGCTAGCGGCAGTAACCCGTCGCGATATTCGACCGCCATGAGCCGTGCGTTGGCGTATTGGTCGACGACGGACGCGGCGCGTTCACGCAGCGTCAGGCCGATGCGTCTCTTTTCCTGCTCTAGGCGGTCTACTTCCGCTTGTGCCGACGCTACATTTCCCTGATTGTGGCTAAACAGCGGAATCTGCACGCCGATTTCAGCGATCCCTTCCCAGCCTTTTGCAAACGGCACGCTGCCGAGCGTCTCATGGTTGTATTCCATTCCCCCGCGTATTTGAATATCGGGGATAGGTTCGCGCTTCGCCCGCGTCAGTGACGCTTGTGCGCGCTCTGCGCCGGCTTCGGCGATTTGCACGGCCGGACTCTTGTTTGCAATGGCATCCACTGCTGCTTCCTCGTTCAGTTCCGGCCAATTCTTTTCCAGATCGCCCGCGACGGTTGCCACCGGCATCTCCGGCCGCCCCACGACCGCGGCCAGCGAGCGCCACTCCTCGCGCAGCGTGTTTTCCTGCATGCGCGCGGTCATGTGCATGCGCTGCGCTTCCAGTTCTGCTTCAAGCACCTCGCTTTCGTCGGTTTGCCCCGTATTCCGTAGCCGTTGCTGTGTCTCCGCCGTGTCCTGCGCAATTCTTGCCAGGTCGCGCCGGGCTTCGACCAGCTCCTGCGCCGCCAGAACTCGCAAAAACGCCATTTTCACCGCGCTCTTCACTCGAATACGCTGCTCTTCGGCTTCGAGCTCAGCCAGCTTCGCTTCTTTGCTGAAAATATGCCGGCTGGCGCCTAGTTTTCCTCCCGTGACGATCGTCTGTTGCACAAAGAATCCCTGTTTCCCCCCGCCCACCGAGCCGCCGCGAATTTCGTCGCCGGTATATCCAACGGTGGGATTCGGATACAGCCCGGCCTGCTGATGCCGCGCCTTCGCGGCGCGTATCTCCGCCTCGGCTTGCCGCAGCGTCGGGTTCGTGTCGCTGGCCATTTTCTCCACTTCTTCCAGCGTCACGAGCGGTCCCTGCGCGCGCTCCTGCGCCCGCCCCATCCGTGGATACTCCGGCTTCACCAGCGCGATTTCTCCGTGTTGATGTTGCGCATGCTCGGGCATGGCCGGCATTTCCAGCTGCTGCGCCTGCGAGTCTACGCACAGAGCCATAATTCCGCTCAGGATTGTCATGGCTGGATACGTCATAAATTTCATAGCGCTATTTCTCCCGTTTGTTTTTCTCTGAACGTATTCATTTCTTGCGCGCATCACGATGTGTGGTGATGCTCCATTTTCCCCGCTGGCATTCCCGATTTCTTCATCGCCATGATCTCGTCGTACTCTTTTTCTCGCAGCACGCGAATCATGGTCATCATGCCCATCATCCCGGCGCTCCAATTGTTGGGAAGGCCGTAGGTTTCGGGCTTTTCCACCGCTTCGTCCATGCCCATTTCCATGAAGGCGTCCTGCGGAAACCCTTTCACTTCATTGGCGTTTTCCGCGATGGGCGAATGATGCACGTGTTCGAACGGCACGCTTTTGGCCAGCGTTTCCATCTGGCTGAGAGCCTTTGCATCGGTCGTGTCTGCGGTTTCAATCTGGCGATCGCGCAACAGATCCATCATGCTGTTCATCATGTGATGCGGCAGGTGGCAATGCACCATCCAGGCGCCCGGATATTTCGCTTCGAACTCCATCACGCGCGCCTGCGCCACCCCCACCAGCACCGTGTTCATCGGATACCAGCTCGATTCCGGAGCGCGGCCGCCTTCCGTCCCCGTCATCACGAACTGCTGGCCGTGCAAGTGGATAGGATGGTGGTCCATTCCAATGTTCACGATGCGCAACCGCACGCGGCTCCCCACCCGCGCGAGCATCGGTGTAATCGCCGGCGCCGAAAACCCATTGAACGTCAGCCAGTTATATTCCATCGCCGCGGTATTCGGGACGCTGTTATTCGGAAGGACGGCCCACTCCTGCAAAATCAGTCCGTAGTCGTGGTCCGCGTGCGGGCGGTAGGGTTTTTCCGGGTGCGCGATGAAGAGTCCGATCTGCCCCATCATTTCCTGCATGGCGCTGTGCGCGTGATAGAAAAAAGTTCCTTCCTGGTGCACCGTGAATTCGTAGGTGTACATGTCACCCGGCGCAACAGGTTTCTGGCTGATCCACGGCACGCCATCCTGCTCGATAGGAAGTTCGAGACCGTGCCAGTGCAGGGAACTACTCTCCGGCAGATGATTCGTGAAAATCACCCGCACCCTGTCGCCTTGTTGCACTTGAATCGTCGGTCCGGGGCAGCTTCCGTTGTAGCCCCACGCGTCAATCGTTTTGAAGGGCGCGATTTTTCGTTTCACCGGTTCCGCAACCAGCTTGAACACTTTTACCGCGCCATCCATCTCATGCGGCAGGTCCGGTACGTCCGGCGTGACCATGGGCAGAAAAGCATCGCGCGCGGCGAGAACCCCGGCCCGAGTCCCTTTGCTTTGCGATCTGTCTTTCATTTTCGGATGTGCTTGGTCGGTCTGTGTGTTTCCCACAGTTCCGTCCGGCTGCGCGGCCAGAGTCTTACTGAGCCCAAGCAATCCAGCGCCGAATACGGCCGCGTCCTGGAAAAATTTTCTCCTTGCGTTCATCATTCCCTCCTCAAATGCGTTTTCAGCTCCGCAGAAAACCCGTAAATGAACTGGACGGCTGGTCCGGCTGGGACCTCTCCCGCTCTTGGCAAAAGCGATACGGCAAACTAGAAGTTGTTTGGCTCCGTTTACATCCTCACGAAAATCGGCAGGGTAGATAAAGAATCCTCGGTACCTGCCAAGCAAGCGCCGGAGGCGCGCCACAAGTTAGTCCGGCCCGGGAGGGCTGGGTCAGCAAATGGATAACGTCCAGTGCCGTAGGTGCGGCACGCTTGGCCCCGCGCCACATCGAATTTCAATCCTCTTGCCAGGATTTCAACACAGCCAAGTCTCATAAATCGTTTTCGTCAGGGCAGGGCTTCAGCCGTGCCGAAGAACGCCCGAGATCCAGGGGTTTTAACCCCGGAGGTCAGCGGAATTGACCCTCCCGCTTTTGATGAGACGCGTTCTAGATGAAAATTCGAAAGACAGGTTCTTGCCTGTATAAAGGAAGGAACTTCCTAGATTCTCAGCTTAAGGATTGAGAGTGCTTCAGCGGCGTGCAGGTCCGGCCCTCGCATTGATTGCCATCGCAAACCGCGTTCGGCCAACATACTCGAGGAAGCGGGCAACTTCATGGCGTCTGCCATCGAGCTTCCCGCACCCAGTCTGGTAATTTTCCACCGGCGCTCAGCCAAGCTATCGGTTCGAACAGCTAGCGCTGGGCCGTCGCACACCATAATCTTCGCGGATCGTATCTGCGCAAAACCCGTCTGTGCCGCGCCGTGACACTCTTGCCCAGACCCAGAAATTGTTTGCTCCATGCGGCAGTCCACTCCCGAACAGTTCAGCGGGCATAGCGGTGACGCCAACAACGCCAAGATGCAAGTTAGCGTCATGGCGGCAACTCCGCGTCTGCGGGCTCTATTTGTTTTTGCCTCGTTCATTGTCTCTGTATCTTCACCCTACCCGCCGTCTGCCGCTTCGTCAACCTTGGTTTCCTTCTTGCCACTCTTGATAACTTTATGTACTGTAAACCCGTCCCGCTATGCCGGAGCCTGCCATTCCCGCTCAAGTTGCCGCGGCTGAAGCGCCTGCTCCACCGGGTATTGTTGCTGTTGTCGCAGTTCATGGAGTCGGCCGTCACGAAACTGGCACCTCCGCCGACGCCATGGCCAATCTTCTCTCCGGCATAAACGGTTACTCCCGGCCACCCGGGCCGAGTCCCTACACGAACTTCGTGACCCAGCCGATTCAAGTTCCACTCCCCGGCGCTGGTTTCTTTCCCGCGCTCAGCCCACCCACGGGACCTCCGCCCAGGATGAGTTTTTGGGATCGTGTCGGTGAGCCTTTCGAAGAGCGCCGTGATTTCTTCGCTGAAAAGTTCACACGATACAGCTGGAGCACGCTGAAGGATGTTGTTGCGCCGGCGGACATTCCTGACGAGTTCATGAAAACTCAACTCAACAACTACGTTGGCGATCCCGTTGAGAACACTCTGCGAACTGTGCGTCTTGAGGGCCACCGCGCCCCCGCCGGCGGCAAGCCCGCTGCCGATGTGCACATCTATGACATGCAGTGGGCCGACCTCTCAAGCGGCAGCAATTCGTTTGTCCGCTTTTTCATGTCGCTCTATCAACTTATTCTCCATCTTATGAGTCTCGGCCGCATCGCCGTCGACCACGCTGCCCTTGAGCACGTCGGCGAATTTGATTGGCTTCTTCTCTCGCGCACCCACACCTATGCAGTCCGCGTTTTTACTCTTTTCGTGGTCAATCTTCTCGTTATTCTCCCGGTTGTGGCCTTCTCCCCGCTGCCCCTGCTTCTCTTGGGAAAGAGTAACCCAGCGAGCGGTGAAGCCATCACGGCCATGGCGGTTGCCGCAGCCCTGTTTTTTATCCTCGTGGTCGGCGCGGTTGTTCTACTTTCGCAGCGTTGGACCCCCCCATTCGGCTCACGCGGTTGGTGGCCCTGGATGTTTTTCGCCGCCATCGTTAGCATCGCGATTTCCGTGATCGTTTTTTTCTATAGCCCCGCCTCTGTTTCCGCGATTCTTACTGCCGAGTGGTGGCTGGGCGCCGCAGTCGTCGTTCTTTACGTCTTCAAAAAGTATGAAGAAGTTCGCCCGGGAGCGATCCTCACCGGCGGCATCGAACTTATCCTCGTCGCAGGTGGTGTGATTGCTTGCCTGGTTTATCGGGGTAGCGTCACCCCACTGGATCTGCGAACGGCTTCTTTCTGGATGATTCAGTACATTTTTCTCGCGGTGCGCATGGCCTGGATGTTGTTCATCACCTTGATGGTGATCTGCGCGCTCATCGAGGGTATTTGCCGATTGCGTCTTCGCCTCTCAACACCCGCCGACCAGGGTAAAAGGTCCCGCGCCCGCACTGCTCTGCGCACCGGGCGTTTCGCTGTCGCGCTTCCTGCTGCGCTATTTCTGCTTCTGACCATTTTTCTCTGGAGCGGCATCTATCATTTCACCGCTCGTCGCGTGCAACTCTTCGACGGCGTTGTTCCCAGCGTCCCGCCTCTTTTGGATCGCCTTCCAGTTCTTGTTCTTTCTCCCGAAGCAACCTCCTCTGTCCTCCACGCCGTCCACTTGGATGATGCTCGCAGCCTTCAGCCCTCCTACCGTTTTCTCGAAGGACTCCTCATCCAGAGCGCGCCGCCAGGCCTCCCCGTCGTCCTCGGATTTATTGCCGCAGGTTTGTTTTTCCTTGTCCTGATGGCTCTTCCGTCGGTCTTCTTTGAGTTTCGGACTCCCTACTCCGCTCCGAACAGCAAGGCTAAGCTCCTCGGCTCGTGGCTCTCCAGCGGCTTGCATTCTTTCCGCTGGGTGATTTGGTGCTTCTGGATTGCGGCCTTTGCCGTTCCCAATGCGTATCTGGCGATCGTGAAGCTGGCGATTTGGTTGCATTGGGTTACACCAGCTCCCACCTTGCTCGAATCGATCTATGAGTTTTGGGGAATGGTGTTCACCGCCAAATTGCTCTCCGCGGGAGGAGCCCTGATCGCTGGTTCAGCCGCGCTGCTCTTGGGCGTTCTCGTAAAAAACTTGAGTTCCGTGCTCGATGCCGTCCTCGATGTGGACAACTATTTGCGTGCCTTCCCCAAGGAAAACACTCCCCGGGCGCGCGTCGTCGAACGCTATGTCTCGCTTCTGCGTTACTTGCACACCTTTCGCACTCCTGCCGGCAGGCGCTACCACCGCATCATCATCGTCGCCCACAGCCTCGGCTCGATGATCTCTGCCGATCTTCTGCGCTTTCTCGCGCGCGGTTCCATGCTCGAGCTCACGCGCTTCGCTTTCGCCAATCATCCCAATCAACGGATCCCCATTCATCTTTTCACTATGGGCAGCCCTCTTCGACAGCTCATGAATCGCTTTTTCCCCCACCTGTACCTTTGGATCCGCGAAGTGCCCGATGGCTGCGGAGAGTTGCCCGCTGTTCCCGTGCATGGCAATCCGATCCCTGTCGCGGCGACCCCGGACCCTGTGATGGAGCTCTCGATCGAGCAATGGATCAATTACTACCGCAGCGGCGATTACGTCGGGCGGTCGATTTGGGAGGATGGCTGGTTTCTTCGAAACAACGCAGGCGATACAGGTGGCGCCTATCCCATCGCGCCAGAGATGTTCAGCGATCACCCGCTCACGCGCCTCGAAGCTTGCATCGGTCTCGGCGCCCACACCCACTACTGGGACCGCACCGCCCCCGATGTCGCCGAAAAGCTGAATGAATTGATTTTAGGTAGTTAAAACATACCCCATAAATGGTACTCGTCAGAGCACGACTTCACTCGTGCCGAAATAGCATTGGAGGATCAGGGGTTTCAACCCCTGAAGTTTTCAGAACGGACTATCCTGCCATTAACGAGACCGGCTTAGCTATCCGTGGCCGTCTTTCTCGACCACCACTTTCCCCGCGAACGACCGGTACACAAATGTGAAGTAACCTGCCGCGAGCAACATTCCGATGCTCCACCAGATCAGCCCGACCTTCAATCCGTACCCTCCAGCCTTCGCCGTCGTTACGGTCAGCGAATAGAGCGAGTTTCGCGCCGGCAATACCATCGGGTACACTCCAAACACCACGCTCGTAAGCATTCCCGTTAGATACGCGCACGAAGCGAAGAACGCCTTCCCTTCGTCGCGCTTCCTCAATTCGAAAATCACGCCCGCGAGACCTGTCACAGCAAGCAGAGGAAACAGCAATCCCAGCGGCCAGTTCTTCATATTCGTGAGCACTTGCGGCTGCACCTGAAACGTCACGCCGGTTACCAGCGCCGTCAGCGCCAGCACCACCCACCACACTTGACCCGCCAGTTTTCCCGCGCGTGTGCTGACCGCTCCGCGTGTCTTCATCTGCACCCACAATCCGCCATGCATCGCCAGCGCTGCAAGCGCCAGCACGCCGACAAGAATCGTGTACCAATCGAGAATCCCCGTCTCCTCCCCCAGCCGAAAACTCGTCCAGAGCGGCTCGAAAAAGTATCCGCTCGCGTCTAAAGGAACTCCGCGCACTACGTTCCCCAGCGCCGCGCCGAAAAACACCGTCAGCAGCAGGCTCGACCCGCAGAACAGGAAATCCCAGAAAGGATCCCACACGGGACTCTTGATGTGGTTGCGGAATTCTATGGAGCTTCCGCGCAGGATCAACAGCCAAAGCACGATCATCAGCGGCAAATAAAATCCGCTGAATCCGCTCGCATACAGGGCAGGGAAGGCGAAATACAAGGTCCCGCCGGCCGCCAGCAGCCACACTTCGTTACCGTCCCACACGGGACCGATGCTGGCCAGCACCTGCCGCCGCTCTTCATCCGTCTTCGCAACCAGCAAATGGATGGCCCCCGCGCCGAGATCGAATCCATCAAGCAGCACGTACATCGCCACCATGATCGCTACGAGGCAGAACCAAATCGTTTCCATTTCGTCCTCCTCAGTCCGCCGCCATGGCGATGGCTGCCTCGCTGTTCGAACTATCGCCCGGTCCCGGTCCTCTTTCGATCTCGCGATAAATCAAGAACAGCCACAGGATGGCCAGCACGGTGTACATTCCCATGAAGCCGATCAGCGTGAACCACGCATTGCCCGCGCCGACTCGCGGTGAAATCCCGTGCGCCGTGCGCATCAATCCATAAATCAGCCACGGCTGCCGCCCAATCTCCGCCGTCATCCATCCCGCGGTGTTCGCAATATATGGCAACGGCACGCTCAGCATAAGCAGCCACAGCATCCACCTTGCTCGATACAGCGCGCCGCGCCACAGCAGAATCGCCGCCAGCAGCATCAGCGCGATGAAAATCGTCCCGAGCCCCACCATGACGTGATAGCTGTAGTAGAGAAGAGGGATAGCATCCGGCCACTGGTCTTGAGGAAAATTGGACAGTCCTTTCACGTTCGCGGTCCATTCTCTGTATGTGAGGAAGCTCAGCATTTGGGGAACTTCGAGAGGGTTATCCAGTCTGCGATTCTGCACGTCCGGCTGCCCCAGTATCGCGAGTGGGGCGCCCTGCTGCGTGTCGAACAATCCTTCCATAGCCGCGAGTGTTGGGGGCTGATTGTCCGCGATCATTCTCCCCTGCATATCGCCGGTCGGGAAAAGTTGCAGCACCGCGGCTATTACCCCCACGAGTACTCCGCCCTTCACGAACGTGCGTCCGTACGTTTCATCGCGCTTGGTCAAAAGATAAAACGCGCCAACCGCGGCCATTACGAAACATCCGGTTTGCACCGCGCCCAGCATCGTGTGCGCGTATTGCCAAAGCGCCCATTTGTTCAGCACCAAGCCCCAGAAACTCGCTAGTTCGATCGCGCCATCAGCCCCCAGCTTGTACCCCGTGGGATGTTGCATCCACGCGTCCGTGGCCACAATCAGGTATCCCGAAAGCCACGATCCCAGCCAAACCAGAAACGCCGCCCACCAATGCCCTATCCGCCCGAGTTTTTTCTCCCTGTACAAAAACAACCCGAGAAAACTAGACTCCAGAAAAAACGAGAAGATCCCCTCCATCGCCAGCGTCTGTCCGATTACCCCGCCCGCTGCTTTCGAAAACTCCGCCCAGTTGGTGCCGAACTGAAATTCCATCGGAATTCCGGTCACTACTCCCAGCGCGAAATTGATTCCGAAAATCCGTCCCCAGAATCGCGCTGCGCGATTGTAGTGCTCATCTCCCCTGCGTAGCGCTTTAGTTTTCAGGTAAAGCAGCAGCAGCGCCAGCCCCATCGTCAGTTGCGGAAAAATGTAGTGGAAGGTTACCGTAAACGCGAAATGCAGCCGGTGAACATTCAGCGCTTCCTCCATCTATGCACCTCGTGTTGCTTTGTGGTGTTCTGCGGTCTGATGACTTGCTCGAATAAACATATGAAGATGAAAGGAGAATCGCAGGTATTTTCGCACTTCTTGCTTCTTACGCAACACTTTCTATCGCAAGCCGATCTGCCGCGATAATTTGACGGCAGATTTTTTCCCGTCTACTCTGCTCGCCAGTTCAGCAAACTGCTATCCTCGAACTGCAACTGAGGTCCAGCGAATGTCTCTTCTCCTCTTCGCCCATTTTTTTCAGCACTGGAAGCCGCATTTCACTTTTCTCCCCGGTTCCGCAGTGAACGAAATGATGGTGTTGCGCTGGCTCCATTTTATTTTCGGAATTATCTGGATCGGCCTCCTCTATTTCTTCAATCTCGTCGGCACTCCCACGATGAAGCAACTCGACGCACCGGTGCGCATCAAGGTCTATCCGGTGCTCATGTCGCGCGCGATGGTTTGGTTCCGCTGGTCCGCTCTCATTACTGTGCTGGTCGGGATGCGCTATTTTCTAATTTTGCTGTCTACGGAAGCGCGCAATTCCGGCGATCACTCTCTTGTTGTTCGTTCTTTTGGTTGGTGGCTGGCGGTATGGCTCGTGGCCTATGAACTTATTTACCTCTTACAGCTTCCCGCCAAAGGAATTCGCGACAATCCCTGGCTGCGCGCTGTCGGCGTCGCCATCGTGGTGGTTGCCGCGTCCTGGTTCGTGCTTGTTCTCAACAGCGGCCCGCAGTCCTCCAACAGCCATCTCGCCATCAGCGTCGGCGGCGGACTCGGCCTAATCATGCTGCTCAACACCTGGGGTGTGGTCTGGCGCGTGCAAAAGCGCCTGATCGCTTGGACGCGCGCCGCTTCGGAGCAGGGAACTCCTCTTCCTCCGGAAGCCGAGCGACTCATGCGCTGGAATTTCCTGACCGCGCGCGTCTCCTTCTGGCTGACTTTCCCCATGCTTTTCTTCATGGGCGCCTCCAGCCACTATCCGTTCCTCAGCAGCGTCTCGAAGTAATCGCTTCTCTTCGCGTTCGCACTAGCGTAATTGTTGATGAAACGTCTGCGGATCGCCGTCGCCCACGCGTTCGCCTGATAGTGGCAAGCCATAATCTTGCGAATCCATTTTCATCGCTGCGGCATGCCCGCCCTGCATCGTGAACGTAATCCGGTTCCGTGGTGACGAGCGCATCGCAAAGCTCCCATCATCCTGCTTGAGCAATCGCTCTGGCCCCTCACCCAGCGGTTCGATCATCAAGCGTCCATTTTCATCGAACACACGATAAGTACGCCGGTATTGCGCGAAAGAATCGTGCAGCCCTGGTGACAACCGGTCCAATTTCAGGACGAATGTCCCGGCAAGTTGGGCCCGTTCTCCCGGCGAAACGCTTTGGTCGGAGAGAATTCTTTCGGCCACGCTCTTTGTCGCCGGAAGTTGCGGCAATCCCAACACTGCTCTCGCCAGCGCCCGCGAAATCGCGTATGCATTTTGGTCCTCGGTATTCGTCAGCACGATCACCGTCAGGCCGTCCTCGGGAAAATCGTACAGGCTCCCGCTGTAGCCGAGCAACGAACCGTGCTGTCCAATCCGCAGGTGTTCTTCTTCGTGATTCAAAATGATCGCAAAGCCATACTGCGCTTTCGGATCTTGCGCGCTCATATGCGCTGCCGCGCCTTCCGCTGTGGTCATCATCTTGAACGTTTCGGGCCGTATTAGCTTCTTTGCGCTGATGGCCCGCCAAAGCTGGTGGATGTCTCCCACCGTGCTGCAGAAACGCAGGTCCGCGTTGTAGGCCATGTCGTTTTCAAACGCCGGCACATACCGGTTCTCGAACTTGCGATACGCATGGGAAAGTCCCGGCACCACCGTGAAATCGTCGCAGTACGTCGTGAATTTCACTCCCGCGGGTGCAAAAATATTCTGCTGTACATACTCGGCAAAACTTTGTCCCGTAACGCGCTCCACAATCGTCACCAGCAATTGAAATCCCGAGATCGACCAGTCCCATTTTTGCCCCGGCTCATTCACCCATTTCTTTCCCGCATAAAGCGCCATCACTTCATCGAGTGCTTTCGGCTGCCGGCTCGTCGCTTCAATCGGGTCGCCGAGATAGTGATAGTCCACAATTCCAGAAGTGTGGTTCAGCAATTGCCGGATGCTGACGAGATGCCCCTGCATCGGAAATTCCGGAACGTATTTCGAAATATCGTCGTCGAGCGATAGTTTCCCGCGCTCCACCTGCTGCAGCACGGCAATTCCAGTGAACGGCAGCATCGGTCCCACCACGTGGTAGACCGTTTCGTCCTTCGTGGGAACTTCCAGCCCCAGATCCGCAAACCCGTATCCCTTGTGCAACAGGACCTGGTCGCCCCGCGCCACCAGCACTGAAGCACCCACCACTCTTTCCTGCGCCATCATTCGGCGGGCCACTTCATCCAAATCATGCGCGGACACTTGTCCGTAACACGCGCCTGTCGTGCCCATCATAGAAACCAAAAGTAACGCGAGTGAACAAAGCTTCATTGGACAGCCCATGAGTAAATCAAACCAAAATCAAACCGCTTCACTGCGAAAGCGGCCCGGCGCAGACTATCACATCATGTCTCGTGGAGATAACTGGTGGGGCTGGCGAGAGTCGAACTCCTGAACGCACTAACCGATTATCAGAACTTAGCCCCGCCGCAAGGCGAATTGCGTGTCCTCATCTGCTGGGTTTTGTCCAGTCGCTCGTCGGATAATGCATCTCGATTCCGACTACAAAGAAATTATCCTTATAGGGTTGACAGTATACGACGCGGGCTTGCGAGTAGAGATTGCCACGGATTGACCGAACCGAAAGCTGTTGAT
>JACXTT010000180.1_pt1 | contig 101203 bp, 92 predicted proteins | sample 9270951 | NCBI WGS metagenome assembly JACXTT01 (sample SAMN15532306, study PRJNA645909) | rock metagenome | isolation source: weathered quartz diorite | place: Puerto Rico | collected 2017-06-21 | reverse complement strand
TTCTCCCCCGCACGGGGGAGAAGGTGCCGAAGGCGGATGAGGGGGCTCTTGTTCGCGCGTTGCACGAACCCCTCATCCGCGCTTCGCGCACCTTCTCCCCTCGCGGAGGGGAGAAGGAACTGATGGCACGAGCACCGCGAGTTTCTCCGTGAATAGTCGGGAGGCTGGCGCCGATCGCTACTTTTGTCTTCGCTCCCAATCTTCCCGAAACGCACCGCCTGGCGTCCGATTCTGCAAGCGCGGCCGTTCGAGCAGCGATGCGAACAGATCTGCCACACCCCAACAGAGGAAGATGGAAACCGATAGCGTGAAGAACGCGGACAGTGTGTGCAGATGCAGCAGAAAGAAGAGCACCGACGGGAGGGCGATCCCCATCACAATGAATCCGACGATCAGCCGCTTGCCCGACACCGTTCGCTATTGAATCACACTACTGCCCGAGGTCAGCGATCTGCGGCGTGAGATCGACGCCGTGATTGTCGATCCGTCCTCCGAGATCACTCTGGAAACTCTGAACGCGCGACACGTAGTTGCGCGTCTCGCGGAATGGCGGCACTCCGTTGAAGCGGCGCACGTTCCCCTCCCCCGCGTTGTAGGCCGCGATCACTTTGCGCTGATCGCCATCGAAACGGTTGCTCAGATACTTGAGGTACTTCGCGCCGGCCATGATGTTCTCGGCCGGATCACTGAGATTGTTCGCTCCCATCCAGCGTCCGGTGCGCGGCACGAGTTGCATCAGTCCAACCGCGCCGCGATGCGAGCGTGCGGCGGGACGAAACTTCGACTCGGCGTTGACGACAGCAGCGACAAGCTCCGGAGGGAGGTCGTTCTTCTTCGCCTCACTGTAGATGATCGATCCGAACGGAACCTCGGTGCGGAAGAAGTGTTCCTTCACGACTTCCGCGGCGTTCGCAATTCTTCTCGGCGCCTCGGCGACCGCCTGCAGCGGAGACTTCGTAACGTTCTCCACTCCACCGGCTGCCGCCTCGACGCCGCTCGCAACCTGCGTCGCGATACTTTGTGCTGCCTTCAGGTCGCTCGCAATGCCCTGAACGGCAGTTTGCGACGCATCCGGCATGGGGGACTCACCGGGAGCGTTGCCTCGAGTGGCAGCGCTGCTGGCTGCCCGATTTCCCGAACGCGGGGCGTCATGAATCATCTTGAGCGGGACTCCAAGACCGCCAAATGCCAGCGAGGCTCCAAGCGCCCACGTCGCGTATTTCTTCCGGCGACTGAAGCCCATCGGGCGCACCGCCTGGACTTCCTGGCGAAGCTCCGCGCGATCGAATCCGTTGAGAAATCTCTCCCGGAACGGACGGCTGGTCTTCACGTCAGGCATTCGGAATCCCTCCCTTTCCGGAGCGTGTCACGCAGTTATTTTGCAAATTGACGGCCAGACGTAAACGGCTGAGCTACCGAGTATTACAGCCGAATTGAGGACATTATTTGGAGGGCGGTTTTGGCGCGTCCCTTGATTCGTCTAGAATCCGGCGGCAAATCGATGAGACACTTGACCTTCGCTACAATAAGTATTTCGTTGCTGCTCTGCGCAACGATGCCCGCCCACGCTCAGGAGTTCTGCGACGAGCAGACTCCGGTCGAGCAGGTCACGACCGATCCTTGCGATGAGGCCGTTGCTCAACCAACGCCGGCACCGGCGCCGGACCCGCTCGCTCTCCGCATCCTTCGCTACGCTGAGGTCGCTCTCAAACACCGCATGTCGGGACTGGCGAGCTATTACTCGACGTCGCTCGACGGCACGCTCACTTCCACTGGTGAGATTTTTCGGAACCGCCGCTTCACAGCCGCACACCTCACACTGCCACTCGGAACCTGGGTTGAGATCAAAGCCCGCGCGACAGGGCGGATCATCCGCTGCCGCGTGAATGATCGTGGTCCCTACGTGAAGAAGTTCGCGATCGACCTCTCGCAGGCCGCTGCCCGCGCGCTGGGAGTCGATGTTGCGGAAGATCGCCACGTCGACATCAGGATCATTGCGCTGCCGGGTGAAGCGCCGTTGCCGCGAGCGGCGAATGAGACGCTCGCAAGTTTGAGGTAAGTAGATCGACAGGCGAGGGCGCCTGTCCTACACCGGCAGGGTTAACGAGAAGGTGCTTCCGCTTCCCGGCTCCGACTCCACATCGAGCGCGCCGCCATTGGACTCCATGAGCCGTTTCGCGAGATAGAGCCCGTATCCAGGGCCGCCACCGCGCTGCCTCTCGAGCTTGCTCGCGCCGCCAAGATCGAAGATCTGACCGACATAGCGGGGATCGATGCCGATGCCATTGTCGCGAATGCGAATGCGATAACCGCTATCCGCAGGCACGCAGTCGATGTCGATGGCGCGCTCACCTTTGGGGCGATCGTTGAAGAAGAGAGCATTGCCCAACACCGCGCCGATCGCCTCGCGCGCCTTGTCGGGATCGATGTCGACAGTCGGCAGATCGCCGGCCACGTTGATCTTCACGCCGCCATCTTCGATCGCGTAGCTGTGCTTCTGAATCACTTCTTCGATCAGTTCGCGGAGCGAAGTCGCACGCTTGGTCGTAGGACGCGACAGCGCCTTGACGAGGTGCGACATGTCGTCGAGCACGCGCTTCATGTATTGCGCACTCGAACGAATGCGGCGTAGGAAATCCTGCCCCTCTTCGTCCAGCTTCGGGAGGTAATCGCTGAGCAGCAGATCGCTGAAGCCGTCGATCGCGAAGATCGGCGATTTCAGGTCGTGCGAGAGGACGCTGAAGAACCGAACGAGCTCCTCATGCGACACAGGTTTGTCAGATCGACTCGTCTCCACGGGACGCGTTTCAGTGCAAAGCCTGAGCCTGACTCTTGCGGAAGACCGTGATGTTTCCGTCTCCTGCAACGGATGCCGTTCCGTCGTTGCTGACGATGATTGCGGTCCGCGCCGGGATGCCTACGCCGAGTTGCGTTCCTTCGACCGACATCAGTCTGCGCAGCGCCGAATCGGAATCGGCATCGAACGCTGTCTCGATCACGGTCCCCCTGATCCAGCCGAGTCCGGGCAGACTCGCACCGATTCCATGCATGTCGCGCGCAGCAACTCCGAAGCACGAGGCGGCCGCGCCGATCGCGGCGATCGTGACGCCATCCGCAGCCGCCTCGCGCATCGCCATCTCGGCGGACGACTCGCGAATCGCCGCGAGAAAGTTGTTCGTCACTCCGCCGCCGAGATAGATCAAGCCGGCGAACCGAATCTGATCGAAGTTCTTCTTCCGCCGCGCGTCGCGCACGCGATACACGGGCACGTTGAATGTCTCGACCTCCGGGTCGAGCTCGCGAAAGTACTTGCCGATGTGCGTCGCGTATTCCGCGGAACCTGATGCTGTCGGGAGAAACGCGACGCGTTTGTTGTCACGCGGCAGCGTCTTCACGAGCATCTCGTCGATCTCGCGCGTCTCACCAAACGAAAACTCGCCGCCTCCGATCAGGACGAGTCTTGTCAGAGGTACGGCGAGCTCGAGATGCAGAGGATTCATGATTCGTAAACCGGTGCTCTTGTGGGGCACAGGCGCCCTCGCCTGTGCATAGCGACACCTACTTTCCCCAGACCTCGCGGACCTTCGCGCCCATTTCGCTGGGCGCCTTCACGACGTGAATCCCAGCGGCTTCGAGCGCAGCCATCTTCTCGGCTGCAGTTCCCTTGCCGCCGCTGATGATCGCACCGGCGTGTCCCATACGGCGTCCCGGAGGTGCCGTCTGTCCCGCGATGAACGCAACCACCGGCTTCTTCACATTCGCCTTCACGAAGGCCGCGGCCTCTTCCTCCGCCGAGCCGCCGATCTCACCGATCATGATGATCGCCTCGGTCTTCGGATCCGCTTCGAACGCAGCGAGGCAATCGATGAAGTTCGTGCCCGGCAGCGGATCGCCGCCGATGCCGACTGCGGTCGACTGTCCGACCTCTCGCGTCTGACCAACCGCTTCATACGTCAGCGTTCCTGAGCGCGACACGATGCCGATCGGTCCCGGACGATGAATGTGTCCCGGCATGATGCCGATCTTCGCTTCACCCGGCGTGATGATGCCGGGGCAGTTCGGTCCGATGAGCCGCGACGGCGTTTCGCCTGCAGCGACGCGGCGCGCGTTCGACTTGTTGAGATAGTCGTGCGCCTTCACCATGTCGTTCACCGGAATGCCTTCGGTGATGCAGATGATCAGCTCCATCCCTGCATCGGCAGCTTCCATCACCGCATCCGCGGCGAACGGCGGCGGCACGAAGATCAGCGAGCAGTTCGCCGCCGCCTTCTCGCGCGCTTCACGCACGCTGTTGAAGACCGCGAAGCCTTCGTGCGTCGTCCCGCCCTTGCCAGGCGTTACGCCGCCAACGACCTGCGTACCGTAATCGCGGCACTGGATTGCGTGGAACGTTCCTTCGCGTCCAGTGATGCCCTGAACGATGACGCGTGTGTTCTTGTCTGCCCAGATCGCCATTACGCCTGTCCCTTCGCGGCCGCAACCACCTTCTGCGCGGCATCCCACATTCCGTCTGCCGTGATGAGCGGCAGTCCCGAGTCCTTCAGGATCTGCTTGCCGAGATCGACATTCGTTCCCTCGAGGCGAACGACGACCGGCACCGGCAGTCCGACTTCGCGCGACGCGCTCACGACACCTTCCGCGATGCGGTCGCCGCGCATGATGCCGCCGAAGATGTTGATCAGAATCGCCTTCACGTTCTTGTCGCTGAGGATGATGCGGAACGCGTTCTTCACCTGCTCCGCGCTCGCGCCACCGCCAACGTCGAGGAAGTTCGCCGGCTCGCCGCCCGCGAGCTTGACGATGTCCATGGTCGCCATCGCGAGTCCCGCACCGTTGACCATGCAGCCGACGTTGCCATCGAGCTTGATGTAGTTGAGATTGAAGCTCGAGGCCTCGACTTCGAGCGGATCCTCTTCATGAAGATCGCGCATCTCGACGATGTCCTTATGACGGAACAGCGCGTTGTCGTCGAAGTTCATCTTACAGTCGAGCGCAAGGACGTTGCCTTCCTTCGTCACGAGCAGCGGATTGATCTCCGCGAGCGAGGCGTCGGTCTCGATGTAGCAGCGCATCAACTTCTGCATGAAGTCGACGCACTTCTTGTAGGCATCGCCTTCGAGTCCGAGCGCATTCGCGACCGCGCGCGCCTGGAAGGGCTGCGCACCGAGCACTGCATCGATCGGCTCGCGATGAATCGCCTTCGGATCGCGCTCTGCAACTTCCTCGATCTCCATGCCGCCCTGCTTCGACGCCATGACGACAGGCAGTCCGATGCGGCGGTCGAGAGTGATGCCGAGGTAGAGCTCCTTGTCGATGTTGAGCGCTTCCTCGATCAGCACTTTGCGCACCAGGCGTCCCTCGGGACCCGTCTGATGCGTGACGAGCGTCATGCCGAGCATGTGCTTCGTCAGATCCGCTGCCTCATCGGCAGTCTTCGCCAGCTTGACACCGCCGCCTTTGCCGCGGCCGCCAGCGTGGATCTGCGCCTTGACGACGACACGCCCGCCGAGCTCTTTCGCCGCCGCGCGCGCATCTTCCGGATTGTCGACGACGATCCCGCGCGGAGTCGGAACGCCATATCGCCTCAGAATCTCTTTTGCCTGATACTCATGGACCTTCATAGGGGGCGCGTTTTATCACAGGATGAACATCGGCGACATCATCACGATCACGCCTGCGGAATTGGTCGCGGGCGGCGCGGCACTGGCGAAGATCGACGGCTTTCCGATCTTCGCCGTCAACGTCTTTCCAGGTGATACCGCCCAGGTGCGGATCACCGAGGTGAAGAAAGGATTCGCGCGCGCCGAATTGGTCCGCGTCGTCTCGCCATCTTCGTTGCGCCGCGCGGCGCCCTGTCCGATCGCCGAAGAGTGCGGCGGATGCGATTGGACGGCGTTGCGGCTGGATGCGCAGCTGGCGGCGAAGGTAAGGATTCTGTCGGAGTCGTTGCGGCGAATCGGGAAGATCTCGCCGGAGTCATTGCCACCGATTCGCGTGCATCCGTCGCCGTTGAACTACAGGTTGCGATCGCGGTTGCATCGCGATGGGGATGCGGTTGGGTTTTATGCGATGAACTCGCATCGTGTCGTGCAGTTGGTGCCGGAGTGCGAAGTGGTCGGCCAGGAGACGGCGCTCCAGGTGGGGAGCGGAGGTGGGGGACAGGCGCCCTCGCCTGTCCAATCGTCCGCTCCCGACTTGGAGATCTGGGAAGTGAATGGCGAGCTCATGACCGAAGGCGACCTGCACATCGAAGGCTACGTCATCCCGGCCGGCGGCTTCTTCCAGGTGAATCGCCATCTCCTGCAAACCATGCTGCGTCTCGTGAAGGAGCTCGCGATCGGCAGGACCGCGATCGATCTCTACTCCGGCGCCGGCTTCTTCAGCGTACCGATCGCGCAAGTGTGCGAGCGCGTCATTGCCGTCGAAGGAGCGCGGACCTCGCACGACTACGCCAAGCGAAATGTGCCGGGCAATGTGAAGCTCGTGAACGCGCCAGTCGAGACCTGGATCCATCACATGCCTTCCGCCGATTTCGTTTTTCTCGATCCGCCCCGCTCCGGAGCGAAGCGCAACGTCATCGAAGCGGTCGCGAAGAAGACGAAGCAGCGTATTTGCTTCCTCGCATGCGATCCGGTAACGTTTGCTCGCGACGCGAACCTGCTTCTCGCGTCGGGTTGGCGCCTCTCCACGCTCGACCTCCTCGACCTTTTCCCGAATACCCATCACGTCGAAACGCTCTCTTCATTCGAGCGTGCCGGATGAACTTCCCGCTGCCATACCGCTCGTCGCGCTGATCGCCGGCCTCGCCTGCGGCGCGACGCTCATGAACGCGATTCTGGCGATCGCGGCGCTCCTCGTCTGCGCGGTGCTGTGGGGCCACAGGCGACCCCGCCTGTGGAACATTTTTCTCTTCGCCGCGCTCGGCATCTGGCTTGCGCACCACGAGGCTTCGATTCGAGACGGCGAATGGCGCGCGTTCGCATCGCTCGATTCTTCGGAGTTCGTCGCCGTCGACGCACCGCTGGACCGTGACTGGTCCGATCTCAATGACTCTCGAACGCTGCGCGTGCAGCACTTCGAGGCCAACGGATACGCATTCGATCGTCCCCTCGCCTTGCACGCGCACTTCCTCCCTCCGCCCATCGCCATGCGGAAGGCGATTCATGCAGAAGGGTTCCTGCGCCAGAACGATCGCGGCGAATACGTGCTCACGATCAAGTCTGCGCGGCTGATGCATTACTCCGGCACGCTCTCCCGCTTCGACCCGGAGCGGTGGAATCGCGCGGCTGTGGTGCGCCTCGAGCCGCTGCGTTCCGCGTATCCGACGGAGGTCGCACTCGTCGAGGCTCTCGCGCTCGGGCGGGGCGAGCGGCTCGACGATGAGTCGCGCGACAACTTCCGCCGCGGCGGCACCTATCACCTGCTGGTGTTCTCCGGAATGCAGATCGCGATCGCCGCTGCGGCAATCGCGTTTCTGCTTCGCTGGCTGCATGCCCCTCGCGCGTGCGACGCACTGCTTCTCGTCTTCGCGATCATCGCGCCGCTGTTCATCGGACCCGCCGCTTCCGTTTCGCGCGCGAGCATCGCGATCGGGCTCTACGCGCTCTCGCGCATTCTGGGACGGCCTACGTCGATTCCGAACCTGTGGTGCGTAGCGGCGCTGATTCAGCTCATCGCCGTTCCCGATGACTTGACGAACGCCGCGTTTCAACTGACCTACACGGGTGCGGGCGCTCTGATCTTCATCGCGAAGCCGTTCGCCATGCATCGCATGCGCTGGCTCGCATACGCGGGCGCCGCGGAGCTCGCGATTGCACCGCTCACGCTGTTTCACTTCCATCAATACGCGCTGGGCGGATCGATCGCGACGCTGCTGCTGACACCTCTCATCTCACTGATGCTGCTCTGCGGAGCCGCGGTTTGTATCGTTCCCTGCACCCCACTGCTAACGGCGATTCACGCGTCGAACGAACTCTGCGGCCTCGTCAACGATGCGAGTGCGTCGTTCTCCGGAATTTTCAACGCACCTTCGCTCGCGACACTTGCGATCGGCTTCGGCGGCGCGCTGCTCGCACTCGCGTTGACTCGGGGCCGCGTCCGCGCGGCATGCATCGCGCTCGCTCTCGGCATTCCCACCGTCTCCGCGCTCATGCAGCGGTTTCCAGAAACGCCACGCCTCATCGCCTTCGATGTCGGACAGGGCGACGCAATCGCGATACGCTCCGGCACTCACGCGATTCTCATCGACGGCGGTCCATCCGGCGCCCGCCTGCTGCCGCAGCTCGCGGATCACGGCATTCGCCATCTCGATGCCGTCTTTCTCACGCACGCTCATCCCGATCACTGCGGCGGTCTTCCATCCCTGCTCGATCGCGTTCATGCCGATGCGCTCTGGATTTCACCGCGGCGTTTCACCGGCGACTGTGCGCAGCGTCTGCTGCCGGCATCGATTCCGATTCACCTCGCCCGCGACCGTGAGACCGCAAACTTCGGCGGCATCCGCATCGAGGTCCAGGCGGTGCCACACACGTTCCGGCGCTCGCCCGAAAACAACTCTTCCGTCGTCCTGCGTGTTCAGGTCGAGCGGAAGCGCATTCTGCTGACCGGAGACGTCGAGAAGGAAGCAGAGCGTTGGCTCATCGAGCGCAATCTCGTGTCAGACATCCTCAAGATCGCGCATCACGGCAGCCGCTCCTCGACGACACCGGAGTTTCTCGACGTCGTCCGCCCTCGACTCGCGATCATCTCGTGCGGCCGTGGAAATCTCTTCGGGCATCCGCATCGAGAAACCATCGAGATCCTGAAATCAAGGCACATCCATGTGAAACGCACGGACGAGGACCGCACGATCGAGCTTTCCCTCTCCGAAAATTGACACTTCTCATTGGGCTTACTACAGTTGGAGCTACTCACCATGTCTTCGACCGTACTACGTCTGGGCCTCTGGATCATCATCCTGGTGCTCGGTGCCTATGTCCTTCACGAGAGCATGGACGAGCAGGTCGCCGAATTGATTCCGATGCCGCTCCTTACGAAGGCGCTGACACTCGGTGGCGTCCTCGTCGTTGCAGGCATCGTGTTGCGCCTTTTCGAAAAGAGTACGAAAGTCGTCTCGAAGAATCGATGCGCCGTCTGCCGTACACCGATCGCTCACGGCGCGATCTATTGCCGTGAACATCTGCGCAACGTTCTGACGACCGAGGATGAGCGGCTGCATCAGACGAAGATCCGGCGTTCGTGAGCCGGCCGTTTCTCCTCGTCATCGCAGGGCCGACGGGCTCCGGTAAGTCTGATTTGGCAATCCGGCTTGCGCAGCATCTCGACGGAGAGATCGTCAATTACGATTCCGTTCAGATCTACCGCGGATTCGACATCGGCAGCGCAAAGCCGTCTCCCGCCACTCGCTCTCTCGTACCGCATCACCTCTTCGACATCATCGAAGCCAATCAGGAGTTCAACGCCGCGGACTTCGCCACGGCTGCGCGCACGATTTGCAAAGAGATTCAGAGTCGAGGCCGTTTTCCGATCCTCACAGGAGGAACCTTCTTCTACTTGCGCGCCGTTCTATCCGGTCTGCCCGAAATGCCTGGACGCGATCCGCTGGTTCGCGAGCGCATCCACCACATCGCGTCGACGCCGCGGGGCCAGGCCCTGCTCCATCGCTGGATGTCGCGCGTCGATCCGGAAAGTGGTAGAAGAATCGCCCCTGCAGACCGGCACCGCGTGGAGAGAGCACTGGAAGTCTGGATCACGAGCGGAAAACCAATTTCGAGCTGGCAACCTCCCGGTGCCGGCACGGAGGAACTTCCATCGCTGAAGTTGGCATTGACTCTGCCGCGTGAACAGCTCGTGAAGCGAATCAATGCGCGCGTCATTTCCATGTATCGATCGGGACTGGCCGATGAAACTCGTGAACTGCTCGCTCGCTATCCGGAGACGGCGAGACCATTCACCACGATCGGATACAAAGAGGCCGCCGCGCTCGTACGAGGCGAAATGACCGATGATGCTGCGATTGCAGAAACGCAGCGCAGAACGCGCGCGTATGCAAAACGTCAAATGACCTGGCTTCGGGCTGAACCAGGAGTGCAGTGGCTGGACGCCACGGCTCCCGCCTGCTTCGAACGAGCGCTCGAGCTGATCGAGGAACAACGTTGAAACTGAAATCAATTCTGATCTTTGCAGTCGTGGTTGCGGTGCTGGCTGGCTGTACCGAGAATCTGCCGCCGGTCGTCGAGCCTCAGGGCGATGCACGCTTTCTGATCGATCCGCGCACCGGCTACGACAGGGCCGCGGATCCGAATGCCGATCGAAAGCTCGATGCGGCATGGCGCTACTTTCTCGCGGGCGACAACACCGAAGCGATGAAACGCATCGCCGGAACCGGAGCCTACGCACCTGCCTCGCTCCTCACCGCCGCGATCGCGATGCGCGGCGGGCGTCTCGACGAGGCCGGCGCAATTGTCTCGCGCCTGCTCGATGAGCATCCGGCATGGACCGCGGCCCGCGTGTACGCGGCGGAACTCTCGCTCGCACACAACGACGCGGCTGACGCATACCGGCTCTATCGTCAGATCGAGAATCCTCCACCGATTGTCGTCACACGCACCGCGGACGTGGGCAAGCGGATGTTCGATCAGATCATCGCCAGCGCGCAGTCGATGCCGCCGGCACAGGCAGTCACCGCCTTGCGCGAAGCGCTGCAACTGGAGCCAGGTGCATCGGTCGTGCGGATGATGCTCGTGCAAAAACTGCTCGCGATGCGAAACTTCGATGAAGCGCGGCGCGAGCTCGATCCGATTCTCGACACCGAGGCGGATCGCGTCGATGTACAGGAGGCGCTGGCCGAAATCGAAGTCGGGCGCGGGCGCTATCAGGAGGCGATCGTCCGTTACGACCGCCTCGTGCGCCGCACGAACGATCCACGTTACGTGCAGCGTCTCAATCAGATCAAGGACGATTTCGCAAACGCGAACATGCCCCCGCAATATCTGCGCGCGCGCGACACCGATGCGATCACGCGCGCCGACTTTGCCGTGCTGCTTTACTGGAAAGTTCCGTCAATTCGTTTTGCACAGAATCTCAGCGTTCCGCCCATTGCGGTCGATCTCGAATCCGATGTCTCCGGCCGTGAAGAAATGATTCGCGCGATCGCCCTCGGCATCTTCCCCGTCGATCCGGTCACACGCCGGGCCAATCCCTCCGCTCAACTGAGTGCTGCAGCAACGGCGCGTGCTGCCGCCAGAGCTCTGACGGCGCGCGGTGCCGCCTGCACCCGCGAGGCCGGCAACGATCCGCAGAAGGTCCTGGCGGCATGCGGCGTGATCGACCCAACGGTTGGCACACTGCCCGAGGCAGCGGTCACCGGAAGGATGGCGGCGGAGATGGCAGAGGAGATAGGGGCGGTGCTGAAGTAGGGGACGGGGAGCACAAGCGAAATGCAGAATTCAGAATTCAGAATTCAAAATTGATGTGGCGCTTCGCGCGTCATTCTTCATTCTGAATTCTGGGGCTTCGAGCCTTTCAGTGGGTATACGGCCAAGGATTGAGCGAGCTCAGATCTCCGTCATCCCGAGCGTAGTCGAGGGACCCGGGTGGGCGGGAGGCCCGCGACATGAGTTCCGTACCACACGCCAACCCAGGTCCCTCGACTTCGCTCGGGATGACGAGAGATCGGTCGCTGCAGAATCTACCCACTGAAATCAGCGACTCCTGAATTCTGAATTCTGCATTTCGCTTTCCACTTCCTAAACTAGAACAACGACAGTCTCGGCACCCCCAGCCTCTCCCTAACCATTCGCAGCAGCATCGCCTCTTCGGTTCTCTTCCTGGTCTTCTCATCGAGTGACGCGCCCAGCATCGTGGCAATCTCCTGCCGCATCGCGCCGACCTCTGCCTGCGGCAGGCGCGCGATGGCGCGCTCCATCAGCCTGCGCTCGACTTCGATCAGACGATCTTCGATCGCCGGCACGCTTTGTTCGCGGGCGAGACCACGAATCTCGGCGGCGATCTCTTCGTCGACCGGCGCGATGGCGAGCGCGAGCCGCTCGAGCGTTGCCTCTGACCCCTCTTCCGGAACGCTCGCATTGGCTCCGACCTGCAGCTCCTTGCGCTCTTCCCACAGCTCCTTGACCGCATGGCGGCAGTAGCTCAGGCTATTCACGATCTTCTTTCGTTCCGCAGCCTTCTCGAAGACCGAGTCGATCGCTTCGATCACAACCGGAAGAGGAATCGCATCCGCCGCCCACTTCTGCATCAGCACCCAATCCTTCGCCGAAAGGATGAACGGCGTTCCCCGCCGCTCAGCGAAGTGCGATTCGATCTCGAGAAAGTAGTCGTCCGGGAGCGCCATGCGCGCGTGACGGTAGCACGCCATGCATCGGTTACAATCGAACGACTCTCGGAGCCCTTTCGGAACCATGGACACCATACCGCCGAAGGCGGAGGTGACGATTTACTCACCGCTCTTCTCGCCCTTTCGTCATCCATTGACGGAAGGGACGATCTCGATCGGGCGCGCTTCCGACTGCAGCATTCCCATCAAAGATCGCTACCTTTCGCGCCGTCACGCAGAGATCATCCAGGTCGACGGCCATTGGGTCCTCAAGGATCTCGGCAGCGCGAACGGCACGTACCTCAACGGCAATCGCGTCGAGCGCGACTCTCCGCTCCGCGCCGGCGATCGCATTCGCCTCGGCGATACCGAGATCGTGTTCGAGACGACGGAGCTCAACACCGACAAAGTGCTGGCCATCGCCGATACGCGCGTCAGCGCCACGATCGCGATTCCGATTCACGACATCGATGAGACGCCGCAGGACGCGGACATCGAAAAGCTCATGACGCTGAATCTGCTCGCCCGCGAGCTGATCGAAGACCGCCCCATGGAAGAGCTCTTCGGCTTCATCGTCGATCGAGTAATGCAGCACCTCCAGCCCTCGCGGTGCGCGCTCGGCCTGCTCGGCGCCGATGGCCGTTCGTTCGTCAAGGTCGAAGTGCGGCGTCAGGATCGCAACGATTCATCCGAACTGACGATCAGTCACACGCTGCTGCAGGAAGTCGTCGAAGAGAGAAAAGCGCTCGCCTTCATGGACGTCATGGTCGATGAGAAGCTGAGCCGCGCACAGTCGATCATCATGCAGGGAATTCACTCGATTCTCTGCGCACCGCTGATCATCGGCGAGTCCGTCGTCGGCGTGCTCTACGTCGATTACCTGTTCAACCTGCGCCAGATCTCTCCGGAAGATGTGAAGCTCGTCGCGCAGATCGGACGCTTTGCCGCAGCGAAGCTCGAAACGACGCGGCTTCGCGAAGATGCGATTCAAAAACGGCTGATGGACGAAGAGCTGAAGACCGCATCGACGATTCAGCGCCGTCTTCTGCCCGAACCGCCGACAGGAATTCCGGGATATACATTCGTTGGCGCGAATCGGCCTTGCCGCACTGTAAGCGGCGACTATTTCGATTTCGTCGTGCGTCCCAACGGAAAGATCTATTTCGTCATCGCGGACGTGAGCGGCAAGGGCGTCACCGCGGGACTGATGATGGCAGGGCTTCAGGCCGCGTTCCGGATCTACGCGAAGAACGATCCCGATCCCGCACAGCTCGTGTCGCAGCTCAACGTCACGCTCAAAGAGAACCTCCCACAGTCGAAGTTCGTCACGCTCTTCCTCGGGCGGCTCGATACGAAGACGGGCTTGATCGAATACGCGAACGCGGGTCACACACCTCCGCTGCAAATTGGAAAGACGCAGGTCACCGAGCTCGGAGAAACGGATCTGCTGCTCGGGATCGTCACGAACGCGGAATACACGCTGCGAACACTGCAACTCGAGCACGGCGACTCACTCATTCTCTTCACCGACGGCGTGACGGAAGCGGAGGATGCGGAGGGCAACGAGTTCGGATCATCGCTCGTGTCCGAGAAGCTGAAGACGATGCACGGCTCCGCCGCGGGGGCGATCGCGAACGTGGTCGAGGACTCCGTCATCGCGCACGTGGGCGAAGCGGAATCGCTTGGCGATGACGTGACGGTGGTCGTCGTCAGCCGGACGTCGTAGTGAGTGTCACGAAAACTTCGCGCCCTGCTGGAAGCGGCGGCAGCTTTTTCCGGAAGAGCCCGAACATCAGAGTCCTTTCAACCACGAATCGATCGCCGCGGTTGCACGGTCATTCTTGAACACGTACCAGGCACGCTCGAGCTTGCGATCCTGCGCGAGGACCTTGCGAAACGCTGACGGATCGCGCGCCGCGCGCAACGCATCGCGCATCGCTGATGGCTCGAGGGTCGTCACGAACTCGCGCTGATCCGCGGCATCCGACGCGGCGCTGCGGCGCGGCACGCGCTTGTACCGCGGTTCTGCGAGCTTCTCACCGTCGCGCGACTCGACGACTTCGCCGTTCTCGGTATCGAGGTAGTAGACGATGCGCCCCGAGTCGTCGAGAAACGCAACCTGCAGCCCCTCGCGATCGTGTAGGACAGGCGCCCCCGCCTGTCCGGCACCCGCCTGTCCGGCACCTGCGACTGGCGAGGGCGCCTGTCGTACACCACTCCACGCCGCGTTCTTTGCGAGAAAGTCGCGCTGTGCTTCTTCCCGTCGTCTCGCCCATCCGTTGAAGGCGAGGCGCAGCTTCTGCATGAACCCGATGGCCACGATGCGGATGATACAGTTCAGACCATGAGTCAGGATCGCCTCGACTCGACTCTCGACATCGATCAGCGATCGTCGCTCGAGATCGTCCGGCTGATCCAGGAGCAGGATCGTCTCGTCGCCGAAGCGGTTGCTGCCGAGGCGGAGAAGATTGCGCTCGCGATCGATCAGATCACGGACCGCCTCGCGCATGGCGGGTGCCTCTTCTACGCCGGCGCCGGAACGAGCGGAAGGATCGCGATGCTCGATGCGTCCGAGCTTCCGCCGACCTACGGGATCGATCCGAACCTGGTTCGCGTGCTGATGGCCGGCGGCGAGCGCGCCTATTTCGCCGCTGCCGAAGGTGCCGAAGACGACGAAGACGCAGCGATCGCCGCGGTCAGCGAAGCAGTGACGAGTGAAGACGCGATCATCGGCATCGCAGCGTCGGGCACGACGCCTTACACCGTCTCGGCCGTTCGCCGCGCGAACATCCTCGGCGCACTGACCGTCGGCATCACCTCAGTGCCAGGCTCGCCGCTCTCGCGCGACGCCGACATCGCAATCGTTCCGCAGACCGGCCCCGAAGTGATCATGGGCTCTTCGCGGATGAAGAGCGGCACTGCACAGAAGCTGGTGCTCAACGCGATTTCCACCGGCGTCATGATCCGGCTCGGCCACGTCTATTCGAATCTGATGATCGACATGCCGGCGACGAACGAGAAACTGCGGAGCCGCGCGGTGCGGATGGTCGAGCTCGCGGCGGGAGTCACACGGCCGATGGCCGTGCAGGCGATGCGCGATGCGGATGGAAATGTGCGCGTCGCGGCGGTGATGGCGAAGAAGAAGGTGGATGCCGAGGAGGCGCGGCGGTTGCTGGCTTCGCAGAATCTTCGCGAGGTTTTGAAGTGAATCGCGTCGAACGCCTCGTCGCGATTGCGAAGAAGGAGAGCCGCCGCATCATCGGCCTCATGTCCGGCACGTCACTCGATGCAATCGACGCGGCGATGGTCGTCATCAAAGGTCACGGCGCCGATGCGGAGATCGAGCTGGAGCACTTCCGCAGTTTTCCCTTCCCTCAGAAGATCCGCGGCGCGGTCAGCGATCTCTTTCGCCCCGAGCGTGCGCGCGTCGATCAGATCTGCCGCTACGATTTCATCCTCGGCGAGCTCTTCGCAGCGGCGGTGATCCGCTTCTGCGATGAAACGAAAACGAAGATGGCGAAGGTCGACCTCGTCGCCGCCGCGGGCCAGACGATCTGGCACGATCCGGAGCCCGTGCTCGTGCAGACCGACGTCGACTGGATCGATCATCCGATCGAAACGCGCTCGACGTTTGCGATCGGACAATCGGCCGTGATCGCCGAGCGCACCGGCATCATCACCATTGGCGATCTTCGCGTGCGCGACGTCGCAGCCGGCGGCCAGGGCGCACCGCTCGTGCCGTATTTCGATTGGGTCCTGCTTCGCCACAAGAAGCGCGGGCGTTGCATTCAGAACATCGGCGGCATCGGCAACGTCACGTACATCCCGCCGAACGGCTCGTGGGAGGACGTGATCGCCTTCGACACCGGCCCCGGCAACATGATCATCGACGAGCTCGCGTATGTGATGACGAACGGACGCCAGACGTATGACGTCGACGGTGAGCTCGCCGCGTCGGGACACGTTCACGAGGATCTGCTGCAAACCTGGATGGCGGATTCGTACTTCGCCAAGGCACCACCGAAAACGACCGGCCGCGAGTTGTTCGGCGCGCAGTTCGCACGGGGTATTCGCGCGGCGGCAAACGGCATCTCGCCGGAAGATCTCATCGCGACCGCGACGGCGCTGACCGCGGAGAGCATCGCGCGCTCCTACCGCGACTTCATCGCAGACCGCGGTCCGATCGATGAGGTGCTGCTCGCCGGCGGCGGCGCCAACAATCCGACGCTCGTGCAGATGCTGCGCGTGCGCATGCCGAAGATCGACATCAGGAAGTACACCGCGAGCGAGGCGAAGGAGGCGATGGCGATGGCGATGATCGCGAACGACTCCGTCGCCGGAATGCACACGAATGTCGCGGGCGCGACCGGAGGAAGGCCGACGGTGCTGGGAAAGATTTGTTTATGACGCGGATCTTTGGCCGCGCGTTTCTCGACAACGCGATTCAGGATGACACGCTGATTCAGCTCCGCGACGGCGTGATTGCGTCGATCGAACAGACTGCGAACCCTCCGCATAACGCGCTCCGAGTCCCAGGCGTCATCGCGCCCGGCTTCATCGACGTGCACGTCCACGGCGGCGACGGCGCGGACTTCATGGATGGAGACGCCGAGGCGAATCGAAGGATCGTCGCATTTCATGCGCGGCATGGAACGACCTCTCTCATGGCGACGACGCTCTCCGCATCACGCCACGATTTGCGAAACGCGATCGCGGCGATCAAAGGGATCGACGGGATCGCGGGGATTCATCTCGAAGGTCCATACGTGAACGCGAATCGCGCCGGCGCGCAGAATCGCGCATCGATCCGCCGTCCCGATCCGCATGAGCTGGCGGAGCTGCTTGCGATCGCGCCGGACCTGCGCTGGATGATGACGATCGCACCCGAAGTCCCCGGCGCGCATCAGCTCATCACGCAGTTCCGCGGCCGCGTGCTCTTCTCCATCGGTCACACCAATGCGAGCCACGCCGAGGCAGTCTCCGCGCTCGAGTGGGGCGCGACGCACTTCACGCATCTATTCAATGCCATGACGCCGTTCAATCATCGCGAGCCGGGCGTGACCGGAGCGGCGCTCGCATCGAGCGATGCGACGGCGGAGCTGATCGCGGATGGCGTCCACGTGCATCCGGCGGCGCTCTGGATCGCAGCGCGCGCGATGCCGTACCGCATCGCACTCGTCACCGATGCGATGCGCGCCGGCGGATTGGACGACGGCACCTACAAGCTCTACGAACACGATGTGACCGTCGCAGACGGCGCAGCGCGGCTCGCGGACGGCACGCTGGCGGGAAGTGTGCTCACCATGGATCTTGCAGTGAAGAACATGGTCGAGCTCGCAGGTCTCCCGATCGAGTATGTGCTGCCGCTGGCGAGCACAGTCCCGGCGAGGATTGCGGGCGTCGCGGATCGTAAAGGACGAATCGCGCTCGGCTTCGACGCCGATCTCGTCATCCTCGACGAACGCCTCGAGTGCGAACGGGTTCTGGTACGCGGTCATGAAGTGGGAGACGTTCGATAACTACGAAGCACTCTCCGCGCGCGCCGCGGAGGAGATGCTCAACGCGATTCACGGCGATCCTCGCGTCGCCTTCGGGCTCCCGACGGGACGCACTCCGCTCGGCATGTATGCACGCGTCGTCGCGATCTGCTCGCGCAAATATCATTGCTTCCGCGAAGTGACGACATTCAATCTCGACGAGTACGCCGGGATCGCCTGCAATCATCCCGGCAGCTACTGCACGTACATGCACGAGCATTTGTTCGATCACGTCGACATCGATCGTTCGCGCACGCACATCCCCGACGGCCGCGCGGCCGATCTCGACGGAGAGTGCGCGCGCTATGAGCGCTCGATCCGCAAGGCCGGCGGCCTCGGCCTTACCTTTCTGGGCCTCGGGCGCAACGGGCACATCGGCTTCAACGAACCAGGCACGTCGTTCGAATCACGCACTCGTGTGGTGTCACTGACCGAGTCGACGCGCTCCGCGAATGCCTCGCTCTTCACAGACGGAAAGGTACCGGCGCATGCGATCACGATGGGAATCGGAACCATTCTCGAGTCGCGCGCGATCGTGCTGCTGGTGAGTGGATCGGGAAAAGAGGCCGCGGTCGAGCGATTGCGGAGTGGCGAGATCAATGAAGCCTTTCCCGCGAGCGCGTTGCATCTGCATGGGGATGTGACGGTGTTCACGAGCAGGTGATGGGACGAATGGGACGGATAGGACAGATGGGACGTATGGGAAAGATGGTTTCCATCGGTCTTCTATTCTTCCTTCTCGTCTTCGTCTACCGCGTCTTCGCCGTCTATACCGTCCGCTCCGGCGAATGCTCACCTCATCCCGGAGGCCCGTACCTGCCATTCCCGCCGCGGATCGCACATCGGACAAAGCCCCTCGTCGTGGTCACGTACAACATCGCAGGTCACGACGAGCTGCTCGATCGCGATCATGTGAAGAAGCTGGCAGATGCCATCAACCAACTACAGCCCGACATCGTCGGTCTCCAGGAAGTCCATCGCGCCACCTGGCAGGCGCGCGGTCACGATCAACTGAAAGAGCTCGCGAACCTCACCGGGATGCATGGCTTCTTCGCGCTGAGCTACGAGCAGCATGGCGGCGCGTTCGGCAACGCGATCCTCACGCGCGGGGAGCTCGTTTCGGAAATCGTGCACAAGCTGCCGAGTGTCGGCGAGCCGCGCACGCTGCTCGAAGCGCTCATCCGGTTCGATGGTCAGCCGATCAATGTCTACGTCACCCACCTCACGACATGGGGCTCGCTCAACAAACGGAATCGCGCGGAGCAGCTGCACTGCCTCGCGGAGCAGGTGAGCACGAGCCAATATCCGTATCTTCTGCTCGGCGATTTCAACAACACGCTCGAATCATCGGAGATCCGCGCATTCAGGCACGAGAACGGCTCACAGCTCTGTGGCGTGAACATCGGAGACACCTTTCACTCGGTCCTCGGCCATCGCCGAATCGACTACATCTACGCGGATCATGGCTGGGCCTGGGCGAATCCGCGCGTCCCGCACATCGGACCAAGCGATCACTGGCCTGTCGTCGTCGATCTCTGGTGGAATCGGGAGGACGCCGGTGACCAGACGCGCTGAGCCGAGCATCTGGGACAAACGCGGGACGCACGTCGTTCGAATGCCGACGATCGCGCTCGCCGCGATGATTCTGGCGATCATCGGCCTCACGCTTCTGCTCTGGTCCGCGGAGCGAGGGCGCAAGACGAGACTCAACGTGAAGCAGCCCGGCGAGCTGGGGGCGCTCGTGCCGTCGATCGTCGGTCTCACACAATCATCGCTGGATCAGGGAAACGCAGTCGTGCTGCTGCAGAACGGCGATCAGTTTTTCCCTCAACTGCTGCGCGACATTTCTGCGGCACGGCAGAGCATTCACGTCGAGTCGTACATCTGGTGGAACGGCGACATCTGTAACCAGCTCGCGAATGTACTGGCGCGCAAGGCGCGCGAAGGCGTCGAAGTTCGCCTGCTGCTGGATGCATCGGGAGGCCACAAGCTGGACGACAAGCTCGAAGCGAGCATGCGCGACGCGGGCGTCCAGGTCCGCAAGTTTCATCCGTTGCGCATCAGCAATCTCGGCCGGATGAACAATCGCGATCACCGCAAGATCGCCGTCATCGACGGCCGCATCGGCTTCGTCGGCGGCTTCGGGATCGCGAAGGAGTGGACCGGAAACGGGCAGGACAAAGATCACTGGCGCGACATGGGCGTCCGCATCACAGGCCCGGTCGTCAATCGATTGCAGGGCGCGTTCTGCGAGAACTGGATCGAAGAGACCGGCGAGATCCCGGCGGGCGAAAAATACTTCCCTACGATTCCCGCGTCGGGCAGCACGTCGGCGCACGTGGCGTTCACGTCGCCGAACGGCGGAGTGTCATCCGTGCAGGTGCTCTATTACCTTGCGATCAACGCCGCCCGCCGCGAGATCCTGATTCAAAACCCCTACATGCTGCCCGACGATCAGGCGATCGACTCGCTCGCGGCCGCGGTGAAGCGCGGCGTCGATGTCCGCATCATGGTGCCCGCAACCACGTCCACCGACAGCCCCGTCGTTCAGCATGCGAGCCATCATCAGTTCGGAACGCTGTTGAAGCGCGGCATCAAGGTCTACGAGTATCAGAAGACGCTCCTGCATCAGAAGGTCATCGAGGTGGACGGGGTCTGGACGTGCATCGGCTCGACGAACTTCGACGATCGCTCCTTCCAGCACAACGACGAGATCAGCCTTGGCCTCATCGATCCGTCGATCGCGGCGCAGGTTCACGCGACGTTCGAACATGACATGCGCGAATCGCGGCAGCGCACCTTCGAAGAGTGGCGATCGCGCTCGTTTTGGCACAAGGCGATCGATGGCATAGCATACCTGGGCCACGGGCAGCTCTGAGTGGCGGAGAACGCGCGAGGTATGGCAACACTGCCAGCTGAAGGACGCTGGTCGGTCCGCACGCTCTCGGAAGAGGGCATCGAGCCGGCACTCGAATTTCTGCGGCGCGATCCGCTGATCAACGTCTATCTCATCGCGCGCCTGATCGAAGAGCGCGCGCTTGCCGCCAGCCAGATGGTGGAAGTGCGGCACAACCGCGACATCGTCCTCATCGCCTCGCTGGCGACGAACATCGTCATCGGTACAGCACCCGCGACACCGCGCGAGATCACCGAGTCGGCGGTGGCGCTCGTCGCCGATCGCATCATCACGCGCCTGATCCCAGTGCGCGCGATCATCTCGCCGGCCACGCTCGTCGAGGAGCTGTGGCTTCATCTGCACAGCCGCATCGATCCGCCGACCGTCATCCGGATGACGCAGCCTATCTACGCGATTCGCAAACGATTCGACTTTCCCGATCTTCACGATTCCCGGCTCTCGATGATGCGCGATCTCGACGCACTCGTTCCCGCGTGCGCGGCAATGCATCGCGAGGAGGTTGGGATCGATCCGCTCGAGCGCGACGCGACCGGCTACCGCGAGCGAGTCCGAGAGCTCGTCGATCGAAAGCGTTCCGTCATCCGCGTCGTCGATGGAGTCATCGCCACCAAGTGCGAGTTCTCCGCGGTGACCGATGAAGCCGTCCAGCTGATGGGCGTCTGGACCAATCCGCGGTATCGCCGCCGCGGCCTGATGCGATCGACCCTGCGAGAGGTCTGCGGCCATCTCTTCCGCAAGGGAAAAACGGTGACGCTATTCGTCAACGACTTCAATCATCCGGCGATTCGTCTCTATGAATCGCTCGGATTTCAGAGGATTGGCGTCAATCGGGCCCTGATTTGGTGAACCGGGCGGCCCGAACATTGCAGGAAATCTGCTTGCCCGGAAGGATTCCGAGTAGCCCATCGGGGAGGTAAGGAAATGCCTGAAATTGGCGTCGTCAAGTGGTTCAACAACGATAAGGGTTACGGGTTCATCAAACGAGACACCGGAGAGGATGTCTTCGTCCATCACTCAGCCATTCAGGCGTCGGGATACCGCACGCTGAATGAAGGTGAACGCGTCGAGTTTGATGTGAAGCAAGGCCCGAAGGGGCTGCAAGCGGAAAACGTACACCGAGTCGATTCTTCGCAGCAGCAGGCGTCGTAAGTTTCGCGGCGCCTGCCGCTTTTACCGACGCTTACTCCTCGGACGTGTCCACACGCATCGCAAACACGCCGATCGTCGCGCCAATCGCGAGCGGCGCGAGAGCCTGCGTCTGTCCTTTCATCACGAGTAGCACTGCGGACAGAACTCCGGCGAGCAGAAAGAGGGCACGAAGAGCGTAATCGATGGGGGCCATTGGACGAACCTTGCGCCAATGGTAGGGCAAGAGACGCGTCTCGGGCGAGCTCATGCGGTGGGACGAGATGGGACGTGCGCCGACCGATCTCTCGTCATCCCGAGCGAAGTCGAGGGACCTGTGTGTGTGGGAGGCGCGCGACATGATCTTCGTACCGCCCGCCCACCCGGGTCCCTCGACTTCGCTCGGGATGACGAAGCCACCGCAGGCGGATCGTTTCAGGAATCCCTCGGCGTTGTTACTCCCACACTACATCCTCTCCGGCACCCCGATCCCCAAAAGCTCCAGCCCTGCGACCATCGTTCTCCGGAACACTTCTGCGCACACTGCGCGGCGCTGACGCTCCGCGTCGTCCTTCTCATTCTTGATCGGGTACTTGTGGTAGAAGCTGTTGAACTTCTGCGCGAGCTCGAGCAGGTCGTGCGTGATGATCGAGAGCTCGAGCCCATCCACCGCGCGGCGAATCGAGGCCGGCAAGCCCGCGCTCATTCGTACGAGCTCCCACATATCGTGGTTGATGCCTTCACTCAGCGTCAGCCGATCGACGGCGTCATCGCTGATCATCGCGTCGATCCCTTCCTCCGCCATCTTGCGGAAGATGCTCTTCGCGCGCACGGTCGAGTTCACGAGGTACGGGCCTGAGTCGCCTTCGAATGCGAGCGCTTCGTTGAAGTCGAACGCGATGACTTTGTTGCGGCCGTACTTGAGCATGAAGTAGCGCAACGCGCCGATTGCGATCTGGCGTCCGATCTCTTCCGCATCTTCCGCACCGCGTCCGCCTTCGACGACGCGCTCCATCGCCTTCTTCTCGAGCGCATCCATCAGATCGTCCGCTTTGACGCCGAGGCCTTTGCGGCCGGACATCTCGACGTAGGCTTTCGTAGAATCCTCGTCCGTGATCTCCATGCCGAGCGCTGACGCTGTCTCGGGCGTCAACGCCACCATCTCGTAGGAGAAGTGAATCGAGTTCTCCGCTTCCTTCTTGTGTCCGAGTTGATGCAGGCCCTGCTTTACGACCTTCTGCAGATATGCCTGACGCACATCAATGACGTTGACGACGATCTCCGCGCCGCCAAATTTCGGCGCACCGGATTCCGAATTGTCGTCATGGGTCGTCTCCCACAGGGTGTATGGCGCGGGGAACTTCCGATACCCGAACGTGCGGTCGAGCAGACCGAACTTCCAGAGCTGATACGCGATGTCCTTGCCGGTGTATGTGACCGTGCCGTTGGAACGCACGAGGATCTTGTCCGGCTCGTCCATGCCGGCAAACTCCTCGCTCCCTTCGAGCTTCATCACCCAGCAGCCTTTGTGCTTTCCTTCGTGCTCGTAGATGACTGCGCCCGACTGCTTGAGCAGCTCGAAGGCGCGATTCCAGAAGTGCAGCGCGATGATGTCGCTCTCTTTCGGCAGCAGGTCGTACGTGATGCCGAGGCGGAGCATGGTTTCGATATGACGGCGGACGATCGCGCGGGCGATCACCGCCGCGAGCTCCGCGGTCTGGCCTTCGCCCGTCTCCATCTTGTGCAGCGTCTCGCGGCGCCACTCCTTCGAGTCGGGATGCTCGTTGTAGTACGCCGCCATCCGCGAGTAGACGTCCCAGCAGTAGTAATCGAACTTCGGCTGCTGTGTGAGCGCGCGGACTTCGTCGATCGATTTCCTGTCGAGATGTTCGAACGCGACGACGACATCCGCGACCTGCACACCGGTGTCATCGATGTAGTTCTGCGTCTCGACGCGACAGCCTAACCATTTCATGCACCTGACATAGGTGTCGCCGAGGACGGCGTTGCGCAGATGTCCGATGTGCGCGGCCTTGTTCGGATTGATGTTCGTATGCTCGACGATCACGCGCTGGCCGGCCATCGCCTGCGGCTGCATCACCGTCTTCATGTGCGCCGCGGTGAAGCCGCCGCGGTCGAAGCGGAAGTTCAGGTAGCCAGCCCCTTCGACGGTAACCGCCGACACGAACATCGGCAGTTCCAGCCCGTTGGCGAGCGACTCCGCAATCTCGCGTGGCTTGCGCTTGAGCACCTTCGCCAGCTCCAGCGCCAGCGGCGTCGCCAGGTCGCCCATGTTCAACTTCGGCGGTGTCTGCAGGATCACGCGGTCGATCGGATGCCCGAACAGCGCGAGCACGCGGTTCTTCAACGTTTCGGATAGTTGGTCGACGATCTGTTCAAGAATCAAGGTCACTCCAGTTCTGAGTACTGAGTTCTGAGTACTGAGTTCTGAGTACTGAGTACTGAGTTCTGAGTACTCAGTACTCGCACTCTCCGCAATGCGTCGTGTCGTTCCAGACTTTCAAAACCATGCGCGGACCGCGTCGCACGAAAATGTTGAGGGCGGCGTTGTCCTGCGCGAAGTGGCGCGAGGTCATCACCGGCAGCTCCATCAAAACCGTCGCACTGACGCGGATCGCAGTGCCATGCGCCACAACGATGGGACGCTTCGCATCGATGAGCGGGAACGTGCCTGCCAGGCGCGTGTGCAGATCGGTGTGCGACTCGCCACCCGGGCAGGCGCAGTCAGGGTCGACGAGCCAGCGCTCGTAGACCTCATGCTGGCGCAACTCGAGATACGACTTTCCTTCCCATTCGCCGTAGCTCATTTCGCGCAAGCCGTCGAGCGAACGGATTTCCATTCCGACTTCATCGGCGATGATCTTGGCGGTCGACATCGCGCGTCCGAGCGGAGAGCTGTAAAGCGCATCCGCGCCGTAGCCGCGCAGGCGTTTCGCGAGCGCACGTACCTGCGCTTCGCCTTTGCTGGACAGCGCACTGTCGTTCCAACCCTGCGCGATGCCGGCCGCGTTATGAACGGTCTCACCGTGGCGGACGAGAATCAGCTGGTCGATCACGATGGAAGCAGCGACTCGGCGGTCATCTCCGCTGGCTGCTCGAGGCCGAGGATCTTCAGGATGGTTGGTGCGACGTTCTCGAGTGATCCGCCGCTGCGCAGCGCGCCGTAGCGTTTCTTCGGATCGAAGAGGATCAGCGGCACGGGATTGGTCGTATGCGCCGTGTGCGGCTGATTCGTCGCCGTATTGAACATCAACTCGCAGTTGCCGTGATCGGCGGTGATCAGCGCAATGCCGTCCACATTCTCCACCGCGGTGAGGATGCGATCGATCGCAACATCGGTATCCTTCACCGCATCGATTGCGGCATCCATCTTTCCCGTGTGGCCGACCATGTCGGGATTCGCGATGTTCATGATCACGACATCGACCTGCTTCTGCTCGATGACCGGAATCACTTTGTCGACCACTTCGAAGACGGACATCTCCGGCTTGAGGTCATACGTCGCGACTTTGGGTGACGGCACGAGAATCCGCTGCTCGCCTTCGAACTGTGTGTCCGAGCCGCCGTTGAAGAAGAACGTGACGTGCGCGTACTTCTCCGTCTCCGCGATGCGCAGCTGCGTGAGGCCGTTCCTCGACAGGACTTCGCCGAGGTTGTTGCGAACCTGGTTCGGCGGAAAGATGACGGGGAGGCCGAAGTCCTCGCGATACTGGTTCATCGTCAAGATGTTGACTTTCGGCGTCGCGGCGCGTGCGAAGCCGATGTCATCCCGAGCAGAGTCGAGGGATCCATCTTTGAATGCCGTCACGATCTGGCGCATGCGATCTGCGCGGAAGTTGAAAAAGATCAGGACGTCGCCATCTTCGATGCGGCCTTCGTGCGAGCCTTCCGAGGTCAGAACAGAAATCGGCTCCATGAACTCGTCGGTGACGTTCTGCTCATAAAAGCGGCGGACCGTCTCCATCGGCTCTTTCGTTTCGGTGCCGACGCCCATCGTCATGAGGTCGTAGCCGCGCTGCACGCGTTCCCACCTCTTGTCGCGGTCCATCGTGAAGTAGCGGCCGGCGATCGTCGCCAGATGCGCCTTCGGCCTCTCTTTCAGGAAGTCGAGGAGAAGGCCGAGGTACTTCTCAGCGGACCTGGGCGGAGTGTCGCGGCCATCGAGGATCGCGTGGACGTACACGTTGTTCGCACCGCCGTCGAGCGCCGCGTCGATGAGTCCGTGCAGATGCGACTGCAGCGAGTGCACGCCGCCATCGGAGAGGAGCCCGGCGAGATGCACGTTCTTTCCGCGCACCTGGTCGAGCTTCACCTGGTGATGATCGAGCGCTTTCGAAATGCGCACGATGTCCTGATCGACAACGCGCCCGGCCCCGATGTTCAGATGTCCCACCTCGGAGTTCCCCATTTGTCCCGCGGGAAGGCCGACGGCGAGGCCCGAGGCCTCGAGCGTGGTCCATGACGAATTGCGCCAGAGGTCGTCGAAGCGCTTCGTCTCAGCCTGCGCGATGGCGTTGTACTCGCTGTCCTTTCGGCAGCCGAAGCCATCGATGACGATGAGGATGAGAAAAGGGCGGCTCATGCGCCGCAGGAAAATATCAGATTACGCAGAGGGCTGCTTCTCGCGCTTGAAGACCATCCCGATGTGATCGGTCGCACCCGTCTTGAAGTTGATCGACGTGATGCTGACGAGCTCCCAACCATCGTCGCCGAGACGGTTCAGTTCTTCGGCACGACGCGGGTCCATCGAGTAGTTCTCCGACCGGACATTGATGATCTTGTACTCCCACGTCTTCATGGTCGGCTCCCCCTCCCGGACGCAAAGTGTAGTGGGGAGAGGAGGTTAAATTCAACTTCGAAGAAATTTGTGATTCGAAATTTCAAATTTGAAATTTTTAATTTTCTTTTTCGCGGGTTCACGAAACCCCAAATTTCAAATTTCAAATTTCGAATTTCAAATTTCAAATCGAAGCCGCACCCGTCAAGTTGATTTTCCAGGTGTGACCCCCGAAAACCAACTTGACGCTTCGATCGGGAAGTCGGTGATGAGGCCGTCGCAGCCGGTTTCGTAGAGCCGCTGCCAGTCCCGCTCGCGGTTCGGCGTCCAGGGAACCACGCGCACGCCCGCATCGTGAAGCGAAGACACCATCGACTCATCCACGTACCGGTAATTGGGATACACCCACGTAGCACCGAGGCGCCTCGCGTACGCGGCGAGATCAACGATGTAGCCAAGAATCGTCAGCCCCAGCGCGATGCCGCTGTTCCTCCGATGAATCTCGGCGATCACCGTGTGATCGAACGAGGCGATCACGATGTTCGGCCACTTCGATACGTGCTGGAGGATCACGTCCTCCCACTTGCTGCGCTTCACTTCGAGGCACATGTGCGCGCGACCGGCGTACTGCGCGAGCTCGTGCAGTTGTGTGACGACGATTTTCTGCTCGGCGAGCCCGGCGAGAGTGAACGATTCGCAATCGCGGTCGTCGATCTCGTCGTCGTGAAAGAGAATCGCCGTGTTGTCGGACAGCAGGCGGAGATCGGTTTCGAAACCGTCCGCTCCGGCTTGCAGCGCGGCGTCGAACGAGCGCAGCGTATTCTCGCGAAACTGCGTCGGACTCCCGCGGTGACCAAGGATCAAAAACTGATCAGACATCGTCGCAATCTCTTGTCGGGTCGCACCTAACGTGCTACGTTGCATCGAGGAACGGAGAGATATTCCATGCCGAAAAAGATCCTCCTCGCGGATGACAGCATCACCATCCAAAAGGTCGTCGAGCTGACGTTTTCAGACGGCGACTACGAGGTCGTAGCAGTCAACAACGGCGCCAAGGCAATTCAAAAACTGTCGGAGATGCGTCCCGACATCATTCTCTCTGACATCATCATGCCGGAAAAGAACGGCTACGAGGTTTGCGAGTACGTCAAATCGCATCCCGAGCTGCGCAATCTTCCGGTCGTGCTTCTCACCGGCACCTTCGAACCGTTCGATCCCGATCGAGCGGAGAAGGCCGGCTGCGACGCCGTCGTCACCAAGCCATTCGAGTCACAGAGCCTCATCCATAAGGTCGAAGAGCTCATCTCCGCGAGCAAGTCGTCCGCAACACCTGCAGCGGCCGCAGCGGCCGCTCCGATTCCGATGAGCACGACGGAATCGCCGTGGGACGATGCGCCGGCAGAGCCTTCGGAACCGGCAACGCATGAGGAACCGTTCGCCGCGCCGGAACCGTTCGCGCATGGTGGCGACATCTTCGGCGCAGCTCCCGCCACCGCCCCTCCGACGACCGAGATGCCGTTCGATGCGCCACCCGCCGAGTTCAGCGGAGAGACGCGCGCGTTTCCACGTATGTCGTTCGACGAGATGCAGCAGCAGATGAGTCAACCGGCGGTTCCACCCGCAGCTCCGGAGCCCTCACCCTGGGAAGAGCCTCCGGCATTCGGCGGAGAGACGCGCGCATTTCCACGCATGTCCTTCGACGAGCTGCAGAAGCAGATGGAGCAACCCGCGCCAGCAGCACCCCAACCACCCGCTGCACCACCTGCCGCACCGGAAACGTCACCGTGGGATGAACAGCCGGCATTCGGCGGCGAGACCCGCGCGTTCCCGCGCATGTCGTTCGACGAGCTGCAGAAACAGATGGAGCAGCCTGCACCAGCTCCTCCTCCCGCTCCTGCCGAACCGGAAGCATCTCCGTGGGATGAACAGCCGGCGTTCGGCGGCGAGACTCGTGCCTTCCCGCGCATGTCGCTCGACGAACTGCAGCAGATGCCGAGCACACCGGAACCGGCACCATCGGAACCATCCCCCTGGGAAGAACAGCCGTCCGCCGCGGCCTCGACGCCTGAGCCAGAGCCGGAGCCTGCACCGTGGGATCAATCGACCGCCGTAGCCGAGATCCCCTCATTCGATTCTCCTTTCGCCGAACGCGAGCCGGAGCCGGAGCCTGTAGTGCCAGAGCCGGAGCCGGAGCCGGCGCCGGAAGCTGTGATGTCCTCCGAGCCCGCCTGGAGCGCTCCCGAACCGGAGCCTGAAGTACCGGCGGCGAGCAGCTATCAGGAAATGGGCAGCTCGCAACTCTCCGATGTGTCGATGTCCGCACCGGCGGAAGGCGGCTCGTTCGATCTCAACGACGAGCAGATCGATCGCATCGCGCGCCGCGTGGTGCAATTGATGTCGGAGCAGGTCGTCCGCAACATCGCGTGGGAAGTGATCCCCGACATGGCGGAGATGGTCGTCAAAGAGAGGATCAAGCAGCTCGAGGCTGAATAGCTGGTGAAGATCTACACCCGCACCGGCGATAGCGGCGAAACGTCTCTCTTTGGCGGCAAGCGCGTTCCCAAGAATGATCTCCGGATCGAGGCCTACGGCACGATCGACGAATTGAATTCGTTCATCGGCCTCGCGCGCGCATCGTGGCCGGCGTCTCCATGTGATGAAGAGCTGCGGCGCGTGCAGTCGGATCTGTTCAATGCCGGCGCACATCTCGCCTCGCCAGGGACGACGCGCTTCGGAGGCGTCGACGCCGCACGCATCGAGTCGCTCGAGCAAAGCATCGACGTGATGGAGAGCGAGCTCGCGCCGCTGAAGAACTTCATCTTGCCCGGCGGCTCCCTGCCTGCCGCGCAGTTGCATGCCGCACGCTCGATCTGCCGGAGAGCGGAACGACTCGTCGTCGCGCTGCACGACGAATCACCGCCGGCAGAAACGACGATTCGGTTTCTCAACCGGCTCTCGGATTACCTGTTCGTCGCCGCACGCTTCGCGAATCTGAAAAACGATGTCGCGGATGTGGAGTGGCGAAGCTAACTACGACGGCCCCAGCCAAACGCCGCGCTTCGCCGGTTTCGCCGAGTTCACCCACGCGCTCCACCAGAAGTCGCGCAGTAGCGCAGCTCCAGCGGCAAGGCGATCCGTCGCAAACGCTTTTCCTTCTTCTGAGACCGATTTGCGGAAGATGTCGAAGTCGCCCTGCTTGTCGAGCTGATAGAGCGTCTCGATCATGCCATTCGTCCCGCGAATGAACTCCAGCGCGGTCATGAAGTAGTCGCTGCGCAACTCGGCCTTACCGATCTTCGGCAGCACATCCCCCGTGACGAGGTTCTGCGTCACGAAGTAGAGCTCGAAACGGTCGTGTGCACCGCAGTCCGTTGCATAGCCATTCGGATTCGGATCGGTCCAGCCGTTGTAGTTCGTGCTCGCGTGCTGCGGGTTCGACGCGTCGCCGACGAAGTGCCCGAGCGTCCCGGCGATCGAAACGATCTGCCGCTCCGTGTAGAGCCGCTCAGCGGATCCCGGCAGCGTGGCGCGCCAGACGCGAAACTCCGTCGTCAGCCGGTCCTCGAGCTCAGCGATTCTCCACGGCAGGAAGCCGGTCGTCGAGTTGTAGATCGCATGTCGCTTGAGCGTTCCCGACTTGTAGAGAAGATCGATGAATCGGTAGCGGTCGGCGGGCAGCTTGAGATCGGCGACGTACTCGTAGTCGAGAAAATGATCCGGCGGATTCATCGCGTCGAGCGACTCGCCGGTCGCGCGCCAGCGATCGGGCTCCGGCCCGAGGTAGGTCAGTTGTCCGACTTCCGCGAGAAAGAACGGCGGCATGTCGTTCGGCAGCGTGAGTGCGGCCGCCTCGTTCGTAATCTGATGGCCTTTCTGGCCCCAGGCGAACAGCGACGGCGCGGCGAGCAAAGAGAGAACGAGAACGAGGATCCGCTTCATGGGGGCGTGAGTCTACTCGCCTTCTTTCTTGATCTGCTGCGCGAGATAGTTCTGGATCCCGACCTGTTCGATCAGCGCGAGCTGCGCCTCGATCCAGTCGATGTGCTCTTCTTCATCCTCGAGAATCTCTTCCAGCAGATGCCGGCTGTTGTTGTCGCCGAGCTCGCGAAAGGTCTCGATCCCTTTGTTCAGGCGTTCCACCGCTTCCATCTCGAGCGCGAGATCGACGCGGAACATCTCCGCCACGCTCTCGCCGATGTTCACCTTGCTGAGGCGCTGCATGTTCGGAATGCCTTCCAGAAAGAGCACGCGCTCGATCACTTCCTCGGCATGCTTCATCTCTTCGATCGAGTGATGGCGGATTGCGTGCTGAAGGCGGAGATAACCCCAGTTCTCGCACATCTCACCATGGACGAAGTACTGATTGATGGCGGTGAGCTCAGAGGTGAGAACGTCGTTGAGGACGTCGATGACTTTCCGATCGCCTTTCATGGGGCGACATTATGCAGAAGCGAGAGTCTCGACGCACGCACAGGTGCTGCAGCGTGTAATACGGCCGGCCTCTTCGGCCTTGTCCAGCATCTTCTCCAGCATGCGCTCGCAGCCGCCACAGTCGCCGCCGATGCCGGCCTGTTCGAGGCGGCCGGCGCAGGTCGCACCGTTGTCGATGGCTTCGTTGACTTCGCGGTCAGAGACTCCTCGGCACAGGCAGACGATCATGGCTGGGTTCCTATCTTAGTTGAGACTGAGTCTCATCTTCAACAGGATCGCGCAGAGACACCATTCCCGGTATGACGGATGTCACAGGGGCGAGTGACGAGTGGCGAGTGGCGAGTGACGAGTGACGAGTGACGAGTGGCGAGTGGCGACGAGCAGGACTTTACTAGTCACTCGCAACTCGTTACTCGTCACTGAAGAATTGGTCGGGGCAAGAGGATTTGAACCTCCGACCTCACGGTCCCGAACCGTGCGCTCTAACCAGGCTGAGCTATGCCCCGAACGGCAGGAAAGGAGGCGCATTCTAGGGGAATCGCGCCGCCCGGTCAAACGGCGCCCGGGAGTACTTCATTCCACGATACTCGACCCGGCAAACGATTCAGAACCGATACGCGACTCCGAACCCCGCGATCAGCGGCTTCACCTGCAGTCGGATCGTCTGCGTCGAGCCGGGAAACTTCGTCTCGCCTTTCGATTCCACCGGCACGTAGCGAACATCCGCGATGGCCGACCAGCGATCCGAGAAATGGATTCGCGTTCCCGCGTCGAGGAGCAGCCCCGTCGGGTCGTTGAACTCGATTCCCCTGACGCCGATGTTTCCAATCTGCTCATTCACATTCTTCAGGATCACGTACGTTGCGCCGGCGCCGATGTATGGACGAAACGTTCCATGCTCGAGCGGGTGCCATTGCACCATCGCCATGATCGGGTAGATCTGCGCATGGCCGAGATCGATGTTGGCCACGTAATCCGAGCCGACTGCGGTGATGCGCAAGCGCGAGCGAAACCCTGACGCCTTGGCTTCGAGCGAGACGCGATCCGACCACCACCAGTTCAACCCCGCGCCCGCACCCCAGCCATTCGAGAATTCAGGGAAGAAACTCTGCTGGCCGGGCATGAGCTCCATCGTTCGTCCTGTCCGCCGCACGCCTTCCGCATCAACGATGACTTCCAGACCGCGCTGTGCCATCAGTGATGGTCCTGCGACAGCTAACAGCAACAAGAAACAAAACTTCTTCATGCAACGAAGCACAGCAAGAAACAGTCCCGTGAACGCGGAAGAGCCCATGGTCATGAGGCGTTCCCAAGCGTCGAAGGAGGCTTCCATGGTTCGCAGTGCAGCAATCCTGACTCTGCTGTTGGCGTCGCTGCCTCTCGCCGCGCAGCAGCAGGTCCCGCAGTTCGGAGAGAAAGTCGACGTCAACCTCGTGCTCGTCGACGCCATCGTCACTGACACAGACGGCCACCAGATCCTCGGTCTCGACAAGGACGACTTCGTCGTCATGGAAAACGGCAGGCAACAGAAGGTCGAGTCGATCGACTATTTCACGAATCGCACACTCCTCAGCGGCAACGAGAAGAGCGCAGTGTTCAAAGTCGAGCACGTTCGCGAAGAGCGTTACTTCGTCTTCTTCTTCGACAAGCCGGAGGGCGCGGTGCTCTACGATCGGCTGCGCCTCGCGCGCGACGCGGCAAAGAAGTTCATCGATCACGAGATGCTGCCAGCTGACCGCGTCGCGATCGTCGGTCACGACGTTCGTCTCAAGGTCTACAGCGACTTCACCAGCGACAAGGCGCAACTCGACAAGGCACTCGACACCGCGCTGACCTTCGGACTCGGCCTCGCCAAGAACGGCAGCAGTGCGCCTCAATCGATCCTCGGCGCCGTCGACGGAAGGTCGATGATGTTCCGCAGCGGCACCACGTACGAGGCCCTCAACGTTCTCGGCGACGCGCTGCGCTCGATCAAAGCACGCAAGAATCTGATCCTCTTCTCACCCGGCATCGTCGAACAGGGCGAGGAAGTCCGCGACGGCGTGATCATCGCGCACAGCCGCTACTACCAGCCGATGGTGCACGCACTCAATGCGGCGAACGTCACCGTGTACTCGGTGAATCTGCAGGCCGACGCGCCTCCGCTGCCGGTCTATCACGACACGCTGCAGTCGCTCGCCGCGGATACCAATGGCGAGTACTTCCGCAACAGCGTGAGCTTCACCTCCCCCGTGTCTCACGTCGAGCAGACGAACAATGGCTACTATCTGCTGACGTACTACACGCAGAAACCGAAAGGCTCGAAGGGATACCAGAAGGTCGCCGTCACGCTGAAGAACCGCGAGTTCAAAGTGAAAGCGCGCGAAGGCTACGTCTACGGCGAATAGAAGCGCACGCACTCGCCGGGCGAGAGCCGCGCGAGCTTCCACAAGTCGGACGACATCACGGTCATCGGCTGCAGATAGCCGCCGGTGACCGGATGATCCGGCCCCATCGCGACGAGCGAGCCATCGGGATGCAGTTGAATGCTGCCGAACTGCATGCCGCATGACGGGAGGTCGCGCGGCGGCTCGATGCCGAGCGGCCGCAGCGGCCGCAGGCGGATCCCAACGCGATCGAGCTGCGGTGTCACTTCGCACTCGATGTCCGAGATCGACGGCTCGTGCGGGCCAGGGACGACAGCAATTTCATGGCGGGACCGGCGCTCCGCCTCTCCACCGAGCCGGGAGGCGAGGGCGCCTGTCGTCCCGCCGGAATCACTACCAGCAAACAGCGTCTCACCTCTCCGAAGCCGATTCTCGTCGTACCGGCCACCCGCAGAAAACCCACCTTCCACCGCCACATACCCTCGAAACCCGCGCAGCCGTCCGACGCTCAACTGGTCAACAACTTGACTTTCGGCGCGCACGCCATCGAACACGCCCACGCGTGCCGGTCGCAGGAACCGAAGGTCCGGCCCCACGAGCACGCACTCCAGCAGCGGCGCAGCGTCGCCGTTCCCCGCGGCGCGATTCGCCTCCGCGGCTGCGAGCGCGTCGAACGGACCGCCGGGTGCAACGCCGTGTTGGGCTCGCGACCAATCACGCGGACCTACGATTCGCGTCAGCTGGCCGGGCGAAATCACTTCGGCGATCGGCTCGCCGCTCGGCGGTGGCGGTGGTGACAGCGCAGCTTCGGGTGGCAAGACACTGACGGGCTTCACATGCACGACATCACCCGGCGCGATCAGATTCGGCGGCTCGCGATTTGGATCCCACAGCGTGACACTCGTGCGGCCGAGAACGTTCCATCCGCCGGGTGTGTCGATCGGATAGAAGCCGGCCATCGTGCCGGCAATCGCGAACGAACCTTTCCTGACCGGCCGCGAGGTGTCCAGTCGCGGCATTGCGAGCTCGCGTGGCCAACCCTCCAGATATGCAAAGCCGGCGCGGAAGCCGAGGTATCTCGCTTTCAACGTGACTTCGTGAGGCTCTCGTTCGAAGAGAACGGGGAACTCGTGCTCGCGCGGCCCCTCAGCCCTGGCCCCTCTCCCCGCTTGCGGGGAGAGGGGGAAACCTAAACTCACGACGAGGAGCGACGAGTGGCCGATGATCACCACTCCTTCGCTCGATTTTTCTCTCGCCGCGGCGTGCAATTCCTCCGCGCTCACGTCGCCCAATTCGATCAGGACGGCACGGTCACCTGCACGCCGCACTTGCATCGGCCCGAGCCTAGCATCTACTTTCTCCATCATGAATCGCGATGACAGCTGCCAACTCCGCGACCTTGCACACGAAGTGATGATCGAAAAGGGCCTGGCGCCCGATTTCTCTCCCGAGGTCGAGGAACAACTCACGCAGATCGATGAGCCGGCGAAAGAGAAAGACACATCGATCCGCGACCTGCGCAACCTGCTCTGGTGCTCGATCGACAACGACGACTCGCGCGACCTCGACCAGCTCACCGTCGCCGAGGATCTGGGCGGCGGCATGATCCGCGCGATGGTGGCGGTTGCCGACGTCGATGCGCTCGTGAAGAAGGGCACTCCCATCGACGAGCACGCGCAGCAGAACACGACCTCGGTCTACACGGCAGCAAAGATCTTCCCGATGTTGCCGGAGAAACTCTCCACGGACCTCACCTCTCTCAACGAAGACGAAGAGCGCATCGCGCTGATCGTCGACATGACCGTCTCCGCCGACGGCTCGGTGACGAAGGGCGACGTCTATCGCGGCCTCGTACACAACAAAGCGAAGCTCGCTTACAACTCGGTAGGCGACTGGCTCGACGGCGATGGCGAGATGCCTGAGAAAGTGCGGGCGGTGAAGGGTCTCGCCGACAATCTCAGGATCCAGGACCGCATCGCGGACAAGATGCGCGAGCTGCGGCACGAGCATGGTGCGCTCGACCTGGAAACGATCGAAGCACGGCCGGTCGTGAACGAACATGGTCAAGTCATTGACCTTCGTCAGGAGAAGCGCAACAACGCGCGCATGCTCATCGAGGACTTCATGATCGCGGCGAATGGTGCGACCGCGCGCTTCCTCGAGGCGCACAAACTGCCGAGCCTTCGCCGCGTCGTGCGCTCCCCCGAGCGTTGGGATCGCATCGAACAGATCGCGATCGACGCCGGCGACTCGCTGCCTCCTGATCCCGACCCCGTTGCACTGGCGGAGTTTCTCGTGCGGCGGAAGAAAGCCGATCCGCTGCGGTTCCCCGATCTCTCGCTGTCGATCGTGAAGGCGATGGGCGCGGGTGAGTACGTTGTCGAGATGCCGGGCGAGAAACCGATCGGCCACTTCGGACTCGCGGTCCGCGACTACTCGCACTCCACTGCACCCAACCGGCGCTTTCCCGATCTCATCACGCACCGTCTCGTGAAGGCCGCGCTGAACGGCGCGAAGCCGCCATACACGCGCGACGAGCTGGCGTCACTCGCCGATCACTGCACGAAGCAGGAAGATGCGGCGAACAAAGTCGAGCGCCAGGTTCGCAAGTCGGCCGCAGCATGCCTTTTGCGCGATCGCATCGGCGAGCGCTTCGACGGCATCGTCACCGGCGCCGGACCCAAAGGAACCTGGGCGCGCATCTTCCACCCGCCTGTCGAAGGAAAAGTCGTGCATGGGTTCGACGGTCTCGATATCGGCCAACGTGTTCGATTGAAGCTCATCGACGTGAACGTCGAGGCAGGATTCATCGACTTCGTGCGGACGCACTGAGCCCGATCAGCGCCATGTCAGCTGCGTGTCCGGCAGCAGCGCCGACTGGCCATCGCGTCCAACGATCTCGATCTCATAGTCGGTCAGCTCGCGGATTCCGTCAGGACGCCGGGAAAGAGTCAGGCGGAATGACATCGTCTCGCGTGCGGCAAACCGGGGGAACGCGCGCACGAGCACAGGCCTGGGTGCGAGCGCGGCTTCGATGGGAATCGAATGCTGCTCGAACCACACCGTCACGCGTGCGACGCCTCCCCTCGCGATGCTCCATCCATGAAGATCGAAGGCGCCGTTCTCGATCGTCGGTGGCACATCCTGGAATCCGAAAGGGGCCTCACTCCCATCGCGCATTCCGGTGAGATAGCGTTGCACGATCGAAAGATCACCGGGCCGTGCATCCGGCTCGATCCTGCGAACTGCAAAGACATAATCGCCGAGGATCCCTTCGTCGAACCGGCGGACAAACAGGAGACGGCCACGTGCCATCTGCCGCTTCACGAAATCCGCCGCAGCAGGAATTCGGCCGGCATGAACCAGCAGAAGACTGCAGCGCGATTTCTCCAACTCGTCCATCAGCGCATCGGGAATCGGATTTCGCTGCGCAAGGGCCGTGATCGCAGCCGTCGACGGCGGGTTGAAACCCCAGCCGTTCAGCATCGGACGATGATGCGTGGTCTCGTGCAACATGTAGAGATACTCGTCCTGCGCTTCGCCGAACGGCAGATGGGCAACTCCACCATGCATCGGCACGCTCTTCAACCACCGGTAGACGGCAGGCGTGTCTCTGGGAGCGAGATACCAGCGGATCGGAGCTGCTCGTAACTCGAACAGCAGCGCCAACGAGACCGTTGGAAGAATCGCGTAGGTTCGCCATCCTTCTTCGACACGTCGTTCCCACAACGCCGCAAGATTTTTCACACCGACGGCCACGAGCAATGCGAGTCCGAAGTAAGCGATCACGGCCCAACGCGCAGGGACACGGATACCGTTGAATATCGCGAATGCGTTCATCAGCAGCGGATGCAGCGAACCGTTGAGACCGAGCGAGCCGAAAAATCCCAGGGCGACCCAGAGCGCTCCGATGGCTCGCCCCATGAACGAACCAGCCTCTCTGCGCAGCAGTCCCGCTGCCGCCAGCAACAAGGAGAGATAACCGGGGAACAGCCGCCGCTCCGGCTCGTTCGGGCCGTCGCTCGACTGCTGTGGCGCATAGAAGCGATTTGCTTCCGGCACGAACAACCAATCGCGCGGCTCCGCTGAGTAATGGCGCGTCTCCGCGATGTTGCCGCGGATGTGATAGAGCCTCTGAGCCTCACGATAAGGAAGCAGGAACGGCAACAGCAGGACCAGAGCCAGCGCCGTCACGACTCCGATCTTCAAGTAGCTCCGCGCATCGCGCTTCAGCACGATCGGAACCGTCAGCGCAATCGCGACAGAACCGAACACGAAGTAGTGCAGATTCGTCCAGCCGTTCATGAAAAACGCCGCTCCGAACAAAGCTGTGTTGCGCCACGAGCGTTGCTTCTCGAAATGGAGAAGCGCGACGATCATCAAGGGCAACCAGCCAGCCAACGCGATCTGCAAATGCGGCAGTTGACCGAACCGCCAGGGCACGAATGCCGCGAATATCCCGCCGGCGATTCCCGCGCCGAGGGAGTCCGTGACGATCCGGCCGAGGAGATAGGCCGCAAATCCCGTGAAGGCGAAACCGAGAATCCAGAGGAGATTTGCAGCCGTGATGGGACTTGCGCCGAGCCAGAGCATCGGCGCTGCGAACAGAGCGAGGCCACAGAGGTGCTCGGAAAACGCCAGAGTGTCGTGATTCGGATAAAACACGGGCGCGTCGAAAAGGCGCACACCACTGTGCGTCGCCGCGTAGACGTCCCAGTCGAGATAGCAGGCGTTGAGAAACGGGTCGCCCCAGTCTGATGCGGCGCGAGAGAGATTGCGCGCCAGCGGCCACGTCATCAGGACGCTGAGCACGACGAACAACAGCGCGACCGCGAGGTCAGAACTGCGTGGTCGCATCGGCAATGGCGATCACGTGATTGTGCGGATCGAGTGTGACGAGCTTGGCGCGATGCTCGAGCGACTGACCTGCGTGCAACTGTGAGTACGTGAGGATCGAGATCACGTCGCCGGTGGAGACGTTCTGCTCGTGCGTGGTGAACACCGTCACCTCGCCCGGCTCGCCCGGCTGCACGTACGTGCGAAACCGCGTGACCGTCGAAAGACTGACGACTTCGACGACTTCGAGCGGTGCGAGGTCCGCGGCGCGCATGATGACCGGATCCAGCCGCAGGGCGATCGGCCATTGATGCGCGATGCTCGTCACCGTGGCGTTGTGGATGACCGAGCGGATGAGGTTGCGGATCACGCCGGAGATTGTATGCGGATGTTGTCGATGAGGCGCGTTCTGCCGATGCGAATCGCCCCCGCCAGCAACAGCTCCCGCCGCAGATCCTCGGGCCGCTCGAACGTAGCCGGATCGACCACGACGAGGTAATCGATCTCGACCGCACTGCATGCGTCGCACATTGCACGCTCCGCGGCAGCGACATCGCCGCCACCTCGGATCACCTCTTCGCCTGCGCGCAGCGCTCGCTGCAGCACGGGCGCAATCGCACGCTCGTCCCTCGAGAGATAGCTGTTGCGCGACGACATCGCGAGCCCATCCGCTTCACGGAGCGTCTCGCCGAAAATCAGCCGCACAGGAACGTCGAGATCGCTCACCATCCGCTCGATCACCGCGCATTGCTGCGCATCCTTGCGGCCGAACGCGGCGACATCGCACTGCACGATGTTGAAGAGCTTCAGCACGACCGTCGCGACGCCGTCGAAATGTCCCGGCCTCCGCTCGCCCTCCAGCGGTTTCGCGACGCCGCCCACGGTCACCATCGTCTGCGAGCCCGGCGGATACATCACCTCGACCGGCGGCAGAAACAGAAGGTCAACATCTTTACCTTCCAGCAGCCGCTTGTCGCCTTCCTCGTTGCGCGGATAACGCGAGAGGTCTTCGTTCGGCCCGAATTGCTTCGGATTGACGAAGATCGAGACGGCGATGAAGTCCGCTCCCTCCGCGCGTGCGACGTCGATCAGCGACAGATGGCCCTCATGGAGAAAGCCCATCGTCGGAACGAAACCGATGCGCCTGCCCTCCGCGCGTGCGGCGGAGATGTGCTGTCGGACTTCGTCGATCGTGGTTGCGATCTGCATGTTCGCTGTGTACGACAGGCGCCCTCGCCTGTCGGCTCGGTGGACAGGCGCGGGCGTGGACAGGCGAGGGCGTGGACAGGCGAGGGCGCCTGTCCTACACCTTCGCTTTCGGCATCTCGATCACGACGCCGCCGCCGTACAACTCGCGCAGCTCATCATCGATCGCGACGTGAAACGCCTCGGTCTGATCATCGGGGAAACGCGACTCGCGCACGTCCGTGAGGTAATGCTCGATCGCGGCCTGAATATCGGCTCCGATCTGCGCATAGCGCCGCACGAACTTCGGCTTGTGCCCGTCGTAGAGGCCGAGAAGGTCGTGATAGACGAGGACTTGCCCGTCGCAGTGGATACCGGCCCCGATGCCGATCGTCGGAATCGAGATTCGTTCCGTGATCAGCGAGGCGAGCTCGGACGGCACGCACTCGAGCACGAGCGCAAAGCAGCCGGCCTGTTCCAGCGCGTGCGCTTCGTCGATCAGCCGGCGTGCGTCATCCGCGCCTTTGCCTTGCACCTTGAAACCGCCGAGTGCGTTCACCGATTGCGGAGTGAGTCCGATGTGTCCCATCACCGGAATCTCGGCGTCGAGCACGGCTTCGATCACGCGGATGCGCGAGGGCTTGCCGCCTTCGATCTTCACCGCGTGCGCGCCGGCCTGGATGAAGAGTCCCGCGTTGCGGACGGACTCTTCGATCGACACGTGGTACGACATGTAGGGCATGTCGCCGACGATGAGCGAGCGCGAGGCGCCGCGCGCTGCTGCACGCGTGTGGTGCAGCATGTCGTCAACTGTGACACTCAGCGTGTCGGGATATCCGAGGATGACCATGCCGAGCGAATCGCCGACGAGGATGATGTCGGCGCCGGCCGCATCGGCCAGCTTCGCACTCGGATAGTCGTAGGCGGTGATCATCCCGATCCGTTGCGAGTGCTTCATCGCCCGGATCGCCGGGACAGTAACCTTCTGTGCAGCCATCGTTCCCTCCGTCTCGGTCCGTTCACTCAGGATCCAAGCGGTACGTAATATTGGGTTCCCTTTTGAGCATTGCGAATCTGCTCCACGAGCTGATCGAAATGCTCCGGCCGGGCTACGAAGTCGATCTCGTTGGTATTCACGACCAGCAACGGCGTCTCGTCGTACCGGTAAAAGTAGTGTGAGTACGCCTCGCTGATCTCCTGCAAATACTGCGGCGAGATCGATTTCTCGTAGTTACGGCCGCGCTTCTTAATGCGCTTCAAGAGTGTATCAAGATTGCCCTGAAGATAAATGACGAGGTCCGGCTTCGGCACCGATTCGTAAAGCAGGTCGTAGAGCCGGTTGTAAATCATCAGCTCGGAATCCTCGAGCGTCAGATAGGCAAAGATCTTGTCCTTGGGAAACGAGTAGTCGGCGAGGATCAGCTCGGTGAACAGATCGCGCTGCGCGATCTTGCGCTGCTGATCGAAGCGCGAGAGCAGAAAGAAGAGCTGCGTGCGGAACGCCGCGCCACGCTTGTCCTTGTAGAAATCGTCGAGAAAGGGGTTGTCCGCATCCTCCAGGATTTTCGTCCCGCGGAAGCGCTTCGCCAGCAGCGTCACGAGCGATGTCTTGCCGACACCGATCGGTCCCTCCACGGCGATGTGCCTGAATGGCAGAGGCTTGGACATTCGCGGTGGAAGGATAAAGGAAGAGGCTGAAATACTCATCACTCAGTACTCAGCACTCAGTACTCGTACCGTGATACAACTCGCTCCCTATGCTCAATCTCGAGCAGTACGAGCTCGGCAACGGTCTTCGTGTCGTGCTCAACGAAGATCACACCTCTCCTCTCGTCGCCATCAACCTCTGGTATCACGTCGGCTCGAAGAACGAACGGCAGGGCCGCACCGGCTTCGCGCATCTCTTCGAGCACATGCTCTTCTCCGGCTCGGAGAACGTCGGCAACAACGAACATTTTCGTTACGTGCAATCGGTCGGCGGCGTTCTGAACGGCAGCACCTCGTTCGATCGGACGAACTACTACGAGACGCTTCCTTCGAACTACCTCGCGCTCGGGCTTTGGCTCGAGTCGGATCGCATGGGCTTCTTTCTTCCGGCACTCACGCAGGAGAAGTTCGACATCCAGCGCGAGGTCGTGAAGGAAGAGCGCCGGCAGCACTACGACAACGTTCCGTACGGCACGTCGTTCGAGCGTCTGCTCAACCTCGCATACGACTCCGATTTTCCGTATCAATGGCCGACCATCGGCTCGATGGAAGATCTCGGCGCCGCCTCGCTCGACGATGTGCGGAACTTCTTCACGACCTGGTATCGCCCCGACAACTGCACGCTGACGCTGGTCGGCGATTTCGCGACCGATGAAGCGAAGCGCCTGATCGATGAATACTTCTCCGGCATCGCGCCGGGAGGCTCGTTCCCTGAATTCACCGCCGAGCGCAAGCCGCAGGGCAGCGAGCGCCGCGAGGTCTTCACCTCCGCGGTTCAATTGCCGCGCGTCTATCGCCTCTATCACCTCCCGAAGATGGGAACGCCGGACTGGATCTACGGCGATCTGCTGTCGACTGTGCTCGCGGCAGACAAGGCGAGCCGCCTCGACCGCGTGCTGGTGCATGAGAAACAGATCGCGCAGGACGTCGCTGCCTACATCCTTCCGACCGAGGCGACGGGAATGATGATGATGCACGCGACGGCGCGGGAAGGCGTCAGCATCGAAACCATCGAGGCGGCGATCGACGAAGAGATCGCGAAGCTCGTGAGCGGCGGCGTCACGGAAGATGAAATGACGCGCGCGCGGAATCGCGCCGAGATCGAGCACGCCCATCACCTCGAGAACTACGACGAGCGCGCCGACATCATCGGCATGTTCACGACGTTCTTCGACGATCCGCAAGTCGTGAATACCTGGCTCGAACCGTACGAAAACGCAACCGCGGACGACATCACACGCGCCGCAAGGGAATACCTCGCACCCGAGAACCGGGCAACGAGTGTGTTCCTGCCGGAGGGGAGATCAACATCCTGAGCGAAGAGAAGGATCAACCAGGGCGCCTCGATGCATTCCCCCACGAGGAGTGGTCCTGGCGCTTTTCACCCGGCGCCGTCGTTGATTCTTCGCTTCGCTCAGAATGACGAAAGACATGACCGACCGTACCCAAGCGCCTCTCCCCGGACCACCGCGACCCTATCATTTCCCCGAGGTGACGCGGACGACGCTCCCCAACGGGCTGCGCGTTCTGCTCGCACGCACACGCAACGCACCGCTGGTGTCGATGCGTGCGCTCATTCGTTCCGGCGCCGATCACGATGTGCCTGAGCTTGCGGGCGTCGCCTCGATCACCGCCGATCTGCTCGATGAAGGCGCCGCCGGCCGCGATGCCATGCGCCTCGCCGAAGACATCGGTCTTCTCGGCGGCACCATGGGCACGGGATCGGATTGGGACGCGTCGTACGTATCGCTGGACGTCCTCGCGCGCTACGCGAACCAGGCCGTCGAAATTTTCTCGGACATCACCTCGCGGCCTCAGCTGCCGCCCGATGGTCTCGAGCGCGTTCGCGCCGAGCGCCTCAACGATCTGCTGCAGCAGCGCGACGAGCCGGCCATGATCGCCGCGAAGCGCTTCTCCGGTCTGCTCTACGGAAAGGGTCCATACGGATTTCCGATGTCCGGAACGACGGACTCCGTACCACGCATCACGATCGATGACGTTCGCCGCTTCTACAAACAGCACTACAGCCCGAACAACGCCTCCGTAATCGTGAGCGGCGACGTCGAACCTGATCACGCGCTGAAACTCGTCGAGGGCTCGCTCGGACATTGGGAACGAGGCAGCGAGCCTCCGCGTCCCTCGCCGGTTCCCAAAGAGATCGAGAGCAATCGAATCTATCTGATCGACCGCCCTGGTGCTGTGCAGTCGGAGATTCGCATCGGGCACATCGGCGTCTCCCGGTCCTCATCCGACTACTTCCCGTTGTCCGTGATGAACGCGATCCTCGGCGGCATCTTCAACTCGCGCATCAATCTCAACCTGCGCGAGAAGCATGGCTACACCTATGGCGCGCGTTCGATGTTCGCATTCCGGCGCAGCGCCGGACCGTTCGTCGTCGCCGCGCCGGTACGGAATGAAGTGACCAAAGAATCCGTGCACGAAGTGCTCTCCGAATTGCGGCGCATCCGCACCGGCGATATCGAAGACCGCGAGCTGAACGACACGAAGAGCTATCTGATGGGCGTCTTCCCGGCGACTGTGCAGACCGCGAGCGACATCGCCTCACGCCTGCTCGACATGGAGCTGTACGGCCTCGCCGAGAACTACTTCGATCGTTATCGCGAGAACATCGGTGCGGTCTCGAAGGAGGGCATCGAGCACGTCGCGAAGAAGTACATCGATCCCGAGCGCGCTGTGATCGTGATCGTCGGCAATGCGAAGCAGGTGCGCGAGCCGCTCGGCACGCTGGGCTATCCGATTCACGAGATGGACATCGACGGCAACGCGATCGGGTAACCGCAGCAGGCAGCAGGAGACTAATTCACTCCTGCCTGCTGTCTGCCATCTGCTGTCTCATTTGCCACGACCGCCGCACCCGCGGCGATCACCTGCAGCAGCAGCATCATCGACGAGATCCCGTGCAGCACTCCGAAGTGGCGCATGTCCATCGTGCTGCGCATCTGGTGCAGGCGGATGTCGATGAGGGCCTCGAACGTTGCGAAGAGAATCGCGATGAAGACGATGACGATGACTGCCGTGCGGAGCCGCCGCCACTCGATCGACACGAGGAGCAGTGGCGCGCCGAGCGCGACGTAGTGCCAGCGCGTCAGCATCGCGCCGACGACACTCGCCGCGTACATCGGCGACGCAGCCTTGAACGCCGCACCTGCCGCGATGATCAGAAAGGCGCCGGCGCCGAACCAGAACGCGGCGATCAACCTTGCAAGATATTTCGTATCGACTCCTCGAACGGCGGACGAAGCACGCCGCGGTCCGTGATGATGGCGGTAATGAGCCGCGCCGGCGTGACATCGAACGCCGGATGCCGCACGCGAACTCCTTCCGGTGCAATGGGCGTGCTGCCGATCGAGGTCACCTCCGCAGCGCTCCGCTCCTCGATCGGAATCCCTGCACCGTTCGGACACTGGATGTCGATCGTCGACACCGGGGCCGCGATGTAGAACGGCACGTTGTGCGCGTTCGCCAGCACAGCCACCGTGTACGTCCCGATCTTGTTCGCCGTATCGCCGTTTGCAGCGATGCGATCCGCGCCGACGACGACCGCGTCGAACGTGTTCTGCTGGAAGAAATGGCCGGACATGTTGTCCGTGATCAACGTGACGTCGATGCCGTCCTGCTGCAGTTCCCATGCGGTGAGCCGTGCGCCCTGCAGATACGGGCGCGTCTCGTCGGCGAACACGGCGATCTTCTTCCCGCCTTCGACAGCAGCACGAATCACGCCGAGCGCCGTTCCATAACCAGCCGTCGCGAGTGCGCCGGCGTTGCAGTGCGTCAAGACCGTTGCCTGCTCGCCGAGGAGTTGCGCGCCGTTGCGGCCGATCCGCTTGTTCGCTTCGACATCCTCCGCGAACATCGCCTCGGCTTCCGCCGTCAGATCCGCGCCGCGATCGCGCGCGCGAAGCATGCGATCGATCGCCCATCCGAGGTTGACGGCCGTGGGGCGCGCCGCGCGAAGCTCCGCGGCAGCGGAGTCGGCATCATCCGCCATCGCGATTCCAAACGCCGCGGCGACACCGATGGCCGGCGCGCCGCGCACGATCATGTCGCGAATCGCGACGGCGACGTCGTGCGCGGTACGGCACTCGACCCATACGACATCGCGCGGAAGAAGTCTCTGGTCCAGAAGGTGCAGCGTGTTGGGGGTCCAGCGGATCGGGTCGACGCTCATTCGCCGATCGTTATACTACGCGCCGTACGTCAGACAGCCTGCTGTCTGCTGTCTGCTGTCTGCTGTCTGCTGTCTGCAAAGGAGGCCCCCCATGGTGAAGGTAGGTGTGAACGGCTTTGGCCGCATTGGACGCAACGTCGTCCGCGCCGCGCTCGCATCGAAGCACGACATCGAATTCGTCGCCGTCAACGATCTGACTGACGCCGCGACGCTCGCGTATCTTCTGAAGTACGACTCCGTCCACGGCACGATTGCCAACGACATCAAAGCGAGCGCGAACGGCATCACGATCGACGGAAAAGAAATGCGCGTCTTCGCGACTCCCGATCCGGCCGAGATCCCCTGGGGCGACTTCGGCGTCGAGATCGTCGTCGAATCCTCGGGACGTTTTACATCGAAGGACAAGGCGTCGCGTCATCTCCGCAAATCCGTCGAGACCGTGATCATCTCCGCCCCTTCGAAGGACGCCGACGCGACCTTCTGCATGGGTGTCAACGAGAAGACTTACGATCCATCGAAGGACAAGATCATCTCCAATGCGTCGTGCACGACCAACTGCCTCGCGCCGGTCGCGAAGGTGCTGCACACGAAGTTCGGGATCGTCAGCGGCATCATGACAACGGTCCACTCGTACACGAACGATCAGGAGATTCTCGATCTGCCGCACAAGGATCTGCGCCGCGGCCGCGCGGCCGCGCTCTCGATGATTCCGACGACCACGGGCGCCGCGAAAGCCGTCGGCCTCGTGCTCCCCGAGCTGAAAGGAAAGTTCGACGGCATCTCGGTCCGCGTTCCCACGCCAAACGTCTCGCTCGTCGACCTCACGTTCCGCACCGAGAAGGAGACGAGCGCGGAAGAGATCAACCAGGTCGTGCGCGACGCGGCGAACGGAGAGCTGAGGGGCATCCTCGCGTATTCCGACGAACAACTCGTCTCGATCGACTTCAACAACGACGCGAGCTCATCGATCCTCGACACGACCTTCACTCGCTCCGTCGATCCGCACATGCACAAGATCCTCGCGTGGTACGACAACGAGTGGGGATACTCGAACCGTATTCTGGACTTGATTGCGCACGTTGCGCGCGTCAAAAAAGGAGCGCTGGCGGCGAAGTCATCATGATTCAAATCCGCACACTCGACGATCTCGACCTTGCCTCTCATCGCGTCTTCTATCGCGTCGATTACAACGTGCCGCTCGACGGGACGCGCATCACCGATGCGACGCGCATCGAGGAGACGATTCCGACGCTGCGACGGCTGCGCGCCGCGGGCGCCGCGATCGTCATCGCATCACATCTCGGCCGTCCGAAGGGGCAGCGCAAGGACAAGTACTCGCTCGCGCCCGTTCGCGAACGTCTCGCAGAGCTCCTCGGTGCCGAGGTGCAGTGGGCCGATGACTGCGTCGGCGAGGATGCGCAGGCAAAGGCTGGGATGCTGAAGGCCGGCGAGGTGCTGCTCCTCGAGAATCTTCGCTTCCACGCGGGCGAGGAGGCGAATGACATCGCGTTCGCCAAAGAGCTCGGGAAGCTCGCCGACGTCTACGTGAACGACGCGTTTGGCGCATGTCATCGCGCTCACGCCTCGATCGATGCATTGCCGCGGCTCTTGCCGAGCGGCCGGACCGCGGGCGGACTGCTGCTCGCGCGCGAGCTCGAATTTCTGCAGAAAGTCACGTCCGTCAGCGAACGCCCATTCGTCGCGCTACTCGGCGGCGCGAAGATCGCGGGAAAGATCGAGCCGCTCGAAGCGCTCGTCAAGCTCGCCGACACGGTGCTGATCGGCGGCGGAATGGCGAATACGTTTCTCGCAGCACAAGGGATCGAGATGGGCGGCTCGCTCGTCGATCGCGACTCGATGGAAGTCGCCACGCGCATTCTCAATGGAGAAAAGCGCGCCGAAGTGCTGCTGCCGGTTGATCTCGTGTGCGGCGACGACCTCGAGAATCCGACGGTCATCGAGACCGTCGACGTATCGAACGGCCTCACGTCCGCGCAGAAAGCATTCGACATCGGCCCGAAGACGGTCGCGCTTTACGCGCAGAAACTCGGCAACGCACGCGTGATCTTCTGGAACGGTCCGATGGGCGTGTTCGAGAAGGAAGCCTTCGCGAAAGGCACGATGGCGATGGCGCGTGCGCTCACCGACAACGAGCAGGCAATCACGGTCGTCGGCGGCGGCGAGTCCGTCGAAGCCGTCAAGGCGTCAGGCTTCGCCTCGAAGGTGAGCCACATCTCGACCGGCGGTGGTGCGTCGCTGGAATTCATCTCGGGCGCGGCGCTGCCGGGTGTCGAGGTACTGAGGAAATAGGTGTCGAGGGTGCGCGGGCTCGGGGTGAAGACTCCACCGCGCGCCTTCGTATCCTCGAGCCCTCGTAACCGATCAAATGGCTCTCGAGATCGAAATCAAATTCGCACTCCGCGATCGAGCGGAACTGGTTCGCAAGCTCAGCGACCTTGGCGCGACGCGTCTCTATCCGGAGACGTTCGAAGACAACATCGTGCTCGACCGGCGCGGTGAGCTGCGCACGCGCGGTGCGCTGCTGCGTGTGCGTAAGTTCGGGCGCTACGCAATCGCGACGTTCAAGGGACCGACGTCCTTCGAGAGCGGCATCAAGGCTCGCGAAGAAGTGCAGACCGGCGTCGAATCGTTCGAGCTCGCGATTCAGCTCTTCGATTCGCTCGGGTTCAAGCCGACGTTTCGTTATCAGAAGTTCCGTGAAGTCTGGCGCATACGCGATGTCGAAGTCGTGATCGATCGCACGCCGATCGGCGACTACTTCGAGATCGAAGGGGCGATGGACGTGATCCGCGCCGTGGCCGCCGAGCTCGGGATGAATGTCGAGCAGGGCCTTCGCCAGTCGTACGCCGATCTCTATCGACAGGCGCGCCGCACACGCGCGGATCTGCCGGAGAACATGGTGTTCCCACCGGACGCGCTATGAAGTCCGACAGCAGACAGCAGGCAGCAGGCAGCAGGAGTAACAGCTCGGCTCTCCTCCTGCTGTCTGCTGTCTGCTGTCTGCAACCTGCATCATGAGAGCGATGATCCTCGCCGCGGGGCTCGGCACGCGGCTTCGGCCGATCACCAACGAGTTGCCTAAGCCGATGGTGCCTGTGTGCAACCGGCCGTTGATCGCGTATGCAGTCGAAGGGTTCCTTGCGGCAGGCATCGATGAGATCGTCGTCAATCTCCATTACCTGCCCGATCCGATCGTCGAGTTCCTGACGAGCAGTTATGACTGCCGCTTCGAGTTCTCGATGGAGCGCGAGATTCTCGGCACCGGCGGCGGAGTTCGCCGCGTCCGCGAGTTTCTCGAAATGGGCGATGAGTTCTTCGTCGTGAATGGCGACACGATTCAGTTCGTGCGCTACCACGATCTGATTGCTGCACGTCGCGAGCACGATGCGCTCGCTGCGCTCTCGCTGCGACATCCGCCAGCCGATGACAAGTTCACACCGGTGTACTGGAGAGCGGGCGTCTCGCCCGCTCTCCATGGCCTCATCACTGGTTTCGGGTCTGGTTCCGGCGACGCGCTGATGTTCTCCGGCTCACACCTCATCAGCTCGCGCGTCTTCCGCCACTTTCCCGAGCAAGAAGTCTTCGGCATCGTCGACGCGGTTTACCGGCCGCTCATCGAACAGGAGAAGATCGCTGGCGTCGTCGAAGACGCGCCATGGTTCGATGTCGGAACTCCGCGGCGGCTGGCGAGCGCCAATGCGGGCATCCGCGAGCTGATGGTTGCAGGCCGCGTGAAACCGCCAACTGGCTCACGCGCCGACGGCACTTCGATCGTCGACGAAACCGCGACAGTGACCGGCAGCGCGACCCGCTCATCGATCGGCGCAGGCAGCGTCGTCGAAGGCCGCATCGACGACTCCGCCGTCTGGGAGAACTGCCGGATCGGAAAGCGAGTCACGCTGGAGCGCTGCATCGTCGCTCACGGTGTCGAGCTCGCAGAATCGGCAGAGTTTCGCGATGTTCTGCTGACCTCGGCGAACGGGACTCTCGTCGTCACACCCCTCTGAGGGTGTACGATGACTTCGAAGCCCATGGCCTCAGCAACGTCCACTGAGTCGGCCAGACGCCGTCGCGTCATTACAGTCTTTCTGGTTCAGGGTCTTGCCGGACTCCTCGCGATGGTTTATGTCGCCTACGTCCGCCGCGCGCAGACGATGGCGATCCTCCACGCCCTCGGTTCGGACGCACCCATCATCATCGCTCTCTTCCTCACGTTCGCCACCGCGGTCGCCTTTCTCAAATTCGAGCTCACGAATCAGATCTACGTCTCGCTGCTCATCACCGCCTGCATCGCGTTCTATCCGCTGCTCGGGCCTGTGCTGACGTCGTGGCTCGCCGTCGCTGTCGCGGTCGGCTCACGCCTCCTCGCCCTGAAACAAGTCGGACCGGTGAAGACGGACACACGCGATCCCTTCACCGAATACGTGAAGACACTCGCCGGTCAGTTTCCAACCTACGGAGTGCCGGTCCTCGCGGGCGCGACACTCTATGAGATGTTGGGCGGAGCGACACCCGTCACTCACTCGACATCCGCGACGGCGTTGCGCGCGGCAGTCGGCGGCATCGCGCTGATCGTTTCGAACAACATCATGATGTTCATGCCGGCGCGCGCGTACGGCTACACGGTGAGAGAGATCCTCCGGCTCGACGCGATCGACTGCTCGATCTATCTCGTCGCGCTGCCGTACTCGATTGCGCTTGCGCTGGCGTATGGATCGATGGGCTGGGGTGCGGTCGCCGCGCTCGCGTTCACCGGGTCGATCGCGAATCTCGTTGCGCGCAATCTCGCGAAGACCCGCAGCAAGAGCGTGCAGCTCCTGCAGCGTCTGGCGTCGCTGACCAACATCGGCAAGACGATCTCGCTCCGATTCACGACCGATCAGCTGCTGATGGCGATCTACACCGAATGCCGGAAGATCGTCGACTGCACACTCTTCACGATCGCGCTGCTCGACGAGTCGACGAACGAGCTCTCGTTCGAGCTCGACGTGCGCGAGGAAAACTTCCTGCCGAAGGATCGCATCCCGGTCGGCGAGGGTCTCAATTCCTGGGTCGTGCGGCATCACCAGCCGCTGCTCGTCGGCAGCGTCGCGGAAGAAGCGCGCTTCGGCGTCAAAGCCGTGGTCGATACGAAAGCCACCGAGTCATGGCTCGGCGTACCGATGATCGTGCGTGACCGTGTCATCGGCGTCATCTCGATCGAGTCCTACAAGAAGAACGCGTTCACGCAGGATGACGTCATCCTTCTGACGGCAATCGCAAATCAGGCGGCTGTCGCGATCGAGAACGCGCATCTCTACAAAGACCTCGAAGGCCTCACGTATGCCCTCGAACAGCGCGTCATGGAACGGACGAACGAACTACGCGAGGCGAACCTGCGGCTCATGGCCGCGGACCGTTCGAAGAATCAGTTCCTGGCGAACATGTCGCACGAGCTGCGCACGCCGCTCAACTCGATCATCGGCTTCTCCAGCGTGCTGCTCGACTCCACGCGGGAGATTCTTTCGAATCGCCTCTACAAGTTCCTCGAGAACATTCACTCCGCGGGGAATCACCTCCTCGAGCTGATCAACGACATCCTCGACCTCTCGAAGATCGAGGCTGGCAAGATGGAGCTGCGCGTCGAGACGTTCGATCTGCGCGACACGATCGCGGCCGTCGAACGCGTGATGAAGGGCTTCGCATCCGAAGCGAACGTCCGGATCGTGCCGATCATCGATGAGAGCGTACCGAAGGTGCGCCTCGATGAAGGACGCCTCAAGCAAATCCTCTTCAACCTGCTCTCCAACGCGGTGAAGTTCTCGCCGAAGGGCGGGCCCGTTCGTCTCGAGGTTCGCAACATTCCGAAGGACGCTTCACCAATCGGCATCGACGCGGTGCGCATCGATGTCGCGGATTCGGGCATCGGCATTCCACGCGACGAGCTCGAGCGGATCTTCGACGAGTTCTATCAAACGGAGGATGGCCGCCGCTCGCGTCGCGGCGGGACCGGCCTCGGCCTCTCCCTGACGCGCAACTTCGTCGAGCTGCATCACGGCACGATCGAAGTGCAATCGACGCCAGGCGAGGGATCGTGCTTCACGATGTACCTGCCCGTGGATTACGACCTCACGTCAGGGGCTGCGCCAGTGCCGATGCTGCAGGCCGTTCGCTAGCAGACAGCGGGGAGCAGGCAGCGGGCAGCAGACAGCAGGCAGCAGGAGCCCGGGCATGGGCTCTCCCTGACGCGCAACTTCGTCGATCTGGCAGCAGACAGCTGACAGCAGACAGCAGGAGCCCGGGCATGGGCTCTCCCTGACGCGCAACTTCGTCGAGCTGCATCACGGCATGATCGAAGTGCAATCGGCGCCGGGTGAGGGATCGTGCTTCACGACGTACCGCTGCCTGCTGCCCGCTGCCCGCTGTCTGCTGCCCGCTGTCTGCTGCCTGCTGCCCGCTGTCTGCTGCCTGCTGCCCGCTGCCTGCTGCCTGCTGCCTGCTACCTGCTGTCTGCTATCATCCGCGCCCTATGTCGAACCGCACATTCACAATCGCCAAGCCGGACTCGTACCGAAAAGGAAACACCGGAAAAATCCTCAGCCGCCTCGAAGCCGAGGGATTCAAGATCCTCGGAATGAAGAAGGTCTCGCTCTCGCGCGCGCAGGCCGAAGGCTTCTACGCCGTTCACAAGGAGCGTCCGTTCTTCGGCTCGCTCGTCGACTACATGACCTCGGGGCCCGTCGTTGTTGCCGCGCTCGAGCGCGACAACGCCGTAGCGCATCTTCGCAAGGTGATGGGCGCAACGGATCCCGCAAAGGCCGACGCCGGCACCATCCGCAAGGACTTCGGAGAGTCGATCGAACAGAACGCGATTCACGGAAGCGATTCCGACGAAAACGCGAACATCGAGATCGGGTTCTTCTTCGCGGCCAGCGAGCTGCTGTAGTTCCTGATGGAGTGCGGACATCCCGTCCGCACTCCTCATTGCGTCACGATGATGGCGCTCATCCCTGCGGCTTCCAGGCGCTCACGCGTCTTGATCGCCTGCTCGCGCGTCGAGAACGGTCCGATGCGCACGAGAAAGAGCTTCCCCGGCGTGTCGATGTGTGCCTTCTCGCCGAGCTGCGCGAGCCGGCCGAGCAGCTCCTTCGCATTGGCCTCGATGGCGAAGGCGCCGACCTGCACGCCAAATCCATGTTGTGCAACGGGAGCAGCCGGAGGCGGCGGCGCAGGTGCAGGTGCAGGCGCCGGCTTCGGAGGCGGCGGCGTTGCCATGGGAATGGTCTCGACCTGCACCGTTTCGACGCGCACAGGCACGGGCGGCGGCTGCGGTTTTGGTGCAACGGCTGGTTGGGGTGCCGGCGTGGGTGCGGCCGGGATCGGCATCTCCACCGCGGGCGCATCGCGATCCGTCATCACACCTTTCGGTGAAGGCGGTACCGTCACGACATACGGCGCCGGCGGTTCGTGCTCGCCCTTGCCCAACTGAACGACGAAGACATCGACCTCACCCGTTCCGTCATCGACGAGCCCGATCTGCTGCGCGGCCGCATACGACAGATCGATCATCCGATTGCCGACGAACGGTCCGCGATCGTTGACGCGAACCCGCACGACTCTGCCGGTCTTCGAGTTCTTCACATCGAGCACGGTGCCGAACGGCAGCTCGCGGTGCGCAGCGGTGAGCAGCAGCGGATCGAAGATCTCGCCGTTTGCCGTCGTGCGCCCGGCGAACTCCTGGCCGTACCAGCTCGCGACTCCATGCATCGTTCCCGACGGCTGCACCTGCGGCTGCGGCTTCGTCGAGACGCAGGCCGTCGCCATGAGCAGCAGCAACAGAATCGCGCGCTTCAAACCCGCACCTCGCCGGCTTCCGCACGGATCTCGCTGCGATGTTTCTCGAGAACCGGATCGACATCCTCGACTAGGAATCGCTCCGTCTGTTGTTTCGAAAGTCCCGTGTAGTTCTCCGGCCGCGCGATCCGATCGATCGTCGCGCGATCGATCCCGAACAGCGTGTCCGCCGCGATGCGGTCGAACAGATCGTTCTGTGCTGCGCCGCCTTTCATCGCATCGGCCGAGGCCTGCGAGTGCACGCGGACGCGCTCGTGCAGCACCTGGCGGTCGCCGCCCGCACGCACACCTTCCATCATCAGATTCTCGGTCATCATGAACGGCAGTTCGCGCCGCACGTTCGCCGCGATCACCTCTTCGTGCACCACGATGCCGCCGACGATGTTGTCGTAGATCAGCGCGAGCGCATCGGCGGCGAGGAATGCTTCCGGAATCGCGATGCGGCGATTGGCCGAGTCGTCGAGTGTCCGCTCGAACCACTGCGTCGCCGCGGTCAATGCCGGATTCAACGAATTGACGATGAGATGCCGCGACAACGCGTCGAGGCGTTCCGCGCGCATCGGATTGCGCTTGTACGCCATCGCCGAGGAACCGACCTGCTCTTCTTCGAAGGGCTCCTCGATCTCGCGCAGATGCTGCAGCAGCCGCATGTCGTAACCGAACTTCGAGGCGCTCTGTCCGAAGCCGGAGAGCGCTGCGATGACCTGCGCATCGACTTTGCGCGAGTACGTCTGGCCCGAGACCGGATAGCTGCGCCGCATCCCGGCTTTTTCCGCAACGAGCTGCTCGAGGCGATTCACCTTCGACTCGTCGCCGTCGAACAGGTTCAGGAACGACGCCTGCGTTCCCGTCGCACCTTTGACGCCGAGAAGCGCGAGTTGCGACAGGCGGAACTCGAGCTCCTGATAGTCGAGCAGCAGATCGTGCAGCCAGAGAGTCGCGCGCTTCCCGACTGTCGTCAGCTGCGCGGGCTGGAAATGTGTGAACGCGAGTGAAGGCGTTGCGCGCCATTGCCATGCGAACTCGCGCAGCTTGGCCATTACGTTCACCACGCGCCGGATCAGAATCCGCAGCGCCTCGGCCATCTGCAGGATGTCCGTGTTGTCGGTCACGAATGCGGAGGTGGCGCCGAGGTGGATGATGCCCTTGGCGGAGGGAGCCTGGAGACCATAGGCGTAGATGTGCGACATCACGTCATGACGGATCTCGCGCTCGCGCCGCTCGGCGTCTTCGTAGTTGATGTCTTCTGCGTTGGCTTTGAGCTCGGCGAGCTGCGCGTCGGTGATCTCGAGTCCGAGCTCTTTCTCCGCTTCGGCGAGCGCGATCCAGAGACGGCGCCACGTGCGGAACTTGAAGTCGGCAGAGAAAAGGTACGACATCTCTTTCGAGGCGTACCGTTCGGTGAGGGGATTGGAGGCGGAATTGCGCTTCACGAACGGATTATAACGGCCTACACTACGCCAGATGCCGCCGTCAGTCTCGACCCACGATCCGCGCCGGGCCGCACAGAAGGCGCGACGGATCGGGATGCTGATTTCAGGCGCTCTGGCGCTGCTCTTCTGTATCTATCTCTTCAGCGATCGCGGCGGAATCGGCGAGCTGCAGCAGGCGCGGCAGCGCGTGAAGACGCTGCACGACGACATCCAGCATCTGCAGGCCGATCAGTCGCGGCTCCGCGCGGAAGTCGAAAGCGCAAAACGCTCGACGTTCGCCGTCGAGCGCATCGCGCGCGAAGACCTCAGCATGTCGAAGAAGGGCGAGGTCGTCTACATGCTGCCGCGGCAGCGTTAGAGACCTGCGCACGTCCGATGGGGGACAGGCACCCCTCGCCTGTCCTTTCCACTAGTCGATCGGCAGCGAAACCGTCTCGTTCTCGCGCACGGTCACTGCGTACTGCCGCGTGCCCACGTGCAGCGAGTAACTGCCGGGCGCGAGGTCGTCGAGTAGCGTGGTGCGTCCGGTCAGCACGAGGTTCTGCAACGCAATGAAGTAGGGATCGCCATTCGGAAGCGTGAGCGTCGCGGGCTGATTCAGCGGCGTCTGCGAGGTGATCATCAGCGCGCCGCCGCGCACGAGGCCGATCTGCAGATCCTTCGCGGGTGCGCGCAGCCGCATCGTCACGGCTCCATATCCTCGCGTGTACGCAGTGACGAAATACTCACCGGGCGTCAGCGGCAATCCGACGCTGCCATCGTCGGAATCCACCGAGCACTCTTGCTTCAGCATGTTTCCGGCGAGATCCCGCGCCACGACACAACCCCACAACGAACGGCCGTCACGTGCATCGACGATTCGTGCGGCAATCGATCCGGCGCGCGGAAGACGCGCGATGACATCGGGGCCGCTCGCGTTGACTGCTGTCGTTCCATATCCCTTCCTGCTCACCACCAGGCGAGTGTTTTCCGCGGACGGATGTACGATCGCGATTCCATCCGCGCCCGTGAGACTGCTTTGGAAGTCGGCTTCGACGGATGCCGTGGAGAGCGGCTCGTTCGTCGCATCGTCGACGACGTGCACACGCAACGAACGCTGGGGCGTCAACGCGATGTCGAGCGAAGACTCGTGCTCGACCTCCACGGTTCCCACGGCCGAGCCACATGGACTCGACACGTTGAAGCCGTATCGGTCCGCTTCGAGCTCGATGCTGTACGAACCGTCGGGCGCCGTCATCGCTTCGACGAAAGGCACATCGCCGGAAGAGAACATGACCGTGCCGCTGAAAGGCTGACCCTCACAAATGACACGGCCTCGCAACGTGTGACGCGGCTCGAACACGAGATCGCCTCGCGACTCCATCCCTGCGCTCACCTCAACGTAGATCGGACGCGTCGCCCGTGCTCGCTGCTGTCGATAGAGCGCCGCACGCAACTTGACGACGCCAGGAGGCACGTTCGCGAACCGGTACGTCCCGTCTGGAGCAACGTTGACCTGCGCATGATCCTCCGCCTGCTCCGCGAACACCGTGATCGTTTCACCGGTGGCGCCGCTGACGCGTCCGGAGATCGTGCCCATCGGCTGCAGACGGATCACGATGTCATGCACGTGCTCGACATCGACGTCGCGCGCTGCTCCCGCGCGATGCATATCGAGCCACGCCTCGAAGTCGTAGCGAGCGGCGGCGAGTCCTATCATCTCGAACGCACCCGACTCGTCGGTAGTGGCCTGCGGTGTCTCGCTCGGCGACTCTGTCCGGACCGAGGTCGCGGCCGTGATCATTACCTTCTCTGCCCCTTCGCCATTCGCATTCAACACGCGCCCGCGAATCGAAACGGTCCCCGACATCTGAATCTCGAGCAACTCCGCGACAGGTGTCTGTACCTTCCTCATGTGGACGAGAAATCCGCTCTTCGTGAACATCAGGTCGACGGCATCGCCACTGTCCAGCCCCTTCAACTCGAACGCGCCATCCTCGCCCGTGACTGCGCGTGCGGAGGTACTTTTCCCGACCGTCGACGCGAAGATATCGACTCCTTCGATCGGCTTTCCGATCGCATCGCGAACACGGCCGCGAATCGAAATTCCGCGGCCGAGCGCGAACGTGAGCACACCCTCCGAGCCATCGCCCTGCAACGTTTTCCCGAGGTAGCCTTCTGCGCTGACACCGATGGTCATCTGTGAGCGATCGATTCCACGAACGACGAATTCACCGCCGTGGTGATACTCGATTGCCGACTCATCGAGGGCCTGGGTCTGTAGCGCTTCGACGCTGTACTCCTCGAGCGGCTGGCCGGTGCCGGCATCGATCACACGGCCGCGGACGATGGATCCCTCTCCCATGACGATGCGCTCATTCGCCGAAGGTGCTACGACATCGAACGTCTTTGTGTGAACCGTGAGCTGATTCTTCCCTGGCTTGCATTCCACTTCGAAGCGGCCGGCGTTGTCTGTCGTCGAAGGAACACCATAACCGCTCGAGACCCGTACCTGGCTGATCGGCGCTCCATCCGAGCGCACGACGACGCCGCGAACCAAAATCCGCTCAGGCATCACGACTCGCACCGCGACTTGCGAGCCTGCCGCCTCGACCTCCACGAGCTGTGCAACGAATCCGGTCTTCTTGAAGGCGAGCGTCCGCACACCACTGTTCATCCGAAACGAAAAGGTACCGTCCGCACGCGATCGCGTCTCATCGACGAACGATTCGGAGTCCTGATCGCTATAGGTGATGCCGGCACCTTCGACCGGCCGGCCGTTGGAGTCGACGACCGTTCCCGAAACCAGCACGCCTTTCGGAATCTTCACCACCAGATCGTGAATGCCCGACGACGGAACGACGAGCTCGCCGAGCAAGACCCGCGGCAGCGAAGGCTTGATCGCCTGGATGCGCCCATGCAGCCCGGCGGGCACCCGCCGACGAAATCGGCCAGCGCGATCCGTGACCGTCTTGATGGTCTCGAAGCCCTCGGGTGCGACGAAGCCAACGTGCGCGCCGGCAACAGGAGCGTTCGATTCCAAAACCACGACGCCCGCGATCACGGGTGGCCTCATGAGCACGAGGTCATTCCCCGCGCCGGCCGCCGCCTTGCGATCCTTCGCGATGACGTCATCGCCCGCGATCACTCTCAGCAACCCTCGCGCTTCGATTCTGGGCAGCTGAAACTCGCCCCGTGCATCGGTCACAGCACCGGGTACATATCGATCGCCAACCACGAACACCGGCACACCCTCGATCGCGTGACCGGCCTCATCGCGAACGACGCCGCGCGCCGCACTGCCCTCGCGAAGATGAACCGCGGCATTTGGCACCGCAGCAACGGATCCGCACGCGTGGTCCTTACAAGCGATGAGCGCTTCGGTGGAATCGGCATGCGGAAAGATGAAGCTGCCGTCGTCGCGCGATGACGTAAACAGAGCATCGCCGCATCGAACGAATGCTCCGGCGACCGGCACGCCATGTTCGTCGACGACCTTCCCCATCACGCTCGTACCCCGAACGAGATCGATCGTTTCCGCCCTGTCGCGATCGGCGTGCGGCTCGTAGTCGGGATGAACGACGATCAAGTCGTCAAGCCAATCGCTCAACTGCGGCACGCGCACGTGACCGCTCGCGTCGGTCCAACCGAGTACATGGACCCGGAAAAGAGATGTCACGACGACGAGCGCATGTTCCACAGGCGCACCGCGCGAGACCACATTGAGCGTAACGAGCGGCGCTTTCGAGATCGAGATGACGACGTCCGCCTCATCGCCCGCAACGAGAGGAAACGCAGGTGCAAATCCCTCACGCTCGACATCGAGCTCCACGACTCCTTTCACATCAATCGCGAAGCGCCCTTCGGAATCGGTCGTCGCGGAAGCGAGCGCTGGCCGCGGCGTGCCCGCGAACGCGCGCGGAATCGCCTGCTCGGGAAGTTCGGCGCGATAGGCAGTCACTCGCGCACCTTCCACCGCCGCTCCGTTGTTGTCGGTCACGCGCCCGCTCACTGCCTGCAACTGCAGCGTGAAAGCAAACAGCGCGAGCGCCACGAGTCTGCGCACTACTCTCCCTTCGCCACGATCGCCGCGCGATCGATTGCGGCCGCGTATCCGTCGATCACCTTCGCAACCACTGCGATCTGTTCGTTCGCTTCGCGCCAGTTACGCTGTTCGATCGCCTCGCGAATCGCAGGCAGCGTCTTCACGCCATAACCAGTGTAGAAACCTGGCGCGTAGATCTGATGGCGGTACCACGGGCGGCGCGGCAATCCTTCGCCGCGCGTCAGACTCAGCTCGGCTTGCATCAGCGCCTCGTCGATTGCCGCTCCGCGCGGCGCCGCGGTGTTGAGTGCGACGGCATACGCCTTCGCGAATTCGTCCGCGCTCTTCTTCAAGTGCGCCGTCGCGTTCTGCAGCGATGCGAAGTCGAGGAACGGCACAGGCGTTTCCGCTGCCGGCGCGACGAACGGCTTCGTCGGATCCGCTGCAATTTCCATCACTCGCTCGTTGAGCAGGCGGTTCTTCTCATCCGTCGCCTTCCGCATGGTCTCCGCCAGATGAATGACCTCTTCGCTGTAACGGCCGAGAGTTGCAGCCATCGTCGTGAAGTCGAACGGCAGGAGATCCGCGTTGGCCATTCGCAACGTGATGCGCCCCGTCGTCTTCGCCTGCAACACGCCATAGTCGAACGACGGATCGCGGAAGCGTGTGAAGTGATCGAACGAGTCGTAGATCGAGTGATACGAGCCGCCTTCACCTTCGCCGCTGTAGCCCATCGACAGCGATGGAATGCCGGCGTGCTGCAGGAAGGGCGTGTAATCGGATCCCGACCCGAGCGCATCGAGACGGATCGCCGTCCGTTCCAGCACCTCTTTCCGCTCCTCGGCCGTCTTCGCATTCATCACGTCGTGCGCGCGCAGGCGATCGAATACGGAGACGTTCTTCTCCGGATCGACGACATCGCGCGCGACCTGCGTGATGAACCGCTCGAGTGTGTGTGAACCGCCCGCGTCGAGAAAACCGCGCGCATACGAATCGGAATTCGTGTAGAGCACGAGATGCTTCTTCAACTCCTCCTGATGCGTCTCCACCCATTCGGTCGAGCCGAGGAGTCCTTCCTCTTCACCATCCCAGGCGGCGAAGACGATGGTGCGGCGCGGACGCCATCCGCTCTTCGCCAGCTCGCCAATGGCGCGCGCTTCCGCCAGTTCGGCCACGAGTCCGCTGAGCGGATCCATCGCGCCGTTCACCCACGCGTCATGATGATTGCCGCGCATCACCCACTCGCTCGCGCGATCGCTGCCCGGAAGCCTCGCGATGACATCGCGCGCCGGCACGAGCTTCCAGTCGAACTCGAGATTCATGTGCACGCGAGCCGGGCCGGGGCCGAGGTGATAGGTGATCGGAAGTGCGCCGCGCCAATCGGATGGGGCAACAGGACCAGCCAGCGCGCGCAGCAGCGGCAGCGCGTCACTGTAGGAGATCGGCAGCACGGGGATCTTCGTGATCGTCTGCACGTCTTTGCGATCGAGCCGCTTCGCCTCGGCTGTGGCACCCACACCCGGCGTCAGCGGATCGCCCGGATACAACGGCATGTCTGCAACCGAACCGCGCTGCACGCCGCTCTCGTTGCGGAACGGACCATTCGGATAGACATCGCCTGCGAAGTAGCCGTCGTCTCTCGGATCGGAATAGATGAGGCAGCCCACTGCACCATGCTCGGCGGCGACCTTCGGCTTGATGCCTCGCCATGAATTGCCGTAGCGCGCGATGACGATCTTTCCCTTCACATCGACGCCGTGCTTCGCCAGCTCCTCGTAGTCGGCAGGGATTCCGTAGTTCACATAGACCAGCTCACTCGTCACATCGCCATCAGTCGAATAGGCGTTGAAGCTGGGCAGTTGCTCGGAGGTCTGACCAGACGTTGCATCCTGCGAGAGCGGTGGCTCGGCGAGCTTCAGTGTGTACTTCTCAGGCGAGAGCATTTCGACGACCCGCGTCTTCGGAACGGGAAAGAGGACATCGAAGGTCTCGATCGTCGTCTCGTAGCCCCACGACTTGAAGAGCGACGCGAGGAACTCTGCGTTCTCGCGGTCGTAGTTCGAGCCGAGATGATGCGGCCGCGCGGAGAGGCGGCGAAGCCAGTCCCTGAGCTCATCGCGGCGGAGAGAGGCATCGAATTTCTGTTCGACCGCACGCTCCTTCGCGGTGGAGAGCGGGGTGAAACCGGGAAGGTCCTGGGCGAACGAGGAGAAAGTCAGGAGAAGGAGGAAGGGGAGGGAGCGCATTGCTCCCGATTTTATGGGACGGATGGACGGACGGGACGGATGGGACCGATGAGTTCACGCAACTGTGCCAGCTCCTCGGGCACACTCCATCTCACGATTTCTTCGCAACTTCATATACTCACGGCCCAATGTGCGGCATCAACGCCATCTTCGCGTTTGCGCACGACGCACCGCCCGTCGATCGCGACGAGCTCATCGCATCGCGCGAGTGCATGCGTCTGCGCGGCCCTGATGCTTCCGACGCGTGGTTTTCGTCCGATGGGCGGGTTGGGTTGGGACATCGGCGACTGGCGATCATCGATCTCTCGCCCGGCGGCGCGCAGCCGATGCAGCGCGGCGACCTGACCATCGTCTTCAACGGCGAGATCTACAACTACCAGGAACTGCGCGCCGGGCTCGAATCACGCGGACGCACGTTCACGTCGCACTCCGACACGGAAGTCCTGCTCGCGCTCTATGAAGAGAAGCGCGAGGCGATGTTGAATGATTTGCGCGGCATGTTCGCCATTGCGCTATGGGATGGACGCGAGCGCCGCATGCTCCTGGCCCGCGATCCCTACGGAATCAAGCCGCTCTACTACGCGAACGACGGGAAAACGCTTCGCATCGCATCGCAGGTGAAAGCGCTGATCGGTGGCGGTCAGGTCGATCGTCAATTCGATCCCGCTGCCGCTGCCGGCTTCTTCCTCCGCGGCACCGTGCCCGAGCCATTCACGATGTACCGTGCGATCCGCGCTCTTCCTGCCGGCTGCTTCGCATACGCCGGGGCGGACGGCCTGGGCGAGCCGTCGCGCTATTTCTCGATCGCGGCAACGTTGCGCGACGCCGTCGAGTCCAACGCGAACTTTACGGAAGCGCAGCGACGCGAGGCCGTCCACGATGCTGTGCTGGAATCTGTGCGCTATCACCTCGTCGCCGATGTGCCCGTCGGAGCATTTCTCTCTGCGGGCATCGACTCCACTGCCGTCGTTGCGCTCGCGCGCGAAACAGGCGCGACGGATTTGCAGACGCTCACTCTCCGCTTCTCCGAATATCGTGGACGGGACAACGACGAAGCGCCGCTCGCGGAGCTCGTGGCCAGGCAATACGGCGTGCGCCACTCGATCCGCGAGCTGACCATCGACGATTTCCGCGCCGAGCTGCCGCACGTATTCGCCGCGATGGATCAACCGAGTGTCGATGGGCTCAACAGCTACTTCATCAGCAAGGCCGCGCACGATTTCGGACTGAAGGTCGCGATGTCCGGCACGGGCGGTGACGAGTTGTTCGGCGGCTACACGTCGTTCCGCGACATCCCACGGTGGATGCCGATTACGCAACCGCTCGCGCGCGTCCCTGGTCTCGGCAATGCGGTGTATCGGCTCAATGCCGCACTCGCGAAGCGGAGCCGGCACATCAGCCCGAAGATGGGCGAGATTCTTCGCTACGGCTCGTCGTACGCAGGCGCATATCTCGTGAAACGCGGGCGTTTCCTCGCCTCCGAGCTTCCCGCACTGCTTGGCCCTGAAATCGCGGAGGAGGGATTGCAGCGCCTCGATCTGCTCGGACTCATCGAGCAAACGATCACGCCCGATCCGGGCAATGCGTTCGCGCGTGTTGCCGCACTCGAGTCGTCGCTCTATCTGCGCAATCAGCTGCTACGCGACATGGACTGGGCGTCGATGGCGCATTCGCTCGAGGTACGCGTCCCGCTGGTCGATGCGCATCTCCTGCGCAAGCTCGCGCCTGTGCTCGTGTCCCGCAAGGAACGCGGCAAGCAGCTGCTCGCCGCTGCGCCTCGGCCGCCTCTTCCGGAGTCCGTGCGAGAACGGCGAAAAACGGGATTCACGCTGCCCATCAAGGAATGGCTGCGGCAGGAAGGGAACACCGAGTTCGGGAAGCGAGGCTGGGCGCGCAAGGTGTACGAGAAGATGTTCTCGAGCTCGATGGGAAGATGGTGATGAGTCCTCCGCCGGTCGAGGCACCTCGCAGGCTTGCGTGACGGCATCGACGCGATTCCACAGAGATGGCGTGACGGGCTGCAGGATTCCATCTTGTTTCAGGCGCTTCTCGCGCAATTGACCACGACCCCATCGGCCATTTCGGAGTAGGCTAATGCCATAGAGAAAGAGAGGTCTCTATGCGTCAGGCCCCCGGCGCTTGTGTCCTCATTTTCCTTGCGCTCTCTGCGCAGGCTGCGTCACCGCTGTGGTCGCAACGGACGGTTAGCGGATCGGTGCCGCACGCGCGCTACGGTCACATAGCAGTCTACGATCCGGGTTCGAATCGGATGATCGTGTTTGGCGGCCGCTACGGCGGACCGAACGATCCTCAGGCAAATACCGGAGTGCTCAACGACCTCTGGATCCTGACGAATGCCAACGGCACCGGCGGACCGAGCCAGTGGTTGAACGTAACGCCATCGTCTTCGCCATCGCCGACATGGGGCCATTCCGCAATCTACGACCCGATCGCCAACACGATGCTGATCGCCGGCGGTACGACCGGGTTCAACAATCCGTGCACGTGCGATGTGTGGCTGTTGACGAATGCGAATGGCGTCAGCGGCTCACCGGCGTGGTCGCGTCTTTCCATCTCGTGCCAGTCCGGCAGCGTCGGACCGCGCACGATGATGCCGAGTGCATTCAATCCTGCATCCACGGGAATGCTGTTGATCGGAGGGAGCGATTGCGGCAACGGCGGACTGCCGCAGGCCTGGGTGATCGGAAACGCCAGCTCGACGGTCGGTGCGCAATCATGGATTCATCTCACTCCCGGCGGCACGAAGCTCGAAGACAACCTGCGAATCACGGGGACCAGCATCTATGACGCGGACAACGATCGGATGGTCATCTGGGGCGCCAGCTTCGCATATCCGCTCAATCAGCTCATCATTCTCGACAATGGTGCGGGGCGCGGGACGCGGCCTCTGGCATGGACGATTCTCACGACCGCGTCGGGGCCGGCGAGTGCGGCGAACAGCGGACAGGTCTCCATCTACAACGCAGTCAGCAACCGCGCCGTATTTTTCGGCGGAGTGGTCCCCGGCTCAGGATTCCCGCAGCTGACCGGCGCGACGAATGAGACGTGGCGGCTCGACAACGCGAATGGCTTGAGCGGCACACCAGGCTGGACGCGCGTGACGTTCGGCGGTGCTGTTCCTGGCGCGCGCACGATGAACTCCGCGGTCTACGACTCTTCGTCGGATCGCATGATCATCTTCGGCGGTGGAGCAGACGGCGGCTCGACCTCGTACAACGACGTCTGGATTCTCGATGGTGCAACAGGCAGCGCGGCACCTAACAATCCGTTGCAGCTAAGCCCCGCGTCGCTGACGTTCGGGAACACCACCGTCGGAGCGGCCAGCATTTCGCAGAACGTCAACCTCACGAGCAGCGGTCCCGGCGCAATTCCTGTCACGATCGGCGTATCCGGCGATTTCGAACAGACGGACAACTGCCCCTCGTCGCTCCAGCCGTCGCAACCGTGCTCCATCAGCGTGTCGTTCCGGCCAACAGCCGCTGGCTCGCGCACGGGAACACTGACGGCAACGCCTTCCGGCAGTGCGCCCGTTCAGGCCTCACTCACCGGCACAGGCGTCACGGCGACGACGCTCTCCGGCGCGTTCACGATCAATGGATCGGCGAACAGCAATACACCGTTTGGTGCAACGGTCGGTCAGGCTTTGACGTTCGCAGGATCGGAGCCGTCCAACGCATCGTTCAATTGGAGCTTCGGTGATGGCAGCGCTTCTGTCTCCGGGCGCACGGTCCAGCACACCTACGCATCCGCCGGTACATTCACCGTCACACTCACGGTTACCAGCGGAGCCGCTCAGGTCACAGGAACGGGACAGGTCACCGCCACGGCTCTCGTGACGAATTCGAGTCCGCGCCGCCGCTCGGTACAACCGCCGAAGGTCGTCATCGACACCGCGACGAAGGTCGTCAGTGCGGCGAGCGGTGGGACGGTCACGACGCCCGGCGGGATTTCCGTTCAAATCGCACCGAATGCGATGCCCAACGATCGCCGCGTCACCGTGACAGCGCTCGCGTCATTCAACGCGACGATTCCCGGCGGATTTCTCGAACCGGTGGGACCGGCGGTTCAACTTACCTTCGAACCCTTGAGCAGCAAAGGCGATGTCCGTCCGGCATCCGCTGCCCCGGGAACGATTGCCGTGAGCATTCCAACCTCTCTCTCTCAGGTCATCCCGCTGGCAAAGGAATCGCTTCTTGATCTGCTATTCGCGGTCGACGGGCATCCTTCTGCCACGGGGATCGAAGCCGTTCTGTCGTCCGCACAACTCCAGGCCCTTCTCTTCGCGTCCGCATCCGTCCGTGCTGGCGTGACGATCGGCTTCGGACGTAACCCAAGTCCCGAGCTCAGTCCCGATCCCTCGACGATGGGACTGCGCTATTGGTCGCCGGGCCATTGCTGGACTGCGTTGGACCCCGGCGTACTGATCCCCAACGCGCGCACCTGCGTTTTCGTGCATGGAGTCAACAGCAGCGTCGAGGGTGCGTATCCGACGAAGGAGGGATGCACCGGTGCAGACAAAGACCACCATGACTGCATCGACGGCATCGCATCGAAAAACGGCTGCAGGCTGGTCGTCGGTTTCAACTACAACTGGACACAGAATCCCGAAGAGAGTGCCCAACAACTCGCTGCAGCACTCGATGTGCTGGGGCAGCACGGAATCCGGAACACGGTCATCGAGGCGCACAGTCTGGGTGGCGTCGTCGCGATGGGTGCGATCTCCAGGATCAGTCCGGCCAATCCGATTTCTTTCGAACGGCTGGTCACGCTCGGCAGTCCCCTCATGGGCACACCGGCGGCAGAAACAGCGGACAACTTTTTGACTTCTCTGATGTACAGCAGTCCCGGCGCGGCAGCGCTTCTTTATTCACTCTCACCGCGGACGTTGACAGACACCGACTCTGTTCGCGGAAAGCTCCAGCCGTCGAGCGATCTGCTCCGTCAATTTCGCGAACAGCTGCGCGCGAAGTTTCCCGATCTTCGAATCATCGCGGTCGCCGGGAAGCTCAGTCCGCTTCCAAAACCGCTCAGCACGATCATCTTCGCATCCGAGGACAATGATGGTGTCATTCCGGCGATGTCCGCCCTCGGCATCGGCTTCAATGGAGGAGGCGTCGATCGCCTCGATCCAGTTGCGCTCAAACACACCGATCTCGAATGCGGCACGATTGAGGCTGTCGCGAGCGCGCTCCCGCAACAGCCACCGCAGCCCGTGATGAGTGTCAGCACAAACCCGGCATCCCTTCAGTACCGCGCAACCGAAGGCGGCGCATCACCTGACGGCGGCACACTCACCGTGACGAACAGCGGAACCAGTGCAACCGTCCTCGAATACGCCGCCACGATCACGTTCGCGAATTCATCCGATCATTGGATTGGTCTCTCCGGCTTGCCGACCCGTCTGCCGGGCGGTGCGAGCGACACGTACAACATCGTCCTCAACATCACGGGAGTCGCAGCCAGCACGACGCCGCGCAGCGCAACGATCCTGGTCAAGGAAACGACGACGAATCAGTCGAAGAGCATCCCTGTCACGCTGACGATTGATGCGAAAACACCCACGACGCAGCCACCAACGCTCGCGATCCGCTTCGTAACGCAAGACCCTCGCAGCGATGTGATCTTCGGCGATTACAGCGATCCGGATGGTGATGCAAAAACGATCGAGTATCAGTCGACTGCGTATGCGGTGTATCACGGCACTTCCGGCAACCGGACCTCGGCAACCTCACAGACGAGCGGCACAGCGCAGTTGAAGAGCGGCACCTCGGGCTCCCAGTTCCTCACCTACTGGTCGCTCGGCGATCCGCAAATCATCGATGCCCGCAATGCAGGCGATCTCTCGATCACTCAATTCGAGCATGTTCACGCGCAGGCCGTGGACGCCGCAGGCAACCGCTCTGCAGCGATCGATCGCGATCATCAGATCACGCTCGATATGAAGTCAGTTCTCGTCACGCTCGCACCTGCATCCGTGACCTTGAAGCCAGGACAAACGCAGCAATTCACACCCACGGTCAGCGGCACCACGAACCAATCCGTCACCTGGACCCTGACGGGCGTCGGGACCGTCTCACCGTCAGGTTTGTACACGGCGCCGGCAACCGAAGGCACCGCGACCGTCAGCGCGCAGAGCGTCGTCGATCCGAACGCAAGCAGCGACGCTGCTGCGATCACAGTCTCGCAGTCCGCCAGCACAGGTCTCACGGGAACCTGGAAGGGAAACTACACCCTGCAGCAGAACGTGAGTGCGTTCTGTCCCAACAACCCGACGATCACCCACTCCGGCAATCTCACTACGAACTTCACGCAAACCGGCAACACCCTCGGTGGGTCAGGCACCGTCGATGGAGTGCGCGACAACTGCAGCGGCACAGGCAACCTCTCGTTCACGGGCAACATCAAGAACGGTCTCGTCTCCGGGAGCACGATCTCCGGCTACATCGACCTTGGCAATCCCGATCTCATTCTGAACCGCATCGATTTCAACGGGACCGTGACAGGAACCCACATCACAGGAACACTCAACGGAGGGGATGGCCATTTCGATCTCGACAAGTTGTGACGCGCGCGAATATTTGACGACCCCTGGCCGGTTCACTACACTCGCGGTCCCTTAGGGCGACGTAGCCAAGTGGTAAGGCAGAGGTCTGCAAAACCTTTATTCGCCGGTTCGATCCCGGCCGTCGCCTCCATTCCCACACCGCGCGACTTCAACTTCCCCGCGACCGTCGAGTCCCATGGCTGGTATCACCTCGCCCCCTTCCGTTGGGAAAAGCCTCTCCTTCGCCGCGTCGAATTGATCGATGGCACTCCGCGCGAGCTCACGATCACGCATCGAGAGCATGCGCTGCACATCACAGGTGCGGCGGATTCCGCCGAGCTCCGCGCGAAGCTCGCGCGCATGTTTCAACTCACCGTCGATCTCTCCGACTTTCACGCGAAGGCGCGAGAGTCCGCGGCGCACGCGTGGGCGGCGGAGGAACGATTCGGACGGCTGCTCTGCGGCGCCACACTCTTCGAAGACGCCGTGAAAATCATCCTCACGACGAACACGATGTGGCGGCAGACCGTACGCATGGTCGAGCTGCTCGTTGCGAAGTGCGGCCGCGAAGGCGCGTTCCCCGAACCGGCAGACATCCGCCGATTCACTGCAGATGAACTTCAGGCGGACTGTCGTCTCGGTTACCGCGCGAAGTCGATCCATGCGCTTGCGGCCACGGCCATCGAGCGTTGCAACGGAACGACCGAAGAGTGCTTCAAGAGCTATCAGAAGCTGCCGGGCATCGGGCCTTACGGTTCCGCGCATCTGCTCGCGATGGACGGACGGCACGACTACATCGCCGTCGATACTGAGTTCCGTCGGTTCGTTCGCGAGCACTACCACGGCGGCCGCAGCGTGACGGACGCGACACTCGTGCGGCGTTACACGAAATGGGGCCGTTGGAAGTACCTCGCGTATTGGTCGGAGTTGTGGAGCGAGGGCTGAACAGGCGGGGACAAATAGTGTACTCCCCGTTCCGGCAACGCGGAATATTGATTATTTGGGACCCGTTTGCCACAATAGGTCTGGTTACACGCGAATCTAAGTTACTTGTTTTTCAAAGGTTTACGTGTATTTTAGCGAACTCATGGACGACAGAATCCGACAGCTTCTCCGCGACCTCGGCACTGCGATCAACGAGTCCATCTCGGGCTCGGACGACGTCAGCCGCCACATCCAGAAGATTCGCGATGAAGGCTACGACCTCTATGTCGTTCTCGATGCGACGATCGGCCTCAACAAGCAGGAGGAAGGCGAAGAGGCTTCGGTCGATGTCGCTCCGAAGGAAACGAAAGAAGTGCAGTTCCGCATCAACGTGAACGATCTTTCACTTCTCCGCGGCCTCGGAATCGACCCTACGCGCAAGGTCCGCACGACGCGGCGCGTCGAGCCGCTCGCACAGCCAAACGCTGAAGAATAGTGCTGAAGAATCTTTACGACCTCCCCGCCGGCGAGCTCGAGTCGCAACTTCGTGATTTCGTCTCCCCTCCGTTTCGCATTCGCCAGATCGAAGAGTGGCTGCATGTACGCGGCGTACGCTCGTTCGACGACATGTCGAACCTGCCGAAGGATCTCCGCGCATCTCTCGCCGAGCGATTCACGATCGCGTTTCCCGAGAAGATCGAGGTCACGACGCCGGCAGCCGATGGGAGCCGGAAGTATCTGTTCAAGCTGGCGGACGGAAATCGCATCGAGTCGGTCTACATGCCGATGGGCGAGCGCACGAGCGTATGCCTTTCGTCGCAAGCCGGCTGCGCGGTCGGCTGCACGTTCTGCGTGACAGGCTTCTTCGGAGCGGGACGCAATCTCACTCCGAGTGAGATGCTCGCGCAACTCTTCACGATTCGCCACGAGCATGCGATTCCCTCCGAGATGCTGAACGTCGTCTTCATGGGGATGGGCGAGCCGCTGCTCAACTTCGAGCATCTCGTCACGACACTCGACATCATGTCGAAGACGATCGCGCCGAAGCGGATCACCGTGTCGACATCGGGCATCATCCCCGGCATCGACGAACTGGCGAAGCTCGAGCATCGTCCGAACCTGGCGGTCTCGATCAACGCTCCGGACCGCAAGCGCCGCGAGGAGATCATGCCGATCACGTCGAAGTATCCACTCGACGAGTTGATCGCTTCGCTCAAGCGCTATCCCATCGAGAAGGGCCGCGAGATCACAGCGGAATACGTGCTGCTCGCCGGCTACAACGATTCACACGACGATGCCATCGCGCTCGCGCGGCTGTTGCGCGGCGTGAAAGCGAAAGTCAATGCGATCCCCTTCAATCCCGACCCGAATCTGCCGCCGTGGATGAAGCGGCCGAATGATGCGGCCATCGATCGATTCGTGAAAACGCTGGTGAAGAACGGCGTGCACGTGACCGTGCGGCGGTCGAAGGGAAATGAGATCGCTGCAGCGTGCGGCCAGTTGCGAGGAAAGACGGAGCCGCTTTCACGCCGCCGCTCGCAATCACGCTAATTCGAATTTCCGCAGCGGCGTATGCACCGCTCCATTCGGGTCGAGCCGGCTCGAAAACAACGTGACGCTGTCGATCATGAACGGCTCCGACTCGTAATCGCGCAATGAGCCGTTGAACGTCTCGATACACGCCGGCGGCCAACGATCGCGTATCCGCATCAGCGTCAAATGCGGACGAAACTCGCCGCGATCGAGCTCGACGCCGCACGACTCCACGGCCTCGCGAACCGCGCTCGCGATGCTGTTGAATGCGCCTTCGGGCTGCACACCGACCCAGCCAACACGTGCGTGCCTCGCATTCGGAAAGAAGCCGCATCCCGAGATCGTCGCCTCGAAGTGCACCAGCCCCGCGAGCGCTCTCTGGACCATCGGCCCAAGCTTCGCGACGAGCGCCTCATCCTTCTCCCCCAGGAACGCGAACGTCAGATGCTGTGCCTCGGGCCGCACCCACGCAGCAGGGGGCAGCTTCGTCTTCACACGCGAGACTCTCTCATTGACCGGACGGAGTGCGGCCGCAGGAAACGACGTCGCGATGAAGAGGCGCATTGGGACGCAACAGTTTACTCACCCGCGAGAAACCCGGGCGTAAAGATCTTCGCGATCTCCTCTTCCGACAGGAGTTTTTTCGCGCGTAGCAGGTCCGGGATGGGAGTCCTGGTGGCAGCCGACTCCTTCGCGATCTCCGCCGCACGCGCGTAGCCGATGATCGGATTGAGCACGGTCGCCAGCGACGGCGAGCTGACGTAGTACGACTCGCATCGCTCGCGATCGGCCTTGATCCCGCTGATGCACTTCGCAACGAACACCGGCAGATAGTTCTTCAGAATCTCGATCGAGAAGTTCATCTCGTACGCCACGAGCGGCATCATCACGTTGAGCTCGAGCTGCCCGGCCTGCGACGCGTAGTCGATCGTCGCGGCCGCACCGATGATGTGGAACAACACCTGGTTCATGCACTCGAGCATCGAGGGATTCACCTTGCCCGGCATGATCGACGAGCCGGGCTGCACCGCCGGCAGGATGATCTCGGCGAGCCCGGTCAGAGGTCCTGATGCGAGCAGGCGAAGATCGTTCGTGATGCGTGTCAGCTCGAGCGCGAGATTCCTCAGCGCGGCGGAAACCGCGGCGACCGGTAGCAGCGACTGCATCTCTTCCCGTAGATCCTGCGCCGGCTCGAGCTCGAGCCCGGTCATTTCGCGGAGATGCTTCACGACCGTGAAGCGATAGCCCTTCGGCGCATTCATCCCCGTTCCGGCGGCCGTGCCTCCGATGCCGAGAATGCGCAGCTCGCGTGCGGCTTCGCGAAGGAGATGCGTTGCGCGGTGCACCGACCTGCCATACGCGTTGAACTCCTGACCGAGCGTCACGGGGACCGCATCCTGAAGGTGCGTGCGCCCCGACTTGATCACATCCGCAAACTCGTCACCCTTCGTTTCGAGCGCGATGCCGAGCTCCTCGAGGCGCGGCGTCAGCTCGTTGAGCATCAGCAAGGTGCAGATGCGGATCGCCGTCGGGAACACATCGTTCGTCGATTGCGACATGTTCACGTCATCGTTCGGATGAACCGACGCCATCGTCGCGAGGACCTCGTTGCAGTTCATGTTGAACGACGTTCCGGCACCGGCCTGAAAAACGTCGACAACAAACTGCGATCGGTATTTCTCGAAGTTGTCGAGAATCTGATCGCACGCGGCGACGATCCGATCACCGCGCTCATGCGGCATGGCGCCGAGCTCAATATTCGCGAGCGCCGCGGCGCGCTTCAGCGTGATGAAGGTGCGGATGAACGTCGGATGCGCGCGCAGTCCGCTGATGGGATAGTTCTCGACCGCGCGCTGCGTCTGCGCTCCGTACAGAGCGTCATCAGGAACCTGGACTTCGCCCAGTGTGTCGCGTTCGATTCGCATGACGGCTACTGAGTTCTGAGTTCTGAGTTCTGAGTTCTGAGTGCTGAGAAACGTGCAAGAGACGCTCCTGCCCCTCAGGACTCAGAACTCAGCACTCAGAACTCAGAACTCTCCTCTATGCTTTGAGCGCTTCCAACCGTGCCTTCGACTCTTCGAACACCTGCTGATGCAGGGACTGTCCGTGGGCGTCCATCGTCACGATCGCCATGAAGTCTTCCACCCAGAGATGCCAGATCGCCTCGGGTGATCCGAGATCCATCCAGTCGACGCCGTCGACGCGCTTGATCGAGTTCGCGCAGACCTGCGCAGCGCCACCGATCGCATGCATGTAGACAGCGCCATATTGCTTGCAGGCGGCGAGCGTCTTCTCACCCATGCCGCCTTTTCCGATGACGCCGCGGATGTGATAGTCGCGGATGACTTCGTGCTGGTACGGCTCTTCACGCGAGGACGTCGTCGGACCTGCAGCCTTGCACACCCACTGATCGTTCTCTTTCACCATCACGGGACCGCAGTGGTAGATGATCTGTCCCGCGAGATCGACCGGCGGCTTTGTGCCGGTGTGGATGCGGTGGTGCACAGCATCACGCCCGGTGTAGAGGCGGCCGGTGATGGAGACGGTGTCGCCCACGTGAAGCGAGCGGATGGTTTGTTCGTCGGTGGGAGTGGCCAGCTTTACGAGTGCCATGGAAATCCTCAGTAGAACTTCATCGTCACCGGTGCCGTGACTCTCAGCACCGCTTCCTGTTTGAACCTTCGTTTGTATTCCGTCGCGATCTCGCGGATCGCCGCTTCGGACGCTTCGTCGCGCTTGTGTTCGACTTCGACGACGTGCACGCGCTCCCGGGCGATCTGACCATCGGCACCGAGCCACTGTCCGTTTCCGTCGAGCACGGTCAGGCCGTCCTTGAACCTCGGCGTGACGACATCCTTCATGAACGTCGCCCAGTCGCTGTCGGAGACGGTGCCACCGCCCGGAATGTCCGTGCCGAAGAAGAGTCGATCGCCAATGACTGCATCCGTGGCGCAGCCGGAGGCGAGCATCAGAAAGGCGACGAGCGCCGCGCGGCGCGCTAGTAGAGCCATTCGCTCACGCTTCCGCTTGCATCGAGGTTGGCGCCGCGCCGGCGATAGGCCCAGCACATGTACGCAATGGAGACGAAGAACGAGGCCGGCAGGCGATTCTGCTTGCCGATCTTGCAGGCGAGCAGCGTCGTCTTTCCGCCAAAGCCCATCGGGCCGATGCCCGACTGATTCGCTTTGTCGACGACGCGCTGCTCGAGCTCTGCGAGCACCGAGTCTTCGTTCGTGTCGTCGAGCTCGCGCAGGAGCTGTTCTTTCGCGAAGCCATAACCCGTGCCGCGATCTCCGCCGATGCAGACGCCGAGGATGCCGGGGCCACAGCCCTGGCCCTGAGCGTTGAGGATGCAGTCGAGGATCGCGTTCTCGACGCCGGCGAGATCGCGGCCGCCGAGCTTCGGATCGGGCAACGAGTACTGCGCATTCATGTTCTCGCAGCCGCCGCCCTTCAGCATCAGCTTCACTTCGACGTGCGGTTCGCGCCATTGATGGAAATGAAAAACAGGCGAGCCGGGGCCGGTGTTGTCGCCGGTGTTCTTCCCGGTGATCGAATCGACGCTGTTTTGCCGCAGATACCCTTTGCGCGTCGCCTCGCGCACCGCCTCGGTCGCGGTCTCCTCGAACTCGATCTGGTCGTAGCCGATCGGCGTGTGGACATAGAAGAGGATCGTGCCGGTGTCCTGGCAGAGCGGCAGCGAGCTGTCGCGAGCTAACCCGATGTTGCACCCGATGACATCGAGCGCGACGTCGGCGTTCGAGCCGGGCGCTTCCTGTTTGCGCGCAGATGTCACCGCGCGGACGACATCGTCCGGAAGAATGGTCGACGTGCGCCGGATGAGCTCGAGGATCGATTCGAATAGCGCGGATTGTGTGCGGACTTCGCGAAGAGGGGCTGTGGCAGTCATGCAGTGATCTCCAACGGGCGTTCTATACGACGTAATCCATTACGTCGCAAGCGCTATCATCACCGGCCATGCTCAGAGAGAAGCTGATGCAGCACGAGCCGGTCGATGGATTCCGCTGGCGGAGCCATGAGGTCTCTCGGATCGAGGGCTTCAGCGATGCCGTCTTCGGCTTCGCCGTGACACTCCTCATCGTCTCGCTCGAGGTACCGCGAACGTCGACGGAGCTCATCGCGACGATGCGCGGGTTCGGCTCATTCGTCATCACGTTCGTGATGCTCACCGGCATCTGGCGCGCTCAGTACACATTCTTTCGCCGCTACGGCCTCGAGGATCGCGTGACGGTGACGCTGAACCTCGTCCTGCTCTTCACGGTGCTCTTCTTCGTCTATCCGCTGAAGTTTCTCTTCGGTGTCCTGCTGAGCGACCCTCGCATGCACGGCATGATCGAGTCGTCGCATGGCCTCGTGCGCGTCGTGCTCCCCGAGCACAAGAAGTGGATCTTCGTCATCTTCGCCACCGGATACACCGCGGTGTTCGGCGTCTTTGCAGCGCTCTACCACCACGCATACAAACAGCGCGAGAAGCTGGAGCTCAACGAGTTCGAGGTCTACGAGACGAGACACAGCGTGCGGCGGATGCTCGTGGTGATGTGCATCGGGATGACTTATTTTGCGGTCGCGTTCACCGAGTCATTGCCGGAGCGCACTCCGCAGGAGGCGCGGATCGCGCTGATCGTGAGCGTCGTCATGCTCACGGTTCTTGCCGTGCTCATGGGAACACTCTTGCGCTGGGCCAGACATCGAAGCAAGGTTCGCAAGGAGTGGCTGTCGCGCCCGGAGTAAGGGGGAACCGACAGGCGAGGGCGCCTGTCCTCCACAGGATGCGTTCTTGCAGCAACGGAATTCGTGGCAAATATTGCCGGTTTAGCAATGTGAGTCAGGTTGACTCAATGCGAGGCAAACCATGAATTTCAATAAGCTTACGGTCAAGGCCCAGGAGGCGATCTCCGAGGCGCAGAACCTCGCCCGCGGTGCGGGCAACCCCGAATTCACTCCGGAGCATCTCCTTCTTGCCCTCCTTCGGCAGGAGGGTGGGATCGTTACGCCGATCATCACCAAGCTCGGGCTGAACCCCGGCGCGATCGAAACCGAAGTCGCGGCCGAAGTCGGCAAGTACTCCAAGGTCGGCGGCGCATCGGCTGAGCCGATGATTGGTTCTTCACTCCGCAAAGTCTTCGACGCCGCGTTCAAGTCGGCCGACGATTTCAAAGACGAATACGTTTCCACCGAACACTTTCTCATCGGCATCACTGAGACGAAGGAATCGAACGCCGCGCAGATCCTGAAGCGTCACGGCGTCGTCCGCGATGCGGTGCTGAAGGCGTTGCAGTCGGTGCGCGGTACGCAGCGCGTCACCGATCAGAATCCCGAGGCGAAGTATCAGGCGCTCGAGCGTTATGCCCGCGACCTCACGCAACTCGCGCGGCGCGGCAAGCTCGATCCCGTCATCGGACGCGATGAAGAAATTCGCCGCGTCATCCAGGTGCTCTCCCGCAGAACGAAGAACAATCCCGTGCTCATCGGCGAGCCGGGTGTCGGCAAGACGGCGATCGTCGAAGGACTCGCTCGTCGCGTCGTCGAAGGCGATGTGCCCGAGGGTCTGAAGAACAAGCGCGTCGTCGCGCTCGACCTCGGCGCGATGATCGCGGGCGCGAAGTACCGTGGCGAGTTCGAAGACCGGCTGAAGGCGGTCATCAAGGAAGTCGAAGAGTCGGAGGGTGAAGTCGTCCTCTTCATCGACGAGCTGCACACGCTCGTCGGCGCCGGCGCGGCCGAGGGGGCGATGGACGCGTCGAACATGCTGAAGCCGGCGCTCGCGCGCGGCGAACTGCGCGCGATCGGCGCAACGACGCTCAACGAATACCAGAAACACATCGAGAAGGACGCGGCACTCGAACGGCGCTTCCAGCCGGTGTTCGTCGGCGAACCGACGGTCGAGGATGCGATCGCGATTCTTCGAGGCCTCAAAGAGCGTTACGAAGTTCATCACGGCGTGAAGATCCAGGACTCGGCGATCGTTTCCGCGGCGACGCTGTCGCATCGCTACATCACGGATCGCTTCCTGCCCGACAAGGCGATCGATCTGATCGACGAAGCAGCGTCGCGCCTGCGCATCGAGTTGACCTCGATGCCACAGGAGATCGACGAGCTCACGCGCCGCATGACGCAGTTGCAGATCGAGAGGCAGGCGCTCTCGAAAGAGAACAACGTCGTTTCGAAAGAGCGCCTCGGCGTCATCGAGAGCGAGATTGCGGAGCTGCAGACGAAGATCGCCGCGCTGAAGGCACAGTGGGAGAACGAGAAGGGCGTCATCGCGCAGATCAACGACTTGAAGAAGAAACTCGAAGATGCGCGTGAGGCTGCAAATCGTGCGGAGCGCGAAGGCGATCTGAGCCGCGCGGCCGAAATGCGCTACGGACAGGTGCCGCAGCTCCAGCGCGATCTCGATGCCGCTTCGGCGAAGCTCGCCGAGATGCAGAAGAGCGGTGCGCTCCTTCGCGAAGAAGTGACCGACGAAGACATCGCCGAGATCGTGTCGAAGTGGACCGGCGTACCGGTCACCAGGATGCTCGAGTCCGAGGTGCAGAAGCTGGTTAGGATGGAAGAGCGGCTGAAGCAGCGCGTCATCGGGCAGGAAGAAGCGATCACCGCGGTGTCAAACGCCGTGCGCCGTTCACGGGCAGGTCTCAAGGATCCGAATCGTCCGATCGGCTCGTTCATCTTCATGGGACCGACGGGCGTCGGCAAGACGGAGCTCGCGCGTGCACTCGCGGAGTTTCTCTTCGACGACGAGAACGCCATGGTGCGCATCGACATGTCGGAGTACATGGAGCGTCACGCCGTGGCGCGGCTCATCGGCGCGCCTCCGGGATACGTCGGCTACGAAGAAGGCGGCCAGTTGACCGAGGCGATTCGCCGGCGGCCGTACGCCGTGGTGCTCTTCGACGAGATCGAGAAAGCGCATCCGGAAGTGTTCAACGTGATGCTGCAGATCCTCGACGACGGCCGACTCACGGATTCGAAGGGCCGGGTCGTCGACTTCAAGAACACGGTCATCATCATGACGTCGAACACCGGCGCCCAGTACATCTTCGAATATCAGAAGTCGGCGCAGTCGCCGGCGCAGGAAGAGGAGATGCGGCGCAAGGTCGAGGAGGAACTGCACCGGCACTTCCGTCCGGAGTTTCTCAATCGCATCGACGACATCATCATCTTCCATGCGCTCACGCTCGGTCAGCTCAAGCGGATCGTGGAGGTGCAACTGAAGAATCTGTCGAAGACGATCAGCGCGCGCGGCCTCTCGCTCGACGTGAGCGAAGCGGCGAAGGATGCGCTCGCGCATCAGGGCTACGATCCGGCGTTCGGAGCACGCCCGCTCAAGCGCGCACTGCAACGTCAGATCATCGATCCGCTCGCGATCAAGCTGCTCGAGGGCTCGTTTCATCAGGGCGACACCGTGTTCGTGAATGCGACCGGCGATGGACAGGTCGAGTTGTCACTGAACCCCGAGCCGATGTCTGTGCATTAATCATGTGAGGGGATCCTTCGCTGCGCTCAGGCTGACCGACGCGGCGAAGGATCCCAGCCAATCAGAACCTGAATCGCACTCTCGCAGCGAACGTCAGCGGATCGACTTTGATCGCATCGAAGATCACGCCGCCCTTTTCATTCGCACTCCATGGGACACACTTGAATTCCGTCAAGACGTTGTCCGTCAGACGGATGTTCGCGCCGGCGGCCGCTGCCCACGTCGTCTTCGATTCCAGATCGACCTTCGAAGGATCGCCCGGCTCGCTGAACGCACCTTTGAACTTGAAATCGGTGATGTGCGCGACGACGACTACAGTGAGAACCGCGCCGCGCGCAGGGAGTGCCACTCGCCGAAGCCGTATAGCTCGTTGCGTCGAGCTTCCGGCGTTGAACGAGACCGGCGCGCCCGGCTCGCTCAGATTCACATCGGCCTTGATCTTCTGCAGGGAATAGCGTCGCCTCGCTTGAACACCAGTGGCCTGAAAATCGGTTACCGTTAACGTCACTCACAAGATCATGTTGGCAACCTGTCTGCTGCTTGCCGCCATGACGGCCACGACTCCGCGGCCCATGGAGTACATCTACCATCCGCCCGAGTCGGCGCTCGACGTTCGCTATCAATACCACTGGGAAATTCTCCGCACGGCGCTCGAGAAGACGATTCCAAAGTGGGGACCTTACCGCTTCGTTCCTTCCGGACCGATGACGGAGCAGCGCCAGGCGTTCGAATTGAAGAACGCGACCGGCAAGCTGACGGTCATGTATCTCAGCACGACGCTAGAGTTCGAGCAGACGCTCACGCCCGTTCGCATCCCCGTCGACAAGAACCTCGGCGGCTACTGCGTTTTCCTGATTCGAAGAGAAGACAAAGAGCGCTTCGCGAACATCCGCACGCTCGACGACCTGCGACCATTCCGTTTCGGTCTCGGCCTCGGTTGGATCGACGTCGGAATCCTCCGCAACAGCGGATTCCAAGTGGTGACCGGCTCGGACTACGACGGCCTGTTCGAGATGCTGGCGCAGAAGCGATTCGACATCTTTCTGCGCGCGGCGACCGAAGTCCTCGACGAATACGAGCAGCGACGGAAGAAGCTCCCAGATCTCTACATCGAGGACAGCATCGTCTTTTACTACCCGCTGCCGATGTACTTCTGGTTTCCGAAGACCGACGACGGACGCCGTCTCGCCGCGCGCGCCGAGGAAGGAATGCGGATGATGATCGCGGACGGCACCTACGATCGCATCTTCGACAAGTATCAGCACAAAAAAATCCTCCGCCTTCATCTGAAAACTCGCCGACTGTTCAGCATCCCCAATCCGAATCTCGGCCCGGAAACTCCGTGGAAGGAGAAGCGTCTCTGGTTCGATCCGGAGACGTACAAGTGAAACGCGTATCGGTAACGGTTGTCGTCGCGGCGCTTCTCGTTGCGGTCACCACGCTCGTTCTCGGCGGCCTCGGAGCGTTTGCCTACACCTCGCGGCGCAACGAACAACTGCTTCGACTGCGGCGCGTGACGCAAGGCCAGACCGAAGAACTGGCGACGGCGCTTGCGCTGCCGGTGTGGAACATCGATCGCCCGCAGATCGACAAAGTCCTCGACAGCCAGGCAATGAACCCGCCGATCGAAGGAGTTGTTGTGCATGCGGCGGGGCATGTCCATGCGCGCATACGCGACGCTCATCGAAATTTCGTTCCGTCTGATGACGGCGTCCTCAACGCGACGGGTCTCATCGTTGCGGAACGGCCGATCGTCTTCGGCACGGAAGTAATCGGGAACGTAAAGCTGTATATGACGCCGCGGCTCATCGAGGCCGAATTGCGCAGGTCATTGCTGCAGACCGCGATCGCGATTCTGCTGGTCGACGTTCTTCTCGTCTTGTCGATCTACCTCGTGCTCTGGCGCGTTGTTCTGCGCCCGCTCGTATCGATCGAGCGATACGCCGTAGCGGTGAGTGCGGGCGTCGATGCGCCGACGGCGAAACCGGCGACGACCACGGAGCTCGAGCAACTGCGTCTCTCGATCGAAACGATCGTGCAGCTTCTTGATGGGCGCGAAAAGGCGATCAAGCAGGAGAAGGATTTCACCGAGACGGCGCTCAATGTCATGCGCGAGTTCTTCTGGGTGCAGGACCGTAACGCCCGATTCATCCGCTGGAATCAGAAGTTCGTCGACCAGTTTGGGCCGGAGCCGCTGCAGAGAACCGATCGCTATATTCTCAATCACCTCGTCCATCCGGACGATCGAGCACTGATGTTCGAAAGCGGCCAGCGAGTCTTCGAGGGAGGGACTGAGGAAATCGAGGTTCGCTATTTCGACGGCGATCAGCTTCGCTACATGGATCTCGGCGCGCGCCGAATGGTGGTCGACGGCGAGCCCTATCTCGTTGCAACGGGGATGGACGTTACCGACAAGAAGGTCGCGGAAACGGAACAGGCGAGACTGCGGCAGGTGATCGCACAGTCCGCGATCGAATGGCGGCAAACGTTCGATAGTGTTGAAACGCCGATCGTGATTGTCAGCGCCGATGGAACGATCCTCCGGTTGAACGAGCCGGCGATGGATCTGATACGGCGGGCTAACGACCAATTGCCATCGAATCTATCGGATCTGAAGAGCAGCCCGTGGACGGTTGCTTCTGAATTGCGCGGGGGGATCGCGCACGATGATCGCGGTCATTCGTGGGACGTGCGAGTCACGCGACTCTTTTCGGACGCCGATGACCGGTCGTTGATCATCGTCTTCTTCGACATCACCCGTATCGTGGCACTTCAGGAATCGTTGCGGCGAAGCGAAACGACGACAGCGATGGGGAAGCTCGTCGGCGGTGTCGCTCACGAAGTTCGCAATCCGCTCTTCGGCATTTCTGCCACGCTCGATGCTTACGGAGACGAGATGAATACGCCGGAGCTGCGGGAGATGTCCGCAACGCTCAAGGAACAGGTTGGCCGGCTCTCGCGACTGATGCGCGAGCTTCTCGAGTTCGGCAAGCCGGTAGCTGTCACACGACACGCGGCTGCACTGGAACCCCTCATCGAAGAGGTGATCGCAAGCCGCCGGCGTGAGGGTCGCGAGAAGGAAGTTGACGTACGCAATCTCATTGAGGAATCTGTTCCGCGCTTCCCGATGGATCGCGACCGTCTCATTCAGGTCTTCGAGAACCTCGTCGACAACGCGCTGCAACACGCGCCGCGCAGTTCGGCGATCGCGATCATCGGACGGCCCGTGCTGCACGCGGGACGCAACTGGGTCGAGATTCGCGTCGAGGACCAGGGGCCGGGATTCCCTGGCGGCGAGCTCGAACAGGTGTTCGAGCCCTTCTTCACACGGCGCGAGCACGGCACTGGTCTCGGCCTCTCGATTGTGCGCAAGATCATCGAGGAACACGAGGGGAGCGTGACTGCAGAGAACCGCCAGGAGGGTGGCGCGAGAGTCACGATTCGTCTGCCGGTTTGAGCGAAGGCATTGTCATACCGCGATCGCGAGCGGCACACGCGGCTCCAAGGTTCCACCAACCCGGAAGAAGCCAACGAGGTTCTGCAGCCCTTCTGCCTGGGCCGCCATTTCTTCTGCTGTCGATGCAAGCTCTTCAGCGGCGGACGCATTACGCTGCGTCACCTGCTCGACCTGCGTCAATGAACGGTTGATCTGCGCGACACCGCTGGCCTGTTCACGCGACGCAGCAGCGACTTCCTGAACCAGTTGCGCCGTCTTGCGGATCGCGGGTACGAGCTCACCAAGCAACGCCTTCGAATGATCCGCTACGCGAACGCTCGAGGAAGCGAGGTGACTGATCTCGCGCGAGGAGGCCTGACTCCGCTCGGCCAGCATGCGAACCTCGGTCGCGACGACGGCGAAGCCTCGGCCATGCTCACCCGCACGCGCGGCCTCGATCGCAGCGTTCAGTGCGAGGAGATTCGTCTGGTACGCGATCTCCTCGACGATCGTGATCTTTTCTGCGATCGACTTCATCGCGTCGACGGTTTCCAGCACGGCCTTGCCGCTCTCCGCCACATCGTTCGAACCCTTCGTCGCCATCGCTTCGGTTTGATGGCTGTTGTCCGCATTCTGAGCGATCGAAGCGTTCATCTGCTCGAGGCTCACGGTCGTCTCCTGCACGGCCTCGGCCTGCTGGATGTTGCCGGTCGACACGCTCTGCGCAGTCGACGAGAGCTGTGCCGCTGCCGTTGCGAGCGACGCGGCCGCCGTCCGGACTTCGCCGATGATTTCGCTGAGGCGCGCGATCATCTGCTGCAAAGCCTGTCCGAGAACATCGCGATCCGATCGCGGAGTCAGCGCGACGCCGAGATCGCCGGCAGCAATACTCGACGCGGCCGCAGCCATCATCGTGTTGGCGTCGATCATCGCCTGCATCGACATCAGCAGACGCGCCGTCTCGTCGCGGCCATGCACCTCGAGACTCTGCAGAGTGTCCCCGAGCGCCAGGCGATCGGCCACACGCACTGCCTGCAGGACAGGAACGGTGATGCTGCGCGTGACACCGAACGAGATCAGTGTCGCGATGACGAACGCGAGCAACGCGACGAGCGTGGTGATGTTCCGCGCGCTCTTCTCGACAGAGAGGATCGTCCGCTTCTTTTCCTGCATCCGCTTTGCGGTGTTGGACCGCAGCGTATCGACGATTTCCTCGACGGAACGAATCTGCGCCTTCACGGGAGCGATCGCCGCATTGCCCATCGCCGGCGAGTTGATTTCGCCCTGTTCGATGCGCCTCGCGATCTCCTCCATCATCGAGACGTAGGCGCCCACGTCCGTCCGGATGCGGGCGATGAGCGCACGGTCCTGTTCGTTGCGATCGATGCGCTCCAGATCATTGAGCTTCCCGTCCAGCGAGAGACGCGCGGACTCCCACTTGCCGCGGTACTCCTGCTGCTTCGAAGAATCGCCGACGTTCAGGAACAAGTCCTTCTCGAATCGCCGCAGTTCCAGGACGCCGGCGTGCACGTCGTCTGCCGTCGTGCTGATGGCGTAGTCGACATTCAGTGCGTATTGGACCGTGTCGACGGTTGAAGTGAGTGCCCACTGTCCGGCGACCGCCACGGCCACGACGAACAGGAGCACGCTGGAAAAGCCGAGGAAGAGTCTTTTGCCGATGGAAATCTGCTGCAACATATAGTTAGTCCTTTCCTGTTGGCTCAACGGATCCGTAAACGCGATGCCGCCGTGAGAATCTCGCCGGCAACGCATGGAAGTGGAACGATGTGATCGACACCGCCGCGGACGATGGCTTCATGTGGCATCCCGAAAACCACACACGTGGCCTCGTCCTGGGCGATGGTGATGGCTCCGGCGTCGTGCATTTCGCGCATTCCCGTGGCGCCGTCGTCACCCATGCCGGTGAGAATCACTCCGACCGCGTTTGCGCCGGCCGACTGCGCGACCGAGCGAAAGAGCACGTCGACACTCGGCCGGTGCCGGGCCACCGGCGGGCCATCCTTGAGATGGACACGGTATTCCGCACCATCGCGATACACCATGAGATGCCGATTCCCGGGAGCGATCAGCGCGCGTCCGTCGAAGATGCGATCGCCGTCCGCCGCTTCCTTCACTTCGATCCGGCAGCTCTGATCGAGGCGTTTCGCGAACGCCGCGGTAAAAACCTCCGGCATGTGCTGCACAATCACCATGCCCGGCGCGTCTGGAGGAATCTGCTCCAGAATCTCGCGCAGCGCCTCCGTTCCGCCGGTCGACGCCCCAATCGCAACGACCTTCTTCGTCGTGATCCGCAACGCCGGTTTCGTGCGCGGCACGATGAGGTCCGGTGCGTGCTTGGGCTGCACAGCAGAAACGATGCGCCGCCGGCAACGCGCCGATGCTGCACCACGCACCGTCTCGATCAACCTCTGGGCCGAGTCGGTAAGAAACTCGTGCAGTCCGATGCTCGGTTTCGGCACGATGTCGACCGCCCCTTCCTCCAGCGCACGGATCGCAGTCTCCGTTCCCGGTCCGGCGAGTGCCGAGCAGACGACGACAGGGATCGGAGTCTCTGCCATCAGCTTCCGGAGGAACGTGAGACCGTTCATCCGCGGCATCTCGATGTCGAGCAGGATGACGTCAGGTCTCTGCTTCGCGATCTGCGTAAATGCGATGATCGGATCCGATGCGACGCGCACGTCGAACGCCCGCGCAGCACGGGCGATCGCGATCATCGTCTGCCGCATGACCGCGGAATCGTCGATGACAAGCAGATTCGTTTTCATTTGCGATACACCGATGGTCCTGCGTTCACGAGGCTGTGCGGAATGCCGGTCAGGCTCTCCGCAAGGCCAAGAAAGAGAAGTCCTGAAGGAGCGAGCTGCTGCGTGAGGCGCTCGACGACGCCGGCCTTCGATTGCCGGTCGAAGTAGATGAGGACATTGCGGCAGAAGATCAGATCGAACCCGCCCTTCATCCCGTAATCGCGATCATTCAGGTTGATCTGCCGGAAATCGATCATCGATTTGAGCTGCGGCTGCGCCCGCATCCGCGATGCCTCCCCGGCGACCCCACGCAGCATGTAGGCGCGCAGGTATTCGCGCGGAATGTCGCGTGAGCGCTCGATCAGCCAGACACCGTCACGCGCGGTCGCCAGGACTTTCGTCGAGAGATCGGACGCGATGATCTTTACAGACCAGCCGTCCTGCGACGGCAGATGGGTCGCGAGTGTCATGGCGAGCGAGTACGGCTCTTCACCCGTGGAACAGGCAGCGCTCCAGACGCGGATCGACTTGGGAATCGCGCCCGCAGCTGCGCGCTCTCTTAGCGTCGGCAGATACGACCGCTCGAGAAAGTCGAACTGCTTTGCCTCGCGAAAGAAACGTGTCTCGTTCGTGCAGATGTTGTCGATCATCTGCGAGAGTTCTCCGCCGGTGTTCGCCGACACCAAGTCGTAGTACGAGGAGAAATCGCTGAGACCAAGCACGCGCAGCCGGCGGGTGAGACGGCCACTCACCAGAGCCTTCTTCGTGTCGGCAAGAAAGATTCCCGCTTCGCGATAGATGAGGTTCTGCAGTAGGCGAAACTCGCGATCGGACAACGCGCGAATGGTCTCGAGCGATTCCATCTCTACTCTCCCACGGCCAGCGCTTCGGCATCGGCGCCGTCTTCATCCGCCACGGACGAAGCGGCAAGCAACTCGTGCGAAGACAGAACGCGTTCGATGTCGAGCAGAAGAACGAACTTCCCTTCGCCTGCACACATCCCAAGCAGGCAATCAATGCGGACACGCGGACCGAATGCGGGCGGCGGCTGAATCTGCGCGGCCGTCAGGTCGATGACCTGATGAACCGACTCCGCCATCACACCCATGACCAGGCGCACGTCATCGATACGAACTTCGACGATGACGATGCAGGTGCGGCGCGTGATCTCCGTCGGCGCGAGGCCGAACTTCACTGCGAGATCGACGACAGGAACGACTGCACCGCGCAGGTTGTGCACACCGCGGATCCACGACGGCGCGCCGGGAACCTTCGTGACGGCGCCGCACTCGATGATGTCCGTCACCTGCAGAATGCTGACGGCATACTCCTCGCCGCCGATGAAAAACGTCAGATATTGATCGACTGTCTTCGTTTCGGAATTCATGGCTGCTCCTAGAAGTGCGTGTAATCCGTGTACGAGTTGGCAACGCTCGTCTTCGCAGTCGCCGGAGCGGGCACCAACCGAGGCGCGTGGATCGAAGCAATCTTCGCCGGCACTGGAGGCACCTGCGGCTTCCGAATCTGCGTCATGTGCGGAGCTTGCGAGGACGAACCGTCGATGCTGAAGAATGCGATCGTCTGCTGCAGTGCCTCGGCCTGCGACGCCATCTCTTCGGCTGTCGACGCCAACTCTTCGGATGCCGACGCGTTGCGCTGTGTAACCTGATCCACCTGGGACATCGCGCGATTGATCTGTGCGAGGCCCGAGGACTGCTCGTTGGATGCAGCCGCAACCTCGCGCACGAGATCCGACGTCTTGCGAATCGTGGGAACGAGCTCGACGAGCAGTTTGCCGGAGCGCTGGGCAACATCGACGCTCGACGAAGCGAGACCACCGATGTCCTTCGCCGCCGCCTGGCTGCGCTCTGCAAGCTTCCGCACTTCGGTTGCCACGACCGCGAACCCGCGTCCGTGCTCACCCGCGCGCGCCGCTTCGATCGCTGCATTCAGCGCAAGCAGATTCGTCTGATATGCGATCTCTTCGATGACCGAGATCTTGTCGGCGATATCGGCCATGGCCTTGACTGCGGCTGTGACTGCTTCGCCACTCTCTTCGGCATCCGACGCACCCTTGACCGCCATCTGTTCCATCTGACGGCTGTTGTCGGCGTTCTGACCGATCGATGCACCGACCTGCTCCAGGCTCGCGGTCGTCTCCTCGACGGACGCGGCCTGCTCGCTCGTGCCCTGCGCGAGCGTCTGCGACGTTGCGGAAACCTGTGCTGCGGCGGATGCGAGTGCCGATGCACCTGCGCGGACTTCCGCGATGACCTGCGTCAGCTTCGTCACCATCGCGGCCAGCGCGTGACCAAGAGCGTCGCGCTCACTACGTACCGGAACCTTCACGGCGAGATCGCCGGCGGCGATTGCCGATGCTGCAGAGATGACGTGCCTGGTCGACTCGACCATCTCGCCCATCGCGCGCAGCAACTGGCCCGGTTCATCATTGCGATCGCTGTCGATTTCGATTGCCGTGTCTCCGATCGCGATCTTCTTCGCAGCGGCGACACTCGCGTTCAGCGGACGAACGATGCCGGCCACGATCAGTCCGCCGAACAGCATTGCCAGCAGAACACCGATCACGATGCTCGAGACGGCAATTGCGCGTACGGTGTTGTAGCGAACCAGCGCCGACTCGTACTCCTGCTTCGCAACAACGAGCTGAAGATCGACGAGCCGGCCGATGACGTCGCTGACGGGATCGGTCGTTGGATACAGTTCCGCTGCCGTGAACTTCACCAGCGCGTCATGATCCTGGCTGCGGATGATCGTGCGAAGGCGCTCGATCGAACGATCGGCCTCTCCCATCAGCGGCTTCGCTTCACCGACGAGCTTCGATTCTTCGTCGACCAGCTTCGTGGCCAGGTAGGCCGACCAGTTCTCGGCGATGATCCGCTGCGCGTTCGCCAGCCGCCGCTCCGCTTCCTGATTCGACACGGCGCCGTCACGCGTCTTATGCGCGGTATCCACGACGTCAATGCCGTATGCATCCGAGATCGCGTTCAGCTGCTTGAGCGGAACGACGCGATCGCTGTAGACGGTGGCCATGCCCTCATTTGCGGCAGCCATCCCGCGCAGCCCCATGAAGCCAACGCCAATGAGGAGAATCGATAGAAATCCGATGAGCAGGAACAGACGAGTACTGATGCGGAGGTTGTTCAACATGCAGAGCCTTCTTTCTTTGAAAAATGCTGCGCTCAGATGCGCGTGAGGATTTCGGAGACGTCCAGGATGAGAGCTACACGTCCGTTCGCCAGGATCGACGAGCCGACGATTCCGGGCGAATGCCGGAGATTTCGATTGAGAGGTTTCATGATCGATTGACCACTGCCGAACAGCCTGTCGATCACCAGGCCCGCGCAGCCGCGCGCGTGCTGAACGACGACGACGTTTTCTCTGGCCTGCGGAGCGGCGTCGAGCTGAAAGAGATGGCGAAGACGAATGTAGGAGAGAGGCGCGCCATGCCACTCGATCACGCCCATCAGCTCGTCCGCGGATTCGCGCGGCATCTCCATGCACTCGAGCACTGCATCCATCGGAATGACGTACGTTTCGCTGCCGACGCCCACGGAAAAGCCCTCGATCAGCGTCAGCGTGAGCGGCAGATGAATCGAGAGCGTCGCTCCTTCTCCTTTGACCGAATCGATCTGAATCGATCCACGAAGAAGCTCGACATTCTTTCGAACGACGTCGAGTCCGACACCGCGGCCGGAGATCTCCGTCACCGCAGCGGCAGTGGAGAAGCCGGCCGAGAAGATCAGGCCGAAGAGCTCCTGGCGCGACAGACGCTCGGTGTCGATGCCACGCGCTTTCGCACGCTCCGCAATGCGCATCTCATCGAGACCGGCACCATCGTCCGCGATCCGGATCACGACGCCTGCCGCACCGCGGCTCGCGGAAATGCGAATGGTCCCCGCGGCAGGTTTTCCGCTCGCGACCCGCTCGTCCGGCGTCTCGATGCCGTGATCGATCGCGTTGCGCACCATGTGCGTGAGCGGATCCTTGAGGTTCTCGATGACGGTCGTGTCGACTTCGACATCCTCACCGTCGATCACGAGATTCACCTGCTTACCGACCGATGCAGCAACGTCGCGAACGACGCGATGAAAGTGCATGAAGGCCGGCCCAACTGGAACGAGTCGAACGCCGATCACGGTCTCCTGCAGATCGAAGCTCAGACGATCCAGCTCACGAAGTGCATCGACCGCTTTCTCGCCGGCGTTCGTCCCTTCGATGAGCTGGGTGACGTGACTGCGCGCAACGGCGATCTCACCCACGAGATTCAGCATGCGATCGAGCTTGTCGAGACCGACGCGCAGGCTGCGTCGGGCACGATTGCCACTCGGCAGCGAATCGACGAGCGCCTTCTGCTGCTCGTTCAGCGTCTCGCCGCCGGCGACCACGCACGAAACAAGTGCGCGCAACACATCCACCGTGTCGAGCATCTCGCTGACGCGAACGGGCGTCGGCTGGATCTCTCCACGCCGCATTGCATCGAGCAACTCCTCCATCGAATTCGCGGCATCCGTCAGCTGATCGAACTGAAGGCACGAAGCATTGCCCTTCATCGTGTGCGCTGCGCGGAAAATTTCGTGGAGCAGCTCGTCGTTGTCGGGCGTCTGCTCGAAGACGACGAGAAGCTGCTCGAGCCGGTCGAGAACTTCGTCCGCCTCGGCGACAAAGACCTGCACGAGCTCCTCGCGATCGGCTTCTGTGATTCCAAAGACAGTCACGGCAATCTCCTCTAGATGAACGACAGCCAGGCCGTTCCCTGGTCGGCGTGAAAGCGAAGCTTCCGTCCCCGCTCACCGCCGACGTTGGCTTCGATGACTTCGATCCCGCGATGCGAGAGGAAGTCGAGTGCGAGCTCGACGTTCTTCTGACCGAGGTGCGACGTGGAGCGCATCTGCTCGAACATGCAGGCGCCGCCGAATACGCGTGCGTGAAGGCGGTTGCGCCTGGCGCCGGCGCCGAGCACCTTGTTCAGCAACTCTTCCATCGCATAGGTTCCGAAGCGCGCTGATTTCCCGCCGTTTGCAGTTTCCTGAGGCAGCATGAAGTGATTCATTCCTCCGACTCCTTCTTCTTCATCCCAGAGACAGACGGACACGCACGAACCGAGAATCGTCGTGAGCGCGGTGGGCGTGAGCGCGACGTACAGATGTCCAGGCTGGACGTAGTGCGTGAGGCGAGTCACGGGTGCTGGCTCCGGCCACGCGCTCATGCCGGCACCCCGGCCAGGCGCGTGCAGTAGAGCGAGGTCGCAGCGTGTGCGCTGAGAAGATCGAACAGCTCGAAGTCGACCGCTTCGAGACCGCTCTTCTGCGCCAGCAGCGAGAAGATCGCGATCACACCGACGACGTGATCATCCAACTTCAGCGGGATGCATGCCGTTAGCTTCTGTTCGTGATCCTCCGCTTCCAGGAGCGACTGACCAGCGACGAACCGAGCTCCACTCTGCGCGACGAGGCCGATGACACCCTTGCCTGACGGAACGGTCTTCCATGCTTCCGCATCGATGCCGAACGAGTCGGCGAGCGTGAGCTGGTCATCCTGGAGCTCGAAGATCGCCAGCTCTTCCGAGCCGATCAGATTGATCACGATCTCCTTGACCGCGTCGAGGACGCGCTGGCGATCGAGCGTGCCGTGCAGTTGGTAGCTCGCGACGTAGAGGTTCGCGAGATTCGTGTTCTGCTGCTCGACTTCGATGTACTTCTCGGACGCGCGCTTGCTCTCTTCCTGAATGTGCGAGAGCAGCGCCTGCAGGCGATGGTTCTCATCGAGCAGCGACTGCACGTAGTCGCGCGCGTCGGTGATGATTTTCTGAATGTAGGGGCGCATTGGTTCGCTCATGTCGTTTTCCTTTGTGCGGGACGAGATGTCCTACGCGGCGTTCTGGCCGAGGATGTTCTGCAGTTTCGTGAGGAGCTCGAGACCGTTGATCGGTTTCGTGACGTAGTCAGTAGCCCCGTTGCGGAAAGCCGTCTCGATGTTGTGTTCTTCGGATCGGGTGGTGACCATCACGATCGGGATGTGCGCCGTGCGATGATCGTTGCGGATCGCGGCACACGCAGCGAGACCATCGAGGTTCGGCATCATGACGTCGAGCAGGATCACGTCGGGCTGCTCGAACTTCGCCATTGCAACCGCTTCGACGCCATCACGTGCAGTCACCAGCTCATAAGGCCCCTTTTGCAGAATCATCTTTTCCATCAGCAGCACCGTGTTGGAGTCGTCGACGAGGAGAACTTTCTTCTTGTTCATTGCTTGCACCTTTCGTACTGCGAATTGATTTCTGAGGCGGGTTTGCTCGGACCGAAGATCCAGCCCTGAATCTTGTCGATACCCAGTTCGACTACCGTGTTGAGATCGCTGACTTCTTCGATGCCTTCGGCGATGGGAGTCGCGCCACACGATTCCGCGAGCGTGACGATCGAACGAAGCACGGCCAGGCGATAGCGATCGTTGCTGCAACCGCTGACGACATAGCGATCGACCTTGAGGTGGTCGGGACGGCAGTCGACGACCATTCGATAGTTCGAGGCCGCGACACCGAGATCGTCGAGCGCGATACGGACACCGTGCGCACGCAGATCGTCCAGAGTCGTACGCAAGGTCTCCATCGACCACGGCGCGCGGTGTTCGACGATCTCCAGCATGATGCGATCGAGCGAGATGCCGAACGCACCCGCCAGCGTGTAGAGCATCTGCGTAAACTTCTCGACATTCGTCAGCGTCGATCCGTGGACATTGATGGAGATCGATGGTGACTCGGGCAGCTGCCTCGCCGCCGACAGCACCTCGCGGATGCAGATGAGATCGATCTGATCCTCTGCGCTTTTTCTCCGCGCATACTCGAAGAGCACATCGGGACGTTCCATGCTCGTGTTCTTCGGACCGCGCGCGAGCGCTTCGTATGCGTAGAGGCAAGGCTTCCCATTGCGCACGCAGACGATCGGCTGGAACTCGATGCGGATCGCACCCGGCTGGTGGAGACGTTCGAGCATGTTCATCTCGCACCTCCACCGAGTTGCGAGGCGAGGCGCGCGAGCTCGGCCAGCGGCTGCGGCTTGTGCAGCATCGCGGTTACACCGCGCCGATACGCTTCACGCTCGATTGCCATGGAGCCGTTCGCCGTCAGAAGAACTACGTTGGCCAGCGGCGATGTCGCGCGCAAATAGCGAATGATCTCGAGACCTTCTGTGCCGTTGTCCGACAGCGAGAGATCAGCGATGACGAGTGAGTACTCGATATGCGTCGCGAGGGCTTCGGCTTCTTCGAGCTCGCGCGCGCAATCGACCTGATAGCCGATGCGCCGGAAGTACCGTTCGATCGCGAAGAGGATCGTCTCTTCGTCGTCGATGATCAGGAGTCGTTGCTTGTTCACGGGCGCACATAAGAGCAACCCCGCTGCCGAACTGTGCCTAATGGCTAAGTCATTAGAACGATTCGAGTTCCAAATCTGCGGCGAATCGCTCGTGCGCCCGTCGTGCTGGTTTCAGCACACCAATTTCTAAAATTAGAACGCGCTATTCGCGAATCTTCGCGATAGTGATGCCGTGTTTGCGCGCCTTGTAGTACACCGCGCTGCGAGACACGCCGAGGCGCGCGGCCACGCGATCGATCACACCGTTCTCTTCGCGCAATACCTCTTCGATGTACGCGCGCTCGACGTCATCCAGAGTGCCGGAGCGCTTGACGGTGATGGTCGGCGATGTCGAAGGTGGTGAGAGCTCGACCGGCATCACGAACGATGAGGCGTCGAGAACATCTTCTCTCGATCGCAGCATTGCGCGCTCGAGAACGTTGCGCAACTCGCGAATGTTGCCAGGCCACTCGTAGCGCTTGAGCACGCGCTCGGCATCGTCTGTCAACGCAATGCGATTGCGGCCGAGATCGCGCGCGAGCCGCATGAGGATCTGCGCGGCAATGAGCGGGATGTCATCGCGACGCGCACGCAGCGACGGCACGAACAGCTCCAGCGTGCTGATGCGATAGTAGAGATCCTGCCGGAATCGCTGCTGCTCGACGAGCGAGCGGAAGTCGCGATGCGTCGCCGCGAGCAATCGCACATCGACGCTCCGATCCTTCACGTCGCCGAGACGGCGAAAGCGTTTCTCTTCGAGAACTTTCAAAAGACTCGCTTGCACTTGCGTGTCCATGTCGCCGATCTCGTCGAGAAACACCGTGCCGCGATGGGCGATCTCGAGGAGTCCCTGCTTCGTTGCAGTCGCGCCAGTAAATGCGCCCTTCTCGTGTCCAAAGAGCTCCGTCTCGAGAAACTCGCGCGAGATGCCGGCACAATTGAGATCGACGAACGCTTCGCCCGCGCGCCGTCCATTGCTGTGAATCCAGTTTGCGAGCACGGTCTTGCCGGTGCCGGTCTCGCCGTGGATCAACACGGGACTATCCGTCCGAAGAACCGCATCTGCTTTCTCGCGCAATTCGCGGATGACATCAGTCGCGCCGAGGAAGGGATCGACGGGCAGGCGAGCCTGCGGCGAGCTCGCACTGGCGAGAATCTGCCTCTGATTGCGCCGATTTTCGAGAATGCGATTGATGACGACGAGCAAGGCGTCCAGCTCGACCGGCTTCGTGAGAAATTGTTCCGCGCCGAGCTTCACCGCTTCGACCGCGGTGTCGATCGATGCGTATGCGGTGAGAACGAGCATCGGGACGTCGCTGATCGAGCGGAAATCGGGAAGGAGATCGAGCGCCGTTCCATCAGGGAGCCGGAAGTCGAGCACACAGAGGTCAGGCCCGAATGATCGGAACTTCGCTTTGGCTGAAGCGCAGTCACCCGCTTCCTCGACATCGAATCCTTTCGAAGTCAGAAATCGGCGGACGGCGAATCGAGGCACCGATTCATCGTCGACGAGAAGAACGCGAGGACGCAGCACTGCGCTTGATTCTAAACTGAGGGGCTTCGGCGATGATTGAGCAAGCTCAGATCTCCGTCATCCCGAGCGTTAGTCGAGGGACCCGAGTGGGCGGGGAGGCCCGAAGATCATGTCGCGCGCCTCCCACACACCCAGGTCCCTCGACTTCGCTCGGGATGACGGGGTTCGGTTCGCTGCAGAATCACCCATTGAAGTGTGTGAAGGTCCTAAACTCTTGCGATGAAGACTTTGATTGTTACCGGAGGCACCGGCGGTCTGGGCGAAACCGTCGTGCGCCATCTTTCGCGAACGTATCGCTGCATTCTTCTCTATCACTCGACTCCGCCGGAGAACCTCGAAGGAATCAAAGCGGATCTCAGCGATGAAGCGAGCGTGCGTGCAGCGATCTCGCAGATCGACGAACCCTACGGGCTCGTGCACCTCGCCGGCGGCTATGCAGGTGGTCGCGTATCGGAGACCACCAGCGACACCTGGCAGAAGATGATCGGGCTCAATCTCACGAGCTCGTTCGTCGTCATTCGTGAAACACTCGCGCGAATGAAACGCGATCGGCCCGGACGCATCGTCGCGATCAGCTCCGAGGCTTCGACGTCCAAGCTTGCAACTGCAGCGGCGTACACGATCTCGAAAGTGGGACTCAACACGTTGATCGAGCTCACGGCCGCCGAGCTCGCGGGCACCGGCATCACCGCCAACGCCTTGCTGCCCGGCTCACTCGACACGCCTGCGACGCGGAAGTTCATGCCGGACGCGAAACTCGTCTCACTCGATCACGTCGCGGCGACCATCGAGTTTCTGCTCTCCGATGCGGCAGCGAACATTACGGGCGCACTCATTCCGTTGAGGGCATCATGAGCCGCGGATTCATCTCAGCGCTCGCCGGTCTCGGGATCACGATCTACGCGTGGTTCGCGCACTCGATCTGGCCCGCCTGGCCATCGATCCTCGTCTTCGACAAGTTCGATCACGGCGGATTCGCGGAGCTCACGCATACAGGGCAGGCGATCGTCACGATTCTGCTCATTGCGCTGAATGTGGGAGTGTGGGCGGTGATCCTGCGCGCCGCGCTCTGGCTCATCGACCGGGCGTTACGACGGCGAGAATCGCCTTGATCAAATCCTCGGGCGCCTCGTCGATCGAAACCTGCGGCGCAGTGACCGTCGAGCGCGCCATCCGAATCGTCTCCTGATACGTCTCGAGGTACGCAATGCACGAGGGGCAGACCGCCATATGCCTGTCGAACTCGAACTTCCGTTCAGCCGATAGCTCACCGTCGAGATACTCGGCGAGGAAGCCGATGATCTCCGTGCACGGCAGATACGGGCGGTCGGCCATCAGGCGATTTCCCTCATGTATGGATCGAGCAGCGTACGCAGCGCCTGCCGCGCTCGGTGCAATCGGATCTTGACGGCGTTGGGCGTGACGCCGAGCATCTCCGCGACTTCTTCCGTCGACAACTCTTCGATGTCACGCAGCAGCAGCACGACTCGATAGGCATCGGGCAACTGCTCGATACAACGGCGGACGAGGCCGCATAACTCCATCCGTTGCAGGACCGTCTCGGCGGTCTCGCACCAGGGCATGCTCGGGGCGACCTGATGTCCGTCTTCGAGAAAGTTCGGCAGGTACTTCTCGATGTCTTCTTCGGGATGCCGCCGTTGCGAGCGCAGCTTCATCAGGCACGCATTCACCACGATGCGGTGCAGCCACGTCGAGATCCTCGCCGTCTCTTCGAAGCTGCCGATGGACTTGAATGCGGAAACGAATGCGTCCTGCAGCGCGTCGCGCGCGTCTTCCTCCGAGTGCATGAAGCGCCTCGCGACGCGGAGAAGAACGGGCGTCTGCGTGCGAACGAGCGTCTCGAACGCACCGGAGTCACCCTTTCGCAGCCGCGCGACAAGACTGTCGCCAGCTGCACTTTCCTGTCGCGACGTGAAGTTCATCAACATGCTCCGTCTCCTGATGGACGGAGTCTCGCCTCGGATGATCACGAAATTATCCGCGAAGGGTGGAGAAACGTAAAAAGAGGAGAGCTCAAGCATGCAACACCTGTCGCGCCGGCTCCGGCATCGGCTTGCCATAGATGAAGCCCTGCCCATAGTCACAGCCGAGGGCCGTGAGCCGGCGTACGTGGTTCACTGTCTCGACTCCTTCCGCAACCACCTCCAGATCGAGTTTGTGAGCGAGCGTGATGATCGTCTTCACCATCTCGTCGCTCCGCTTGTCGCGATGCATGTTTCCAATGAACGAGCGATCGATCTTCAGCATGTCGATCGGCAGATCGAGCAGATACGACAGCGATGAATAGCCGGTGCCGAAGTCATCGATGCAGAGCCGCGCGCCGAGCTCGCGAATGCTCGCGAAGATCTCCATCGCCGCCTCGGCATCTTCCATCACGACGCTCTCCGTGATCTCGAAGCGAAGCCGCCGCGCATCGACTGCGTGGCGCTCCAGCGCATACTCGATACCGCGAAGGAAATTCGGATCCGACAACTGCCGCGGCGACAGATTCACCGTGACGGATACGTCATGACTCCAGGTAGCGAGCTGCTCGCAGACCATGTCGAGGACGCGCTCGCCGATCGGCACGATGAGACCCGTCTCCTCCGCTACCGAAATGAACTCGCCCGGCATCACGATGCCGCGCCTGGGGTGAAGCCAGCGGAGGAGCGCTTCGAATGCGCGCACACGGCCGGAAGACATCGCGACGATCGGTTGATAGACGACGAACAGCTCGTCCGTCGTCAGCGCGCGGCGCAACTCCATCTCGATCTGCATGCGGCCAACGGCCTCGACGTGCATCTCCGCGTCGAACACCTCGTAGCGATCGCGGCGCTTTGCCTTCGCGCGATACATCGCGGTGTCAGCGTCGCGCACCAGCTCGTTCGCCGACTCGTAGCCGGAAGTGCTGATCGCGATGCCGATACTCGCGGATGGATAGATCTCCTGACCGGCAACGGGAAACGGCGCGCGCAACTCCATCAGGATCCGTTCCGCAGCTTGTGTCGCGTCATGCGGGCCGCTGATGTTCTCGAGCAACACCGTGAACTCGTCGCCGCCGAGGCGCGCCACCATGTCGGCTGGCCGGACGGAGCGGCGGATTCGCGCCGCAACCTCGCAGAGCAATGCGTCGCCCGCTGCATGTCCGAGACTGTCGTTGACGAGCTTGAAGCGATCGAGATCGATGAAGAGCACCGCGAAGTCGTAAATGTGATTGCGATGATTCAGCGCGATCGCGTGATCGACGCGATCGTGGAAGGTCGTTCGATTCGGCAGGGCGGTGAGATGATCGCGCGTCGCCTCGAACACGATTTGCGCTTCACTCTTCTTGCGCCGCGAGATGTCGGTGAGCGATCCCGCGAAACGCGTGGCGTTGCCGGCCGCATCGCGAACCGCCGCACCCCGGCACAGCACCCAGCGCAACGAGCCGCCGCCGAGCTTGATGCGGTACTCGCACTCGAACGACGACGTCTCGCCCCGGAGATGTCTTCGCACCTCGTTCTCGACTCGCGCCCGATCTTCCGCATGAATCCGCTCCAGCCAGACCTCGACCGGAATCGGATCGTCCGTCACGGCAGCAATGACGCGGCAACGCTCCGAGAGCTGCATCTCGCCGGTCTCGATGTTCCAGTCCCACAGCCCATCGTTGGCACCTCGCGCCGCGAGCGCATAGCGCAACTCGCTTTCGCGCAGCCGCTTTTCGACGAGTTGGAACGACCGCGAGATTTTCACCTCGCCGCGTGTTCTCTCAACCACGAGCTGCAGCACTTGCCGCACCCGCGCCGTGTCGACGATCGGCGCGCGGTTGAGAACCGCGATCCAACCGATCGTTGCACCATCATCATCGGAAAGGCGGGCACCGGCATAGCCTTCAACGCACCACTTCGCGAAGAGCGTGTCGGCCGGAAAGCACGCCGCCGCACCTTCAGGAAAGCAGAGATACTCCGCTTCGAGCACCTCGGCACACGGCGTGTTCGAGAGACGGAACTCCCAGTTTGGAACGTCATCACCGTTGACCCGCACGGCCAGCATTCGCCCGCGCAACGGCTCCTCCGAAATCACTTCGGCCACGAACGCGTAATCGACACCGAGCGTCTCGGTAAGCTCACGCACCAGGGCCCGAAAGTAATCCGCGCCGGGGCCAGAGCGAGAAAGGCCTTCGATCAATTTTCGCGAAGCGTCCGCGATGCTGCTGTCGTTCATGCCTCATTCGATGCCGGTTCATCCCGAAAATTTCACGAACCGGTGTCAAAGATCTCAAACGAGGACTCACCTTCGCTGTGTGAGATTCGCATACGGGTGCGGAGGATATCCGCGGGGCTCACGAATCCGACGACGCGGCGAGCGGCGTCAACCACCGGACAGCGATCGACGCCACTCGACTTCATACGGTGGACGAGCTCGACCACGAGCTCGCTGTCAGTCGCGATCAGAGCGGGCTGTTCGACGTGATCGCGAACCGCGCGTTCCATCGCTCCGTCACGCGCCGCGCGATCGATGGCATCGCCTCGCAACACTCCGGCAAGCCTTCCGTCATCGTCAGTGACCGGATACATCCGATGACGCGAACCGGCAATCGCACGCGCGGCCTCGAGCATCGTCATCGATTGCGTGAGCGTGAGTGGACTCGGCGTCATCGCATCCGAGACTCGCACGTTCATGAGCGGATCCGCCTGCTCGCTCGCTTCGGCGAAGCCTTCGTCGATCATCTGCTGCTCGACGACGCTGTGCCGCGAGATGCGCCGCGACACGGCAACCGAAAGCGAGACCGCGAGCATCAGCGGAACCATCAGCTCGTAGTCGCGTGTGAGCTCGACCACGATCAGCACCGCGGCGATGGGACTTCGCAACAATCCGGCGAAGAAGGAGCCCATCCCGAGAAGTGCGTACGCGGCCGGATCGATCTTCGCGCCGGGAAACATCGTCTGCGCAAGATGTCCGATCGCCGCGCCGAGTGCCGCACCGATGAAAAGCGACGGCGCGAAGCTGCCGCCGAGGATGCCTGCACTGAGCGCGATGATGAAGGCGACGGTCTTCACGCCAAACGTCAAGGCCGCCGGCTCGAACGATCCGCTGCCATGCAGCCATAGTGAAACGGAGTCGTAACCGACGCCGAGAATCGATGGCGCGATCAACCCGAGTGCGCCCACGAGCAACCCCGCAAGCAGCGCGCGCAGAACCGCCGACGGCATGACCGCGGACCAGGTTCGCTTCATCCGATGCGTGATCGCGATCGAGAAGCCTGACACGACACCTGCGAGAACACCGAGAAGTGCGAAGCCGAAGAGCTCACTCGCATGATTCCAGGTCGCGAGCGGTGCCGCGAGAATCGGCTGCTTGCCAATCAAGGTGCGCTCCACCACGGCAGCCGAGACGGCACCGACGATGACGCCGCCAAGCAGCCCGCGTTCCGCGGAGCCGATCACCTCCTCGAGTGCGAAGACGACACCTGTGATCGGAGTATTGAAGATGGCAGCGATGCCGGCCGCGACTCCGACCGGGATCATCCCGCGAACGAGACGCCGGGGAAGGTGGAGCAGGCGCGCGAGAAACACCGACGCTCCGCTGGTGACGACGACGATCGGTCCTTCCGGACCTAACGGCGCTCCGGCACCGAGCGACAGCGGCGTCGCCAGAAACGTGGCGGCCACGCTCCGCGGGCCGATGACGGAGGGGTCACTGTTGTACGCGATCCTCACACGCGCGAGATTCGCACCCACCGCGCGCGGAGCAAATCGCTTGATGCACCATGCGAGCAGCGCGAAGATGATCGCCGGCGTGAGCAGCACGAGCAGCGAGCGCCACGGTTCATGCAGTGCGAGAGCACGGCCGATCAGCAGCGTTCTCGCAAGCTCCACGAAATGATGGAACAGCACCGCAAGCAGACCACACATCGCCCCGATGACGACGATCGTCGCCAGCAGAAACCGCTTCGCCGCGGAGCGCAGCAGGGCCAACATGTATGGATATCAATCTATTGGCGGCGGGTTTTCTTCCGCGGCCGTTCGTTTTCAGAAAACAGCATCCGTGCCGGCGCCTCCGCCTCTCCCATGTGGTCGACGATCCGCGCCAGGATCCGCATCAACGCTCGCGCATCGGCGGTGGATAGCGAAGCCAAAGCCTCGGCCAGTCTCGTCTGTGCAACCGTCGCTGGCATGCGCCGCAGGACTGCCCGCCCTCGGGCCGTGATGGTGAGCTCCGCGCGCCGGCTGTCGCTGGCCGCGCGCTTCCGCGCAATGAAGCCTCGCTCGATGAGACGTTTGGCGACAACCGACACGGTGCTTTGATCCGTGCGTGTGCCCGCAGCGAGATCATTGACGCTCATCGGGCCATCCGCCGCTCTGAGGGTCGTGAGCACGAACAGTTGCGCGCCGGTAAGCTCGACATCCGTTGCCGCGCGGTGCGAACTGCGCAGCGCATGGACGATGCGGCGGAACGAATCCATCATCTCGGTGACGTTCTCTTCGCTCACTTCACTTTGCTCAGCTCTTCTCGCGCTTCGCGTCGCGCTCGGCACTCTGTTCGCGGCTGCGCCGGGCCCGGCGTTGCGCTTCGCGCAGCAGATGCGGATTCGTCTCGTCGAAGTCGGCGTTCGCGGAGCGCAGATCCTTCGCCACGTCGACGATGCCCTGAATGCGCTTGCGATAGAAGCGATTCGTGCGCCTGCTCATCTTCTCGTAGCGCATGTGTGGAATCGCAGTCGACATCCGTCCTTCGTTGAGAAGGTTTTCGTCCGGGGTGAAGGAGAGATCGAAACCATGATCGGCTTCGGGCATCCGTGCGAACGTCGCGTCATCGAGCAGCAGCGAAGTCCGGAACTGACCGTTGGCGTCGAGCAGCATCGCGGCGGGGTCGATCAGATACACGATGTTGTTCGGATCATCGAACACCGTCCGTTTGTCCTCCGCCACATCGAGACTCTCGATTGCCATCGTCTCTTCTTCGTAGTCCGTGAGAACAGTGGTCGGGTTGCGGCCAGCGAAGACCTCGATCCAAAGCGCCGGCCGCGGGTGATCGGACTCTCGATAAACGACGCGTCCCTCCACGAGACGCGAGAGGATTCCAGCTTCCTGAAACATGAGCTGCAGGAGGATCGCGAGCTCCGGGCGCTGCGCTTCCAGCACGTCGACGGTCTCGCTTTGCTGGCGGAAGATCTTGGCGATCAGGTTGATGGCGCCGATCGTGAGGAACTCCTCCGATTGCGGAGGCCCATCGGGAATGCTGGCGAGGTGCTCCTCCTGAATGAGGCGCGTCATGACGACCGGATCGGCGCGGATGATCTTGACGAGGAGCTCGAGCTCTGGATCGTCATGTCGTAACGCATCGCCCGATTCCGCGCGCCTGCGGATGATCCTGGCAACCGATTCGAGAGCATCCGCCAGAAGGTCGTACGCGGGTGTGGCTCTTCGCTTCGAAGGTCCACGCCAGGTTTCATAACGCTTCAGTTCTTCGGCGCGTTGCGTCTTGCGTTGCGCGAGGTCCACGCCGACGAGCTTCGCCAGCACGAGGAAGTAGCGCCGGTCGATACGCAACGCCGGCGGATCGAGGCGCCCTTCCGCATCGAGGACGTCACGCCGCACGAGAACCGTACCGGTCGACCATTCGAGAACATCGCCGGTGGTGAGATAGCCGAGATCCTGCTCCTCGAATTTCGCCTCGTCGCCGAGCCCCGCAAAGAGCCAGCGGTCGACTTTCGCGTTCAGCTCCACGAGTGCCGCAAGCTCGGTCAGCGGAATCGAGCCGACGGCATTGAGCTGATCGAGGAGAAATGCATTTTGCTTGTCGACCACGAGCAGCGGGAAGTTCGCGTAGCGGCTCGCGTAGTTCCGCATATCCATGACCGTCCACTCGGAGCGGTTCGTAGGATCGGCTGACGAGCGGACGAACGATGCGCTCAGGAAGGGCAGCAACTCACGTTGTTCATACGACAACTGCTCGAAGAGGACACGCGCGGCGTGCATGAGCGCGGTCTCCCGCATCTCGATCTCCGCGCACAGCTCCTCCGGCACGTCGCCGGCGTGTACTGGCTCGGGAAACTCGTCCGCATCCGGCTGATTGGGCATACCGCACTAATCAAACTTGCGATGGCCGGGCCAAAATTCGCGGTCGCGGCAATCAATCAGACGCCCGTGATCCGGCCGGGGTTCAAATCCTCCGTGCAAAGAATGCCGCAGCCGGCGCTCGACGCGGCCGCAAGCCAGTTGGAGGATCGGTGGCGTCCTGGTCGCACGAGCACGCGAAAAACAAGGACGAACAATGGATTTGGCTGTGGCGGCTGGACTCGAACCAGCGACCACCTGATTAACAATCAGGCGCTCTACCAACTGAGCTACACCACAGCAATTTGTTGGGAGGGGGCGCGTATGGTCGCCGATCCGCGGTTATTTGTCAATCGCTGAGCGGATCGCTCGCAACCGGGCCGCCGCGTGCTCCATGTCGGCGTGAATGCAGATCGTGTCGAAGGGGATCTCGACTCTCGAACCATCCCGGGCGATCACCGTTCCCTCACTAACCAGGGATTGCACTTGTTGCACTGCCTCTTCGATCGTCAGCAGCGAACCGGCCAGCTTCCGTGACATCAGCGAGCCGTCTGGTTC
>JACXTT010000179.1_pt1 | contig 101582 bp, 76 predicted proteins | sample 9270951 | NCBI WGS metagenome assembly JACXTT01 (sample SAMN15532306, study PRJNA645909) | rock metagenome | isolation source: weathered quartz diorite | place: Puerto Rico | collected 2017-06-21 | reverse complement strand
TTAGACGCACTTCTGGTGTGGCAGTTGTTCCGTCAGGGGCATCGCTGCGTAGCCATGTGCGGAAGAGATAAGCGCTGAAAGCATCTAAGTGCCAAGCTCCTCCCAAGATATTGTTTCCCAGGGCGCAAGCCCTCTAAAGACCCCATCTAGACCAGGTGGTTGATAGGTTAGGCGTGTAAGCGGAGCAATCCGTTGAGCGGACTAATACTAATCGGTCGTGCGGCTTGATCACTTATTCTTTGTGGCCGCGAACGTCAGTTCGCGCACACCAAGGAATGAGTGATTTTAACTCGCGAAGTGTAATTCCTTGTTGTCACTATGTGCAGTCTTCAAAGAATGGTGAAGTGTCGAGTGTCGTGGGTCGAGTGGTCCAACGCTCGCACTTAATGCTCTTTGCAAATTCGAGTTCGATAGTGTGGCCGGGTGCCTCTCCCTCGACGCTCGCCCCTCGACACTCATCACATTTTTGGTGGCCATAAAGCTGTGGTCCGACCCGATCCCATTCCGAACTCGGCCGTCAAACACAGTCTTGCCGATGGTAGTGGTTTTATAGACTCCGCGAGAGTAGGTCGCCGCCAGTCTTTCGAAAAAAAGCCGAAATGCGCGTTTCGGCTTTTTTCATTTCGGTCCTCCCTCCGAGAGTTTTGCCGGCTGTTCTCTCCTGCTTCCGCGGAGGATCAATTTTGGCAAAAATGATGTTGGCAATTACGGGAAAATCTGCGATGACGGACTCGATTAGGGCAGCGCGGAGCGCGAGGGAACATGAGACGGAAGCGGGCGTTTACGTTGATCGAATTGCTGGTGGTGATTGCGATCATCGCCATCCTGGCCAGCTTGCTATTGCCTTCTCTCAGCCGCGCAAAACAAGCCGCGCAATCCGCCTGTTGCTTGAGCAATCTCAAACAATGGGGTTTGGCGACGCACTTGTTCGCTGGAGACAATAACGATTTGCTGCCCAAGGACGGCTCACCCAACGGCATATCGGTGGAGGAGGGTTGGTATAATGATTTGCCTCGAGTGCTCGGCATTCCGACATATCGAGAAATGGCCTGGCGCACGAACGTAAGCATCGAGGTGGGCCGGTCGCTCTGGATCTGTCCTTCGAATCCGCGGCGGAGTAACGGCAACAATCTTTTCCATTACTGCCTGAATGAGCATGTGAATGGAACCGGGACCGGCAACCAGGTAAGGCTCGAATCCATCCGCCAGCCGGTGCGGGTCGTGTGGTTATTCGATAACGGCAAGCTGGCCGCCGTGGCCCAACAAAACAACGTGCACACTAATCTGCACAACCGCGGCGCCCAATTCACTTTCCTCGACGGCCACTCGGCCCGGTTCAAAAATGCCGAATATTGGGATTTTTCCAAGAACGCGGGACGCACAAATAATCCCAGTCTGATTTGGATTCCTTAAGAGCGTGGCTTGAATGTCCCGGAGCGCGGCTGTGTCGTCCTCGACCAGCCGCAGCACACCCGGAATTTGCGACGTTTGGGGATCTCGCATGCGCTGCGGCTGGTCTTCGACACAGCCGCGCTCCATTTCCAAAATACGCTCTAAAATCGTCCCATTGCCATCCAGCGGCTTTTTGACCAATCTGCTCTTCATGGCTTACCAGGAAAAGCAACTGCAAGCGATCTCCAAGAAGTTTCAGATCTACGGAGAGATCCTGCACGCCGAAACGCTTAAGATCGGCCACATCAATGAGACTTATACAGCCACTTACGATCAAGGTGGCACGCGCGTCCGCTACATCCACCAGAAAATCAACCAATCAGTTTTCAAGGACCCCGCGGCAGTGATGAAGAACGTGCTGCGGGTCACGACGCACATCCGCAAAAAGCAGGAGGCCAGGCGCGTCCGCGATGTGACCCGCCGCTCGCTGACAGTGATACCGACCCGCGATGGCAAGTCCTTTTTCCAGAACGGCGACAATGAGGTCTGGCGGACGTTTGTTTTCGTCGAGGGAGTGGAGACTTATGAGGCAGTGCAATCTCCACAACAGGCCTACCAGGCAGGGCGGGCGTTTGGCGAGTTCCAGCAACTCCTGGTCGATTTGCCCGGCGAGCGACTGCTGGAGACTATTCCCGGCTTCCATAACACCCGCAAACGCTTTGGCGTGTTGCAACAGGCGATCCAGCAGGACCGCTTTAACCGGGCGAGAGACGCCAAGCCTGAGATTGAGTTTGCCCTCGGACAGGAACCGATTGTCGATGTGATTCTCCAGGCGATGGCCAAACGAAGAATTCCCGAGCGCGTCACGCACAATGACACCAAGTTCAACAATGTGATGCTCGACGTGCTGACCGGCGAAGCGATGTGCGTTGTGGACCTGGACACCGTGATGCCGGGCTGCGCGCTCTACGATTTCGGCGACATGATCCGAACGACCACCAGCCCGACGCTGGAGGACGAACCCGATCTCTCCAAGGTGAAAATGAAGATGCCGATGTTCAGGAAACTGGCCGAGGGCTACCTCTCAACGGCTGGCCAATTTCTGACCAGGACGGAAAAATCGTACATTGCTTTTTCGGGCAAGCTAATCACCTTCGAGATTGGCATTCGCTTTCTGACCGATTTCCTGAGCGGTGATACTTATTTCCGCATCCACCGTCCCGCGCATAATCTGGATCGCTGCCGCACGCAGTTCAAGCTGGTGCAATCCATCGAGCGGCAGGAAGAGGCGATGCAGAAGCACGTAGATCGGCTTTGAATTCCACGGAATTCCTGAAACTGTGCCGAACACTCGCCCTGGTGGCTATGGCGGCTGCGGTGCGCCGCCGTCCTGCTTGCCGTTGAAGAGAGCCGATTCGGGCGACCCACGGCCGCTGCCATCATCGAGCAAGCTAGCGCTTTCGAGTTCGGCGCCCGCAGTGAGCGCGGCCGGCAGTTTCTTGGAGGCCTTGACTCCGAGTGCTCTGAGTTTTTCCGCCTGGCTCACGAGATTGCCGGCACCCTGGTGCAGCTTCTTATTTGCTTCCGTCCAGGCGGAGCGGGCATTTTCGAGCGCGTTGCCGATGTCCTGCAGGTCTTCGATAAAGCCGACAAACTTGTCGAACAGTTTTCCGCCCCGGTCCGCAATTTCGAGCGCATGATTCTGCTGATCGGCCAGCCGCCATACGTGAGCTACGGTCCGCAGAGTCGCCAGCAGCGTCGAATTTGTAATCAGCACGACGCTTTTTTCGAGCGCGTCCGAGAAAAGTTTGGGATCCTGCCCCACCGCCACAAAGAATGCGGCCTCGATAGGAACGTACATCAACACAAAATCGGGGGCTGTGATACCATGGATATCCTGGTAGCGTTTGGCGCCCAGTCCGCGGACATGGCTGCGAATACAATCGAGGTGGGCTTCCAAGTGCCGGCGGCGGGCCAAATCATCAGGGCAGTTGACGTAGTCTTCGTATGCTCTGAGCGAGACTTTAGAATCTATGATCAGATGTTTGTCTTCGGGCAGTTCAACCACGACATCAAGGAAGCGCTGATCACCGGACTCATCTTTGGCGGGGCTTTGTCGCCGGTAATGCACGCCAAGCTGGAGCCCGGATTTTTCCAATATTTGATCAAGCATGTTTTCGCCCCAGTTGCCCAGAACTTTTACATCCCCCTTGAGCGCCTTGGATAAATTCGCGGCCTCGGTTCCAATGCGAGCGATTTGTTCTTTCAAAAGGGCGCTATGCGTGGCGGCGTCCTGCTGCACGCTCTCCAATTTCGCTTTGAACTCTCTCAGATTCTCGCGCAGGGGCGCCAGAAGTTTGTCGAGGCTCTCAGCGCTTTGCTGGCCGAACCGGCTGGAGTTCTCCAGCAGCAGCTTGTTAGCGACTGCCTCGAAATCTTTCTGAAATCTTGATTGGATGGTTTCAATCTCCTGCTTTTGTGTGGCCAGCTTCTCTTCCAGGTACTTGGTTTTCTCGGTCAGCTCGGCATTCTTCTGTTTTTCGGCGGCCAGGTTTGATTGCGACTCTTTAGCCTGCTCGGACCGCTCCTTGAACTGCTCCTCGAAGTGACTCGACTTCTGTTCCGCGGCCACTTTGCTGTTGGACTCTTGTTGGAGCTGCATGGCTAGCTGCGTCTTTTGGTCCTCTTCCGCCTCCAGGGCGGATTGCAAGGTCGCCAACAGTTGGTCTTTGGAGCTTACCCGCTCATTCAGAGTCGCGATCTGCGTTTGGAAATCAGCCTTGATTCGGGAGAGAGCAGCGCCCGCTTTTGCTCGCAGCAGAAGCCAGACCACTAGACCGCCGGCGGTAAGGCCGATTGCAAGAGTTATAAACGGCGGCAGGTCGCTCATAAGTGATTAGCGGAACCGAGCGAACAGCACGCATTCGTAGTCAGCTACCACCGAGCGCTTGCCTTTGTGCACGATCGAATGACCTTCGGCTTTCAGCCGTTTCGCCACACTCGCAACACCGCCTGGATATTTCGGGTTCAGCTCACCGCCATTCTTGAGCGTTCGCCAGTAAGGTGTGATCCGTTTCGCCCCTTCCGCCTCGGCTTCCGCCGCGGCGTGCGCGGCGATCCAAGCGAATATTCCGGTGGTCATCGGGCAGGCGAAGTCGGCGTCGTGCCTGGCTGCAAGCGCCGCCCGCAAATCGTTGACGGTGACGACCCGGCCTCGGGGCACCTGCTTCATCAGCGCGTCCACTTCGATGGGCGCGGGGATGACCATTTTCCCCCTACCCCACCGTTTGCTCATTTTTCCGGACACTGGACCGACCTTCGGCAGGCCTTTGGAGTCCACCAGTTTTTCACGCCAGGATTTTCTTTTCTTCATTGGCATCCTCTCACTTCAGAAATGGGCCACCACTTCGATTTCGACACTTGCTCCCTTCGGCAACGCCGCGACCTGGACCGTGGACCGCGCGGGGTAATCCGACGTAAAATATTTTGCGTACACCTCGTTCATGCCCGCGAAATCAGACAGGTTGGTAAGGAAGACTGTGCTTTTGACAACATTGCCAAAAGTGAGCTTTTGATCATCCAGAATGGCTTTGACGTTCTCGAGAACGCGCCGGGTTTGCGCCTGAATGTCGCCTCCGACCAGGTTCCCCGTGGCCGGGTCGAGCGGGATCTGGCCGGCGCAAAAGAGCAGATCTCCCACGCGCACAGCATGATTGTAGGGGCCGACGGCGGGGGCTGCGCTGGCAGGCTTGATGATGTGTTTATTCGGCATAATTCACTCTTGGGAGCATCGTTGTCGCAGAATGGTATGCGTTTGATCTTTTGGGTCAAGCCGCGGGGCCGGTCCGTTTCCCACTTGCGCTGCTTCGAGAGATTGCGGTCAAATGATCCACAGGCGACGTTGTGGGAGCATTGCGACGATGACCAGGAACCAACCCGGTTCGGCCGGGCAACTAGAATGGCCCGAGGTGGCCACCGCCGGCTCACGAATCGGCGGCGCTCGCTACATTTTCAAGCGGATTCTTGGTCACGGCCGGTGGACTCAAGTTTGGCTGGGTTGGGATGTGAAAGGTGAGCGGGATGTGGCCGTGAAGGTCTTGCCGCGGAGTTTCCTGCAAGAGCCGCAATTTCTGGGTGGGCTGGACGATGCAGTCCGCCGCAGCGCGTTGCTGGCGCATCCGGCTATCGCGCGCGTCTATGATTTCGTCTGCGATTATCAAGTCGCTGCTATCGTGACCGAGTATGTGGACGGCTGGCCGCTGGCGGTGGTGAAAGGAGATCGGCCGGAAAAGCGGTTTGGGATCGAAGACGTCACGCTTTGGGTGCATCAGGTTTGTGCGGCGCTGGAGTACGCACATCATGGGTTTTGCCTGGTGCACCGTTCCCTCGGACCGTCGAACCTGCTGCTCAATCGGCGAGAGCATCTGAGGGTAACCGATTTCGCGCTCGGCCACGCTGTGGGCCGCCTCGCCGCTGCTCTGGGCAATGAACATCTCGGCATTAATGCCTTCATGAGCCCGCAGCAACTGCAGGGCGCGGAAGTTTCCGTGCTCGACGATATCTACGCCCTCGGGGCCACTATTTTCGATCTGGTCACAGGGACCCCGCCGTTTTACCAGGCCGAATTGCAGGAACAAATCCTGAATGTGCCGCCGCCGACCATGAGAGAGCGCCTGCAGGAACTGGGAGTTGACGAAATGATTCCTGCGAGCTGGGAAGCGACTGTGGCGGCCTGTTTAGCAAAAGAACCTGGAAGACGTCCCCAAAGCGCAAATGATGTGATTCGCAGCCTGGAACGAGTGGAAGAGGCGCCACCGGCACCGGTTCCTCAGTTCGCGGGAGCAGAGACTCGGCAGAGGGCGGTAGAATTAATAGCCCTGTTCGCCGGCAAGCTCTCAGGAGTGCGCTCCAAAGCTCAAGACCTGCTCGCAGAGCTGCGCGCGACTAAATTGTGGCGCCAACTGCAAGACATGTTTCTCCGGGGATGGGTTGCTACCAAGCGAAGGGCCCAGGAATCGCCTGCTCTCCTGCGCAGGAATCCAAACCTGATTTTAGCAATTACGATCGGTCTTGTGGCGCTGAACCTGGCCCTTGCGCTTTGGTTTTTTCTGCGACGCTGAGTCTCGGTCGAAGATTTCAGAAATATTTGCCCAGCAACGGCGCAAGTTCCTTCCTGGTTTTCGCCGGCCAGAGCTTCTTATCAGTCATGATGGCGTTGCGCAGCGCGTCGTGGCACTGCCAATTGGGTGCGGTTGGAATGCGGGGAATGACGTGTTGGATGATCCGCTTTGCCATAGCGGCGTTTTTCGTCAGGTTCGCGATCACCATTTCCACGGTCACATGCGCTTCGTCGATTTTCCAACAATCGTAATCAGTAATCATGGCCATGGTGGCGTAGGCGATTTCCGCCTCGCGGGCGCACTTGGCTTCGCCGAGGTTGGTCATGCCGACGACGTCATAGCCGAGCCGGTGATTGGTGTTGGACTCCGCGCGCGTGCTGAAGGCTGGGCCCTCCATGTTGACGTACGTGCCGCCGTCGTGCACCCGTGCATTCAGGCCGCGAGCGCTTTGCAGCAGCAACCGGCGCAGCTCTTCGCAGATGGGATCGGCAAAGGCGATATGGGCGACAATGCCGCGACCGAAGAAGGAGTGGGCCGAAGATTGTTTGGTGCGGTCCAGAAACTGATCTGGCAGGACGATGTCGCAAGGACGGTACTTCGCTTGCAAAGAACCGACGGCGCTGATGCTGATAATCCAAGCCACACCAAGCTTCTTCATCGCCCAGACATTGGCGCGATGGTTCAATTCGCTGGGCAGGATGCGATGGCCGCGGCCATGCCGGGGCAGGAACACGACCTCGCGACCCGCCAGCTTGCCGGTGAGGAAATCATCTGAAGGCGCTCCGAAAGGGGTCTTGACGGAGACCCATTTCTGGTCGGTAAAGCCGTCGAGGTGATACAGGCCGCTGCCGCCGATCAGGCCGATACGATATTTTGACATGGGCATTTTAATACCGGGACATCAGTGCATTGGAAATTGAAAACTGCTGGAGGCCTCCTCGTGCCGGGACCGCGCTGGCCGTAGCCGCTCAGTCTTGGTGCTGGAGTGCGCCCGTCCCCGGGCGCGGCAACTTCCGTTGGACTGAACGTGTTGGAATTCTCGAAACCGTCCTGCTTTACCAGGGTTCTGCGCCCGGGGACGGGCGCACTCCGCTTTCTTCTGCCTTCCTTAGCTGAAGCCTTACCGCCGGCCTGCTTGTCCGACGTGACATCGGAATCGGACTCTTGTCTAATGCCCGGTGAACGCAACCGTGAGCGAGCCGCTGACAGAGAGTCAGTGCCCGGACGAGCCGCAAACCGGCTGGGCAGACTCGGAATTTGCCCAACTCTACGTCGAGCATAGCCGAGCCATTTACTACCTGGCGCTGCGGTTCCTGGGAGATCCGCAGAGAGCGGAGGACGCCACGCACGACGTGTTTCTCAAGGCCTTTCGCAAGCGGACGCAGTTCCGTGGCGAGTCCTCGTGGCGCACGTGGCTCTATCGCATCGCCATCAACCATTGCCGCAATTTGCTGCAGGCCTGGCACGAGCGCCATGTGCTCACTACCGCCGATGAATCGCTCTGGGAGCGCGCGCCGGCGCCGTCCGATTCACCGTTCCGTGTGCTGGAGACCAAGGAACTGGGCCAGCGCATTCAACAGGCGCTTGACGGCTTGCCCGGCGAATATCGGTTGCTGTTGCTGCTGGTCGCCGATGAACAATTGAGTTATGATCAGGTGGCCACGTTGACGGACCAAACGCCCGACGCCGTCCGCGGCAAACTGCACCGTGCCCGGAAAGCGTTCGCCATACAGTTCCAGAAAACGGCTTGAATCATGAAACGTCAAAATCGACTGACCTCTCAAACCCAGGCACAGGAGCAGGCCTTGGCCAGCCAACAGTCCCAATCGGCGTCGGTGCGCGAGTTCGCGACGGTCGAGGATTTGCTGCGCCATGATGCGCTTCATACGCCGGTGCCGCCGCGCATTGCCCATCGTTTGCAGCAATCCCTTGGCCCCGTCGCAGCGCCCACCGGTTCCTGGTGGCGGCGGCTTTTCGGAGGGTCGCAGCCATGAATTTCGGCGAAGAACTTGAGACCCTGGTCCGGGCGCGCTATCCCCTGCTCTACATCATCACGAGCGAGGAAATGCGCGTGCAGGAGCTGCTGGTCGAGCTCGCGGGCCGGCGGCAGAAAAAAATCTTCGAGTGGACCTGCAGTTCCGGCGTCGTGCCTGCCGGCGTTTCCATTCAGTCACAAAAGAGTCGCAACGCGGCCACAAAAGATCCTCTGGCAGCACTGGACCTGGTGATCGAACAGGTCGAGCCGGCAATCTTTTTGTTCAAGGACTTTCATCCTTTCCTCACGCGCGCCAATTACCCCGTCATCCGCCGCCTCAAAGACATCGCACTCCACTTGAAAAACAGCCTTAAGACCATTGTCTTGATTTCGCCGGTGATGGAGATCCCGGCGGAACTGGACAAGGAAATCACCGTGCTGAACTTCCCGCAGCCTACCAAGGAAGATTTGGGGACATTGCTGGACAAGAGCCTGGAAGACGTGCGCGCACATAAGCAAGTGCGGATACGCATGGATGAAGAAGGGCGCGAGCGCTTGCTGCAAGCGGCTCTCGGGCTGACGTTGGGCGAGGCGGAGAACGTTTTTGCGCGCATTCTCGTCAAAGAGGAGAGCCTTGGTCCCGAACACGTCCAGGAAGTGTTCGCCGAGAAACAGCAGATCATCCGCAAAAGCGGGCTGCTGGAGTATTACGCGGCGCAGGAAGATTTCACTAGCGTGGGCGGCTTGAGCGTGCTCAAAGACTGGTTGAAAAAGCGCGCCGGGGCGTTCACGGCCGAGGCGCGAGCCTTTGGCCTGCCGCCACCCAAAGGGATCCTGCTGCTGGGCGTGCAGGGTTGCGGCAAGAGCCTGTGCGCCAAGGCCGTCTCCCGTCTGTGGCAGTTGCCGCTGCTGCGCTTCGACATGGGCCGTATGTTCGGCAGCCTCGTCGGCTCTTCCGAGGAAAACGTCCGCCGCGCCATTGCCGTAGCCGAATCCATTGCCCCGGCGGTCCTCTGGATTGATGAGATCGACAAGGCCTTCGCCGGCTCGCAAAGCTCCGCCGTGGCCGACGGCGGTACCACCGCCCGCGTGTTCGGCACCTTCCTGACCTGGCTCTCGGAAAAGAGTGCCCCCGTGTTCGTCGTTGCTACCGCCAATGAAGTTTCCCAACTGCCGCCCGAGCTACTCCGCAAAGGCCGACTCGACGAGATATTTTACGTCGATTTGCCCTCTGGCGAGGAACGCGCGGAAATCTTCCGCATCCATCTGGCCAAACGCCGTCGAACGCCCGACGCTTTCGACGTGCCGACGCTCGTTGCTTCGAGCCCGGAATTCAGCGGCGCCGAAATCGAAGAAGCAATTATCAGCGCCTTATACGACGCCTTTTACGAAAAACAGGAGCTGACGACCAACCACGTGCTCGAGGCCCTCAATCAAACTGTGCCTCTGGCCAGGACGATGGCTGAGAAAATTGCGGCGCAACGCAATTGGGCCATTGGCCGCGCTCGGAACGCGGGCATCGCGTGCGCGATCGGTGGCAACGGCGAGCTTGCCCTAGGTTCTACTGAGCACAGCAAAATAACTGCCTAGTAGAGCGCGAACATTCGTGTACGCCATTCGGGCTTCGGCATTAGGATTTCGGGCTTCTCTCCCCTACTCTACCTGCTCCTCGGGATCGGTGTCGTAAATGAGCCGTTTAGCGATCGTGCGGCGGGCGCGCGAATCTGCGGTTTGGTCCTCGAGGCTTTCGTAGTGGGCGGAGAGGCGGCGCACGCGAACGGGATCGGCCCCGGTCTTCTGGCGAATGAATTCGAGCCGGTTGCGGATCGTGCCCCTCGAGCAGCGACATTTCCGGGCAACCTCCGCGACGCTCAGGCCTTCGATGCAATAGTAACTGAAGACAGTGCCGGGGCTGGGCCGCTTGATGATCCGCCGGGCGTCCAGGGCCTTTACCAGTGCGAATGCTTTGCGCGTTGTGCCCTCAGCCGACGAATCATCGGGCTGCGGCGTGAATCTCGCGAACATTTCGCCCGGAGGCTTGGAAGGTTGCAACGTACCCTGGGCACTGAGGAGTGCGTGGGAACTCAGTGCGAAAAAGGCTGCACGGGCGTGAGCCAGCAACTCATAACCGGCGACGTCGACATGGTTGCCGGTCGGTGCGAACAGGATGAAAGGTGTTTGTAGGCGTAAGGCCAGCTCGGCCAGTGCGCGGTGGAAAACGTGGCGATCGTGTTGGAGCGTGAGCACGGCGGGTACGGCGTCGGCTGACCAGGAGCCAATCTGACGGGTATTGGGAAAGGGAAAATCGGCGAGTTTGAAATCGAGGCTGAAGGTCTGGCACAAAGCGCGCCCCATCCTCGCCCAGTTGAGTTGGAGAGGGGTGATATCGGCCAAAGAGAGCGCGAGCGGATTACAGGTAGGCGGCTGGCATTGGCAGGTGGCGGTGATGGATAATTGTTTCTCACTTTCGCGCTTTAGCCCTCGCGAGGTTGAGTCCGGTCGCGGTGGCTTTGCTGCGCTTCCAGACTGGCTTAAGATCAGGTGAGCACAGCCGCACTCGCGCGGGCAGGGAAACGACCGGACCGCGTTGGTCTTCGCCTGGAGAAAGGCCGACCGGAACAGTTCAAAGCTTGCCCCTAGGTAGCGGCGCCAAATCGCGGGCACGGCCGACAGGCCCGGGACGGCTTCAAGGCATTGCCATGGCAACTTGTTCACAGCCAAGATTCAAGCGTTGAGGCAATTCGAATCCGCGTTGCCTTAGCCAGGCCTCAAGCAAGGACAAATCGCAGTCCGGGCCGGCCTCCAGCGTGCCTGGCGGTCGGAGACGAACGAGCTCTGGTTCAGTTGATCCTTCGAACTGGACCAGGAAAACAGCCTGGACGAGGCGGCCACTCTTGGGAATTGCATCATAGGCGCCCTCCTCTGTCGCCACGCAGCCGAACAGGTCATCCGCCTTTCGAACGATTCTCTCTTGAAATTCGTTGTCCCAGGCAGCTTCGATCTCGAGCAGCGTGACCTTGAGAATGCCCTCGAGGTCATCGACTGCGAGCGCCTCCTCGCCGCTGGCGCGCAACGGCTCCAGGGTCAGGCGATGGTTCCCGCCGGCCGTCACTTGCTTCTGACGAATGCGGGCGCCCGCGGCGTGGTGGCGGCCACCGGGCCCTCGATTCGCGCGGGGCGGACCTCTTTGAGCGCGAAACGCCACCCAATCTTTTTCATTATCGCTAGCCGGAAGTTGGCTTCCTCTCGTGTCGGGTATTCAATTCTGCAATTGGCCTCATGAATGCGGACCAATTGCGCTCGTTCCAGCAGTTCTTCTTTTGTAGTCATGTTTTGGTCGGGTTGAGGGTTGATTGTTCGGGTTGAAAATTCCGCCTTTTTTCGCTTGCATTCGGCCATGGCCCATGTTTAGTTACTTATCATTCAGACTATACAATCACTAAACATTAAGCTACTAAACATGTCAACAATTTTTGAGGATTTTTTTGGGCGCGAAAGGCGAAGAGTTTATTAGTCTGGTCAAGGCTGCCGGCTGGTCCCAGGCGCAGGTGGCGCGGCTTTTGCACATCACGCCCGGGGCGGTCAGCCAGATTTTCACTGGCCACACCCAACCACACCCGGGCACGCTCAATTCGCTGAAACTGCTTCTTGCCATCCAAAGGCCGAAGGTGCTCAAGGCGTACGAGCGTGCGCGGGTTGGGGGTCTGGCGCCCTGGGAGAGCCGGTTGCTGGAGACCTTGCACAGCCTGCCGGCCGCCAAACGCGACGCCCTGCTGGCGGCGTTCCAGGAAATGATCCTGGCGGTGCAAACTTCGGCACGCCGCCGCTGACACGCATTGCCGGTCAAACAGAAAGGCCACATGCCTAGCAACAATCCACACGGAAAAATTTGTTATATCGAAATGCCCGCGCTCGACGTGCGCCGTTCGTCCGAGTTTTACGAAAAGGTCTTTGGGTGGCGTCTTAGGCGACGGGGCGATGGCGCCGTCGCGTTCGACGATGCGACCGGTCAGGTGAGCGGCACTTGGGTTGTCGGGCGGCCGCCGGCGGCGACTCCGGGACTGCTGATGTACATTTGGTGCGACAGCGTCGCGGCGACCGTCGATGCGGTCGTCGCGAACGGCTGCGAGGTCGTGCAGCCGATCGGGGCCGATGCGCCCGAGATTACGGCGCGGTTTCGCGATCCCGGAGGGAATATCATCGGCCTTTACGAATCTCCCTCTTGATCCGGTGAAGAAGCTTTTCCTGCTGGATGGAATGGCGCTGGCGTATCGAGCGCATTTCGCGTTCATCCGCCGCCCGATTCTGACATCCAAGGGAGTAAATACTTCGGCGCTGTACGGCTTCACGCAGACGCTGCTTGACATTATCAAGAACCAGCAGCCGACTCACCTGGCGGTGGCATTCGACACGGAGGCTCCCACGCAGCGGCATGTCGAATTTGGCGATTACAAAGCCCAGCGCGAGGCCATGCCCGAGGATCTCAGCCAGGCGCTCCCTCACCTGCGCCGCATGCTGGAAGCATTCCGCATCCCGGTGCTGACCTGCGACGGCTATGAAGCGGACGACATCATCGGCACACTGGTCAGGCGCGCCGAAAAGGTGGGATTCAAATCGTATATGGTCACGTCTGATAAAGATTTCGGGCAATTGGTGGATGAGAACACGTTCGTGTACAAGCCTTCGCGAATGGGTGAAGGCATCGAGATCCTGGGGTTGCCCGAGATTCAGAAGCGGTGGGGTATCCAGCGGCCCGAGCAAGTCGTCGATGTGCTGGCGCTGATGGGAGACGCGTCGGACAACATTCCGGGCGTGGCCGGGATCGGCGAAAAGACCGCCATCAAACTCATCGGCCAGTACGGCAGCGCGGAGAATGTTCTCGCCCACACAGGTGACCTGACAGGCCGTGTCAAAGAAAGCTTGGAGACAAACCGCGAGGTGGCCTTGCTTTCAAAGCGGTTGGCCACGCTCAACTGCGATGTACCTTTCCCAGTCGATTTGGAGGCGCTCAAAGTGCAGGCGCCAGACGAGGAAAAACTGAGGGGCTTGATGGTCGAATTTGAGTTTAACGCCCTCGGCCGCAGGCTATTCGGCGAGGACTTCAAGGCCGGGCGCGGCGCACCGCCCGCGCCCGCTGCACCTTCGGCGCCTCCATCCACCACCGCGAGCCCACTCTCGGCGCGACCGCCCGCCGCGACGGGCGAGCCCGCTGCTGCCGATGAGCTCGAACTCATCTCCGAAACTGTCGCGTCAGCAACACCGGTCGGCGGTGCCCACCTGAAGACGTTGGCCGATCAGCCGCACGATTATCAGCTCGCCAGCTCGCCCGCCCAGCGCGCTGACCTGGTGAAAGCTCTGCAGGCCAGGAGCTCCTTTTGCTTCCACGTCATGGCCACCAGTCGTGGATCGAAAGAAGCGCGCATCATCGGCCTTGCCATTTCCCTTGCCCCACACACGGGTCATTACGTCCCCTTGCCACAGGATACTCCGGAAGGACTTCGGACTTCTCCGATCCTGGACGAGTTTAGGCCTGTGTTGGAATCGGAGCGCATCGAAAAGGTTGGCCACAATCTCAAGTTCGATCTCAGCGTGCTCAAGTGGCATGGAGTCCAAGTGCGCGGCAAGTTATTCGACACAATGGTGGCCCACAGCCTCGTCGAGCCGGAGATGCGGCACAGCCTGAGCTACCTGGCAGAGGTTTATTTGAGCGTCACACCAATTGCTTTGGAGAAATTGGCCGACCCGGGCCAACCGGCTCAGAGCAGCATCGCCGACTTGCCGGTCGAAAAGCTGATGGATTACGCCGTGGAATCGGCGGACCTCGCCGGCCAGCTGCGCCCCGACCTCGAAAGGCTGCTCAAAGAAAAGCGCCAGGAACGTGTATTCTACGATGTCGAATCGCCGTTGATCCCCGTGCTCGTGGGGATGGAGTACGAGGGCATTAGGGTGGATGCTGCGGCGCTCGGAGAGTTTGCCGCCCAGTTGTCCAAGGAAATCGATCAATTGGAGAAAACAATTTTCCGCCTGGCCGGCACGACTTTCAATTTGAATTCGCCAAAGCAACTGGGGCAAATCCTCTTCGACGTTTTTAAGATCTCCGACGCTCCCAAGAAAACGAGGACCGGCCAATACGTGACTGACGAGCAGACGCTCCTGGCTCTGGCCCCGGACCATGAAATCGTCCAGCGGCTACTCGAATACCGCACGGCCTCGAAATTGAAATCAACTTACGCCGACGCGCTGCCGACCGCTATCTGGCCAAAGACCGGACGCGTCCATACCACTTACAACCAGGTGGCAACCTCGACGGGTCGGCTCAACTCGCAAGACCCGAACCTGCAAAACATCCCGATCCGCCGGGAGCGCGGCCAGGAGATCCGGAAAGCTTTTGTGCCGCGCAGCGCTCAGTATCGGCTGCTCTCGGCCGACTATTCGCAGATCGAGCTGCGCATTATCGCCGCCTTGAGCCATGAGGCGGGATTGCTCGAAGCGTTCCGGACCGGCGTAGATGTCCACACAGCGACCGCCGCGCGTGTCTATAACGTCTTCCTGGAAATGGTCACGCCCGAAATGCGGCGCAAGGCGAAGATGGTCAACTACGGCATCGCCTACGGCATTTCGGCGTTCGGGCTGTCGCAGCGACTCGGCATCCCGCGCAAAGAAGGCGCGGTGATCATCGAGCAATATTTCAAACAGTTTCCCGGCATTCGCCGGTACATGGACGACACCATCGCTTTTGCCCGCGAGCACGGATACGTCGAAACGGTCACAGGAAGGCGGCGGTATCTGCGCGACATCCGCTCTTCGAACAACACCGTGCGCGGCGCCGCCGAGCGCAATGCTATCAACGCCCCAATCCAGGGCACAGCGGCCGACATGATCAAGCTCGCCATGATCAACATCCAGCGCGAGTTGACGGCACGGAAACTCAAAACCCGCATGCTCCTCCAGGTACATGACGAATTGGTCTTTGAACTGTTCGCGGCAGAAGAAAAAGAAGTCTGTGCTTTGGTCGAGGAAAAGATGAAAACCGCCATTCCTCTGGATGTCCCGATGGTGGTGGAAATGGGCATCGGCCAGAACTGGCTCGAAGCCCATTAAGTAGTTATACGAGCCGACGAAACGAGGCCCAGGTCGATTTCGGATTCTGGTTTTTGGGATTTGAGACTCCTCACGTCGTCTCCTATAATGGCTATTTACCAAACCATGAAGAACTCGTGTGTTTTCTTCGCTTCGATTTTCAATCTGACTTTGCTTGCTGGAGGCGTGGCGTTCGCGGCTGATCCCGCGAAAGATTCGGGCGATAAAATCCGGGTGCTGGTGGTGATCGGTGGCCACGATTTCGAGAAAGAGCCATTCTTCAAACTCTTCAAGGACAACACGGACATCAGTTTCGAGGCCGTCGAACATCCAAATGCCCACGCGCGGCTCAAAGCTGAAGCTTCCAAACAATTCGATGTGTTGGTGCTGTACGACATGTGGCAGCCCATCACGGACGAAACCAAGCGGGACTTCGTGGAACGGCTCAAGGAAGGCAAGGGACTGGTGGCGTTGCACCACGCCATCGCCTCGTATCAGGAGTGGCCCGAGTACTGGAAAATTGTTGGGGCCCGATATTATTTAAAGCCAATGGTGGTGGACGGCGTGGAAAAGCGTCGGTCGGCGTTTAAACATGACATGCAGTTCAAAGTCCACGTTGTTGATCCCAGGCATCCCGTGACGCGCGGCGTGTCGGATTTCGACCTGCACGACGAGACGTACAAGTGGTTCGATGTCGCGCCGGACTCGCATCCATTGTTGACGACGGACGAGCCGGAGAGCAACAAGATCATCGCGTGGACACGAACCTATGAAAATGCGCGTGTTGTTTACCTCCAATCCGGCCACGACCATTTCGCTTATGAAAATCCCCATTACCAGCGCCTCGTGAGGCAAGCCATTCGCTGGACGGCGAGGAGGGATTGAAGTTAGTAGTGCGATCTCAAGCTTACGGCTCTCGCGCGTCGTCGTGTTCGGACGAAAACTGGAGATTGACTATAGGGGCTCCGCATAACTTGGTTTTCCCAATGGCGAGAGTTGGCTTGAGGCGAACGGAGAAAACTACAGTCACAGACAGAGCGTTGTGCGAAGAGCAGCGTCCACAGCTTTCAAGTCGGCCAGTTGTCCAAGCTTGCGGATGATCGCTTTATCCAGCGCAGTGGCGAGATTGTCCGCCATGACAACGGAATCGGTGAGTAAGCCAGAACCTTTTGCTTGTGCGGAATTCAACGGAATGAACGCACGACTCTGGTGACCACGGCGGGCAAGATTGCTTGTAATCATCGCGATGACCACCTGCGCCAATCCTGTGTTGAGATTGTCGGCTTGAACGATCAAAGCCGGGCGTTGTTTGAAGGTGACTAAATCGGAATTTGGGAACAGAACCAGAACGACGTCGCCGCGCCTAAACCCGGTCATACGCCTCCATGCCTGGAGCGTTCCAATCTTCTTCCCAAGCCGCGAGCCGGCCGCGCAATTCCGCAGCCTCTCGCAGCGTAAGTGGGCTTGAAGTCACTGACGGATACTCGCGAGCAAGCTCTTCCGCGAGATGCAGAAGCTTGCCTTGCGCTTGTTCGGGCAAGCTTTGCGCCTTTTGGAAGATTTTTTCTGCGGTGCTCACGACAAGAAACTACTGCAGGTGGAGCTTTCATTCAAGCCTGCAATACGCCGCCAAGCCCTGCAAGCCGCCCTCGCGCCCGAAGCCGCTTTCCTTGTAGCCGCCGAACGGGCTGGTGGGATCGAACTTGTTGTAAGTGTTGGCCCAGACGACGCCGGCGCGGAGCTGGTTAACCATTTTGAAAATCTTGCTGCCTTTGTCGGTCCAGACGCCGGCGCTGAGGCCGTAAGGAGTATTGTTAGCGCGCTCGAAGGCTTCTTCCGGCGTGCGGAAGGTCATAATGCTAAGCACCGGACCGAAAATTTCCTCCTGGGCGACGCGGTTGGCCATGGTGACGCCGGTGAGGAATGTGGGCGGATACCAATAGCCCCGCGCAGGCAGAGCACAGCGGGACTGCTCGAGTTCAGCGCCTTCGCTCACACCGTTCTGCACGAGCGCGCGGATCTTTTCCAATTGTGGCCGTGAATTGATCGCGCCGATGTCGGTGTTTTTGTCGAGGGGACTGCCCACGCGCAGCGTCTGAATGCGGTCGCGCAGCTTGCGGATCACCGAGGGATAGATTCCCTCCTGAACGAACAGGCGCGAACCGGCGCAGCAGACGTGGCCCTGGTTGAAATAGATACCGGCGATGACCCCTTCGATGGCCTGGTCTATGGGAGCGTCTTCGAAGAGGATGTTGGCGGCCTTGCCGCCGAGCTCGAGGGTGAGCTTCGGCACGGTAGCGTCCGGCGAAGTCGCCAGTTGCGCGAGAGTCTTCGCAATCAGTTTGCCGACCTCGGTTGAGCCGGTAAACGCTATCTTATCAAGGCCCGGATGATTGACGAGGGCCGCGCCTGTCTCGCCGGCGCCTGTGACGATATTGACGACGCCATCGGGCAACTCCGCCTCCTGGAAAATCTGCGCGAGCCGCATCGCGGTGATACTGGTGGTCTCGGCGGGCTTAAGAACGACCGTGTTGCCACAGGCCAGCGCCGGCGCGATTTTCCAGGCCGCCATGAGCAGAGGGAAGTTCCAGGGAATGATTTGGCCGGCGACGCCCAGTGGCTCGGGCGAGCGGCCGGGGAAAGCGTAGCTGAGTTTGTCGGCCCAGCCGGCGTGATAAAAAAAATGACCGGCGACCAGCGGCAGGTCCACGTCGCGACTCTCTTTGATAGGCTTGCCGCCGTCCATGGTTTCGAGCACGGCCAACTCGCGGGCCTTTTCCTGGATGATGCGCGCGATGCGATAGAGGTATTTGCCGCGCTCGCGCCCGGACATCTTGCGCCAGACTTTTTCGTAAGCGCGCCGGGCGGCCTTTACCGCCGCATCCACGTCCTGCGCATCCGCGGCGGCGATTTCGCTGAGCCGCTCCTCGGTCGCCGGGTTAAGTGATTCGAAATATTTACCCGAATGGGGCTTCATGAACTTGCCATTGAGGAACAATTCATGCCGCGGCGGAATCTTGATGTACTCGAAAGCCTCGGGCGCGGGGGCATAGTCCCATTTGTTGCCGAAGGAAAGCCGCCGCTCGTTCAGAGGAATGGTCGGACGAGCTATATTCGCCTTTCGGTCGAATCGCGCGATCGCCACCGCTCGTGCCCTCTTGGCAAGCGAACGGTTATGGGCCGCTTTGGTTTTCATCGATCTTAAGGCAAAGAAAAATAATCACTGTTTTGATAGTTGCCATCCACGGTTTTGGCGATTTGCATCAGCACGTCGTTGAGCAGCGTGCTGGCGCCGAAACGGAACCGGTCGGGCGTCAGCCATTCGTCGCCCAGCGTTTCTTTCACCATGACCAGGTAGGCCAGCGCCTGCTTGGAATTGCGAATGCCTCCGGCGGGCTTCATGCCGACGCGAACGCCCGTGGCGAAGAAGTAATCACGAATTGCTCCGAGCATCACCAATGTCACGGGCATAGTGGCAGCGGGCTGAACTTTGCCCGTGCTTGTCTTGATGAAGTCGGCGCCAGATTCCATGGCCAGGCGGCTGGCGAGCCGCACATTGTCATAGGTGACCAACTCGCCCGTTTCCAGAATCACCTTGAGATGGGCGGCGCCGCAGGCCGCTTTGACGGCCGCGATTTCATCGAAGACTTTGGCGTGGTCGCCGGCAATGAAGGCGTCCCGCGCAATCACCATGTCAATTTCATCGGCGCCATCGGCAACTGCGCGCCGAGTCTCTTCCAACTTCGTGCGGAGCGGATATTGGCCGCTCGGGAAACCTGTAGCGACTGACGCCACGTGCACGGGCGAATCGCTGCCCAGGAAGCGGCGGGCGTAGCGGACCATATTTGGGTACACGCAAACCGCCGCGCAGGAAGGCACCTCGTATTTTGGGTCGGCAGGCTGGATGGCCTTACGGCAGAGGTAGGCAACCTTGCCCGGGGTGTCTTTGCCCTCCAACGTCGTCAGATCCATCATTGAGGTGACGAGTTTCAAGCCCGAGAGCTTGGCGCTTGCCTTGATGCTGCGTTTGGAGAAAGCCGCGGCCCGTTCTTCGGCCATGACCTGATCCACGGTTGGAAGGTCCAAAGGTGAAAGCCCAAAGCCCAATGTGCCGGCGGAAAATGTCTGGCGCGCTTCGCGTTCGTTCGCGTTGCGCGCAAGTACCCCGCGTGTCGAGTGCGATGCGCGCGCGCTGGAAACAGCTCTGGCACGATAGGCGGATTTCGACGCAGCCGAAGCTTTCATAACACCTCGCTGAGTCTGCTGGCGGGCGGCAGGGCAGTCAAGCGGCCAGCGCGGTGGGTCATTGTCTGACGTCGAGTCGCAAAAAGAACCTTGAAAACTTTTTCAGGCAAGGCTATCAGTAAATTGATACACCGCTCAAACCGAGCACAGACACTGGTTTATGAACTGGACAGATGGTCCAGCCACTTGGAAGCAGCTCAAGTACTTGAGCCATTTCGGTTACAAACCTGACCATACACTCACCAAATCCGAAGCGATCGAACTAATTCGCCGCTTCGGTGGAAACCCCGAGGTTGCAGTCACCGTCACCGAGTCTCAACCTTCCCTCCCGGAACAACTGCACTCGGTCACGGCCTATGACCTGAGGTTGACCGCGCAGACAGTCAGGCGCGCCCTTGCAGAAGCTGGCCCTTCGCCAGCCGAAAAGCTCGGGCGCGACGCCGCGCGGGCGCTGGCCGACCGCCAGGAATTCTGGGTGGACACTTGCCGGGATCCGAACAAGACACCCGTAGCCTCAGCGGAGGCGCAGAGCCTGTATCAGAAGTTTGGCTGCCGCTTTTCCGCGCCCACCTTTAAGCAAGTTCAGTCCATCCTCGACGCACTCGACTCGGCCCTGCCGACTTGGGACCGCGACCACCCGGGAATGTTTTATCGCACTCTTGAATTAAACTTTCCGGAGCTTCTGAAACCGCACTGAGGGAACAGTTGGCCGGCGCGTACGCTTGAAACTAAGCGTGCTAGGCCGTGAAGGATTTGCCGCAGCCGCAACTCTGCCGCGCATTGGGATTGGAGATCTTGAAACCGCCGGCGGTCAGGCTGTCGTTGAAATCAACCACCGCACCGCGAACATATTGGGCGCTGAACGGATCGACCAGGACCGAGACACCGTGGATAACCGCGGCGAAATCGTCCGGCCGGGGTTCGTCAAAAACCATCCCATACTGCATTCCCGAGCAACCGCCCTGTTCGACATAGACGCGCAGCGTCTTGCCCGCATTCTCGGGTTTCTCCAGGATCAATTTCACTTCCTCAGCCGCGCTGGGCGTGAGGCTGACGACGGGTTCAGCGACCGTGTTCGTATCCATTTTAGTATTCATTAGAAAGCTAGGCTCGCCCCTGGCGGCTGTCAACCGAGCTTACCTCCGGAATTATCAAGGTTTGTCACGGGGCAGGTGTTCCTGCGCTTTGCGGATGCGATTGTCGAAAAACGGGCCGAGCGACGGCACCAACTCCTTCAAGCGCTGGTAAACGTTAATCGCCGCCCGCCACTGATCCAGCTTTTCCGCGAGACGGCTGGCCTCCACCCCGGCCCTTTTGGTCCAATACAAATTCGGCTTCTCGTTGTCCCGCAAATGTCCTCCGTTAAAGACCTTGAGGCAGTGACCGAGCGCCCCTTTCAGCAACGAGAGTTGCTCTTCATCGGCCTTCAGCTCCGCCTGGGCTTCGAGCACCACTCCTAGGCCAACCAGGGCGATGCTGCGCGCGGTCGCATCGGCGTTCTCTGACGCAATCACTTTTTCAAAAGCGCCGGTGGCGTTGGTTAATGCGTCAAACTGGCGAGAAGTCTGCGCCCATTGCAGATAGCAGTTTGCCAGTTCGCCCCAGGCCCCTTCGATTAGTTGATTGGTGCCAGGCGATTCACAAATCACTTTGAACACCTTGATGGCTTCGGCGAAATCGCCGACTTTGTTGGTCGATTCCTTGGACATCAACGTGTTGCCATACGCAAACATCGCCTTCAACCGAACGTCCGGGGGACAACGCACATCGCTGGTCAGGTTGGTCAGGTGGCTGATGGCATCAGTCCAGCTAACAAGAGTGATTGCGCAACGGCCGGCCATCAGGCGCGCCTGATACGTCAGCTCGGACGCCGGCCAGTTCTGGAAGAGCAATTGAAAATTGTTTTCAGCAATCTGGAAATCGCCCCGTCCGTAGTAGTAGTCCGCCAACCGATACTGGGCCAGTTCGGTGAACTCGTTGGTGGGGAATTTGGCTACCAGATTAGTGAGCAGGGCCAGGGCATTGGTTTCGCGACCGGCCAGAAAGTTCGCTCGGGCCTCGTAGTACATGGCGGCGGGTCGGTCGGCATTGGTCGGGTAAGTCGAGAGCCAGCTCTCGTATTGATCGATCGCCTCCGGCCACTTCTCCTCCTGCTCAAACGTCCGCGCGAGGGCGAGGCGCACCTCCGGCACAAGCTCCGCGTCCGGAGCCGCGGTGATGAATTCCGACAAAATCTTGCGCGCCTGGGCTGGCTGGCGCTCCTGGCTGATCTGCTGGCCGGCGAACAGCACCGCGCGGTCGGTATGGAATCCCTTCGGGTACGCCGACACCAACCGGGCCAGAGCGTTCGTCGCCGCAACCAAATCTCCGGCCGCCACCGCCGCCCGTACGCTCTGGTAGAGCGCGGGTTCGACCAGGTTGGTCTGCACTTCCGCCAATCCTGTGAATTTGCCGATAACGGTGCTGTAGTTGGTCAGCGCGCTGGCAAAGTTCTTCTGCTGGAGTTGCGCGTCTGCAAGTTTGAAAAAAGCCGTGGCTTGCTCGGGCGACACAGGCAAACGCTCAACGGCCGCGCGGCAGGCCGTCTCGCATTCCGGCATTTTGTTCTCCAGCCAGAAGCACCAACCCAGATTAAGCTGCGCTCTTCCGAACAGCGGACTTTGGGGAAATCCCTGCACCAGCGATTGAAAGGAAGCCTGGGCCTGCTGAAGAAGGTTTGTCGTTGCAGGCGCATTGGTAGTCAAGGTCTCGGCGCGGTTTGTTTCCGAGCCGGCGACATGCTGACGAAGCTGCAGTTCGCCTAGAGTGAGCCAGGCCACGTCGGCCACCGGCGCCGCGGGAAATTGCCCGAGGAACCGTTTGAGCATCTGCATCGCTTCGGCCATTTTGTTTTGCGCCAGGTAAAGTTCGGTGACCTTGAGCAGCGCCTGGCGCTGACGCTCGGAGGGGGTTCCCTCGGCAAGGTTATTCGTCAAGGAGGCAATGGCTTCATCGCTGCGCCCGAGGCGCTCGAGGATGCCAGCCTGGAAAGCGACACTGTCCGCCTTCAATCCGCGCTGAGCGGCCTCGGCGGCGAGCGCGAGTATGTTGGTGGCGCTTCGGAGCGCTTCTTCGTTTCGTCCCTCGGCCAGGCGGACGCGGCCCAGCAGGAAATTCCACTGCCAAGCCACGTCGGGCGGCAGCAATAGCTTCGACATCGGCTCCAGGGCCCGTTCGGCGGCGGCGTAATTCTTCTGCGCGAGGTAAGCTTCGCTCAGGAGAAGGTAACCCTGCACCACCTTAGGATCGCCGGGTTTGGCGCGGGCGGCGCTTTGCCACACGGCATTCGTCTCCAACTGGAGGACGCGCCCCCAGTCCGACAGCCGTGCGCGCGCGGTGGCCTCGAATATCAGAGCCTCGAGCCGAAAAGCGGATGCAGGGAAATCTCTGACGAGCTTCCCAAACGCGTCAGCGGCGGCCAGGAACTCCCCTTTGCCGTAGTGGGCCTGGGCCAGCCAGAACAGGAATTGATCGGCATTGGTTCCGGCAGCGCTTTGTCGAGCGGCGAGTAGTTGAATGGCCCCGGCGTAATTGGTTTGCTTCAGCAGCGCCTGGGCCTGGCCCAGGATGGCCTCGGACAGCCGACTGGAGTTAGGATACTTTTCGGCGAAAGCTTTGAAGTCCTTTTCTGCCTGCTCATAAAACTCCTGTTTCAACTCGCGAGCGGCCGCCTCGAACGCGTGCTGTTCCTGCGCACCGGCGGCCGCCGCAACTCTCGCAACGGCAGCCAGCAGCAGAAACCAAATCAAAGTCCATCGACCGCACGCGGCCATATCCGCGGCAGTGTAAGCGCGCATGCGGCTGGGCGGAAAGCGGGAAATGGGCGCAGAAACGGCTGCTCATGAGTGGCTGCGGCAAAATCCGGTTCCGCGCGAAGTTATTGGACTTATTCACATGGACAGTGGATGTCCAAGCTCACCGCGTACTCTTACGGGTGCGATAAGAATCGAGGCGTGAGCGTATGACGAAAAGGGAGCAATTTCTGGCGTTTGTCTTTTTGGGCGCGCTGGCGGAAGATCTGCGGAGCGACACGGCCAACGCGCAATTAATCGCGCAAATGGCCGTCCAGATTCCAGAGGTGCACATCCCGCAGTGCCCCGCCAATGCCGCGAAGGTGTTCCTGGCTTACTGCAGCGGCCGAACCGAGCGGCCATTTCGATGGATGGTGGGAGGGGAAAGTTGAGAGTGCAGAGTGCAGAATGGAAAGGGGAGAGCAGAGTGTTGCGAGTGCAGAGTTGAGAGTGGAGGGCAAAAGAGCAGAAAGGAGAGTTGAGAGTTGAGAGTCGAGAGTGCAGAGTATGGACCTGGGTAACGATGTGAGTTTGTCACCCATTGAATCCATTCTAATTCTGTGCCGACTATTTCCCAATTGACCGATTTGCCGGCGCTCAATCAGGTGACAGTGCCCGATCTGTGGCAGCAGGAGGCGGTGACGGCTCTGCGCCAGGGGAAAGACGTAGTAGTCCAGGCGCCGACCGGCGCGGGCAAGACGCTGATTTTCGAGCTGTGGTCCAACCAGGGAAAAAACCGCGGGCAGGCGATTTATACGGTGCCGACGCGGGCGCTGGCCAATGACAAACTGGCAGAGTGGCGCGGGCAGGGATGGGATGTGGGGATCGCCACAGGAGATCTGGCGGAAAACCTGGGCGCACCGATCCTGGTCGCTACGTTGGAGACGCAGAAAAATCGATTGATTCAGGGTGAAGGCCCCGCCCTGCTCGTCGTGGACGAGTATCAGATGTTGAGCGACCCGGACCGCGGCCTTAACTATGAGCTGGCCCTGGCTCTGGCGCCGCTCTCGACTCAGTTGCTTCTTCTGAGCGGGAGTGTGGCTAATCCGCAGGATGTCGTGAAATGGCTGCACCGGTTGGGCCGGCAGGCGGTGATGATTCGGCACGAGGAGCGGCCCGTACCACTTGAAGAGGTCCATGCCAATTCCTTGAGTTACCATGTGCCGAGTGAGATTCGCGGTTACTGGCCCAGGCTGGTTGCAAAAGCGCTGGCCGAAGACTTGGGACCGATCCTGATTTTCGCTCCCCGGAGGCAGGCCGCGGAAGCCATGGCGGCTGATTTGGCGCGGCAGTTGCCCAATCCCAATCCGCTGCAGCTCAGCACGGAGCAGAAACTGGTTGTGGGTGAACATTTGGGGAAATTGCTCAAGAGCCGCATTGCCTACCATCACAGCGGCCTGAGCTATGGAGCGCGCGCCGGCGTGATCGAGCCGCTGGCAAAAGCAGGTCAATTGCGCGTGGTTGTGGCGACCATGGGCCTGGCGGCCGGGATCAACTTTTCCCTCCGCAGCGTAGCTTTGGCGGCGGAATCGTATCGGCGGGACCAGGTCGAGCAATTGCTTAAGCCCGACGAAATTCTGCAGATGTTCGGTCGCGCGGGCCGGCGAGGACTGGACGAGACCGGCTTTGTGCTCATCACGGCCAACGAATTGCGTCTGTTGGACGCGCGGCCCTGCCATTTGTCGCGGAGTGGCGCTGCCGACTGGGGCGCGCTGCTGGGTTTGATGGCCAACGCGGCGCAGCAAGGCCGTGATCCATTCGCGGAAGCGGTGCGAGCCCAGGAGCGGCTCTTTACGACCAAACCGATCTTTCTCGGCGTGGAAGAATCGCTTCGTCACCCGGATACGCCGTGTGGTTTGCGGACGGACGCTGAGCGCGCGCGTCATGTGCGCAAACTGGTGCGGGAGATGTTGAACAGCGGCGGAGAATGGCAACCGGTGCCCGTGCCGGTGCTTCGGCCAGTTCGGGAGATCAAGGTAATGCCGGACTCTGTTCGGTCCAGCGACGATAGCGGAGTGCGCCCGTCCTCGGGCGCAGCGACGTCGGAGAAATCCGGCACGCCGATCAATTCTGAAATCTCGAACCGAGTGGGCCTTGCTGCGCCCGAGGACGGGCACACTCCGCCAAACAAATGCCCGGTTCTGCTCTCGGCTCTGAGCGTGCCCGAAGCGCTGGAAAAAGTCGGTGTAGGCACATTGTGCCTTTTGTCGGAAGCCGCCGGGCAGAAAATATATGGCCGGGCACTGACAGTGGCAGATCGGTTGCATGACGAACGGGTGATTATCGCCAAATGGATCCGACGCCTGATCAACTGGAGCGGACGCCAGGCTCCCTTGTCCGTGTGGCAGGAGAAAATTGTGCCGTTGATCGAACATCGGCTTGCTCAGCAGAAGACTCCGGTCGTCCGGTTTGCAGACGAAGGCCACAAAATCATCGCGCAGGTCAGCATCGCGGAGCTTTCGATGCGTGCCGGCGTGGATTCGCACGGCGTCGCGCTCTGGCGTCCGCTTGAGCGCGAAGTGCTGCCTTACGACTGCGCGCGCTGCTCGCTCGTGGAGGTCTGCAAGCACCTGCCCACCTCGACCGGCACGGCGCTGCTGTGGCGACGACTGGGCCTGGTCGAGGCCTCAGGTGTGCCGACCTTGCGCGGGCGAGTGGTCAGCTTCTTCTCGCAAGGTGATGGTCTCGCCATCGCCGCCGCGCTCGAAGACGAAACATATCCGCTCGACGAACTGATTTACGATATCGCCAACCTGGACGCTGGATTCCGGTTTTGCGGCGATGACAACCGATGGGGCGGAAGATTAGGAATGGTCTGCCATCAAGAGTACGGGCTGCAATCCATTCCCGGTTACCTTGAAAATGGTGTGCCACCGAAGTACGGCGCTGGAGCCGAACAAGTGGTGGCCTCAGTTCACAAGAATCCGCTGAACAAACACACATGGGTGACAGAATTGTTGGGGCCTGGCGACATTGACCGCGTCATCATTGAGTGGCGGAGCTTGTTGCGGCAAATCGCGCACGCGCCCGAGCTGGATTGGCCCCGCTGGAGTGCTTTCCAGGCCATGGCCAAAGGGATACTCAACGAAACGGAATCGCCGACAATGACGGAGCTACCGCCGTTGAATTATCAGCAGACCCGGCGCGTCGATCACCGGCTGATTCTGCGCCGGCATTAAGCCTGGCTCGTCCGGGACGGTTCCCGGCTGCGGTCACCTCGGTCACCGCCGCGATCACCGCCCCGCCGCTCTCCCCGGTCTCCGCCTCGTCGCGGGCCGCGATCGCCACCACGACGCTCACCACGATCTCCTCGGGGCTCTCCCCGGTCGCCGCGATACTCCCTGCGCTCGTCGTGTGATTCGCCGCGAGGAGCGGGTTGTCCCTGGTCGCCGGCCTGCGAGCCGTCGCCTCCTCCACCCTCGCCTCCCATCTGCTGATCGCGCTCAGCCATCGCCGCCCGGCGCGAAAGGCGGACCCGGCCCTTTTCGTCCACGCCCAGGCACTTGACCAGAATTTCATCGCCCAGCTTGACGATATCCTCGGTCTGTTTCACGCGGAAGTTGGCCAGCTCACTGATGTGCACCAGGCCGTCTCGGCCCGGCAGGAACTCGACGAAAGCGCCGAATTCCTTGATCGTGACAACTTTGCCACGGTAAATCTTGCCGATCTCAGCTTCCGCGGTCATGCCGGTGATGGCATCGCGGGCAATCTTCATGCCTTCTTCGGACACCGAGTAGATATTAACGGTGCCGTCGTCCTCGATGTTGATTTCACAGCCGGATTCCTCGACCAATTTCTTGATGTTTTTGCCGCCGGGTCCGATCAGCGCGCCGATTTTCTCCGGGTTGATCCGGATTACTTCGAGCCGCGGCGCGTACTTGCTCAGTTCTTTGCGCGAGGTGCTGAGTGTCTTGGCCATCTCGGCCAGGATCAACAGTCGGGAATTGTGTGCCCGCTCGACTGCCTCAGCCATCAGGCCATGAGGCACACCGGGTAGTTTCAGATCGAGCTGGAAGCCCGTGATGCCTTTTTCAGTGCCGGCGATTTTGCAATCCATGTCGCAGAAGGCATCTTCCCAGCCGATGATATCGGTCAAAAGCTTATACTCCGAGATGCGGTTCTTATCGTCGTGCTCGGTGCATAGGCCGATGCTGATGCCGGCGACAGGGCGCGTCAAGGGCACGCCGGCGTCCATCAGTGCCAGTGAGCCGCCACAGACGGTCGCCATTGAGGTCGAGCCGTTCGATTCCATGATCTCGCTGGTGATGCGAATGGAATAGGGATAATTGTCCGTCGGCACCATCGGTTCCAGCGAACGTTCCGCCAGGGCCCCGTGCCCGATCTCGCGCCGGCCCGGACCGGAAATGCGGCCGGTCTCGCCGACCGAGAAGTTGGGGAAGTTATAATGAAGGATGAACTTCTTTTCGCTGGCGCCGCCGGTGTAGGAATCAAATTCCTGGGCGTCTTCACCGGTACCCAGCGTACAAAGCGTGACGGCCTGGGTCTCGCCGCGCTGAAAGAGGGCCGAGCCGTGCGCACGCGGCAGGATCGAAACCTCGCTGTGGATCGGCCGGACCACGTCAAGTCCACGGCCGTCCAGCCGTTTGTTATCCTTCATAATTAGGCCGCGAACTGCTTCCTTTTGGATGTAGTAAAAAGCGTCTTTCAGCACGAACTCGGTCACCTTCTCCGCGCCAAATTTTTCGACGAGCTTCTTGCCGATTTCATCGGTCAGGGCGGAAACGGCGCCTTCGCGGTCCAGCTTGCCGGGCGTAAGCAGGGCGCTGATGATGCGGTCCCCCGCCAGCGTTTTGGCCTCATTGAGGATCTGATCGGGCACAATGTTCAGCGTGATCTGACGTTTGGGCTTGCCGGCGCGAGCCGCCAGCTCCTTTTGCGTCGCGATCATTGGCTGAATCGCCTCCTGGCCGAATTTCAACGCCGCGTTAAAATCAGCTTCGCTGATTTCCTTGGCTGAGCCTTCGAACATGACCAGATCGGTTTCGTTGCCGACATAAACCAGCTCCAGATCGCTATCAATCATCTGGCTGTGCGTTGGGTTGGCGATGAACTGGCCATTGATCCGGCCTACGCGCACAGCCCCGAGCGGGCCGGCCCAGGGAATGTCACTGACCATCAGCGCCGCCGAAGCACCTACTAAAGCCAGCATGTCCGGGTCATGCTCGCCATCGGCGCTCAACACGATGCTCTGGACCTGGACCTCGTTGTACCAACCCTTTGGAAACAACGGCCGGATGGGTCGATCGATTAGCCTCGAAGTGAGGATCTCCTTCTCGGTTGGTCGGCCCTCCCGCTTGAAATAGCCGCCCGGAAACTTACCGGCGGCGGCCGCCTTTTCGCGATAATCAACGGTTAAAGGGAAAAAATCCTGCCCCTCTTTGGCCTTGGGGGCCCCGACGGTCGCCACAATGACAATCGTGTCGCCCATTTGGACAGTGACGGCGCCATCGGCTTGTTTGGCGATTTTGCCGGTTTCAATAAGCATCTGCTTGTCCCCGACGGGGACGGTGACTTTCTCTGACATAATGAGTTTACCCTCCGTTGCCACCGAGGAACTTCAGTGAACTCCGAAGTCGTTCGGAGCTGAACGAAATTTCCCAGTGCAACAGAGCCTTTTCGTACGCGAAGGTTAATGCGAAGAACCGGGCCGCTCGCGTTTGGTGGTCCAGTCCTATTGGAAAAGTCCCAGGCAACCTTGGCCGGCGCAAGTGGCCGGTGACAAGTCCCTGTGCCGCAATTATTTACGGAGCTTCAGTTTCTTGGTCACTGACTGATATCGGCTGACGTCGGTCGTGTGGAGGTAATCCAGCAAACGCCGGCGTTGGCCAACCATCATCAGCAGGCCCCGGCGGGACCCGTGGTCTTTCTTGAACTTCTGAAGGTGCTCGGTCAAATGATTGATCCGCTGCGTCAGCAGCGCGATCTGGACATCGGCCGACCCAGTATCCCTTTCGTGGAGCTTGAAATCGCTAATCGTTTTCGCTTTCGCTTCCATGTTTTCCAAGAGCTGTCATCTATCTCGCTTTCCTAATAGCGGCGGGAGTGTACGTTTGAGGCTATCTCCTGTAAAGCACTTTTCCCGCCGCTCACTGGACAAATTCCAGCTCCTGACGATGGGGCAGCAACCCGCGTTCGAACGCCTCGCCGAGAAATCGGCGGATGGCTTCGCGGCCAGTCTCCCCGTAGTCGAGCGTCCAATGTTTCACATACATGCCGACGAATTTGTCGGCAAGCTCGCGGCCCATGTCGCGGGCGTATTGCAAGGCATGCTGCAGGGCGTCGGTTCGATGTTCCAGGCTGTATTGGATGCTGGCAGTCAGAATGCCGGAGATCGCCTTGCGGAGCGTTGGAGCAAAGCGTTTGTGAACGACATTGCCCCCGAGCGGAAGCGGCAAACCATCGTTTTCCCCGGACCACCAGGCGCCGAGATCGGCACAAACCTGCAAACCCTCGTTCTGGTGGGTCAATTGGCCCTCGTGGATGAGAAGTCCGACATCGGCTTTGCCCGAACGAACCGTTTGAAAGATCTCGTCGAATGGGACCACAACGAAATCGAACTGGCTCGCCGGCATGTCCAGCCACAGTTGCAAGGCCAGGAACGCGCTCGTCATTTTGCCGGGCACGGCGATCCGCCTCCGGGCGATTTCGGCTTTGGTGAGCGAATTTTTCGCCACTAACATTGGCCCGTAGCCGTCCCCCATGCTGGCGCCGCTCGGCAGCAGCGCGTACTGGTCACTGACGTAGGCGTAAGCGTGAATGCTGATGGCGGAGACGTCGAGTTCACCGCGCGTCGCGCGTTCGTTTAGCTTCTGGATGTCCTGAATGACATGCGCGAACTTCAACCCTGCCGTCGGGATCAGCTCTTTCGCCAGGGCATAAAACATGAAAGCATCATCCGGGTCGGGCGAATGGCCGAGCGTGACTAAACGAGTGTCCATGCGCTGAATTCAGGCCGCCGCGGCGCGCCGTCTTCGCGCTCTGATTCTTGGCGCGTCCCCCCACAACGTTTCCAGGTCGTACCGGTCCCGCACGTCCTGGCGCATGATGTGGACAATGACATCGAAGTAGTCGAGCACAATCCAGGCGGCCTGTAACGTGCCATCGATAGTTTTGGGCCGAAGGTGCTGCCGTTCGCGAAGTGAATCGGTAATTTCGTCCACAATTGCCCGCAAGTGGGGTTCGCTCGTTCCAGAAGCAATCACAAAGTAATCCGTGACCGACGAAACTTCGCGCACGTCCAAAATAACGATGTCTTCCGCCTTTTTGTTGTCTGCCAGTTCCCGACAGAGCAAAGCCAGTTTTCGTGAATCCATCTGATAGGATGCTGGCCGAATTTACCTCAAAGATAAAGCCGATTGTTGCGAATGGCCTCTGCAACTGCGGCGGGCACCAGGTGCTCGATCGGCAAACCGCTTTTTGCGCGCTCACGGATCTGCGAGGACGAAACTCCGAGCGGGAACCCGGTCAGTGTCCTTCCGCGAAACGGCTCAGGAAACGGGCGGCTCGCCTCGCCTGGCCGTGGGATGACCACGAACTCAGCCAACCGCGCCAGTTCCTCTGCCTCGCGCCATTTCGGCAACTGGAGCAAATGGTCCGTTCCGATCAGATAGAAGAGTTCCGATTGCTGAAATCGGCGAGCATAATCGCGAACAGTATCGATCGTATAGGAGATGCCGCCACGCTTGATTTCCTGCTCATCAACTTCCGCCCATTCCTGGCCGGCGAACGCCAGCCGGAGCAAGCCCAGCCGGTCCTTGGCCGGCGTCGGCTGGCGCTCCGGCTTGAATGGCGATTGCGCCGCGGGGATCAGAAACAGCCGCGACAATGACAATTCCTCTCGCGCCGCCTGCGCCACGAGCAAGTGGCCGAGGTGGATCGGATCAAAGGAACCGCCGAATATGCCGATGCGTTGCATGGTTTAAAACGTGAAACGTGATGCGTGAAACGTGATTCGTGATGCGCGAGGAGCCATTGGTCTCGTCCTCGTTCTCGTAATCGGACTTGTGTTTCATATTTCAGCAGCAGCGCCAGATGCCGTTGAACTTTTCCCGGGTCACGCTCAGGTAGGTATGTTTGCAAATCCTGGCCTGGGCGGCTGGGTTCAGCGGAGCGGATTCTCCCACCGCCGCGCTGCTCGCGCAGTGATTGGCCCGCAACTGCTCGCGCTCCATTTGTGCCTCGCCGGACAGTTCCTTCGCGAGTGCGAAGGCCAACGCCAGCAAGCCGGCCAAATGGAGCGGCCTCGTCGTCTCCGCCAGTGCGTGCTCCGGCAGCCAAACTGGTTCGCTCTCGCGCAACTGCGCTAGCTTTCGTCGGGCAAGCAGCAGGAGCCACTCCCGTGCGCTAAGCAGAAAAATGGCCGCGACGAGCGCGAGAAATGCCGCCGCGACGAACGCATCCAGGTTGTTGTTGAACTGCCGCGCGCGATTGGTCCACAGCTCTCTTCCCGCCTCTTCGGTGCTGACGGCGTCTCCGCCGGCCTTGGCTGCCGCGAGTCGTTGCTCCAGCCCCGGCGCTTGAGCGCGCAACTCGCGCGCCTGGGCCAGAAACCCGATGCGCGAGTCCGAGTGAAAAATCTTCTGTACACCTGCCGTCATTGTTACTGCCAGCAGCCAGAGCAACGGCACTAGCGTGATAATCGCCATCGTCGGCCGACCCGCTTTCTCCTTTCTCCCTTCTCCCTTCTCCTGCCCTTGCAGGCTCATTTTCAAAATAATCGTCGTGCCCAGGCAGAGCGCAATAGCCGCCAATAATTGGTTGGCAATGCCGAATAGCGGCCAGAGCGAGTTGATGCCGCCCAATGGATCGCGCACGCCCTGAATCAGAAAATAACCCCAGCCGCTGACCACCAGGAGGCTGGCCAACGCGTTGGCGCCGATGCTCCGCGTATCGCCCAATGGCTTCCAGAGATTGCCCAATGTGTCCTGGAGCAGGTAACGCCCGACACGTGTGCCGGCGTCCAGTGTGGTCAGGATGAACAACGCCTCGAACATAATCGCGAAGTGATACCACAGGTCGAGCCCATGCCCCTTGACGGCCTTTGAAAAGATTTGCGCCATGCCGACTGCCAGCGTTGCGGCGCCACCTGTCCGCCCGAACAGCGTTTTTTCCCCGAGTTGATCGGCCATTTGATTCATTTGTTCGAGTGTCACCGCGAACCCCAGAGAATTGACGTTAGCCACCGTTGCCGCGGAATCACCCTTCACGTTCATGCTGAGGTAAACGCCTGGCTCGAGCGTGCAGGCGGCGATCAGTGCCATAATGGCCACGAGCGATTCCAGGCACATGGCGCCATAGCTGATTGGCCGGGCATAAGACTCGCGCGTGATCAATTTCGGCGTCGTGCCGCTGGCGATTAGTGTGTGAAACCCGGAGATCGCCCCGCAGGCAATCGTAATGAAACAGAACGGAAAGACTTTTCCCGCCAGCACGAGGCCCGACCCATCCACGAACCGGCTGATGGCTGGCATCCGCAAGTTCGGCAGTACCACAAGAATTCCCAGCGCGAGGGCAAAGATCGTGCCGAGCTTCATGAACGTGCTCAGGTAGTCGCGTGGGGCCAGCAGCAGCCAGACCGGCAGCACGCTCGCGGCCAAACCATACAGAATGATCGTCCATGCCAGTGTGAGGTCGCGCAACCCAAACGCCTGCGCGAGCGCCGGGTGCCCGTGGACCAGCTTTCCACCCCAAACCGCCAGCAAGAGGCAAATCACCCCGATAGCCGACGCTTCCATGACCTTGCCCACCCGCCAAAACCGCAGGTAACCGCCCATGAACATCGCGATCGGGATCGTGGCCCCCACCGTGAACACACCCCACGGACTTTCTGTGAGGGCTTTGACCACCACCAGTGCCAGCACCGCCAGCAGGATGATCATAATCCCGAGAATGGCAATGACCCCGACGGCGCCCGCCGCCGTGTTCAGCTCCTCGCGCACCATCTGGGCCAGTGATTTGCCATCCCGCCGCATCGAGGAGAACAGCACAACGAAATCCTGCACCGCGCCTCCCAGTGTCACGCCAATCAGAATCCACAACGTTCCAGGCAGGTAACCGAATTGCGCGGCGAGGACCGGCCCGACCAGCGGTCCCGGGCCGGAAATGGCCGCGAAATGGTGCCCGAACACGATCCACTTGTTCGTTTTGACGAAATCCTTGCCGTCATCGTGCACCTCGCAAGGCGTCGCCCGCCGCTCATTAAGCATCAGCACTCGCGCCGCGATCCACTTCGAGTAAAACCGGTAACCGATCGCGTAACTGCACGCGGCTGCGATGAGGATGTATGCTGAGCTAGGCGCCTCGCCGCGCTGCAGCGCCAGCTTGCCATAAGCCCAGGCGCCTCCAACTGCGATCAGCACCCAAAAAACTGTTGTTAGAGGCTTCTTCATTTCTCCCAGCGTAGTAACCGGTCAGTCGTGGAGGGGGCGTCCCCCTCTCCTCCGCTGGAGGAGAGGGTCGGGGAGAGGAGGCCCATTAGTTTGGTGTACGCTCACCGCCGTTACTACTTACTACCGAGCGCAACCTATCAGGCTGGACAAAGCGGCGCAACCGGCGCATCCTGTGGATAAATTCAAAACGCAGAAAGGATCACTTGTTATGGCTACCTACATTGCATTACTGCAGTACACCGACCAGGGAGTTCGCAACGTCAAAGACACCACCAAGCGCGCGGCCTCCGCCAGCGACGTCGCCTCGAAGATGGGCGTGAAATTCACCGACCTCTTTTGGACGCTTGGCCAGCACGATCTGGCGATCGTGGCCGAGGCGCCCGACGACGAGACGATGACGGCGACTATGCTCAAGCTTGCAGCGCTAGGCAACGTGAAGACCCAAACCATGCGCGCCTTCCGCTCCAACGAGATGGAGGCGATTCTCAAGAAAGTCGGGTAAGCGCGGTGTCGAATCCGACCTCCGCGCTTGGCCCAGCAACGTGATGTTGGTGAGTCAGGTCCGAAGGCACGACGATGTCAGCCATCGTGCTCGTCGGAAGATGTCACCTTGTCATCGGCGCCGGAGGGCGGCGGTTGCTGTTAATCCTTGCATCTGGTTATTGCGAATATGGAGCAACCGATCGTCGTTCGCTATCAGCCAACGCTTTGTGACGCGCTGGACTCACAGTCCTACCATCGCCGGGTGATGCAGCGACTCGGATTACGGATTGGGTTGTCCGTGGCCTCGATCCTCCTGTCGCTGTTGGGGGTGTATGGTCTATTTCGAGGCGTCAGCAGCTCCACGGCCACGCTGCTGATCCTCGGAGGATTCTATTACCCAGCGCTTCGTCCTTTGGAGCGGCGCTGGCAGATCGAGCGTGCTTTCTCCAAAGACCCAGACAGGGATTTAGAGATCCAATGGCAAATTTCGGAACAGTCGGTGACGGTCACGAACAGCAAGTGGAAATCTGACTTGACCTGGCCTGCCATCACGAAAGCTGTCCGTGCGCCCTCTGGCTTCCTGCTGTACGTTTCCAGCTCTCCTTATTGGTTGCCGCGGCGTGGTTTCAGTGGCGATGGTGCATTCGAGCAATTGGCCGAGCTCATTCGTACGAAGGTTTCAGCTTTCACTAACGTGAGCTAACTAAAAATGGCGAGCTTGCTCGCGGGCGTCAGAAGATCAAGCCCATCGGTGCGATGCCGTACTCCCTGTTGCAGGTGGACGAGGGCGTCTGCGCTCCATAGGAAACAAAGATTATTCCGGCCCCTTTTTTCCCAACAGATCGAGCACTGCGGCGGTCATGGCAGCAACGCCCGTCTTTATGGTCGGCTCCGGCAATGGCGCCCAGAGGGGCGAGTGCAGCGAAGGCAACGGCTGACCCGTGCGTTCGCTTTCCTTCAAAGCCTCCGGTCTGACTCCACCGACAAAGAACATGCAAATCGGAATCTTATGTTCGGTCCGGCCATACTCGGCAAAATCTTCGCCGCCCATCGACGGCTTCTTCTTGATGACATTGGATTCGCCGAACCAGGTGCGGAAGACAGCAGCGATTTTTTCGCTTAACTCGGGATTGTTATAGGTGGCGGGCGTAAACTCGTCTTCCAGCTTAACTTCCGGCAAACGGTCTTCCGGAATACCGGCGGCCAGCGCCTGACCGCGCACGATCCGCTTGATGGCGGCGAGCGTCTGTTGCCGCACCTCGTCCGTGTAGGAGCGGACCGTCAATTGCAGTCGCACTTCGTCAGGAATTATGTTGTGCTTGGTGCCGCCGTGGATCGAACCGACAGTTACCACTGCTGGCTCACCGGGCTGAACCTCACGGCTGACGATGGTCTGCAGATCGAGCACAATTTTCGCCGCCAATACCACCGGGTCTTTCGTCTTGTGCGGATAGGCGCCATGGCCGCCCACGCCATGGATGGTGATATCCACCGAATCGACGTTCGCCATCGCGTAGCCGGGTGTATAGCCGATGCTTCCGGCGCGAATCTCCGCATCATCGTGCAGCGCAAGGCAGAAATCGGGCCGCGGAAAGCGCGTGAACAGCCCATCGGCCAGCATCGCGCGCGCGCCACCTACACGCTCCTCGGCGGGCTGGCCAATCACGACCAACGTCCCCTGCCATCGCTCCTTGAGCCGCGCCAGCACGTATGCTGAGCCGACGATGCACGTCATGTTCATGTCATGGCCACAGGCATGCATCACAGGCACGTCATTGCCCGCGGGATCCTTGGTCACTACGGTGCTCGCGTAAGGCAGGCCGGTCTGCTCCTTCACCGGAAGACCATCCAGATCAGTTCGGATCAAAACCGTCGGCCCGTTACCATTGCGCAGGACACTCACCACACCGTACTTTCCGACGTGTGTGGTTACGTCGTAACCCGCCTTCCGGAGCTCCTCAGCCACGCGCTCCGAGGTCTTTTCCTCCATGAATGACAGCTCGGGGTGCGTGTGCAGGTGCTTGTACAATTCAAGTAGCTCGCCAAATTGCCGCTCCACAAGTGGCTGGACCAGGTCGCGCGCTCCGCCGAAGGAATTATGTGTGAACGCGACCAACGCCCCGATCGAAAGCAATGCAGCAAGAAAAGTCGCATGGAATAGCGGTTTCATATTTTTGTTCCCATCACAAAATCGATTTCGAACAGTTCATAGTCCGTCTTCTTCAACCCAAGCCGTTCATAGGTGCTCCGCGCGGTTGCATTGTGCGCGTCCATGTAGAGCCGCAGACCGCAGACGTCCTTTCGCTCTTTGGCCAAAGTTTGAATGTGATTGAACAACGCGCGGAACACTCCGCAACCTCGGAATTTCTCAGTGACATAGACGCTCTGGATCCACCAGAAATTTCCATTCCGCCAATCGCTCCATTCATAAGTGATCAGCAACTGCCCCGCCACGGTTTTGGTTCTGTCCTGGTCGTCCTCTGCCAGGAAGTAGGTGCCCTTGGCCGGATCGCTCAGCAAGGCCGCGACCCCTTGGCGCACACGTTCCGCATCCAACTGCCGTTTCTCCGTTTCCCAAGCCATCCGCGAGTTAAACTCTGCCACAACTGAGGTGTCCGACAATTTGGCTTCTCGAATTTTGATTTGGATGGCCTAAGGTATAGAACATGGACGAGCCGATTCAACTGCCAATTGATGGCGTGCTCGATTTGCATACTTTCAATCCGCGCGAGATTAAGGATCTGGTGCCGGATTACCTGGCCGCGTGCCAGGAGCGCGGCATTTTCCAGGTACGCATCATTCACGGCAAGGGCGTAGGTAATCTGCGTCGGACTGTCCATGCGCTCCTCTCTAAACACCCAGAAGTGATTTCCTTCACGCTCGATCATCCGCAATTCGGAGCTTGGGGAGCAACGCTGGTTTCGTTGCGGCGCCGCGAGTGAGAGCGGACCGCGCCTGTCCAAGGCGCAGTGGCTGGAACTGAACAGCGACGTGCGAATGAAAAGACCGGCGTCTTAACGTATTCCTGAGCGCTGCGGCTGAGGACAGCCGCGCTCCGCCAGTTTACTCAATTTTCGCGTCCGGGAACAGCTCGCGCACCCGTTTTTTCACGCGCGCTTCTTCCTCCGGCCGCAGGAGGCGTCGATTGATGCGACGGCGCACGGCATCGAGCAGCTCCAGCCAATCCTCCAGCGGCGGGTCGGTAACGGCCTGCCATTGATCGTATCGCCGTTCTCGCGCGTAAAAGCGCCACTCGCGGCCGACGTGCTGCGCATACACTTGAAGGGTCATGCCGTCCTCAGTAACCCGCTTCCAACTGATCTCGGCCTTCGCCATCGAGTTTTCTTACCCGGGCAAATCCACACTGGCCACGGCCATCGCGGCGATTCCTTCCTCGCGTCCGACAAAACCCAAATGCTCGTTCGTCGTTGCTTTTATCCCAATCTGCTTCGGAATGAGTTTCAGGGCAGCGGCGATATTGTGTTTCATCGGTTCGAGATGCGATGCCAGCTTAGGCTGCTGCGCAATCAAAGTCGCATCGACGTTAACAATGGTTCCACGCCGCGCCGCCACTTGCCGCTCAGCCTCCTGCAGGAAAACGCGGCTTGGCGCGTCGCGCCAGCGCGGGTCGGTGTTCGGGAAGAAATGGCCGATGTCGCCTTCTCCCAGTGCGCCCAGAAGCGCATCGCAAATCGCGTGCATCAGGGCGTCCGCATCGGAATGTCCTTCCAGTCCCTTGGTGTGGGGGATTTCGACGCCTCCCAGGATGAGTTTTCGCCCTGCCACCAAAGCATGCACATCGTAGCCGACTCCAACGTGAACCATGGGCACACTATAAAAGCCGCGCTTCCGGCAACCAAGCCTATTCCCTCTGGTCGGTCGCTGTTGGACTTTGGACTTTGGACTTTGGACTTCGGACTCTATCCTCCCGCCCCTGTGTCGCAGATGTTGAAATCCTCCGGCGCCATGGCGGCGGCGACAATGACCAGCCGCGTCCTGGGCATGTTGCGCGAGATGGTGTACGCCGCGTTCATGGGCAACACCTGGGTCGCAAGTGCGTTCACGCTCGCGTTTCAGGTGCCTAACCTGTTTCGACGGCTCCTCGGCGAGGGCGCCCTGACGGCGGCATTCATTCCGATTTTCAAACACAAGGAAGTTCGCGAAGGCGAGGCGGAAATGTGGCGTGCGGCTAATGCCGTCATCTCCGGACTGGTGACCACGGCCGTGGCGGTCACGCTCGCGGCGATAATCGGGATCTCCATCGCTCTGGCTTTGGGAGAGAGAGGTTTTGCCGATGAAACCAAGCTGATGCTTCGGCTCTTGCGTCTAATGTTTCCATATATGCTGCTCGTCTCTCTGGCAGCGGTGTTGATTGGCATGGCCAACGCCCGCGGCCATTTTTTTGTGCCCGCGCTGGGCGCGGCGATTCTCAATGTCGTCATGATCGCCAGCGTGCTGTTGCTGGCCCCTCGAATGGGACAGGGTTTGGAGCGGCAAATTTTTGGCCTGGCAATTGGTGTTGTGCTCGCCGGGCTCGCTCAAGCCTTATTTCAATTGCCCAGCCTCCAGCGCGAAGGTTTTCGTTACCAATGGGTCTCACCCTGGCGCGACCCGACCGTCGGAGAGGTCGTTCGCAAGATGCTTCCCGGCTCAATCGGCGTCGCCGCGTTCCAAATCAACGTGCTGCTCATCTCTTTCTTTTCATTCTGGTTCGAGCCGACTATCGTCGCTACGTTCAACTACTCCGTCCGCTTGATGGAGTTGCCTCAAGGCATGTTTGGCATCTCGCTGGCCACGTATATGCTGCCCACGCTCTCGGGCCTGGCGGCCGAAAAAAAGTTTCCCGAGTTCCGCCAAACGCTTAGCCAGGGTTTGGGTTACCTCGCCTTCGCCAACTTGCTCGCGGCGGCCATCGCGCTCGCCCTGGCCGAGCCGATCGTCCGGCTGATTTTCGAGCGCGGCAAATTCGGCCCCGACGCCACACACCGCGTGGCGCTCGCTTTGGCCTGCCTGGCGCCGGGATTGCTGATGTTCTCGATGAACAATATTCTTGCCCGCGCATTTTTTGCGCTGAACGACACCAAAACCCCGATGAAGATCAGCGTCTTTTGTCTGGTTCTTAACCTTGGGTTTGCTTTGTGGCTGGTTCGTCCTTACCGGGAAGCCGGCTTGGGCGTGGCCAATACTCTGAGTGCATCGCTGAACGTCGTGCTCCTGCTGTTTGCCCTGCGCCGAAAGCTGTCGCGGCTGGGGCTGATTCCGGTTCTGCGCCTGTTGCGGGTGCTCGTGCCTGCAGCCGCCGTGGCGGGAATCGTCGCCGCCCTGCTGGCCTCAGCCTGGGAAAAGAAGCTCGGACACGCAACGCTCGGACTGAAACTGGGCGTCGTCTTCGTGCCCGGCGTCGTGGCCGGGCTGGTCTATTGGCTTGTGGCTGTCGTCGGGCGCGTGCCCTCCGCAGTAGAGATCCTGGGTTTGCTCGGCCGCGTTTTGAAGCGGGAGACCATTTAGACCCATCTCTTCAGCCAATCCCAGGCTTCGGCCTGCATCTCGGCATTGAATTCGTGCGGCGTGTCGTACAGACGCACCCTTAGCTTCTCCTTCACGCCCGCCTTTGTGTAACACCCCGTCAGCTTGTCAAACGCTGCGCGCACTCCATCAGGAGCGAACAAAGCGTCCCTGGCGCCGTTAATGACCAGCAACGCGGATGGCATCGCCAGCGAAGCGACATCCGGGTAATCGAGCGATCGGTAGAGGCCGGGCACGAGCATGGTATGGCCTATGGTATTGAAAACGTGTTTCTTGAGTTGAGCGGGGAAAGAGGTCATCCAACCGACCACTACCGCCGCCTTGATGCGCTCGTCCAGCGCTGCCAGATGGCACGAGCGAAAGCCCCCTACCGAAAGTCCGACACAGCCGATCCGGTTCTTATCGACTTCGGGCCGCGTGACCAAATAATCCACTGTGCGCAAGTCATCCCAGAACATCACGCCGGGCCACGTGAAGCCCGCCGCGAAAATCGTGCGCCCGACAAGCTGTTCGTTCTGACCTGTGCGCTGGTTGAACGCCACAATCCGTTCGGACGGAATCGTTGCAGAACGCTCGCGCCAATCGGCTGCATCGGTGTCCAGCAACAGCCGACGTTCGCCCCAGTAAAACATGTCTATGACAATCACGACGTAACCATGGCGCGCCAGGCTCGAGGCGATGCTGGCGCCGCCGTAATATTGCCGTTTGAACTTCGTCAGGGCCGCGTGCTCGTCCTTCATCTCGATGAGCTTCTCCTTGCCCCAATAATAAAACGCGCCGTGATCGTGCAACGCAACAAGCGCCGGAGCCGGGAATTTCGTGTTTTTCGGCAGCAGCACGTAGGCGGGAACGCGCAGGTGCGGCGTCGTGTTGAAATAAACCCTTTCACGGATGTAATCGCCACAGTCCTGCTTTTCCACGACCTCGGCGCGCGGGTCGCTCTTGGGCGGTGCGTAGTGCAGCAGTTCGAGGAGTTTGCCGCGCGCCCGGCGTTTCCAGGCAGCTAGATTTTTGAACTGCGGACTCAGGAACGATAGCGAGAATTCGCCATGAACGGCCTGGCTCTGAATGAAGGAGAACAGCGAGCCGACATCGGAACCTGTGGCTGGACCCTCGGCCGAGGCCGAAAGCCCCACCCCGCCCGCTCCCCCCGCTAGCGCCGACGGCAGGCATAGCGAGGCGGCTACTCTTTGAACGAACTTCCTTCGTGTGTACATGTTCTGACCTCAGTTTAGTTAATCGAAAGCATTCCAAATCCTGCTCGCGGCAGTTTCCTTCCCCGCTGCAGGGCCTATCTCGAATTCCTAACAGTTCATCCTCGCTCTGCCAACCTCATCCACTTGTGTTTATTTCGTCTGTTTTCCCCTTGACAGCCTTCTGCTTTGTGCTACAAAGTATGCCCGTGGAATCGAATTGGGCTGCTGAGCATCTGCAGGTTATCCGCACTCTGATGGAGCGGTCGGCGCTGTATCGTCGAGCGTTAGCGCCGATCATGATCTTTAACGGTATCGTCGGCGTGGCGGGGGGGCTTGCGGGCTGGAGCTTGAACCTCGGCTCACAGCAGGGATTCATTGTGTTTTGGGCTGGCGCTGGCCTTCTTGGGCTCGCTGGCTCGTTTTTGTTGGTGCGCCGACAGGCGCTTAAGGAGGCCGAGCCTTTCTGGTCCCCGCCGACCCGTCGCGTGGCGCAGGCGTTGCTGGCGCCGTTCTTCATTGGTTCGATGGCGGGATTGTTCGGCCTGGTATGTTCGCGCTGGGACTTCCTGCCCGCGTGGGCTTTACCGGCATTCTGGATGATGTTGTACGGTTGCGCGCTGAACGCCGCGGGTTTTTTCATGCATCGGGGAATCAAGCTTTTGGGCTGGCTTTTTGTGTTTTGTGGCTGCGCATTGATGGCGAGCCGCTGCCTCGCCGGCGCCCCGCTCGCGCTGGTCGCCGGCCATCTTGTGATGGGCGCCGTCTTCGGCGGTCTCCATTTCGCCTATGGCATCTACCTGTACTTCACCGAGAAGGGTGGGAATGCAACGTGAACCCGGAAACATTCCTCCAGCTCGATCGTGTCATTCACGAAAAGGGACGGCTGGCGATTATGTCCATGCTGGCCGCCTCGCCGGAACTCTCATTCACCGAACTGCGCGATGCTCTCAATATGACCGATGGCAACCTGACCACTCATATCCGCACCCTCCAGGAGGCCGGCTATGTCTCCGTGACGAAATCTTTTCAGAACAATCGGCCCTTGACCACCTGCTCGCTGACCGGGACGGGCAAGAAAGCCTTTACCAACTACATCAACCTGCTGGAGACAATCATCCAGCAAACCCGGCATAAATAACCAGGAGTTTTGAACAAGATCGCTTCAGGCTGGTCTTTAACTTTGTGACACAAAGTCTATGAACATCATCCGTGCAGAACATCTCGGCATGTGCTTTGGCGTCCGCGACGCCATCACGCTGGCCCTCAAGCAGTCCAAATCCCGACCGCTCACGATCCTGGGCGAACTGGTCCATAACGAAACCGTGCTCAACGAGCTGCGCAACAAAGGGATCAAGCTGGCCCGGCAGTTGGGCGAAGTGGAGACGCAGTCGGTCATGATTACCGCGCACGGCGCGTCGGAGAGGGCCCTGATCCGCGTGCGCGAGCGTGGCTTCCAGGTGACGCAAGCCACTTGTCCACTGGTGCACGTGGCCCATCGAGCAGTGAAGCGGCTCGTTCAGGAGGGATATCACCCGGTGATCATCGGCCGGCGCGACCATGTCGAAGTCCGCGGCTTGACCGAGGACCTGGCGGATTTCGATGTCGTTCTCTCAGAAGCGGACGTGTTCGAGCTTAAAGAACACCCACGCGTCGGCATCGCGGCGCAGACCACGCAGCCGATTGAGAAAGTGCGCCGGTTGGTTCAGTTGCTTCGCAGCCGCTTTCTGAATTCAGTTGTCCACTTTATCGACACGGTCTGCCAGCCCACCAAGCAGCGCCAGGAAGCCGCCATCGAATTGGCGCAGCAGTGCGATGTTGTCATCGTTGTAGGGGGCGCGCACAGCAACAACACTCATGAACTTGTTCGGACTTGCAGCCGGTTTTGCCCCCGGGTGCAGCACGTTCAAACGGCCAGCGATGTGCGGAGGGAGTGGTTCGCCGAGACAGACACGGTCGGCATCACTGCCGGGACCTCGACGCCAGATCCGGTCATCGATGAAGTCGAGCGGTGGCTGGCAGAGGTCAACGCTATCATGGAGAAAACCGCTGATCCAAACCACTCGCGGTCAGAACGGCCGTCGCTCGAGACACTGCCAGTTTCTTAGTCCGCTGCTCATTTATGAGGAAATCCTGGTTCAAGAAATGGGGCTGGTTGCATCTGCCGACGAGCTGGTCCGGAGCCCTGCTCTCGTTGATCACGCTCGTCATCTGCGCGCAGGTTTTTGTTGCTGTGGACCGGCACTCACACTCAGCGAGCGACACGCTTTATGGAGTGTTCCCATATTTCGTGAGTTGCTTCTTGCTGTTGAATTGGATCGCAGCGAACAGTGCGAAATCATGAAGCCCCTGACATGTTCTTGCACACGATGGCTGGCCGTCGCCCTTTTCGCCGCCGCGATGGCCTGGGTTGAATCAGCCGCGGTGTTCTACCTCCGCACGATGGTCAACCGCATCGAGCCGTACCAAGCACATCCGTTGCAATTATTCAGCGGGCTCGGCCGCGTGGAACTCGTGCGCGAAGCAGCGACGCTGATCATGCTTCTGATAGTAGGTATCCTCGCAGGCCGCTCCTGGCGCAGCCGGCTTGGTTATGCCGCTCTCGCGTTCGGCATCTGGGACGTCTTTTATTACATTTTTCTCAAAATCATTTGCGGCTGGCCGCACTCAATTTGGGAATGGGACATTCTCTTCCTGCTGCCGTTGCCCTGGTGGGGACCGGTCCTGGCTCCGATTTCTATTTCGCTGCTGATGGTTCTGTGGGGAACCCTGGCCAGCACGCGGCGTCTTCCGCCGGCGGCCAATTCATCGGCGTGGAAAATCTGGCTTCTGAATTCCATTGGTGTCATGCTGGCGCTTTATGTGTTCATGGCCGACTCGCTCCGCGTAGCGGGCGGTGGCGAGGCAGCGTTGCGTGATGTCCTGCCGCGTCCTTTCAACTGGCCCCTTTTCTGTACCGCGTTGCTCCTGATGGCCGCGCCGGTGACTCAAACCCTACAGGGATTGTGCCAGCGGCGCGAGCTGTCCGCCCGTCGTGTCAGTGCCGACGACAACCTCCCACAATCGGAATGAACCAGGCCACCGTCAATCCACCATGAACCTCGAGACCTGTGATGGATGTGCCGAACATGACTTTCACGGAACTTGGCGTGTTGCTCCGAGGCGAGGCGGCTCCGATCCGTGCCTGGACAGAATTATGGGTGGGACGCCGGCTGGCGCTGTGCATGGCGGTGATTGTGCTCGGCGCGGGCCTGTACGGCGCGGCGATGGGCTGCTGGCGCGCCCCGCTGCAGGCGCTCTATGTCGCAATCAAATTTCCGCTCATCATCCTGCTCACGGCTTTCGGCAATGCGCTGCTCAACGCCATGCTTGCCCCATTGCTGGGGCTCAACATCGGCTTACGCCAATCCTTTCTGGCGGCCCTGTTCAGCTTTACGATCGCTTCTGCCATCCTGGGTTCATTCAGTCCCCTGGCGGCATTTCTGGTTTGGAACGCGCCGACACTTTCTGCCTCGGCGGCCCATCACTCGACGGGCACTTACAATTTTATTCAATTAACACATGTTGCCGTGATCGCGTTTGCCGGCGTAGCCGCAAACTTGCGGCTGATGCAGTTCCTGCGCGAACTAAGTGGGAACGCGGCGGTGGCGCGGAGCGTTCTGCTCGCCTGGCTGTCCGGCAATCTGTTCGTCGGCAGCCAGCTTGCCTGGATTCTGCGGCCCTTCATCGGCGCGCCGGGTTTGCCGGTAGAGTTTCTTCGATCCACTGCCTTCAAAGGAAATTTCTACGAAGCAGTTCTTTACGCCCTGCTGCGCTTGCTGCAATGAGGCAGATATCAGAAAGCAGTTTCCGGCCCTCCATTTCAACCCTATCAACCACGCAACCAAATCCTTGAATTTATGAACAACACTCCATCAAATCCGTTGCCGATACCGCCGCAAATCCCGTCGCTCAGCATGCCTTTGCCTGCTCTTGCGCCACTGGGCGAAAATCCGCAAGAACGGGAGCCGCTTAACAACGTCGTGGCTACCCTCGAATCAATCCTGCGACAGCCGCGACGTGTCATGTACCAACTGCGCCAGCCCGGTTCGGGGCGGGTGATACTGGGCATGCTGGGGGCTTCGATTTGTTGCAGTCTCATCTATGGCGTCGTCGTAGGAACTTTCTCGATGGGCGACCAGCTCTGGGTGGCGCCGGTCAAAATCGCCGGGGGCTTGTTGTTTGCTGCCGTGCTCTGTCTGCCCAGCCTTTACATTTTCACCTGCCTCAGCGGGTCTCAGGCGCGCCTGAGCGAGATTTGCGGGCTCCTGGCGGGACTTCTCCTGCTCATGACGATATTGCTCATCGGCTTTGCCCCGGTCGCGTGGCTCTTTTCGCAATCGACCGAGTCTGTCACCTGGATGGGCGTGCTGCACTTGACCTTTTGGCTGATTTCCACTTTCTTTGGATTGCGCTTTCTCGAAACCGGCTTTTCGCACACCAAAGCGCGGTCCAATGCGGGGCTCAACGTCTGGGTCGTCATCTTTCTGCTGGTCGCCATCCAGATGACAACCGCTTTGCGTCCGCTCGTCGGCAAGGCCAGCACTTTCTTCCCAGCCGAGAAAAAATTCTTTCTAACGTATTGGGGCGAATGTCTGAATTCACCATCGCTGCGTAAATAGTATCACTTTTTGACGAAGCTGTTGACATTCCGCATTCTCCTTTCGCAAAGAGTCGACAGTCGCGCAAAAAAAGCAATTTCTTACAGGGCCGCGACGTGTTAACTTATCACCCTTATGAGCGTGACCGTCAACCTTAGCGCCGACGAAGTGGCTCAAATCAAGCGCTTTACCGACATCGCTAACGAGGGCGACGCCGTGACCAAGGCCGCTCGAGAATTCCTGCGGGTTGTCAAACTTCGGGAATTGAAAGCCGCCTCTGGGAACGTCGATTATCAGGACGCCGGTGAAGCCCTGGAAGCACTTGAACTCCGCGAACGCGGCTCAAGTCAGTGACCGTCGCCAATTTGGTCCTGGTTGACACAGGCATTTGGTCCGCATTTTTCTCGAAATCCGCCTCAACGGAAAAGCGCGCACTCGATGTTCTTCTCGATGATGACCGAGTTGCCCTCACCGGACCAATCCTCGCCGAGGTTCTTCGCGGATTTCGTCGCGCCGAGCAGGCAGACTGGGTGGCGTCACGTCTGCGTTCGGCCCACTATCTTGAGCCAACCTGGGAGGACTGGCGCAATGCGGCGGCCCTCGGTCGTGAGTTGGCGGCAAAAGGACACGATTTGCCGCTAACTGACCTGGTAATTTCGGCACTGGCACAGCGCGTACCTGCCCTCGTGTTTACTTCAGATCCTCACTTCGATTTGATGCCGGACCTGAAGAGGTATCGCTAGAGTTCCAGGCTGTGGTGAAGGCGTATTTGGAGGGACGCCGCCACAGGGCTATCGTTGGCCGGAAGCATGATTCGGCGTGATTACATTCTGCGGATGATCGAGCAGTTCATCCAGGCGCTGAGGCGCATCCGTTCGTTGAAAAAGGAGCAGCTCTGGTCGGAAACGGCTGCGAGCCTCGATGAGGAGTTCCAGCGCCTGATAGGTGAAGGAGCGAAGGCCGTTACAGGGCTCAGTCAAACTGAATTGGTCGCCCGCCTGATCCGTGGCGAACCGACTCAGGTGGTGCACACGAAAACGCTTTTGCTGGTCACTCTGTTGCAGGAAGCGGGCGATCTGGCAACGCGGCTAGAGCGACCTGAAGAGGCCCGAGCGTGCTATCTGAAAGGCTTGCATCTACTGCTCTACGCATTGGCCGCAGAAGAAGTCCACGAGATGCCGGACTTTGTGCCCAGGATTGAAGTATTCGTCACCCGATTGCAACCGTCGCCCTTGCCGCTCGAAACCAGCGCACTACTTATGCAACACTACGAACGAACTGGAGAGTTCGCTAAAGCCGAGGACGCCCTTTTTGCGATGCTCGAGGGCGAGCCGGATAATCCACGCCTGCTCCAGTTCGGAATTTCATTCTACCGCCGCCTCGAAGGCCGAAGCGACGCCAGTCTCGAGGCCGGCAATCTGCCGCGAGCTGAGGTCGAGGCGGGTCTGGCAGATTTGCGCAACCGCCAGGTCAGCACCGGATAGCCCACCTTCTGGCTCTAGCGCATCACAGCGGCTTCGAGACATGCTCGTGGAAGATGAGCCAGTGTGTCCCGCGCTTTTCCCAAAAAAGCGTATGCCGCCCGTCGAACTCCATCGGCTCGCCCTCTTTCGGTTTGATCGTGGCATGGAACGTTAGCGTCACCAGGGCCACGTCTCCTCTGCGGGTCACTTTCAGGTCATGGTGCGGCGTAATCGTAAGGCTGGCAAAAGTCGAAGCGACATGCTCCTTAAAATTGTCGCGGTACTCCTTCCAACCGTGGGTGTACTTGAGCGGTGCAACATCGAAGAACACCAGGTCCGCGTCCTTGGCGTAAAGTGACGCCGCCTTGTCCGGGTCGAGCGTGCTCCAGGCCTGGTAGTACTGTTTGATTAGATCGCCGAAGACGGTGTTGTCTTTGGTCCTGGAGGCTCCGAAAGCCGCCGTCGCCAGGGTAAAACCTGTTAATCCGCAAATAATTAGACGTTTCATTGTGTTGATTGCTATGAAGGTTTCTGGGCCGAGGCCTTTGTAAGCCAGCGTGGTGCCGAGAGTCAAGCAGCGGTAGAGCGTGCCGTACCAGCCGGACGGTGGTAGCGCGCCCGATTTCCCACTTTTCAGTTTGCCGTTTTGGCTTACTGTTCCCCGATGCCATTGACCGAGCAGATCACTCAGTTAGCCCAACAGGCCAAAGCCGCCTCGCGAGACTTGGCTCAATTGGCCACTGACGAGAAGAACACTTGCCTCCTGGCCATGGCCACAGAGCTGGAGGAGGAGGCCGCAGGCATCAAACGAGCCAACGCTCAGGACATGGAAGTGGGCGTCAGCCTGGGGCTGAGCTCTGCTATGCTCGATCGGCTCAAGCTGGATGACAAAAGGATTTCGCAAATGGCCAATGGCCTGCGCGAAGTGGCTGCTTTGCCCGATCCAGTCGGCCGAATCCTCGATGAGCGCGTGCGGCCCAATGGCCTCAGGCTCCAAAAAATTTCAACTCCGATTGGCGTTATCGTGATCATTTATGAATCGCGACCAAATGTCACTGCCGATGCGGCGGGACTCTGCTTCAAGTCCGGCAACGCCACGATTCTGCGTGGCGGCAAGGAGGCGCTGAATTCCAATCAAACTATCGCCCGGATCATGGCGGCAGCGGGCGACAAGGCGCTGGCGAAATTCCCCGAGTACGCGATCCAGGTCGTGCCCACGACCGAACGCGAGGCCATACCGCTCCTGCTCTCTCTCACGCAATATATTGACCTCTGCATGCCTCGCGGGGGCGAGGGCCTCATCCGCGCCGTGGCCGAATGTTCCAAGGTGCCTGTGATCAAACATTACAAGGGCGTTTGCCACGTTTATGTGGACGCCGAGGCCGATTTGAAGATGGCTGAGGAAATTGTGCTTAACGCCAAAGTGCAGCGGCCAGCCGTATGCAATTCCATGGAAACACTGCTGGTGGACCGCACAATCGCCACAGTTTTTCTCCCCGCAGTGACGCGCCTCCTTAGCGAAAAACATGTCCAGCTCCGCATAGACCCCGAAGCTGAAGCGATCCTGACCTCGGACCTCCGACCTCCGGACTCCGACCTCCGCCGGGCCAGCGACCAGGATTTTTTCACCGAGTACAACGATTACATCCTCAATGTGCGCGTCGTGAATGACGTCCGGCAGGCCATCGACCACATCAACCACTACGGCTCGGCCCATTCGGACAGCATCGTGACACGGAATGAAGCGTGCGCGCGGCAGTTCCTCCACGAGGTGGACTCCGCTACTGTGTATTGGAACGCCTCGACGCGGTTCACCGACGGTGGCGAGTTCGGCATGGGCGCCGAAATCGGCATCAGCACCGACAAGATCGGCGCGCGTGGACCCATGGGGCTGGAGGAATTGACCAGCTACAAATGGATTGGTTTCGGGAACGGACAAACAAGGACGTAGGCTTGATGAATACCACCACAAGTTCGACTCCGGTGGAGACGCCGCAATCTCTGTCTCCTGCCGGCGCGGCCCTCCGAGTCCGCCAGGCGTTGCCCAAGGAAGGATTGTTTGCCGGCCACGAGTGGCGCATCTCCCCGGCGCCATTCCGGGTCGGGCCCGAACTGGCTGGCGACCTGGAACAGCTCGGCCGCGTTTTGTTGCAATTCTATGAGGCGGTTAATTTGTTGTACCGCAAGAGCGCGGAAGGCAAGCAGCCGGAGTGGGTGGCGCGCTGGCTGGATCAGGGAAAACCGGCGGAGCTCATCCAACTCCAGCGCTCTCCCGCTCTCAAAAACGATTTGCCCCGGGTCATCCGCCCGGACCTACTACTGACCGAACACGGCGTGAGCGTGACCGAGCTGGATTCGGTACCCGGAGGCATCGGCCTGACGGCCTGGTTGAATCAGACTTATTCCGATTTGGGCGCTTCTGTCCTTGGCGGCGCGGAAGGTATGTCACGCGGTTTCGCCAGCATCTTCGGCGAGGCCCCCACGGTCCACGTGGTCGTTTCCGAGGAAGCCGCGACGTATCGGCCGGAAATGACCTGGCTCGCTCGACAGTTGGGCCGCGACCGGTACCGAATTCAAGACGCGGGCTTCTCGGAGCCGGCGGTGGGCGATGCGGTCTATAGGTTCTTTGAGTTGTTCGATCTGGCGAATGTGCCAGGATCCAAGAACCTCTTTGAACTCGCGGCAGACCGGCGCATCCGGCTCACGCCGCCGCCGAAGCCGTTTTTCGAGGAAAAGATGTTGTTCGCCCTGCTCTGGAACCGCAACTTGTACGGGTTTTGGCGGCAGGAACTGGGCGAGCGCTTCTTCGAGCGGCTGCGCCGCCTGGTCCCCTACACCTGGCTGGTGGATCCCTCGGCGCTCCCGCCCCATGCCGCGATCCCGGAGTTGAATCTGACCGACTGGCACCAGCTCAAGCTGTTGTCGCAAAAGGAACGCGAGCTGATCCTGAAAGTCTCTGGATTCTCGGCCCATGCCTGGGGCGCGCGTGGCGTCTTTCTCGGCAGCGATCTGTCTCATGCGGATTGGGCGGCGGCGGTCGATCAGGCCATCGCCGGCTTCGGCCACTCACCGCGTGTCTTGCAGCGCTACCATAAGCCGCGCCTGGTGGAAGCCCAATGGTTCGATTTCGAGCACGGTCAACTGGTGGGGATGAATGGCCGCGCCCGGCTCTGCCCATACTACTTTGTAAGCGGTGAAGCCGAAACCGCCCGGGCGCACCTGGGCGGCGTGCTGGCCACCATCTGTCCGGCGGACAAAAAGATCATTCATGGCATGACCGACGCCATATTCGCGCCGTGCTCGGTATGAGCCTGCCGGAGTACATCTTCCTCGCGTCCAGCTCGCTCTTTGTGATCGTGGACCCCCTGGCAACCGTGCCGGCCTTTTTGGCCATGACGCCAGCCGATACTCCCGAGCAACGCATCCGCATGGCGCGCCTTGCGTGTTGCGTCATGGCGGGTGTGCTCGTTGGGTTCGCCGCCGCCGGCCAGTGGATCTTCAAATTTCTCGGCATTACCATGCCGGCGTTTCAAATCGCCGCCAGTATCGTCCTGCTTCTGGTCGCCCTGGACATGCTCCGCGCCCAGCGCTCGCGCGTCCAGGAAACCTCGGAAGAAACCGCTGCCGGTGTGGTGAAAACCGACATCGCCGTTACCCCGCTGGCGATTCCGATGCTGGCCGGTCCCGGCGCGATCTCAACAGCCATCCTGCTCCAAAACCAGGCGGCGACCGTGACTCAGCGCGTGGCCCTGTATCTTTGTATTCTTGCGGTCGCGCTTGCCAGCTACCTGATCCTGCGCATCTCCGCCCGCGGCGCCCGCTGGCTCAGCCCGATCGCCATGAAGATAACCGTCCGCATCATGGGCCTGCTGCTGGCGGCAGTTGCCGTTCAATTCATGCTCAACGCTGTCCGGGACCTAAAGCTCGATTGGTTCGCCGTGCACCTCTGAACCTCTTCGCGGTTGGCGCCGCCAGGATCACAGAAAAAAGCCGCTATGGAAAAGCCAGGAAGAGCAGAGTTGGTTGCGGGGGCTGGATTTGAACCAGCGACCTTCAGGTTATGAGCCTGACGAGCTACCGGGCTGCTCCACCCCGCGATCAACTTACGGCTTAATCATGCCTTGGCCCGGCGGTTGCGCAAGTCGATTCGCGAAGAAAATTACCGAACACCTCTCTTGATGCTGTGAGATCGACGATGCGACAGGCTCGAGCGGGAATCAGATCGACTTCACAGCGCCTCGCGGCCGTACTTCACCAGCTTGAGTTCGCCATCAAAGATCAAGCCGATACCCGGGGCGTACAGCTTCCGCTCCTTTGCTTTTTCCAAAGGCGAACCTTCCTCGGTTTCGAGGCAGCCGTCAAATCGGCCGGCCGGTGTGTTGAACTCCGCGCCCAGGCTCACCACCTCCGCGCGGTCCATGGCCACTTTCGGAGCGATTTCCTGATAGTATTTGGCCCCGAGCAGCGGCCGGCCGGGCATTGCCAGCCCGAAAGTTGCGCCCCTGACTCCAGCCCTCCAGGAGCCCTCGTGTCCGACGACTTTCCCACCCTTGTAAAAATCCACATCTTCGCCGAAGTAAAACACATCGCTCGTCCGCGTCGAGATCGCGAAAAAATTGCGGCTGACCTCGGCCAGCTCACCATTGATGGTTTCCCGCTCCTCCACGACTCGTGTCTCGACGCCGTCCACGCGTTCCGTCTGATTGAGTACGGTAATAATCAGGACAGTTTTCTTGCCCCGCTCGGTCCCTTCGAGAACGAGGCGGAATCCGGGCGTGAGATTTAAAAATCGGTTTGTGCCGACGGATGCTAACTCCGTTTTGTCCACGTCGAATTTGTCCGTGAACTTGTGCTGTGAGGCTGTGCCGGCTGCGGGAGCGCAGATTAAACAACCTCCGGCTAAAAGTACGAACCATTTCATAGTGCGGCCTCCCGTCGCTCCATCAGCTCTAAACAGCGGCTGGCCGATGAAGCCGCCGGAGAACAACGAGAGCGATACCTCCGGCGATGAGGCACGCGAACGAGCCGGGCTCGGGGACATTTGTTGATACGCCGTCGGCCTGGAAAGCAAGGGCAGCCCCGGCTCCCGGCGGGTTGAAGGCCGTCGGAGGATTCGCACCTGATCCCGTGCCCGCGGCACCGCTGAAGGTCATCAGTGTGCCCGGAGCGCCGGTAAACGAAAACGGCGGGGCCAGGACGAGATCCACGTTTAAGCCCTGATCCGGCGAGACATTTCCCACGGCTACCCAGTAAGTCGTGAGCGGCGCCAGTTCTATGTCGGTCGTGGCTGGAAAGGACCAGAGTTGGGATTGGGACCCGGTGATCTGCTTAACGCCCAGATCAGCCAGCGAAATCCCCACTTGGCCGACGTCGTTGGAAAAGAGGCGAACATCGGCCATACTGGCGCTGGCTCCACCCTGGACGAGCGAAAGTGTCACATTGGTTAGCATCCAGCCCTGCGGGCCAGTTTGGAAGGGAGAAGCGACCCAGTTGCTGGGGGTAAAGAGGACCGTCTGCAAAGTATTGCTGAGCGATGAAACAATCGTATCAGCCTGGGCCGAGCTGCCCAGCAGGCCGAGCGATGCGATCACGGCGAGGAGTCCAGGACTACTCCATCGCGAAGACTTGGCGGCTCTGCAAACAGAACTCTCTCGGAGCGTCATAGTCCACCTAACAGAACCATAGCTTGGAGCCGAGAAAAGACGATCGACCGGCCGGACGCAAGCATTTTTTTGCCAGGCACAGATTCTTCAGAGCCATTCCTTAATTTTTTCCTGGTGCTTATTGTAGATGAATCCGAGCACGAGCAAGACGATGCCGAGGGCCATAAAACTCAGGATGCGATAGAGTGTCTCGAGAGTCCACACGTCAAAAATCACGACCCGTCCGAGGGCGCAAGCCAGCACACCGAGCCCGAGCCACCGGTAAACGCGCTCACGCAGTACAATGCCCGCGGTGAACAGGCACAACGCCAGGACCGACCAGCTCGCAGTCAGATAGAAGCCGCTCGCCTTCTCCAAAACCCAACGCGAAAGGAACAGCCACAGGCTCAATCCACCGATGGTGATCACGGCGGCATGAACGGCCTGTTCAAGGGGATAACGGTCGGACAGACGCCGAGCCATCTGACGCTGTCCCAGTAGAAGCAAAATCACCAGCAGGTTCGGCACGTAAACGGTTTGAGTCTCGAGCAATGGCAGCCAGAACAAGACCAGGCCAGTTACCGTGTAAGCACCACTGACGAGCAAGAGCTCGGCATTTCGCCACAGGCCAGCCAGAACGAAGAACCATGCGCCGAGCAACCCCAGCAGCCAGATGCATTCGCGCGCCGGGATGTAGCGGACGACCCACCAGACCGACATTCCGATGGCGGCCCAGCGATAAAGCTGCGCAAGCCGCAACAGCGACAGGCGCAGGTGCGGTCCGGCTTCAGCGTGACGCGAGAACCAGTGGACGGTGCCGAGCGACAGCGCCACCAATGCGGCGATTGGCGCGATCGGGAACCGCCACGGAGTTGTATTCTCCATCAGTTGCCAGACAAACTGCGCGCCGCTAACGAGCGCAAAGAGCTGACTAAACGCTGCCAGCATCCACGCGCGCGTGAACACGCCGTACGCAGTAATGCCGACCGCCAGGAGACTTGTGAGCGCGAGCCACGCGGGGGCCTTGACCACCGGGCTCAGCCAGAAGTAGAGCACGCCCATTATCGCCAGGGCATACGCACCCTGCCAAAAAAGGCTGAGGTCACGGCGCACCGGCAGAACCTTTTGCTTTTGCCACCAGTGACTCAGCCCCAGGGACACGGCGAGCAGCAGCAGCGGGTTCCATGCTGGCGGAGATGGGTTCGTCGCCAGGGCGTATAGGAGAACCCACGCAAACTGTGCCAGCAGGAGATACCCCTGGCTCAACAGAGTGACCTCGCGCACACGAAAGAAATAAATCGAAAGCGTGAGCAGCAGTGCTTCACCGGCCAGTACGACCGGGAAATTTTCTCGGCCGGTGTTGTTGTAAGTTGCAACCAGCCAAATAGCCAGAGCGAGCACAGTGAAATATCCCGGCTGCGGGCGAAGAAGGATGTGGTTCGCGGACGAAGTTGCTCGATGCGCTAAAAAGGTGTTGAACATCATGATCGCGCCGAGGCCGATGCCGAGCCAAAGGCCAGGCGTTTCGTTTTGTCTCAAGCCGTCCATTCCCCAGCCAACGGCGAGCAACGCCGCAATGTAGGCGCTTGCGAGCAGAATTACATTCTTACGCTGGTGTCCGGCGAGCGACAGCGCCACGCTCTCGGTGGCGAGAATCAGCGCCAGCTCCAGCCCGCTGAACTTCGTAATGAATCCAGCGGTCGCCAGCAACAGGCCCTGAATCAGATAGCTGTTCTTTGCCATCGGCTCATTCGGCAAGACCCGCCGCGCCAGCTCCGCCAACCCGAGCAGCGTACCGCCGTAGATGAGCGCGAATTTCCAAAAACCGCCGTGGTGCACCTGGAACATCGTCAGCAAAAAGAGGCCGAAGAAAGCGCCGTTGTTCAGGGTGAGAAAACTGGCGCGGTTTTCCTTGACGAAGCTCTCATGTTTCGAGAGGAAGACACCCGCGGTGAACAAGAGCCAGTAGGCTGCCAGGAAGCAGAGGCCAGGGGTCAATCCCTCCCCGGGCGCCCAGCGCCAATGATCGCCGTTGAAAAACCGCCAAAATCCATAGGCGGCATAGGTCGCCAGCAGACTGGCGAACGAGAGCGTAGCCCAGCGATTGCGCACAAGAAAGAAGACCGCCGCGGCCGTCAGGACCAGGTTCGAGTAAAGTGTGAATAGCCCCACCGCGGTAATGACTGACGTGTAGTAAGCCAGCAGCACGGCAAAGAGGGCCAGGACCTCCGATTTCCTGGCATTCGCAATCCAGACCATCACGGCGGCGATGCCCAGCAGCAGGAATCCGTCGGCCAGCGAACTCTCGATAACGCGGAGATTCGCAAAATGATGCGCGGCGTACGTGGTGAAATAGACCAATGCCAATCCGCCGGCGAAGAGCACCTGGGCGTAATTGCGCAGGGATTCTTTCGCGCTCTTTCGCTGCCACCATCCACCGGCCCCGAGCAGAATTGCGCTGGCCAAATAAAGCAAACACACCTTGCCGCCGGCCCCGAGCCTGCCAATGTAATTCTGGTAAGCGTAATTCCCGAAGAAGACCAGGCCCGTCAGCAACATTACGATGCCGATCCGCACCAGCCAGTAAGTACCCAGCCGCATTTCGAACGAACGTTCCGTTGCAGGCGATTTGCTCAGGGTCGGCGGGCGGCCACCTCCCCACGCAGGAGCGGCCGGTGCCGACATGTGCATCGGGGGCGGGATAGGAATCGGGCCCGGCGCCGGGGGCTTTTCCGCGCCCGAAAGAGGCGAGGGAACCGGAGCGATGATGGGTGGAACCGGCGAAAGTGGGCGGACGATGTCGGCTGGCGCTGGAGCAAACTTTTTCGCCTCCAGTGGCCCTGGTCTAGTCGGAATCCGGATCGTGGCGGGAGCGGGAGTCGAGCTTGGTGGCGCAGTTGCGCTCGACTCCGGTGCGCGGCGTTCCAGCCGTGATTCAAAGGCCTCAAGTTGCCTGGACAAATCGGCCAACTCCTGCTGAAGCCGTGCCTGTTGGCGTTTCAGCAATTCCAATTCAAGCCGCTCCTGGTCATTCATGGTTGTCCTTTGCCGTGAGCAGAGAGTTCCAAGGCAGTCCGGATCCGGGCCGCCTCGAATCCTGTGTGGAAAGTAAATGCCAAGTCGTTGGCGAACCAAGGCAAATCGCCGATGGGCAAGGCAGCGATGCCCGAGCGCACCAGGCATGAGAACTCGCTCTCACGCCGTTAAGCTTAATGGGAAGAACCGTCCGCGGTGTTAATCGAAAATCATTCAGTGAGCATCGGTTTATCTGATGCCGAATAAATGTCGCGCGCTTAGTTCCTGCTCACGCCTAGCCGATAAAAGCGGGTCGCGCTGCTTCCCGTTGAGTCCAGGATTTCGATCGTGGTGCCGGTGCCAGGGATGTTGTTGCTGAGGGTTTGCCAATTGCCGGTGACCGTGGGCTTGAATTCGATGGTGTATGTCCGGCCGGTGACGGACAGCCAGTCCAGGGCGATGCTACTCCCCGCGGAGGAGTGTGACAGAAGCTTCAGGAACGAGTTTGAGTCGGTTGGGTTTGTTCCCGCGATGACTTCGGCGAGATCGGACATGCCGTCGTGGTCGGTGTCGGCAGTCGGATGAACGAACTCAAAGCCGCCGATATCGAACGCCGCCGTGCCATCGTTGTTGCCATCGAGTGGGCGCAAGACACCGTCAAAGTCGGTGGCCGCCGCGTAGAGAGCGGTGCCGGCGTCGATGCAGGGCGAAGTTGTTGCCAGATGAAAATTGCCTGCGGATCCATTGAGGAACTGCGGATCGACATTGATATCACCAGCCCCCGGCGACACTCCGCCATAATTCATTGGATTGGTAACGCAGTTGTTGAAAAGGGTCAGGGGTGCCTGTGAGTAGAGTCCCTGAGTAATGCCGGCGGCGTTGAAGGCGACAATATTATTGGCCAGGACAACCGCGCCGTTTGTAGGCCCTTGTGCGATGACGCTGCCATAGTAAAGCCCTGCGCCGGTGTTTCCCACGATTGTGTTATTCAAAATTTGAATGTTGCCGATCGAATTGCAAAAAATGGCGCCACCCGGGCCGCCTGTCATCAACGTCTTGTAAACCGAGTTGCTCAGCACCAGGTTGTTCCGCACCTGGCCATCTCTGCAAATCTGCAGGTCAAAACCTGCGCCGGTGCTTCCGACATTTCCCTGCACGGTATTTGCCTCGATCCGGAAATCGTAGCACGCATTCAGAAAGACCGCGCCGTCCAAAGGGCCCGCATACGGATCGGCGCCATTGTCGTAATAGGTGCCGTTCTGGATCGTGTTGCCGATGATATTGACCGAGGACACGTAGGCCGCGATGGCCGAGCCATATTTGGCAAAGTTCTGACTAAATAAGTTTCCCTGAATGGTTGGCTTCGAGTATGTAACGTAGATGCCACCGCCGGCCCCGGAGGTGTTGTCGATTTCTTCATTGCGATAGAAAGTATTGCCGATGATTTGCGGCGCGCTGAGGGTGCAATAAATGCCGCTGCCGAAAGATTGAATGCTCTGCCCGATAGGAACCCCGATCGAATTCGAAACAATAAGGTTATTGGCAATAATCGGAGAACTGACCGTGCAATTGATAGCGCCGCCCAAAGCGTAATGACCGATTGGACTGGCCCCAGCGGTGAAGGCCCCACCGTTCTGAACAGTAAATCCATCCAACGTGCTCACCAGGTAACCCGCGCTTTGGCTTGTAACTATGGTCGGCGTTCCGCCTCCATCTATCACCGTCGGATGAGCCGCAATGTTTCTTGCAGCTCGTGTGGTTTCGCTCCCTGCAAAACCGCCGTAAGCATACACAAAGGCAGGCAACACGATGTGCTCTGGGTAAGTACCCTGGGCCACCCAAACCTCTGCGCCTTGCTGCACAGTGGGATTTGCGGCGCTAATTCCGGCATGGATGGTTCGCTTTGCCGCCGCCCAACTCAGACCGCCATTGCCGTCATTGCCGGCAGGAGTGACATAGATAATCGGAGTCGGCGCGTTCAAGACAGCTCCAGTGGATTCGTACGCTCCAATATCGACGGCAGTTCCGACGACGCGAGTGTTTAAATCTGCGTCAAGAAAGCCGGCCATGACTGCGGAATTGAGCCCGGCATCGATGCAAGGAGAGCCGGCCTGCAGATGAAAGTTGCCAATGCGGAAATTGGCCAATTTCGGCTCGACAGAGATATTGCCGTGGACGCCGGTTGCATCGGGCAAGCCGACGTAGTCCGTTTTGCCGCCGAGGACGGTATTCCCAAAAACGTCGTTGTTGTTAAGGGCGGCGGCATTGATGTCGATCTGCTCCAATCCAGCCGAATTGAAGGCAACCAGGTTATTGCAATTGCTGGGCGAGGCGCCCAGCCAATAAATCCCCGAGCCAGTATTGGCCACGATGCTGTTGTTGCCGACAAAGGCGACTCCGGCATTTGCACTGACCAGGGCAATGCCGCCACCTGACGACGCGCCATTGGCGGCGATCACGTTATCAATGATCAGTGGTGCGCTAATCGCGTTTTGAATAAAATTTCCGTCTAAATCAGTGGCCGTAGCGAAAATACCGCCACCAAGCCCGACGTTTGATTCCACGCTGGTACCGTTGCCTTCAATCACGTTATCGACCAGGATAGCATGGCAATCTTTCCAGCACCCGATTCCGCCGGCATTACGGCCGGCAAAATTTCCGAACACGTGATTGAACGCAATCAGCGGCGACGAGCCTGATATGGCAATCGCGCCAGCGTCGCCGTTTCCCCCAAGGGAAATGTTATTGTAAATGTAGTTACCCAGGATTTGCGGGTATGCATTCGAGGCGATCAGATAACTGTTTATAAAAATGCCGGCGCCGGCGGCGCCGCTTGTCGTATTGCGAAGGATGGTGTTGTTCATGATCGTCGGCGCGGCTACGTCGATCAAAATGCCCGCGCCATTTTTGCCATAGCCATAGCCCCCTGTGATGATGAACCCATCCACGCGCGTGTCGGCGCCGGCGTTTGTGATCGTGACGACGACACCGTTGGTGCGGGCATCGAGGATGGCGAAATTAATCCCGAAGTTGCGCTGAGCTAAACTGGTTTCAGTTCCATTGAAGCCAGCGTACATGGCCACGCCCGGCTTGAGCGTGACGAGCTGAGTATAAGTGCCGCTGGCGACCCAGAGTTGGTCGCCGGCCGCTGCGGCCGTGATCGCGGCGGGGATAGTCTGTTTGGCCAGCGCCCAGCTCGCGCCTGATAGGGTATCGTCGCCGGAAGTTTTGACGTAGAGAGTTCCGCCCTGGCTGATGCTGGCAGATAACAGCCATGCCGCGGCTGCGGTCAAGGCCAGGCGGATAAGATGAAAGGCGGTTGCGGTTTCTTGCTTCATAAATCAGTCATTTTTCAATGGTTTCATTCGCTTCGTATTTCTGCTTTCTACCCGTTTCAAAGGAAATGGCGGGGCGTTGTTACAGACTTTTTTGTAGTGGTTCTTGGAAAGGCAAGGGGTGGATCATAAGCGAGCCCGAAGTGTAGGTCCTCACCACGTCCTTGGCGACCAGCCGACTCGTAAGCAGAGCGGCGGGATGCGCCACACTCCAGGCGCTTTGCGAGTTGCGGATACGCATCGAATCTGGCGAAGCCTTTGGAGTGCGGCGTTTCCCGCCGCTTTGGCTGGGTTCGGGTACAGATCGTTAGGAATTGGATACGACGCGATGAGTCACGGTCACACCGCCGGTCTATGGGCTGAGCAGGCGGCCGCGATAAAACCGGCGCCTGTAATTTGTGGCAGTGGGATCGGAGTATGGAAACACACCGCTCCCATTTGTGATGGTCACCGTGCTGAGGACTGACCAGTTGGTGAGATTGGTCGAGGCCTGGAGCTCGTAACTGCGCAGAGGAATGCCGTTAAGAGTCAATTGGAAAGGGCCATTAGGGGTGCGCACCGGCGAACTGAGTTGCGGCGGCGTGTTGTTGGTCGAACTGACGATGATCGTTTTCGTATAACTATTGTCATTCTTGTTGCTCTCCGGGACGACATCAGTTGTGTCGGTGTCAATTCGAAGGGTGTGCGAGCCAACGGACAGCTTGCCTAAATCCAGACTGGTCGTCGGGTGGGTATAGAAGCCGGCGTTCAGGCCCGGTGTGAGCCAATTCCCACTCAGCACACCGTCCACGAACAGCTCCGTGTAGAACGTCTGGCTGATATTGCCGTTGCTGGAATTGTTGACGACCGCCCAGGTTACATAGACATCCTGGTGGCTATAAATAATTCCGGCATCGGTGGTACTGGCCGAATTCGTCGCCGTAATGATTTTGTCCGACCAGGTCGAGGGTTTGTAGGGCGTCAGGTTCGGCAGTTGGGCGACCGTCAAGACCGCCGGCGGCGCGCTGGTAACCGAGCCGGCAGCATTGGCGACGACCACTGTGTAGTTGCCGGCCTGGTTGAAAGTAAGGTTGTTCAGAGTGAGCGTGGGATCGGTCGCGCCCGTGATTGGCGTGCCGTTGAACTGCCATTGATAGGTGAGCGGCAGCGCGCTGTCGGCCACCACCAGAAGGGCGGCCGTAGCGCCGACCGTGTTGGTCTGGGTCTGCGGCGGGGTAACGATCCGCGGTAGCTGGCTCGGGAACGCGGCAATCAGGTAATTGTCGAAAATCATGTAATTGTTGCCGTTGGTGCCAGGAGTTTGGAGCCAGGTGGCGGCAATGAGCCCAAGATTCAGGGCGACGTTGTTCGTGGCAGAAAGGGGCTGATTTTGGACAATCGGCACACCGCCGAGGAAAGCGTTCCAGAGATTGCGGCCGAAATCCATGTCCAGTTCCAAGGAATAGATATAGCCGTTTTGAAAGCTTTGGCCGGTGGGATGGTAACCGGAGCCGTCGTTGAGCTGATAGTTGATGCTCAGATTGCTGTTGTTGAACTCGAGGAAGAATAGCAGTTGACCATTTTGGTTATAAACTGCCCAGCCAAAGTTGTCATAAACCGAGACCGAAGGATCAAAAATCTCCATGTTGACACCAAAGGCCACCACCGGGCGGGTGGTTAAGTCGGGCGTGTAGTTTGTCGGGTAATACACGAGCGTGGCGGCTCCGGGCGTAGGTGAGGAATAACCGACGTAGGCCTGGTTCCCATAATCACCAAAGGCGTTGAACAAGACGCCGTTTTGCCCAGGACCGGCACTGGTCCAACCGTATTGTCCGGACAACGCTGCGTAGTTGTAACCTTCGAAACCGGTGAAATAGATCACTTGCGCCGGGATCGCCGGAAATACGCTCAGGATAATGTTGCCCGAATCACCGTTGTAACCGTCCACGGCGATCTGGTAGGCCGTGCCGCCGGCGGCATTGAAAGTGACCTGGCTGGCCGTGCCCATGTTCGGGCCATCGTCATTGGAGGCAATAGTGAAGAGCGAGCCGACGCTGGTGCCGATATAGACACCGAGCACGGTGTCGAAGCTACTGCTCCTGGTGGTGATCGTATAAGTGCCGTTGCTGGGTGCGGTCCACGTCCACCAAACTGAGGCGCCGCCCAGGTTGCCTGCATGGAAGGGTTCGTTGGGTTCGCGCGTGGCGAAGGTGTTCGAGTCGGTCACGGTGACGACCGCGCCGACCATGGCGAGTCGATTCGAGAAATTGTCGTTCGCCGGTGGGTTGCCGACCAGCAGGAAACTGGTCGCGCTCTGGGCCGTGCCATTGGTGGTGGAGACACTGATGGGACCGGTGGCCGCGCCGGCCGGAACGGTGGCCGTGAATTGCGTGGTCGAGAGACTCGTGAAGCTGGCCGTGCCAACGCCAGCGAACCGGACAGCGTTGACGCCGTTCAGATTAGTTCCAGTTACCGTGACGAGAGTCCCCACTCCGCCGCTGGCGGGAGCGAACTCGGAGATCACCGGCAGGAGATTCGTGTTGGCCCAGTGACACACCAGATTGCCCGAGGCGCCGCCATAGCCGTCCACCGCGATCCGATAAATTGTGCCATTGGCGGCGCTGAACTGAAGCTGGCTGGTGGTGACTCCGCCCGAGGGAGCATTGCTGGCAACCAACGAGAGCCCGCCAACAATCGTGCCGGTGTAAACTGCCAACAGAGTGTCGAAGCTGCTCCCTGCGGTATCAAATTCCCACGTGCCGCTGCTGGGCGCCGTCCAGGCGTACCAGACCGAACTGCCACCGACGTTGCCGGCGTGGTTGGGTTCGCCGGCTTCTTTGGTGGCGCCGGTACTGGAGCCCGTGACGAGGCCGGCGCTGCCGCTGATCACTTGAGCGTTGGCGAAGTTATCGTTGGCCGGAAAAACGCCCACGACGAAATTCAGACCGCTCGTGGCCGTGCCGCTGGGCTTGAGGACCTTGAGCGGGCCGGTCGTCGCGCCGGCCGGGACGGTGGCCGTTATTTGCGAATTCGAGTTGACCGTGAATGCGGCGCCGGCGCCATTAAACTGCACGCCCGTCGTCCCCAGAAAATTCATGCCGGCGATGCTGACGCTGGTCCCGGCGGGCCCACTCCCAGGAGAGAAGCTGGCGATTTGCGGCGGAAAATTCGGGGCCAGGTCCCAGTTCAACACCACGGCTCCCGAGTCAGGCGCCACCGACATGGCCAATTCTCCTGCGTCGGCCAGGAAACCATCCACGGCGATTTGATAGACGGTGCCGTTGGTAGCGGTAAAGGTGACGCTGCTGGTGTTGGTGCCGGGGCTGTTGTCGCTGCTGGCGACCGCGACCAGGTTGCTTAGAGCGTTGCCGGTGTAAACCGCGAGCAACGTGTCGAAGCTGCTGCCGGCGGTGTTGAACGTCCAGGTTCCCCCGGCGGGCGCCGTCCAGCGATACCAAATCGAGCGGCCGCCATCGTTGCCCGCGTGCACCGGTTCGCCCGCTTCCTTCGTCGCTGCCACGTTGCTGCCGGAGACGGTCCCGGAACTGCCGCTAATGACCTGGGCCGAGGCGAAGTTGTCATTGGCCGGACGCGAAACCACCGTGAACGAACCAGCGCTTACGGACGTCCCGCCCGGCGTGGTGACTCGCAGTGGCCCAGTCGTCACGCCCGGAGGCGCATTGGCCGTGATTTGCGTCGCTGAGTTAAGGCTGAAGCCCGCTGCACTCAGGCCGTTGAAGGTGACGGCGGTGGCGCCAGAGAAGTTCGCGCCGGTGATCATCACGCCCGTGCCGGCGCTGCCACTGGCCGGGCTGAAGGTGGTGATGGACGGAGCGGGAATGACCGAAAAACTGGCTGCACTCTGGGCGGTTCCGCTGGCGGTGGTAACGGTGATGTGGCCTGTGGTTGCGCCCGCCGGGACCGTGGCCGTGATTTGGACTGCCGAGTTGACGACCGGGCTTACGGACGACACACCATTGAAGGCGACGCCGTTGACGCTGACGAAGTTTGCGCCGGTGATCGTCACACTGCTGCCAATCGCTCCGTTGCCAGGCGTAAATCCGCTGATGACCGGCGTCGTCGTCACCGTGAACAGGCCGGCGCTCTGGGCCGTGCCGCTGGGCGTGCGCACGGTAATCTTGTCAGTCGTGGCACTGGCTGGAACCGTGGCAGTGATCTGGGTGGAAGAATTCACGGTGAAAGTCGCGGCCGCTGCGCCGAAGCTGACGTTGGTTGCGCCTGTCAGGTTTGCTCCCGAAAGGGTCACGAGAGTGCCTACATTTCCGGCGGTCGGCGCAAAGCTGCTGATGGCCGGCGCGGTAGTGACCGTGAAGGCAGCCGAGCTAGCGGCCGAGCCGGTGGGTGTGGTGACCGAGATTGGACCCGTCAGAGCTCCGGCGGGGACCGTAGCGACGATTTGGGTGCTCGCATTCACCACGAACCCTGCGGCATTGATCCCGCCGAACTGAACCGCGCTGGCATTGTTGAACTTGGTTCCGATGATGGTGACACTCGTTCCGGGTGGGCCGTTGGTCGGGTTGAAGCTGACAATAGTGGGTGGATTATTGGTGGCGTTCGGGTCGAGCATGAATGCGCCGCGGCCAAAGGTGAAGGCAAAGACCCTGCCGGTGCCTGGCTGGATTTTGAGGTCAAACACAGCCACGTTGGGCATGCCAGTCTCGGGTCCCATGTGCGTCCAAGTGCCGCCCCCGTCGGAGCTGTGCCAGACGCCGATGTCGGTGCCCACATAGATATTGTTTGGATCTCCTGGATCGATCGCCAAAGAGTTGTGCGGCAGGTTCACAGGCGGACTGATATCCGTCCAGGCCGAGCCAAACGCCAAAACGTTGACGTTCTTAAGCAGATGACCGCCTTGTGTTGGGCTGAAGCCGGAGAACGTGATGTAAAGAGTGTTGGCGTTGTTGGGGGCAAACCCCAAGGCTGTCACATAGGCGAAGAAGTTTGCATCAACCGAGAATCCACCCACACCCACCGACGTGACTCGAAACTTTCCGTCTTCGGTAGCCCAGGCATAGGTGTTGCCCGATAAATCTGACGGGGCGAACGCCACCGCCGAAATCGGCGAGGCCAGGTCCAACGCATCCTGATACCATGTCGGGATCGGCGCCGAGAAGAGATTGGTGGTTTTGACGAGGCCAAACGCGCTGAGAATCATGATGTTTTCATTGGTCGGTGCCAGGGCCAGCTTGGGAATGAAGGGTCCGCCCTGATTGGAACACGCGCCGCAGTACACCCAGGTGGGGAACTGGCCGGCACCGGTCAGCCGCAAGACGTTCACCAAGTCCCAAGACGTCACCCAATTATTATCCGGGTCGTTGGGAGAGATGGCGCAATCCCCGCCATCGGCCGGTCCTGTGAGCACCCAGCCATTGGTTCCAAACCAGGCCGCGCTGCTGTTGTCCTGCGCTCCGCCCAAGGCAAAATTGCGGCCGCGAGGATGGACCGCACCAAAATAAAACTGGGTGATGCAAAGATCATTCGTATTGTGATTGAAGAAGGTCGCGCCTCCGTCGGTGGTGCTCCAGACCCCGCCATCGTTGCCGATCACCAGGCGGCTGCCAGCCCAAGCCAGCGCGTGTTGGTCCGGATGGACGAGTCGCGCGGCCCCGTTCGGGCCATTATAATCGGCGCCGATATTGGTCCAACTGGTACCGTTGTATTTGAAGAGCGGGGTGGACCCAAAATAGACGATGCTTGGGTTGGCCGGATCCGTAATGATCACCTGGTCGTAATCCATCTGCGTGCCGACGTCTTCGGCGCTCGGCTGGGGCAAGGCCGTCCATGTGGGAGTCGCCGCCCAGGCGTTGTCGGTGCGCCAGATACCCAACAAACGACTGAAATTAGGATTGCTGATCCTGTCGCCGCGGCCGTCGCGGGCGCTGGCGTAAGCAGTATTTGGACTCGAGGGCGAGATCGCCAACTGCATGCGTCCCACGCCGCCGCCAATTTGCGCATACTGGCTCCACGGACCGTTAAGTTGTGTCCAGGTCTCACCGGCATCGAGAGACTGGTAGAGGAAATTGTTCCCATTGATGCTCGCAGGGTCCGGGCTGGAAGTCGCCAACTGATGATTAAAATTGCTCGGGTCGGCTTTCAAATCCGTTGAGTAACCGCCCAGGAAGCTGCCCGCCTGCAGCTTTGCCACCCAATTCGTCCCGCCGTCGGTCGATTTGTACACGCCGGTCCCCGGTATGTATGGCACGGGATCTCCTCCCTTCCCCGCTATGCCGCCCGAGGTCGTCGCCGCCAGCACCACATTCGGGTTGCTGGGATCGACAATGATGCTGCTGAAGGAGCCGCCGGCGAACTTGTTCGCCGCCAACAGTCGCCAGGTAGCCCCACCATCAGTGGATTTTAACAAACCGGCGCCGCCATAGACGTCGCCGCCTCCGTTGGGTTCGCCCGTCCCGGCGTAGATGATGAAAGGATTGCTCGGGGCAAAGGCAATCGCGCCAATGGCCAGTGATGCTTGATCATCCGTCTTTGGGGTCCAATTAATTCCGCCATTGTGCGTCTCCCATACCCCGCCCATGGCGGTCCCGATCAGCCAGTGCGTCGAATTGGTCGGATCGACCGCGATTGCGGTGACGCGACCCGCCGCGGGTTGAGGGGGATCGAGGGCCAGATTGACGATCGGCGCCGGGCCGATATTGACCCAGCGTGGGCTGGCGAGGACCAGCGGTCCGCGTAGGAGCGGAGTGGTTTTAGACTCCTGGATTTGCTGGAGCGCCTTCGCGCGGGCGTCGTGAGGGATATAGCCGAGCCCGGATGCTCGTTGCTTGTACAGCCATTCCTGCCTCAATTGTTGGCGGTTGGTCCTGGAATGCTGGCTGGTCGCGGCAGTAGGCCAGGATGGGCGCTGGCCCGCCTGGACCTGCACGCAGAGGGCGAAGCCGAAGCACAGGCACATACTGGCGCGGAAGCCTGGAATGGAGTTCATAACAACAGGGAGGCGTTGGGGAGGTTGACACGACAGAGGGCAGGGTACGCGCCCGGGCAACCATCTGGCCGGAGATAAGGCGGGCTGCTAAGGGCGATCATCATACGGCGTCGTGCCCGTCACCCGCGATGCAGCTCGCGCCTACTCGCGGTTCCAGCAAGCAAGGCAGTGAACTGCGGCGCTCTGATTGGGTCGCAGACTAGCATAAATCAAAAGTCATCACAATCTTTTTTCTCGAATTCGAGTTTGCTCATGCAGGGCGGATTCAACGTAGCCGCCGACGTAAGGAGGCGGATTTCTGTAATCGAGTTCCGCCTCCTCACGTCGGCGGCTACGGCCCTTTTCGCGCGTTCCTGAATCGACCCTGGTTGTTCATTCTACCCCCTTTCAAAGGAATCCACGCCCCGTTGTTACAGGAAATCCGACGGAAGATTATCTTTCACTACTGCGCCTGAATGCGGGATAGGACCTGGAAGGAGGTGGCCACTTCGGGGTTGCCCTCACCGAGTAGCCTGTTTTGCACGGCCAACGCTGCCCGAACCGTGAGCTCGGCTTCTTCGACCTTGCCCTGGTCGCAAAGAATACTGGCAAGGTTCCGAAGTGAAACGGCGGTTTGTGGATGCTCGGCGCCCAGGAGCTTTTGCTCGATGGCCAGGGCCTGGCGTTGCATCGCTTCGGCCGCGCCGGGTTTTCCCTGCGCGCGCAACAGTAAGGCCAGGTTGTTGAGGGAAACTGCCGAAGTCGGATGCTCATTGCCAAAGACCTTCTGCTCGAGCTCCAGCGCCTGGCGAAAGAATTTCTCGGCCTCTTCCGCATTGCCCCTGCGTCGCAGGACGCTCCCCAGGTTGTTCATGGAAACAGCCAGCGTCGGATGCTCGTCTCCAAACAAAGCGCGTGCCATGCCCAGAGCCTCGCGGTACATCGCTTCCGCCTCGGCGAGTTTCCTTTCCATTGTCAGCACGCCCGCCAGGTCGTTCAGAGATTCTGCCAGCAGCGGGGCCGAATCAGTCGCATGTTTGCGTCGAATGACCAGGGCTTCACGATGGAATTTCTCAGCTTCGGCAAGCTGTCCTTTGCCCCAGAGCACGTTTCCCAGGGTTTGCAATGCATCAGCTACTTCAACGCTCTGGTCCCCAGAGAACTGCCGCTGCTGCCGGAGCGCTTCGCGCACAAGCGGCTCGGCTTCGGCCATTTTGCCGCGATTGGACAGCGCATTGCCCAGTTGGCGCAGGGCTCGGGCGACGTTCCGGTGCTCGCGGCCAAAAGCGGAGCGGGCGAACACCACGGCCTCGCGCCCCATCGCCTCGGCTTGCTGGTCCAGGCCTAGATCGTCATAGGTCGCCGCCAGGGTCAGGCACATTTCCATGGCCACTTCCGGTTGGTTGGTGAGTTCCTGGTGAATGCTCGACGCGGTTTGGTCCAGTATCTCCCGCAGCATGGTCGTGTCCCGCCCAAGCGCCACGGATGGACCCACACCCTTGAGCATATTTTTGAGAAGCCGCGCGACCTGCTCGCTCTTCGCCGCCTCAGTCTGGGCGCGTTGGCGGGCTTCCTTCTCTTTGTAGAACGACAAGAGTGACAGTCCCAGGCCGATGATGAGCGCCGCCGTGACGGCGCCGGCGGAAGCGAACGCCAGCTTGTTGCGCCGCACGAGCATGTGGAACCGGTACCAATTGCTCGGCGGACGTGCCAAAACCGGCTCGCCGTCCAGGTAACGCTGAATGTCCATGGCCAGAGCATTGGCGGTTTGGTAGCGCCGGGCCCGCTCTTTTTCCAGCGTCGTCATCACAATCCAGTCCAGATCGCCGCGGATGAGATGGATCAGCTTGGGCGGCTCGGCCTGGCGGTGCCGCGCCGCCGCGGCCAATTCGGCGTCGAGCATCGTGCTCAGGCGCGTCGAGGGGCGGACGGGCCGCCTCTCGCGGATCGTCCGCCGCATCTCGTCCAGACCGGCCCCGAGCAACTCCTTCGCGTCGAAAGGAGTTTTGCCCGTCAGCAGTTCATAGAGCAGAACGCCCAGGCTGTAGATGTCGGTCCGCGTATCAATGTCCAGTCCGCCCATCTCGGCCTGTTCGGGGCTCATGTAAGCCGGCGTGCCCATGAATTGCTCGAATGCGGTAAAGAACGTTTTATCGGTGAGCTGCTGGTCGGTGGCCTTAGCGATTCCGAAATCAATCACTTTCGGGACGGCCGCGGCGTCGTGCAGCGTGACGAGCACATTTGAAGGTTTGATGTCTCGGTGGATGATTCCCTTCTGATGCGCGTGCTGAATCGCCTGGCAAACCTGGATGAAGAGTGCCAGGCGTTCTCGAGTCATTAGATTATTCTGATCGCAGTAATCGGTAATGCGCGCGCCGCGCACGAGTTCCATGACGAAGTAAGGCCGGCCGGCTTCTGTTGTGCCGCCATCGAAAACCGTGGCGATGTTTGGATGGTCCATCATCGCCAGCGCCTGTCGTTCGGCTTCAAATCGGGCGATGACCTGCCGACTGTCCATCCCCGGCTTGATGATTTTGATGGCGACCGGGCGTCGGACCGGTTCCTGTTGCTCGGCCAGGTAAACCACTCCGCAACCACCTTCCCCGAGTTGCTGCACGAGTGTGTAGCGGCCAATCCTGGCGCCAGACTCCTGAGTCAAAGGGTGATCGGAATCGGGCAGACCCGCTGGCTCAGGGCTGAACTCGAGTGGGTCCAGAGCGAATTGCAACATGCAGAGCGCGCAGTGCCCGGGCGGCGCATCCGCGGGCAGCTCCGCGCCGCACTGAGAACATTTTCTGGCCTCGGCCACAGAACGAAATTGAGTTTGACCAGCTAAGCCAGCGCGGTGAACAGGTATCGGATTTCTGCTTCGACCTCTTCCGGCCGCGTAACTGTGTGGGCGATCTCACTCCGCAGCAACTCGCCCAGACGGCGTCGAAGCCGGTGCAGGGCGACCCTGACCGCGCCGGCGTTCATCTTCAAGCAGGTCGCCACTTCATCGTAGAAGTCGGGGCTGACTTCGCCGGTCAGACACGGCTCGAGTTGCTTGAACAGTTCCTTTTTGCCGCCGGTTTCATATTCCTGGCGGAGCCGCCGCGTCACCTGGTCGATTAGCGTCAGAGCCCACCGCCGCTCGAATAATCTCTCTGGCGTGAGCGACCCGGCCGGCTCGTGCTGATATTTTTCTTCGGCTTCCAATTCGTCCCAGGAGAAAGTTTGTTTGCCGCCGCCGCGTTTGGCCGCATGCTGCCGGTCTCGTTCGTCATTGAGGAAATTCACCAAGCAGGCCAGCAGGAATGTGCGGAACCGCCCTTTGCTCCGGTCCACGCGGCTCAGCCCATCTTTGCCCAGAAGATGGGCGAAGAACGATTGCGTCAAGTCCTCCGCGTCTTCCTTATCGTGGCCACGCCGGCGGATGAACGCATAGAGGGGATACCAATAAAGGCTACAGAGACGTTCCAACGCCGCCCGGGCCCGCTCCGGCTGGGTCCGCTGTGCATCCAAAACCACGCTCCATTGCGTCGGTAGGAAGTCGGACGACGACGCTTTTTCGCTATAGGAACCGGGGGACATGGCAACGCATCCGATTATCCTCAGGAACGCGTTCCAACGCAAGCCGCCGGCAGGGCCCTACAATCAATTCTTCAAACCTTCTATGTTAAACTCAATCCAGCGCGCGATAGAATTTCTGCGTCCCGGAAATCGAGTTGGTATGAGGCGACGTCACGCGCGAGACCGTCAGACCGTTCGTAACGGTAACGTCGGTGTATGGCCCGGTAACACTGTCCGCCTGCTGGAGCACGCCGATCGACCACGTCAGCTTCAGTTGCGTGGCTGAAAGACGCTGCAGAGTGATGCCGGATGAGGGCGTGAAGGTGCCAGTGAAGCTCAGACCAGGGTTGTTGGCGCTCGCGGCCATAAAGATGGATTGCGCCTCGAGTGGTGTGAGCGCCCGGCGCCAAACACCAAGGTCGTCGATCCAGGCCTCACCGGCCTCGAAATAGCCACCACTCGGGTCCTGACCGATGCAAGGGGCGTAGCCGCTGTCGATGTTGTCGGCATCCGCGGCGGTGGTGCCTCCCCGCTTGGAGAAGTGGGCCAGGACACCGTCCAGGTAGGTGCTCATACCGGCCTCGCGGTCAATGATGTGAACCAGGTGATGCCAGCCACCATCGTTGATCGAGCCAACATCTCCATAGACCCCGATTCCGGCGCCGTTGACGTCGAAGACCGACGCGGCCCAGCCGCCGGGCCAGTTGCCACCAAGAGACGGAGGATTGAAGCCAAACGTCGGCGCGAACACATAACCGAACCCGAACGTCGAGCCCACTGCGGAAGCAAAGAACGGCAAGTCATCGCCGGCAAAATTCCCCGACAGCCGGATCCAATATGCGACCGTAAAACTAACGCCGGAACCGAATTTCAAGTCAGGCGGCACGTTCGTACCAGGTGTAGTGTTAGTCGTCGTGCTGCCAGGCGCAGTTACGAGACCTGTATGACCGAGCTTGTCCAACGTCGCGTAATTAGTAATTCCGCTGCCCTCGTTGGTGTCCGTCATATAGTGGAAGCATTGGCCCAGGTTAAGAGCGGTGAGGCCAAATGGGAGTCCGTCATTGTCTGAGACGAACGAGGCAGCGCCAATCTTGGTCCCGTTGTTGCCGCGCCCGGTCGCGTCGTTCAGGTTGCCTTCGAACTGCAGGTGCAACACCAGTTGGGAAATGTTCGGTGGCGACGACGGAGCGGGCAGGACATTCAAGGTCACTACGGCGCTGTTAGTGGCGGGGCCAACCGAATTGTTTACGGTGACCGAATAATTGCCCGCATCGCTCAATGTCAGCGGATTGATAGTTAGAATGTCACTCGTCGTGCCGGAGATATTGCCGCCGTCGGTTATATTGGTCCCGTATTTTTTCCACTGATAAGAAAGCGGCGATGTACCATAGGCACCGACGGTGAAGCTCGCGGGCAGAGTCACATAAGTCGTCAACGATTGCGGTTGCCGGGAAATGGCCGGCGGCGTGGTTGTGCCGTAGGCCGCGGCGTAGTGGGCTTGCACCTGCGCAGCCGAAAGAGCCTTGTCGTATATGGCAACTTCATCTAGTGAACCGGTGAAACCATCGTTATAGTCAGGGTCAGTGCCATCTCGCTTCGACCCGATGCTGACCAGGGCCGTCGAGGACTTTATGTCTGCGCCGCCCGTGCTGGCGGTGTTGCGCTGCTCACCGTTCACGTAAATGAACATGTTCAGTTCAACGGCATCAAAGACGCCGACGACATGGTCCCAACTGCTGCTTGGTCCGAGGTCAGCCTCGACCTCGTGAATTTGGAAGAATCGATCCCGGACGAAAAAGTGGTAATTGCCTCCGTCCGAGATGTCCAGGCAGAACTGCTCGTTGGCGGTGGTGCCGTTGTCGCCCGTCCCTTTAGCAATGATGGCCGAGCCCCCGGGCTGCGCGGGACCGTTGACCCAGGCTTCCAGTGTGAAGCTGGCGTTGGTTCCCTCGAAATTAATGACCGGGCCGCTGACGTTAGGATTCCCATTGATATTGCCGACGTAACTATTGGGAGATCCTGACACTGAAATCGCATTGTCAGAGTCAATGACGGAATACCCGGGGTGTACGTGCTGCGTCACGTTGAAATACTGGCCGTCGTGGCTGCCCACAAGATCAAACGCATTCGTGCCGCTGAATTCATCCAGCCGCCAATAGGCGATTGGACCATCCGCGAGGATATTTGAGCCGTAACCGGTGGGCGGGGGAAAAGTGGTGACCGTGGCGACGGCACTTGTGGACGTACCTTGTGTTGGAGAGTATTGGTTGGAGAGAACGCACGTGTAGTTGCCGTCGCTGGACGACGCGGCGGTGTTCGTGTAGGCTGAAGAGGTTGCCCCGGAGATGAGCGTTTTTTTCAGGTACCATTGGTAAAAAATAGGTGGGCTGCCCACGGCAGTCACGGAGAGGGTGAATGGGAGTCCCCTAAATCGTTCAAGCGACTGCGGTTGGATCGTGACAACGGGTGTGCTTTGCGTGACCGTCATAGACACCGAACTGGTGACAGCGCCGAAATTGTTAGTTACGGCCACCGTATAGGTGCCGCTGTTATTGGTGGTCAGATTGTTCAGCGCGAGATTGGTGGTGGTCACCCCGAGCGGCGAACCATTCTTATACCAGTTATAGACGAGAGTCGGGTTCCCTTCAGCCCAGATGTCCAAAGTCAGCGAAGAACCATCATAAACAATAGCGGGCAACTGAGGCGCCCGATAGATGACGGGCGGGACATTCGCGGACAAGTAGAGGGCCTGAATCGTCGCTCCCGACAACGCATTGGTGAAGATAGCCGGCTCGTTAATCCAGCCTCCAAAGCGGAAGTTGGCGCCGAAATCGGGGCCGGGGTCGCTTATCGACCCGACCGACCACGAATTAGTCACGCGGACAGCCCCAACGGTGTCGGCGGCCTGCGCGACCAGCACACCGTTACGATACAAGTTCCAATTTGCGCCATCAAAGGTCCCTGCCAAAAAGACCCAGTTGCCAATGTCACCGTCGGGCACTGGATACTTGGCGCTGTTGTACGTCGTGCCGTCGGCTGTAGCCCCGACCTCGTAGTAAGCTGTGTTGGGAGCGTCTGAGCTGAGTTCAAAATCGACCGGGTCGCCGATGCGCAAGAACGTCCCTGTCTCGAAGAAATTCGCATCAACGGAGCCGTGCTCAATGACAGTGCGGCCTGTGTCTTTCACCGTCGGCTTGATCCAGGCCAGCAGGGTGACACGCCCAACGAGATTAGAGAGCACACTGGGATTGCCAAGCCGCAGGTTGCCGGCCTCTCCACTGAAGAGGCAGGACTTGTCACCTGCCAAAAGTCCGGAATAACCCGGCCCGGGTTGCGCTGCCAGCACGCCCAGCGTGTTGGTCCCGTCGGCACCCGGCGAGGCAATGGTGCCGCTGCTGACCGCGACAGGGTAAGTGTTCGTGTTGGGGAACGTATAAGCCGGCTCATCAAGAGGCCAGTAGCCGACCGGGTTGGCAGCCAGGATTTGCGCATGGTAGCCGGCAGCGTTGGTCGTGGCCGCGTCGAAGTGGGCCTTGACCGTGGAGTCGCTCAAGAGTGACGCATAGACAGCCACTTCGTCCACCAGCCCGGTGAAAAAGCGGTTTCCACCAAATTCGAAGCCTGTTCGGCCGATGCAGAGCTGCGACCACTTGTTAGGTTGGAAATTCGAGATTTCGGCGGAGGTAAGGGTTACTTCGGCTACTTTCGCGCCATTGATGTAAAGCCTTTGGACTGCGCCATTATATGTGCCCGCAACATGTGTCCATGCGCTTGCGGTAACGACGCCGTTGGCTGAGTCAGCGAGACCCGAGTAAAGGTTCTCACCGCCGATACGGAACTCCATCCGGCCATTGTTATTCAAATAAAAGAGCCACCCCGATCGGTTATTTGGAAAGAAAAATGAGCCCGCAAAGGAAGATAAAGGGCAATTGCCTGTCGAATCACCCTGGGCCGCGCCCTTCACCCAGAATTCTACACTGAAAGGCGGATTGGGGTTGAGGGTCGCATTGAAAGGCACGTCCACACATGAAGCGGGGTCTCCAGATAACTGGACCGCGTTTCCGACCCTGCCCGCCACGCCATTCGTAGCCAGGGGCAGCACGTAGCCGTTACCAACAGCTCCAAGGGTTGACCAGTTGCTGGCGATGTTGGGAACCGGAGATGCGGCGGTCTCGTTCAATCGCCACCAGGCCGCGGGGTTGAGTCCACTCATCGTGGTCGGGAAGTCCGCGGACCTGACAGTGAAGACCGTCAGAAGCATGGGGAGCATCGCCGCCGCGAGACGAGGGGTTTTAGTGGAGGATATGGTTTTCATAAAAGTTCCGGGTTCTTTTCGGACGAGTTTGCTGTTGTTCGATGTCGGGATCGTGGCGGGCGGCCTGGTCCCAGCCTGCTCACGGCAGGCCGTTGTTCGGCCAGTCGGTGCACCGGCAGGACCAAGTCGTTCCTGGCATTGGTACTACGTAATCATGGCGCTGGACATTTCCCGGGTTTCGCGGGCTACGTCAAGCAAACTTATAGGTGGTCGAGCAGCACTCCTTCCAATTGTCGGACCACTAAGATCGGGAACTCAGATCTATGATCCAGCGAAGCCATTGTTTGACTTTATTATACCATGAATTGTTGGAAATGTCACAAGAAAATTGGGCCACCCGGACTTCCGCCTGCCAATGCAGCTTTGCCGCAACTCGCGTAGGCATGCTCGGTGGAGGTTACAAATTGCAGGCTGGCTGAGCGCGCTTGGTTGCAAGATCCGTCCTTGAAAAGTCCCCGGATCACTCGCGTGTACTGGAGCATTGGCAGGCGTTCCGGACCCAACCGTGGCGTCTCGGTCGCATCTGTCGTGGAGAGAGAAAGGTGCCCTTCGAGCGGCCCATGGAGCTACGCCCCAGCCCGATTTTTTATCTCCTTCAATTTCCGGGACTCGGGCCGCGTCGAGTAATATTTGTCGAGCGGATAGCAACCGCTGACGAGTCCGTTGCGCGGCGCGGTGGTGCAATCGCTGAAGGTGCGGCAGATCGATTTGGTGGCCAGCGTCCCGTGCCCGAGCGCATCGGCCAAGATCGTCGGGTAAGCCAGGGCCATGCGACCCAAACCCACGAGGTCCGTCCAGCCATGGCGCACGACATATTGGGCCACGTGCGGCAGGTATTCCTGCAAATAGCTGTAGGCCGTGCCGACGAGAACCAGGCTGCTCGGCGCACGGGCCTTCAACTGCCGGACGACGTTGATCTGCCGCGCGACGCCGACCAGCGGATCTTCCGGCGGCTGATAACCGTCCGAAGGCGGATAAGCGGCCGGCCGTTGAATGTGCGGATTGTAATAGGGCGAGCCGGCGCTGAGGTTGACAATCTTGACGCCAAGCTGCGCGCACAGCTCGAGGAACTGAACTGTCTCGGTCAGATCGTACTCGACCGGGTGGCTCGGGTTCACACCGAAAGCGTAGCGATAGGGCAAGCAGTGGGAGAAGTCTTCGGGAATTCCCGGCCCCAGCTTGCCTGGCTGCGATCGGGTCGGGTCAGGCTTGAACGGAACGAAATCGAACGCACTCAACCGCACCGCCAGGTCGATTTTGTTCCCACTTGAGCGAATTCCCGACACAATTTCGCGCAGAATCCGCGTGCGGTTCTCGAACGAACCTCCGTACTTGCCGGGCCGCGTGTAGGCGCTCAAAAACTCGTGGAGCAGGTAACCGTGGCAATGCTTGATATCCACGAAGTCGGCGCCCACGTCACGCGCAATTCTTGCCGCTTCAACATAGTTCTCAATCAGCCGCTCGATTTCATCATCCGTCCAAAGCTCATCGTCGCTGACGACGCCGAATTTACGATCGAGGACGGGATGCCGATAAGCCACGCGCGGTTCCATGCGGAACTTGCCGTTCGGTTTGCAAAACCGGCCGGAGTGCGTCAGTTGAAAGCCGATGACCAGGTCATCGGTTCTGCCGTAGCGGCTCGCATGCGCCGCGACCAGGCTTTCGCGTAGCTTTTCAAGGTCGGCCTTGTTGGCGTCGTTAATGACGAGTTGGTTCGGATTGGCGCGTCCATCCGCTCGCACGGCCATCGCCTCGACGCCGAAGATTAACTTCGCGCCGCTTGCGCCGAATCGTTGCCAGCGCCGGAGCACTTCCGGAGTGATGCCCCCACTGGCGGTCCCGTCCCAGCCTTCCATGGGCTGAACGGCGTAGCGATTGCCGATCTTCTTGCCATTGATCTCGATATGGTCGAGGAGCTGCGCCAGCGGTGAAGCCGAGCCGCTGACGATGCTGTCTTCACACGGCAGTTCGATGCCGAGCGACGCCACATGCGCTCGAAAGTCAGCCGGGGTCTTCAGCGTCGGGATGCGGACGAGATTAGTCATCCTCTCTCGTGCTGGGGTCGAGCGCCAAACCGAGCTGCTTGAGCCCTTTGCCATGGCCGCCCACAAACTGCGACGGGTAAGCAGCATCGCCTTTGATCGTAAACCAGATGTAACGGTTGAAGGCGTCCTCGTCGATGCGATCGGGTTTGCTGAAGTCCATCTCCCGGAGTCGCCGGGCCCAGTACTGTTGCTTGCGCGACGGCGTCGCGGCGGCCACGGTGCCGTCGGCGAGAGGCACGTTGTTCGGCAGCGAAGTGTAGGGGGTGAAATCAGGTGTGTTCGTGAAGCAGTCAAACATTAGCGGAGCCATGGCATCCTGCTGGTTCATGGGTGGGAGTCCAAGAATCTGCTCCATGGTGTGTAAGACACCCGCCTGATTGTAGAAAGTGCTCACGACCTGACCACGCTTCGTATACGGACTGATCACCAGGCACAAGGAACGGTGGCCGTCCACGTGGTCGTAGCCGCTCTGCGGATCATCCTCGATCACAAAAATGACCGTGTTGCTGCCGAAGATGCTTTTCGTGACCGCTTCAACCACTTGCCCCAGGGCCAGGTCGTTGTCCGCGACTTGCGCTGCCGGCGTGGGCGGCCCGCCGGTGTGATCGTCAGGTAAGTAGAGCAAGTGAAAAGCCGCCCAGGTCCCGTTGGTTTGCGCCTGGTTCAACTCGCGGATGAATCCGTCCGCGCGGACCACATCCGGAATTCCCAGATTCCAGCCCGGCACATTGGTCGAGCTGTAGGGTCGCAGGGAAGCCACGCCGATATTCTGCGAATAATGGATCGACCGGGTCCCATTGGTGAAATCAGTGTAGATTTGCGACCAGGTGGCGTTTGCGGGCACGGGCGTGGCGTAATCAAACTCGCCATAGTTGCGGAAGGTCAGCCCGTGCTGCAGCACATTGTTCCAAATGAACCCGGTTGAGGAATAGGTCAGCGGGTCATCCCCAAAAGTGTAGCTCCGGCTGAATCCGCCAAAGGATTTTTCAAGGTGATCGGTGCAGTTGGCCTCGGTGCTCCAGGAATGGCCGTCGGCCGAGTTGACGCCGTTGCAATAAAAATTATCGAGGAGCACAAATTGCTGTGCCAGCGCGTGGTGATTCGGCGAGACGAACTGCGGGTAAATGCACAGGCCGGGATTGCCGTTGCCCTGGGGCAAGTCGCCGAAAATCTGGTCGTAGGTTTTGTTTTCCTTGAGAATGTAGAGCACGTGCTGGAAAACCGACGGCTCGCCGACTCGAGCAGGCACTGGCACTGGGGTCTGGCCTGGACGGAACATTAACTGCGTTTGCTTGATTTGCGGCACGCGGCCATTTTCGAAGACCTGCGCTGTGTATTTGCTCAAGGGATCACCAGATGGCGGTAGAATCTTATTGGCCGTGCCGAGGTACGCGTAGATGTCCCACGTGGTGTTAGCCGGCTGCCCTTGGCGGCTGCCGAGGCCCTTCACGTTGACGGCGTATAGAAAATTGCTGTCCGCGACTACGGCACCCGGAAACCAATCGGCCGGAACAAATCCTTGCAAGAGACTGTTTGTGTGTTGGGTATTGGGCAATTCGATCAGGGCGATGGCGTTGTTCCCGGCGTTCGCAACGAAGAGAGTCTTTCCATCTTTGCTCAAGGCCAGCCCGTCCGTACCGCTGCCGAACGGGAATGTGGGATCGGGCCGTACCAGGAAAGTTTCCTGGACGGCCCTCGTCTGGGTGTTGATCACCGTGACGGTGTCCGAATTGGCATTCGCGACGTAGAGCGTATTGCCGTCCGGACTGAGTGCCAGATCCGACGGGTGCAATCCCGTGGCCACCTGCGCGAGCTCGGCCCCGTTGCCTGAGAGGTCCACGAACGACACCACGCCACTGGCCCCGACACCGCGATTATCAATCACCACCGAACTGCCAACCGAGGTCGCGGTGGGATCGCCGACGACGGGGGTGCGCCCACCCCAATCCGACACATAGGCTGAGCTGCCGTTTGGGGAGAGCACCACATCCCAGGGTGCGATTCCGACGTTGATTTGGTGGCTTGTGCCTTTGTTCAAATTGACTACCGCCAGACTATTGGCGATGGAGAGGCAAACGTAGGCGGTCGCGCCGTCAGCCGAGAGCGCAATGCCACAGGGGTCCGAGCCGTTCGGCAGCGTAATCGTTTGCGAAAAGGTGACCGCCTGGTTTGTGCTCACGTTCCACTGGTACAGTTCATTGCCTGCGCCGGTCACATAGACATGCGTGCCATCCGGGCTGACCGCAATTCCATGCAGCGACGCTCCGCCGCCCGGATACGCCAAAGTCGCCAGCAGCCGCCACGACGACACATCTACGACGAGCAGACTGGTCATGTTCTTGATGAAGAGGGTTCGACCGTCGGGCGCGAGGGCCAGGTCCACCGGCCGACCGGAAAACTGAAGCTGCTGACCCGCGGCTCGAAGTATTTGTTTGGTCGGCAGCGATTGCTCGGAGTTAGGCAGTTGTCCCGTCTGAATATCGGGTCGGAATTGTTTGAGCCGGTAGTAGGCCCTCAGGTCGGTGATCACCATGTTGCTGCTGCGATTGGTAGTCGGGCTGCCGACATCCTGCCAGAGCGGCTGGCTGAGGTTGGTAGCCTTCTGAAGCTGGAACTGGCCCGTCGGCCCGTTCCAATTCAGCGACAGCAAAGTTGCGTTCTGGCTGATGCTCGAGATTCGTAGCACCCCGTTCCCAGGTGGAAGTCCCGCCGCACTCGGGCCGCCCAAGGCGGCGATCGCCTCGGGCGCCATCCAGCCGTTAACAAATTGAATGCTGTTCACAAAGCCTGTGCGCGTCCAGCCGCCGCTACTGAGTCCCGTAGTAAACAGCAGCGCGGTCGGGCCCAGCGCATAACGGCCATCCACTCCGCCCGACAAGGACTGGCTGCCGACGGGGATTCCGTTGACATACTTGGTGAGTTGCTGTCCGGGCGGCGCAGCCAGGTCCACGGCAAACGCCAGGCGATACCAGGTATCGGCGGCCAGGGAGCCATTATATTGGCCTTCGGCGCCGATCCCGTTCGCATCCGGTGATGCCGCGGTGTCGCCGACATAAAACTCCGCGTCATTGCCGTCATGATTGAACGGATCCGATTGGAACAGCGCCCGCCATTGGCCCGTACTCTGGGCGGGGAACATCACGTCCATCAGCAGAGTGTATTGGTTCACGAAATGTCCGCCGCCATTTTGCTTGGCGCCGTGGCGCATATAAAATCCCTGGCTAATCGAATTGCTGCCAAACGCCATGACTTTGGCGAGTTGCCCGTTGACGCTCATCAACGGGAAAGTGGTGATCGCGGATGTATCCCCGAGAAATTCCAAATCTGCGCCGACTGTTGCTCGGAGATCACCCTGGTCGAAATCCCATTGGCCCGTGACGGCCAGTTCATACACCGTGAGAACTGCTCCCGCGCTCAGCACGGCACCGGAGCCGTTGCTGATGAGCGCGGTGTACACGCCCTGGCTGACTGCCCCGACCGAGGTCAGGACCAGCGTGGCGTTGGTCGCACCGACGATGTTCGTGCCGTTCAGCTTCCATTGGAACGTTAACTGGCCTGGCCCCGTCGCAGCCACCGTCAGCGTCGCAGTGGAGCCGACCGCGACGTTCAAGTTGACCGGCTGCGCCGAAATGATCGGAGCTTGGCCCGGCACTGCCTGGGTCAGCGGCTGACCGTTCAAGCCAGTCGCGTAAATCGCGGCAATTTCGTCGGGAGTGAGCACTCGGCTCCAGATGCCGAAATCGTCAATGTCCGCCGCGGCTGAATAGACGCCGTTGCCGCTGCTGCCGATGAGGGTGTTGAAACCGGCGTTGAACGAAGCCGTTCCTGAAGGACTGATATCGCCGGTGTTCGCGGCCAGGCCATCGACATAGCTAATCACCTGGTTGGCCGTTCGATCGAACGTCACGGTAATCAGGTGCCAGTTGGCGTCCGAGAAGGGTGGGTTGAGACCCACATCACGGCGTGTGCCACCGACGGCATTGTAATTCAAGTTCTTCGGGTCCAGCTCTGAAATGACCCACCCGACATCGGCCCCCGATGTCCAATCCTTGTTTCCAGTCAACGCTCCGTTCCCGCTGGCAAATGTTCGTTCCCACATCGAAACGCTGAAGCTGTTCGAATAAATCCTTTCCAGATTGCCTAACGTGATCGCCCAGTCTTCCGGCTGCCCGGCCGTCGCCGTGTTGGCGAAAGTGACCGCGCCACCGATGACACCGTTCTTGTATCGCGGCCCATAGGTCGCCCCGCCGGTGTACATTGCGCCATTGTTGGTGGTGCCGCCTTGCGCGTTGAGGTTGTTGTCGAAATTCAGATAGACGATCAGACCGTTCGTTACCGTGGTCGGTGGTCCTGAGGTCCTGACAGTGAGGGTCGCCACGCTGCTGGTCGCGCGGCCATAAGTGTTGGTGACGAGGGCGCTATAGTCGCCGGCGTCATTGGTGGTCGCGCTGGGAATCATATAGCTCGTGCCGGTGGCGCCGCCGATATCGCCGCTGTTCTTGAGCCATTGATAACTCAGCGGCCTGGCACCCGCAGCCACCAGATTGAAGGAAGCAGGATTGCTCACCCCCACGGTCAGGCTCTGCGGCTGGCTTGTGATCACCGGCGGGCCGGTCGCGGCGAAAACCGCGAGCGAACCGTTCATTGCCAGGTTGTTTGTGTCCCACGCCAGCCCGGCGTTTAGTGGTGGAAGGATTAAACTCGAAAAAGCCCCACCATAGCTCGTTGCATTAAATAGGATGAAGCTATCACCCGCTGCCAGCGCGCCTGGGCCGATGTTTGTGACTACGAGAGAACCGCCGTAAGTGATACTGCTCAGGCCGGCAACCTGGTCGTTCGCCAGCGTCGCGCCTGTTTTGCTGGTCTCCATCAGCGCCGTGCCGGCGAGGTTGAGCGTGCTGTAAATCGTCAGCGTTCCCGGGCCGCTGTCGCCCGGTGCCAGGACGCCGCCGTTCTGCACCGTGACCGGCCCATTGAGTGCGCTGTTGCCGGCCAGCGTCCCGCCACTCTGGACCGTCAGGCTGCCGGTGCTCGATGAGCCATCCAGTTGCAGTGTTCCGCTGGCGATGGTTGTGGCGCCGGAATAAGTGCTTGCGCCCGTCAGTCGCAGCAGCGCGGGGCCGTTCTTGATGAGATTGAGCGGGCCGGTCGTGCCACTGCCCGAGCCGGGATACTCCGCATAGACGTCCGTGATTAAACCGCCATAGGTCGTGTCATGGTTTTGGGTCGTCGTCAAAGTCACAGCGCCGAGCGTGAGGGACGCGCCGGTCTTAAGATTGCCATTGGCGATGAGGGCCGTGCCGGCGCCGGGAGAGGAAAGGTCGGAAACAACTGCATTGTTTCCGTAAAGGAAGAGTCGGGCGTTGTTGCCGGAGGCAGCATTGAACGTGAGCACATTGGTGCGCGTTAACGCATTCGCGTTGCCGAGATACACCGAACCGCGCTGAATCTCCACCGGGCCGGTAAATGTGTTGGCCGCGTTAAGCGCAAAGGGCACCTCCATCGGGTTGGATGCGGTCCAATTGTTTTGCGCCATAAACGTCAGACCGCCTGCGCCCGAGATCGCGCCGGCAAACTGGCAGTCTGCACCGCTCAAACCATATTGGCCGACGCCGTTGTGCCCGGTTTTTCCATAGATGAAGCGTTGGTTGCTTCCGAGATCGAGGCTCGTGGCCAGGCGCGCACCATAGTCGGTGTTGGAAACATGGTTCGGGCCGAAGTAGAGGTCAGCAGCGGCCGGCCCGTTGGTCGCGGAGGCAAGGCGCAGCGTGCCGGCGCCAGACACGTCGAGCGCAGTGCTGGATGCATTGACCGACAGATTCAAAGTCCCGTAGGACTCCACAAACGCTGCTGCGGCGGAAATATTGAGCGTGCTGCCCGCGGCGAATGTAGCGGTGCCAAGCGCCAGTGTACCCGCACTGACTGCCGTCGTTCCCGAGTAGGTGTTTGGACCGCTGAGCACCAGCTTACCTGCACCCGACTTCGTCAGGCCGGCGCTGCCCGCGAGCCCAGCGCTGATCGTTGTGATTGCGCTGTTCACTGTGACGGTTGGTGTCGTCGCGGCTAGAGTCAGCAAAACTCCACTGCCAGGGCCTAGAGACCAATTGTGTTTGACTACGCTCTGATCATCGAAGAGCAGACTGCCGATCGTCCGAACAGCGTCCAGAGTTACTGTAGCGTTGGCCGCCAGGCTCAACGTTCCGAAATTGGCGTTGTTGCCCGAGCCATCCGCGATGGTGCCGCCGCTCCAATTGCCTCCATTTGTCCAACTGCCGCCGTTGGGATTGGTCCAGGTGCCGTTCGCGGCTCTTGCGATCGTCGGCGCCGCGCAAGCAGACCAAAAGACCAGCAGGAGAGGCAACGATCGCGCTTGCATGCCGAGCGAAAAGTTAACACACCGAGGAGCGCCCACGCAATTCACGTCCGAAGGGTTCAGCGGTTCCGTCTGTTTCCCCCTCACCCCACCCTCTCCCTGAGGGAGAGGGGGTCCACGTGCCCGGCGCTCAAATGTTTCAGCGATAACCTATTCACCGGCCGACTGGCGACGAATCTCCCTCTCCCTGCGGGAGAGGGTTGAGGTGAGGGGAAAGGAACCGTTCCGTTCGACCCCCACGCTCACGGAATCTTCGGCCGGTAAAACTTCGTGCTGCCACCAGGGGGCATGTACGGACTTGCAGCTCCGTTCACCGTGGTCCAGGGCCCATTCACCGCATCGGCGCTCTGCAGCGGCACCCCTCCCGTCCAGCGAATGACGACATTGCCGCTCTCCAGCCTCGCCGTAATGCAGCCTGGAATCTTGCTGGAGCTGGGAGCGCCCAAGGCCTCGATGAACTCATCTGAGCGTCGGCCATTGCTGAATTGAACGCTGCTGACATAGGCATCGTTGTTGAAGGCATTGTTCTCGGAGAAGAGCAGGGCGAGTGCAGGATTCAACGAGAACCGGCCATCGGCAACATCCAGTCCGTCCGTCTGTTCTCCTACCTTTACGCCATCGATGAACTTAGCCACTACAGGGTGAGGTCCAGGACCACCCATGTCCACCGCCAAGGCGATTCGATGCCAAACATCGGGCGTAATGTTGCCGTCGTAGATGCCGCTGATCCCGATCCCGTCACCCCGGTTGATGTAAAATTCGCTGTCATCGCCGCCATTGGTGACGGTGGTGCTGGCCTGGATGACGGCCCGCCAGGAAAGATCCACGTAATCGGGATAGAGCACATCAAAAATGAGCGTGTATTGATTGACCCTCGTGCCGCCGCCGTTAGCCGCAGCGCCGTGGAACATTTTGTACCCACCCCATGCGTTAGTGTCAGGATTGACGCCCCCTCCGCCTCCGGCATTGGCGCTAGGGGGCGTGAGCCTCATCACGACCGTTGGCTGGGCATTGATATCCGAGATCGAGAACGCGGTCGTGGTGCCAAATGTGGTGTTCGTCTGCACCGAGATGTCGTAGAACTGCAAGTCTTGACCGCAGGTAGCAACCAGGTTGCTGTTGAAATCCCACTGGCCGGTCACGAACACAGCGGCGTTCCGGACCGTGAGCGTCGCGGGCGGAGCGCTGGTCGTCGAACCGCCGGGATTGCTGATGATCACATCGTAAGTGCCACCGTCGGAAAGGTGGAGGTTCGAGAAGGTCAACTGATCGCTCGTCCGGCCTGAGAGATTCAGCCCATTTCTTCTCCATTGGTAACTAAAGGGCGGGATGCCGACGGCGCTGAAAGTGAGAGTGGCGGTGTTGCCCACCTCGACGGTCTGACTGGCGGGCGGAGCCGTGACGAGAGGCGGATTGGTCGTTGTTATACTGTAGAGACCGAAATCGTCGATGCCGAAATACCAGCTGTTTGCGCCTGCCTGAGCCATCCTAAACCGCACAGCGGCCTGATTGTCGGCCTGTGTGAGTCGGACGATTTCGACGCGTTTTGACTCCGATTGGTCATCGTCAATCCGCGCGCTCAGGTACGGCCCGAGTGAAGCCCATTGGCTCTGGCTGACGCCGATAAACGCGCCGTAATTGCCGGGCGGAGGCGGAGCTTCCCCGTTGGTATAGACGGTTGCAAAGGTATTGGAGGCGTCAATGTTGCCGGAGCTGTCCCGCAAGACGTCCGGCCCGTCGAGCATGTAGAGCGCCGGCAGCCAGCTCGCGCCGCCGTTAATCGAATATTCGACAGCACCCAGACTGTTCTGGTTTTGTACGTAAATGTTGTGAAAGGAAAGATAGACATTGGTCTTGCCGGACAGGTTGTAATCCCGCGTAAAGAGGTACTGGACCTGGTTGCCGAAACGATCCGCGGAAGCAGCGAAGATGAAGTTGGTGTTGATCAGGTTTGTCACCGCGAGGCCATTGACGAATTGATTGGGCGCCACATTCAGCGCAGGAATGTAGTCGGTGCCGCCCGGAACGACGTTGAACAGGGTTGACAACGTGCTGCTGCTAATGACGACCCAGTTCAAGTAGGAATCGGAGTGGAAATCCCTCAAATCATTATGCGACAGGTCGCTGTCTGTCATGTTGGACACAGACCATCCTGTGGGCAGGGACCCTTCAGCTAATTCGTCAAAATTCTCCAGGTAGATTGGCGGACCAAGATTGAAATTCGCATAGGGCTCCACAGCGAATTGAAACTGATTGGATTTCGTAACCGTGGGAACTCCGTTGTCGCTCCAGACGACTTTGTAGTTGTGACTCGAATACGGTACCAACAGCCCCGGGGGATCGTACTTCACGGTGGTATATCCGGCGGACTTTGTGATCGAGGGCGTTACGGATGAGCCGTCGAACGAGTATTGAATGGAGTTTGTGTTCACCGCCGTGCGCACGTCCCGCAGCGTAACGGTGGGCGCGACATCGGGACTCGCGGCGGTCTCGCCGTCCACGGGTACTGAAGAATCGAGTACCGTCGTGTCGTTGGTGCTAATCACGTTGAGTTTCACCAGATCGACATACGTGTCCGGTCGGCCCGAGACGCCCGCGTTGGGACTGCGTGTCACGTATATTGTCGCCTTGCGCGCACCTGCCGGAACCGCCCCAGTAGCAACATACTTTATCCAGTTGTGATCATTGCCAAGATTGCCCGGAAAATTGGAGGTGCCATCGGCATAAACTACCGCATGCGTCGGATCTGTGTGATCAAAAATCACATCCGCGCCGAGCTGGTTGGTGCCAGTGATGTCGAAGAACCGGAGGTCAAGAAAGGGTTGCTCGGGGTTGGAATGCGGTTTTCCGTAGGAGGCGAGCCAGGCGCTGAAGGTGTATTGACCCCGCCCCGCATCGAGGTCCGCTGAGCTCGCAGCGTTGGTCAGGTTAACAGTCTGTTTGAGGGCGTATTTCAGATCATACTGCAGAAAATCTGCGATGTTCGTTGGAGTAACAAAGGATTGATACGCTCCAGCCGCGCTCTGGAGCTTCCAGGCATAATCGTGTCCCGGATTTTCGGAAGCCGGAATCGGCGGACCGTCAAAATAGGCGAAGGAATAGTTGATGCAACTGACCAGCCCGACCCAGCCGGCATCGGTGCCGTCCTCGCGGCAGTTGTACGAAGGGGAACCTCCGATGGTGTTCTCGAAACTGCCGTTCTGGATCAAGTCAATGGCGTTGGCAGCGCCGACGAAAGCCAGACTTCCTGCCAGGATCGACACGCCCATTTTGGATCTTGTTCTCATAATGTTTCGTTTCGTTGTTATCTCCAATTACTTGGGGGCTGGAACAGCGCCCCAGGCCCGCAAATCTTTTTCGCGAGGCAAACGCATGCCGCCCAACGGCGCACCGCATTTTTCGCAGGTCGCGGCGCCACTTCGCTCATCGCTGCGGCCCTTCAAAGTCAGGTGCTGGTCCTTGGCGCAGAAGTACCCGACTACCTCCACTAGCGCTTCCTGCTGGCACTTGGGGCAGCGAGGCCCGAGGAACACGGACCGGGCCGCATAAAATTTCGCGCCGCATTTGGCGCACAAATATCCGTTCGCGTCTGAATCACTGGCCTCCCTGGCTGCGTCCTTCTCGCATCCCACGGCCGACACCAGCACTGCCGCCAGGCTCCAGGCCAGCAGAGGCCGGCTGCCTGTCCGCCAGGTTCTGGAGGACGCAGGCAAAGAGAGGTACATATCGCTTCGCATCAAGGGTCCGTGTCACAGCCCAGGTACAGGCTCAAAATGTATTTCGAATCCGGGCGGCCGGAGACGAATTCGACGTGACCATCGCAGAACGAGATATTTCCACCTGCCGAGCCGTGATTGTCGATCGGATCGGGAATGTTGTTGCGCGTCCCTTCGTACCCGCCGTCGCCATCGAGAAACAACCAAGCCCGCGAAGGTCCGGCAATGGTGCCGCGATAGGCTTTCCCGTACGGATATTGCGGATTATACTGGTATCTCCAGGTAAGAACGTTTGAAGCGTTCTTGCGGGCGCTGTTCTTCGGCTCACTTGAGTAACCCCAATAACCGAATACTTCGTAGCTCGACCCGGGATTTCTCTTGCTCAAGGCAAAGTAGGTCAGGTCATATAAAGAGATCTCACCGAGCCAATTCCGGACTTGGTTGGTCGTGCGGATGAAGTTTTGGGTGCTGGGGCACACAAAAGTCCACACGTTGCGGATATAATTTGGATATAACCAGCTTTGGTCATCATCTCCGTCGCTGCGTACGGCAGAGAAATCTCCCTTGGAGGTGTCCTGCGAGTACATCAAGCTGGCCAACTGCATTTGTTTCTCATTGTTGGCGCACCCGGTGATGCGCGCCCGCTCCTTGGCTCGAGCCAGGACGGGAAGTAGCATACTGGCCAGCAGGGCAATGACCGTAATCACGACCAGCAGTTCAATGAGTGTGAAAGCGCGCACGGACTCCTCGTGCTCCCCAATAGCGCCAGACGATGGGCCGCTCATGGTCTTCTCACACAGCCGGTTCGGTTACAGGATCTCTTCAATTATTCCCCACGAGAATCATTCCCGCAATGCCCTGTTTGAGGGGCTTGGTCTCTCGGGGCTCAATCTGGCAGCACGTTCTGTAAGTGGCCCAGTGACTTCTTCCCACTCACCCCGACCCTCTGCCTTAGGGAAAGGGAGGATTGTCCTCAGCGTGACGACAGGTCGGGCGCTGAGAGCAACATCGCACGTTGATAGTGGTCTCCCTCTCCCCGAGGGAGAGGGTCGGGGGTGAGGGGGAACTGGGAGTGGGGCCTTCGAGAGTTGTCACACTGATGAGGGGCGCTGCATCCGGCCTTGCACAACCTGCTTGCCTGGCGGCATCCGCCGCGCTAAACTGCTTTAGTGTCCAAGAAACGGCCAAGCACAACCGCGCCGGGTGCTTCCCGTCGACAAAGCCGCTCCGACTCGAAATGGGAACCCGCCTACTGGCGCCGCCGTCTTTTCAAAAACTCATACACGCATAATCGACGCCGGTTCCGGACAAGGAATTGGTGCGTCAAAATCCAGCACCTGGGCCAGCGGAAGACCTTGTCGTTGCTTTCAAGCGGTTCCGCACGAGCCGCGCGCGAGGCCTGCGCGGCTTATCGGAACATCGTCACGAAGGGATGGGATGCCACCAGCCGTTCGGGGAGCCCCAGCCTCGTGGAAAAAGGTCACTTGGGGCTCGCTGACATTGACGAAAATCGTGACCCGTCCGAGGCAAGTTATTGGCGAGAAAGGTTGATTCATCGCCAGTACAGCAGCCAGCCGCGGACCGAGGTCAGCCAGGAACTGTTCGTCCGAATTCAGCACGACGAAACGAGCCACTATTTCCCTTTGGGGACCGACGATCGCGGCGAAGCAGCAGAGCGGGCCTCGCGCATCTACCGGGCGATAATTGACCAGGGTTGGTCCAGTGCCTGTCAGCGATTTGCTCGCGAGCTGACTCTCGCCTTCCATTGGCAGGATAATCCGTTGGCCTGGACCTACACGGCCGTCCATACACGAACCGCCTTCAGCCCAATTCGAGGAGCTTCGGCTCCCGCACCGCGGGCCGGCCTTCTCAACGTTCTGATTGCTGAGTCGGATTCCGGGCTGCGGCTCGCACTCCAAGATTGCCTGGACGGAATGGATGGGTTGTATCGGGCTTCAACGGTCACCAGCGCGGGGGAGGCGCTCCGACAGGTGTTGGTCCAGAAACCCCACCTGCTGCTGGCCGGACAGCATGTGGCGGAAAGACCCAGCCGGGTCTGGCTGGAGAGACTTCGTGCCGTGGCGCCAGGCGTGACCGGCTTGATTTACTCGGTCCACGAAGATAGCCCGGAGTTGTTCCGGGCAACCCCAGGTGGGGCCAGCGCCTATTTGCTCCGGCGAACTCCTCCGACGCACTTTCTCGATCCGCTCCGCAGCGTGCTGGGTCAGCCCGGTCTTTCACCGCACGACATTGCGGCTGGCGTCTGGCAATACTTCAAGAACACTGTTGCTTCCGCAGCCAACAGGGGTTTGCCCGACGAACTGACCAGCCTGACTCATCGTGAACACGAAGTACTGGCTTTGCTCAGCAAAGGCTATCCTCACAAGTTCATTGCCGATCGACTGCGCATCAGTACTTATACCGTCCATGGACATGTGCGGAACATTTTCGAAAAGCTCCGGGTCCATAACCGTGTCGAAGCCGTCGTCAAATATTTTCAGAAATAAGCAGAATGGCCGCGCGAGTTAACAAGCTTTCCCGAACTGCCGGCACACTGGCTTCCTTCCCCAAAGCCCCGAGCATCATCCCCGGGCTCGGCGTGGATGTGCCCGAGCTGCAACGCGCGCGATCCTTGTGGTTGGCGAATCGGTTCGAAGAGTCCGTGCAGTTGTTCGAACGGGCGGTCAAAAAATACCCACAGAACCTCGTGGCCCTGGTGGACGCCAGCCGCGCACTGGGCACGCGCTTCGAGATCACCAAGGCGGAAGCCATGCTCGATCGGCTGAGCAAACTCGCCGCGAACAATCCCCAACTGCTGCACCTGGCCGGCCAGAGTTTCCGGATGATTTACCGCCCGGAAAAAGCCATCCACTGCTTCGAACGCGTGTTGGCCATGACGAAGCAGATTCCCGACGCCCAGCTCGAGTTGGCCGTCCTTTACGAGCGTCGGCACCGCGTCGAGGAAGCCTATTCTCTCATCGAAGACTGCCTTCGCGCCGCGCCCGATTACCTCGAAGCAGCCTTATTCAAGGGCCGATTGCTCCGCCGCTTGAAAGAGCGGCCAGCCGCTGACGCTCTTTTCCAAAAGCTCGCCGCAAATGATCAGGCCCACCCGCTGGTCCGCGCCCAGGCCTGGACCGAAATCGCCCAGAAGCTGGATCAGGAAGGAGATTACGACGGAGCCCTGCACTCCATGCTGCAATGCAAGCAACTTCTCCTGGCGCAGGAAGCTCCTCTCGTCCAGGAATCCGAGGCTCTCCAGAAGCACCTGCGCAATCTTGCCGATTCGCTCAGCCGCGAGCATTTCGAGCGCTGGACGGCCGCGGGTAAGGAGGCGTTCCCGTTCCAAAAATTGGCCGTGCTCGCCAGTTTTCCACGCTCCGGCACGACGCTGTTGGAGCAAGTGCTCGACAGCCATCCCAGTTTGGTCAGCTCCGACGAACGCGAAGCATTCGGGCGTGACATTTTCCCGGCCATGTGGCGCTCGGAAAAACACCCGCTGCCGACGGTCGAAGCTTTCGAAGCGATCCCCACCGAACGAATCGCCTCCCAACGCGAGCGTTACCTGGCTTACATGGCCGCCGCTTTGAACGAACCGATCGGCGAGCGCTTGCACCTGGACAAAAACCCGACGATGACCTTGTTGCTGCCGGGAATGTTGCGATTATTCCCGGAAACGAGACTCATCATCGCTCTGCGCGATCCGCGAGACGTCGTCATTTCCTGCTTCATGCAATACCTGCCGCTTAACACCAATAGCGTCTGCTTCCTCACACTGGAGCGGGCAGCCCGACGCTTCGCGCACGATATGGGCATCTGGGTTATGTTACGCGAAAAGCTCTGCGCCCCATGGATTGAAGTCCGTTACGAAGACTGTATCGCAGACCTCGAACGCGAAGCCCGGCGGACGCTCGATTTCCTGGAATTACCTTGGACTCCACAAGTCCTGCAATATCGTGAGCGACTGAAAACCAAAGCCGTCAGTTCGCCCACTTACGAAGCTGTCAGCAAGCCGCTCTACACTTCGGCGATCGGCCGCTGGCGAAACTATCGGAAGCACCTCGAACCATTCCTTGAGATATTCCAGCCCTGCGTCGAGGCGTTCGGATACGAAAGCTCCTCGGCATAGCAGCCTCTCCCAAAGTCACCGCTCCGGCAAAGCGAAGGCCACGAAGGCGTCTCCCGATCGGGTCCCCAATTTTCCTCCGCCCCCGGCCGCGATGACCACATACTGCCGGTCTTTGACGCTGTAAGTGCATGGCGTGGCATAGCCGCCAGCCTCCAGCTTGAACTGCCACAGCAGCTTGCCGGAGGTTTTATCAAACGCATGAAATTTCTCGTCGCGTGAGCCGCCGATGAACACCAATCCGCCTGCAGTCACAATGGTCCCGCCGAAATTCTCCGTGCCGGTCGGCGCTATTCCGCGCGCCGTCAGCTCCGGATACTCGCCGAGCGGCACTTGCCAAAGAACTTCACCTTTGCCCAGGTCAATGGCGTTAAGCAGGCCCCAGGGCGGCTTGATCGCAGGATAGCCGTCTTTATCCAGAAACCGGAAGTATCCCGTGGGGATGTAGGGTTCGTTACGGCGCTCGCCTTCATAAACCAGCCGGATGAGGTTCGGTTGTTCATTAGAGTTCAGGTAAAGGATGCCGGTCGTGGGATCGAAACTTGCCCCGCTCCAGGTGGCGCCACCGTGAAAGCCCGGCGTCACGAGGGTGCCATTCGTGCTGGGAGGCATGAACGCGGCGCCAGACTTGTAGCCGTGGAATCTTTTCAGCACTTCTTCATGCGCGGCTGGCGAAATGTCCGTGAGCTCTGCCTCCGTGACGAATTGACGGCTGAACGGCGGCGGTTTGGTCGGGACCGGCTGCATGCGCGCGGCCTGCTCACCGGGGACGTCCGACGCGGGCGCCGGCCGCTCCATCACAGAAAAGAGCGGTTCACCCGTGGTACGGTTGAAAAGAAAAACGTAGCCGGTCTTGGTCACTTGGGCCACGGCATCGACCTTGCGGCCCTCGAGCGTTACCGAAACGAGGTTCGGATAAACCGGCACGTCGTGGTCCCATAAATCGTGTCGAAGCGTTTGGAAGTGCCACACCCTTTTTCCCGTGCGAGCGTCCAGACAAATGGTGCAGTTCGCGAATAAGTTATCTCCCTTCCGCCCGCCGCCATAGAAGTCCGGCGAGGCCGAGCCAGTGCCGATGAACACCAGGGACCGCTTTTCATCTATACTCGTGCCGCCCCAGTTATTTGCCGCTCCCACGCTTTCGGAGCGTTCGCCTTCCCAGGTCTCACTGCCGAATTCACCCACCCGCGGAATCGTTCGAAAGCGCCAAAGTTCTTTGCCGGTGCGCACGTCAAAGGCTCGCGGGTCCCCCGGCGCGGGCCGCCCACCCTCAGGACATGAGAAACCCAGGATTACGATGTTCCGATAAACCGCGGGCGCCGATGTCGGCCCGTAATTGACTCCGTTGAGGTCCATGCCCATTCCTTCGCGCAAGTCCACGGTTCCGGCTCTGCCAAACGCTGGATCCGGCGAACCGTTCCTGGCATCCAGTGAAATCAGCCGCCCGTCAGATGCCCCAAGCAAAATCCGAGCCTGCCGTTTATCACTCCAATACGCCACTCCCCGGTTTACGCCGCCCGAAGCGCGCGGCTGCCTGATCTTTACTCCCTCATAAGGGTCGAACTTCCAATGCTCGCGCCCCGTGGCTGCATCGAGCGCGACCACCTTCGAGCCGGCAGTGGTCAGGTACATCACACCGCCGACGACGATCGGCGTGCACTCGATAGTGGTGGACTTGCCGGCATCACCCGTGCGATGAGTCCAGGCAACCTGCAAATTGTGAACGTTCTTGCGATTTATCTGATCGAGCCTCGAGTAGCGCTGAGAACCTTTGTCGCCTCCCACGTTCGGCCAGTCCTCGTCCGCCGCACTCGAGCAGGTGATGACCGACGACAGGAACAAGAGCATTGCTGACGCTTTGAGGCCTCTTAGGCCGGAGAGCGCCCGTCCTCGGGCGCAGCAACTGCCCGCTGGCAGCGCGGATTCCGACTCGCCCGCGTTGTGACAGTCTGGCATTGCTGCGCCCGAGGACGGGCGCTCTCCGCAGTACAGGCGTCCTTGCTGCGGTGACTTTAGATTGCTTAAGCCACATGGATCAATCATCCGGAACCCAGGATAGCATTCCGTCCCAATCTTGGGGAACGATTTCCGTGTTTCATCGGCTCGAACTGAGGCGAGCTGTTACCACTTGAACAACTCCCTCGTTGGATTAGCATGGGTTGATGGAAACCGCGAATCGATCCCGATTTTTTGGAGGCTTGGACTTCGTTCCGAAATTCTTTCTTGGCAGCGCACTGCCAGCAGTAGTTGTCGCGCTGACGGGGTTCCAGGCATTCGCGTCGCAGATTCCGTTCCGCGAACAACTGAAAGCGCTTCCGTTCAAGATCGCCTTCGAATGCTATGTCAATGATAACTGGGAAATCTTCGTCATGAACGCCGACGGCTCGGGGGCCATCAACCTCACGCACACACCCAAAGAACACGAGCATTACCCGCAAATTTCTCCCGACGGCACAAAGATTTGCTTTTCGGTGGACGCCGGAGAAGGCCGGGAAGCCGTTCGCAGTCTATATGTCATGGACATCGACGGCAGCCATCGCCGGAAACTCGTGGAAAACGCCCGCGAACCATTTTGGAGTCCGGATGGCAAGGTTTTGGGCTTTCTGCATCAGGAGTACTCAAAGTTCAACGTCATGGATTTTTACACGAAAGGGATGAGCTTTTACGACCTGGCCACCGGCAAGATTGAACCGCATGTCAACAGCACCAATCTGCACCACCTCTACAACCCCTGCTGGTCGCCGAACGGAAAATGGATTACGGCAACAGTCCATGCCGGGATGGGTGTGGGACACGCTATCCTCCTCATCGAGGCCCACGGCGACAAGATCATCAACCTGAAAATCCCTGGTTGCCGTCCCTGCTTTAGCCCCGACGGCAAGCAAATTGCCTGGGGCGCCGGGGATCATGAAATTGCCGCCGCGGCGCTCGATCTGGACTCCGACCAACCGGCGATCAGTCACTGGCGCTTGCGGATCAGAGACAAGACCAATGAGATCTATCATGTGGATTGGTCGCCGGACAGCCGGTTCCTGAGCTTCAGCCGGGGTCCGGCCAGTAAAGGCGATCCCAACAAGCCGGGGACTTTTCAGGCCGCGTGTGAAATCGTGGGAGTCTTCGCTCCGGGCTGGGATATCTGCGCGGTCTCGGCGGAGCGCGATGGTTTTCTGGACCTCAACGATCCCGACACCGATTCCTTCATGCTGACGACTGACGGTGCGAGCAACAAAGAACCTGCGTGGTTCCGCGTGAGGCGCTGAAGCCAAGGTGAAGGAGTTTACTGATTTGAGGATTGGACCGCTCGGACTGTTCCGACTGATGGGTTGCACGAGCAAACCACACCTTTCCCTTCGGCTGCGCGCTGCTACCTTCCTCGTGGCGGCAGCGACGGTTCTTTCGCTTCTCGTGGGCTGCGAAAAGACCGGCACGACTTCTCAAAGCCAAACCGAATTGGGGCAACCGGCGAAAGTCAGCGGTTCCGCTCCTATGGAGTTAAAGACCAGTTCCGGTGTCGAAATGGTTTATCTCCCCGGCGGCGAGTTCATGATGGGAAGCGACCGTGGCAACCCCGACGAAGCGCCCGCTCACCGGGTTAGGGTAAGCCCCTTCCTGATGGATAAGTTCGAGGTAACACACGAGCTGTTCACCAAAGCTCAATTGCCCAACCCATCTCATTGGCAGGACAATCCCAGGAAACCGGTCGAGCGCGTGCGCTGGCGCGATGCCAAGCAATACTGCGACGAGCGGTCGCTGCTTGAAGGCTTAAAGCCATGCTATAACGAGAAAACTCTCGATTGGGACTGCGATTACTCGGCCGACGGCTACCGTCTTCCCACTGAAGCCGAATGGGAATACGCCTGCCGCGGCGGCTCCGACCAAGCCTACGATTTTGGCCAACCCGACAAACTCCGGCAATTCGGCTGGTTCAGTGACAACTCCGACCAGCAAACACACGGGCGCGGCCAGAAAAAGCCAAACGGATTCGGGATTTACGACCTTTACGGCAACGTTTCCGAATGGTGTGAGGATGTCTATAGCGCGACCTACTATCGCGAAAGCCCCGCTGTCGATCCCACCGGCCCGCCCAATCCCGGCAAGGACGTCAAGCGCGTCATCCGTGGCGGCAGTTGGAAATCCAGCGCGAATCAGTGCCGCGCTTCCGTCCGGCAGGGCGAGCGGACGGGCGACAGCGACGCCTGTTTCTCGACCGATTATTGCGGCTTCCGCTGCGTCCGCCGCCCCACTGCTGACGAACTGCAGGAGCTTATTAAAGCGAAGAAGAGCGGGCCTTGATTTTCCCCAGCAGACCCAGAGTGGACAAATTATCCCACTCGTGTCTATCGCGTCCGCACACCGTAAGAACTTGATTGCATTGCTCCGAGGAACTCTGGCTGAGGCCAATCGTATTCCAATGATTAACCAACTTTGGGAATGCCCCAGGGTTCAGAGCCCAAGACTTTTCAGCAGCGCCTCGAGCTGGCGCCACATTTCCTGCCGATCCTTCAAGACCTGAACCACGTGGAAAAAGCCTTGCAGATAGGTCACAATGATTTCCGCGGTCGTTTGTTCGTCAAAATCGGCCGGCAGTTCGCGGGTTTTCTTCGCTTGTCTCAAACGTTCGACAAAAAGCTGTTCGAATCCCTGCATCTGTTCGGTGACATAGCGGTCAAGACCGGATTCGGCCATCACGTCCGGCGACAGGCTCTGAGCCATCAGGCAGACGCGGGGTGTGCGTGGATTGTCCAGTTCATCCAGCACGCCACGGAAAAACGCCCGAACTCCTTTCCTCACCGACGACTCATGGAGCAAGGCCGCGACGCGCCGGCGCATTACGCCCGCATTGTAATGTTTCAAACATTCCAGGTACAGCCGCTTCTTGCTGCCAAACTGATGGTAAAATGAGCTTTCGCCGATGCGCATGGCCTTCAAGAGGTCGCGCATGGACGCCGACACGTAACCTTTGGCCCAGAATACGCGCGTGGCGCGTTCCAGGGCCCGGTCCAGATCGAATTCCAGCTTTCTGCCCATGCCGGCTTGACTGTTGTCGTTCTCTCTTGCCCGGCCCCGCCGCAAGACCGGATTTCTGTAGCGAATGTTACAATTCCATTTGACAAAAAGCAAGCGGAGTGCAAAATAATAGTGTAATGATTGCTACAGAATAATGACTCACCTTCAGAAACGGCGAATAGCCACTAACGCATCAAAAAATCAACCGAAAAACATAAGGACTATGATCCAGTACAAAAACATCCAGGCCGGCGGCATCAACGTGTTCTACCGTGAGGCCGGGGATCCCAACGCGCCCGCCGTCCTGCTGCTGCACGGTTTCCCCACGTCGTCGCACATGTTTCGCAACCTTATACCGCAGCTTGCTGGCGAGTACCACGTCGTGGCGCCGGACCTGCCGGGCTTTGGTTTCTCCGAAGCGCCGGCACGCGCCGGCTTCAATTACACCTTCGAGAACCTGGCCGGGGTCATCGAAGCCTTTACCCGGCAGCTTGGGCTGAAGCGATTTGCCATTTATGTCTTTGACTACGGCGCGCCCGTTGGTCTGCGCCTGGCTCTGCGTCATCCGGAGAGGATAAGCGCCATCATTTCCCAAAACGGGAACGCCTACGAGGAAGGTCTCAGCGAAGGCTGGAACCCGATCCAGAAGTATTGGAAGGACCCAAGCGCCCCCAATCGCGCGGCCCTCCGCGACTTCCTTAAACCGGAAGCCACCCGCTGGCAATATACTCACGGAGTATCCGATGTTTCCCAGGTAGCCCCTGAATCGTGGTCCCTCGATGCTGCGCTGCTCGCTCGGCCTGGCAATGATGAACTGCAGCTCGACCTGTTCCTGGACTACGCCAGCAATGTCGCTTTGTATCCGAAGTTTCAGGAGTATTTTCGCATGCACCGGCCACCGTTGCTCGCGGTTTGGGGGCAGAATGATCCATTCTTCCTACCCGCCGGCGCAAAAGCGTTTTCGCGGGACAATCCAAACGTCGAAGTTCACCTGTATAACACCGGCCATTTCGCCCTGGAAACGCACGCGCATGAAATCGGGGCCAAGATTCGGAGCTTTCTGAAGGCCAAAGCAAATTGAGTGCCTGCGATACGGAGTTCAAATTTATGTCTAACCGATTCAAAAACATCATGCTCACCCCGTCCGTGCTCGCCGCGCAGAAGCGGTTTTACGGCCGGTCCCAACAGGCCGCCCCGGCGCCGGAGCGCGATGCGCTCACGGATTGCGAGCGGGACTTTATCCACGCCCGCGATTCCTTCTACATGGCGACGGTCACCGGGAATGGCTGGCCATACGTGCAGCATCGCGGCGGCGCCCCGGGATTCCTGCGGGTGCTAGGCGCGCACACGCTGGCCTTCGCCGACTACAAAGGCAATCGTCAGCTTCTTTCCACGGGCAACCTCGCCGCGAATGATCGCGTCGCTTTGTTTCTCATGGATTACCCGAGCCGCGAACGGCTGAAGATCCTTGGACACGCGCGCGTGGAAGGTGCCCGTCAACATCCCGAACTCATGTCGCAAGTGGCCGCGCCAGACGTTCGCGGGTTGGTGGAGCGATTGTTTTTATTCGAGGTGGTGTCGTTTGATTGGAACTGCTCTCAATACATCACGCCCCGCTATACGGCGGCGGAAATGGAAAAACACGGTGGCAGTTTTCCTTGTACTACGGGCTGATTAGTCGTTGACTGGATGGCATGACCCAGGCGACGCGCATTATACGGCCACGACTTTCACGCAATTGATCGGCGGGAGGGCGTCAAAGAGGCATTCCCACTTTTCACCGCCGTCGCGCCCAATCCAGAGTTGTCCTGTCGTCGTGCCGAAATAGAGCGCCGGCGAGCCCAGTTCGTCGATGTCCATCGCATCACGGAGCACAGTGAAGTAAGTCTGCTTCTTCGGCAGCCCTTTGTTGAGTTTCTGCCACGAATCACCGCCGTTCTCGCTGCGCCAAATGGCGGGAGCACCGCCCGGACAGGTCCGCGTCGTCGGCTCCAGCGGCGCCACATAGACGGTGTCCGCGCAGTGTGGGTGCACCAAGATCGGAAAACCGAAATCGGACGGCAGCCCCTTGGCGATCGAGCGCCAGGTATGGCCATAGTCGTCGCTGCGCAACACGCCAATCCCAGGCCGTGGCCCGCCGGGTCCATCCCAGGTGGCCCAGCCCCCGTGGTTCTGCATGTAAAGGCGGCCAGGAGCGTCCGGATGGCGTGCGATCTTATGCACACATTGACCGAATTCCGGATACGGATCGGGCATGAAGCCGGCGCCGACGCCCTTGTTGGACGCGCTGAACGTCGCTCCGCCGTCCTCGCTCAGATAATGGCCGCCCGTCGAGATGCCTAGATGCACTCGGCTGCCGTCGCGAATGATCGTGTGCATGCACAGCCCGCCATTGCCGGGATTCCACTTGCGCGCGTGCTCATGGTTGCTGATACCGGTGACCATTTCCCAGGAATCGCCGCCGTCACCGCTCCGGAACAGCGCCGCCGGTTCGACGCCACACCAGAGGTCCTTCCTCCCGTCGCCCGCTTCCAGCGACCAGATATTGGCCAGCGCGCGGCCATCGTCCTTCGGGAATGCCGGGGCGGACTTGGTTTCCTTGAACGATTTTCCCAGATCCGACGAGCGCAAGACCTTCATGCCAAAGAAAGCATTGCAGCTCGAAGCATAGACCTGCGGCGTGCCGCGGGTCTCGACCAGAGCGGAATAAACCGCCACTCCTGTGCCAAACGGTCCGCGCAACGCGAACCCGCGGCGGGCTTTCGACGATTCCGCCACAAACAATCCTTTCTTTGTGCCGATGCAAACCAAAACGCGATTTTTCATACTTATCCTCCGGAGACCGCGGGCAGGATAATGACTTCATCGCCCGGTGCGAGCGGCGTATCCAATCCGTTGCGGTCACGCATATTTTGTGTGTTAACGAACAGGTTCACGTGCCGGCGAACAGCGCCGGTCTCGTCGCAGATGCTGCGGTGAAGGGCGGGATGCCGACGCTCCAGCTCCTCGAGCACGACCCGCAAGCTGGCGCCGGAAAGCGGCAGCTCGGACGCGCCCGCGCAGTATTGTCGCAGCATCGTCGGAACATGGACTGTGACGGTCAGTTCTACGGCCGGGTTCACGTGCCGAGAATCTATTCGCCTTCGTGCCGAGGTCAAATGCTTTTGTGCTGGAGAAAAGACACGGCTTGCGCATCCTCGGGACACAAAGTGTGAGCGACCCGGAGAGAGTGGTTCCAAGTATGGCGCCGGCGGCCAGGCCGACGCTGCCTCGGAGGCGTCCGTTTCATCATCGGTTCCTTCTGGCCCTGGGATGGTCGGCCGGTTTGATTGGAGTTTCACTCGGTCTGGGCCTGTTGGGGTACCATTTTATCGCCGGTTTCAATTGGGTGGACTCGCTGCTTAACGCGGCCATGATCCTCACCGGCATGGGGCCCGTGGGAACTCTTAATTCTGATGCGGCCAAAGTTTTCGCCTCGGCCTATGCCCTTTTCTCTGGCCTGATCTTCATTAGCGCAACGGGGATCCTGCTTGCCCCGATCTTTCACCGCGTGCTGCACCGGTTCCACGTCGAGGAGCGGGAGGGACGGTAAAGTCTTGACAGCGGGCGACCCTCGGTCGCCTCAAAGCAGGCCATCAACACGCGATTGATTTCTTTGCTGTCCTCGATTAGATTCAGAATCGGACTGCCACACAGATTAATTGAATCATGATCGGACTTTTGTCTGTATAACGCAAACGGCCGAGCGCTCACACGCAGGAGGGGAAAGCATGCTCCAATGAGGCGGGGAGCATCTAGACGCGGCGCTCGATGCCATGAAGCGAATATGGGCGGGCTTCTATCCATCATGACGCGTGGGCGTCACTTGAAGCGGCTTAAGTCTGCCAGCGTGGTTGAGCGGCGAAAGGCCGCTCAGGCGCTGGCCGAGAGCAAGGCCGCGTGCGAACTGGCTGAAATTGAGCCAGGATTGCGCGACGCGGACGAACAGGTTCGCGCGAGCTGTGTCGAAGCCCTGGCCCACACGCCAGACCCCGGCTGCCCAGCCGCGCTCGGGTTGGCTTTTGGCGATTCAAGCGCCAGGGTCCAGCAAGCGGCGCGACGGGCGATCAAGCAGCATTGGAGCCCGGACTTCGCCGCGCAAGTGGCGATCCTGCTTCGCCATCCGACTCTGCCTGTCCGCGCGCGGGCCGCGGCCCTGCTCGCTGAGATGAACTGGAAGCCTTCCACGAGCGAGGATGAAATTCGATTTTCCCTGGGTAGAGGATCCGTGTTCGTCGTCGTCCGCTTTGGTGAGCAGGCGCTGGACGCGCTTGAGGACGAGCTGAAGTCGCGGCTGCCAACCGCCCGCCAAAGGACCGTCATCGAGGCGCTTGGCCGCATTGGTGGAACGCGTGCCTCCTCTCTCCTCAGGCAACAATTGGCTTCCGGTGAAACCGCGCGCGTCCTGGCAGCTGTGGACGCGCTGAGCGAAGTTGACGCCAAGGTTGCCATGCCCTGCCTTTTGGGTTTGCTGCGGACTAACGATACCTGGCAGCGGGCTGCAGCAATAACCGAACTCGCAGCGATTTCTCCTGACGACGCGCTCCCGCACCTGGTGCCCCTTTTGCAGGATGCCGCCTGGAACATCCGCCTCGCTGCCGTAGCCGGCCTCGGAAAGAGTGGCCGCCCGGAGACGGTGGCGCACCTGGCGCCGCTGCTGTTGGAAGATCGCGACGCCGACGTGCGAGAAGCAGCCGCCGGGGCGCTCGGAGAGCTGGGCGCCCCCTCTGCGATCGAGCCGCTTGTCGAAGCGCTCAAGGATCAAACCAGCGGGGTACGTAAGGCGGCGAAGCTGGCCTTGGAGAAAATCGACCCGGCCTGGATGGACTCGAGCCAGGCCAGGGTCGCAATTGATAAGCTCGCCTCCTTCCTCGACAACAAAAACCCGGACGTTCGCTACGCCGTTGCCGACTTGCTCTCTAGCTTTGGCGTTACTCCGCCGCAAACTCAGTACTACGTGCCAGAGTTGACTTATTTTTATGAAATCCAACAGAGTCTGGGGGTGTCACAGGATCGCCCGGATCCTGGCTCCGTCGAGAAGCGGCGCAAGTTCGCTGTGTCGCTGATGACCCGGACGCTGGGCGATGAGCGCCGTGAGCTGCGCCTGGCAGCAGCTTTGGCGCTGGGGCGGTTGGGCAACCCGCGCGCGCTGCCAGCCCTGCAATCGGCGTTGCGCGACAAGGAACCAGCCGTGCGCTGCGCCGCCGAACAGTCGATCCTCCAAATGCAGGCCGTCATGAAGGAGACCAACTTCTTCTACAAGAAACCACATGGAGCAGCGGAGCGCCCTGACCTCGAGGCTGAGGAAATTATTCTTTGCGCGGGGAGCGGGGAGGTATTGTTCACCTGGCAATGCAAGTCGGTGGTGCGCCGGGTGACCATGCTGCAGCACGCCCAACAATTCACCGCATTCCTCGAACAAAACTCGCCCGCCGGCCAATTCCAGCGTCTCGATATGTGCTCGGCTGCGGAACACGCCAACTGTCTGCTCTCGCAGGAACAATTGCTTTTCGTGCGTTGCTCCCTCCCGCCGGCGGAGGGCGGGGCTTGCTGCCGGCTGTTCTCTTCCTGCCCCAGAGGCGCGTTGGAGCTCGAGAGCGGCGGCGCGCCTCTGGAAAAGGTCATGGCCTTCGACGCGCCGGGTCTGCAGGCAATTTGTGTGTCGTCGGCCGACCAGATTTCCTCGGCCAGGTGCGGCTCGTTCGTCAGTCCGGAGCAAGTGCAACAAGTGGCGACGCGGCTGCGGGCCGAAGCCGAGAGGCTCGTGCAGGAACAACTGGGGTGCCACTGCTTTTGCTGGAGCTTCACCAACACTCGGCTTACTGTCGCATTGCACCCGGCGGGAGAAACCCTGGTGGCCTTCACCGCTCCCACCGAGCCTGATGTGACCCAGCCACTTCTGTCCTTGTTCCTGAACTCGGCCGAGACGGAAAGCGGAGCGGCGGCGTGCGGACAAGCAGGGAGCTGCGCTTAGCCGTAACGATTCTGGTCAAAACAGGAGCGAGCAGAGTTGTTCTCCGTTTCCTGATACGGTTTCCAGAGTTATTCAGCATTCGGCGAGGAGCGCCCGGTCCAACGCCCCGCAGCCGAATGTGAATAACTCTGCCGCGCGGAAGATGAAATCCAGTGAAAAAGTTTTGCG